>Ga0335074_10012036_pt1 | contig 12117 bp, 11 predicted proteins | sample Lox_Sample_23_FD_206715 | JGI IMG/M metagenome (GOLD analysis project Ga0335074, IMG submission 206715) | Soil microbial communities from Loxahatchee National Wildlife Refuge, Florida, United States - Lox_Sample_2.3 | ecosystem: Environmental > Terrestrial > Soil > Wetlands | place: USA...
CCAGCGCCAGGTCCTGGTAGACGACGTCGATCCCGAGCGACCGGGCGTGATCGACCGATTTGAGCGTGACCGGATGGCCATCGAGCAGGATCCGGCCGGAATCGGGCTGCTGGAAGCCGCACAAGATCTTGATGAGGGTCGACTTGCCCGCGCCGTTGTCCCCGAGCAGGGCGAGCACCTCGCCGCGGGCCAGGTGCAGGTTCACGTCGCGGAGGGCGGTCAGGGCACCGAAATGCTTCGAGATGTGCTCGCACCGCAGCACGTCGCCGCGGCCGGCGTCAGGCGCTTCCGCGGTCATCGGAGCCTCCCTCGTGCGCGCAGCCGCGCGAGCTGGACGCTGGCGATCATCGAGATGAGGATGGCGCCGCCGAAGAAGATCTCCAGCGGGTAGGCGCTGATCCCCAGCACCGCGAAGCCGTCCTCGAGAATCGTGAGGACGGACGCGCCGAGGAACGCGCCGATCATGGTGCCGGAGCCGCCGAGCATCGAGGTGCCGCCGAGCACCGCGGCGGCGACCGCGTAGAACATCGGCTGATAGGCGGCCCCGCCGGAGAACGTGTCGATGACGTTGGTCTGGAACGCGATCTGGATGCCGACGAACCCGCCGAGCAGGGCGGTGATCATGAAGTTGCCGTACTTGATCCGGGCGACGTTGACGCCGGCCTCGGCCGATCCGAGCTGGTTGCCACCGACCGCGATGGTGTGCAGCCCCCACCGGGTCCGCCGCAAGAGCACGTGGAAGACGACGACGAGGGCGACCGCCCAGATGATCTCGGCAAAGGCGTCGGTGCCGAGCCAGTGGCCGATGCCGAGCACCTTCGCCGGGACGGGGGCCTGCTCGCCGTGCGACATGGTCAGGATGAGGCCGTAAAGGACGAAGCCGGTGCCCAGGGTCGTGATGAACGACGGCACCCCGATGGTGACCGTGATGAACGCGTTGACCCAGCCGATCGCCGCCGCGCAGACCAGCGCGAGGATGATCGCGAGGATGCCGGGCACGCCGTAGTACTGGATCAGGAAATACATGATGAACGGCGTGAACGCGTAGATGAACCCGACCGAGATGTCGATCTCGCCGCAGATCAGCAGGAGCACCTCGCCGAGCGCGATGATGATGATCGGCGCCGCGATCTGGCCGAGGTTGATCAGGTCGGCCTTCTCGAAGAACACGGCCCGGCCGGTCGAGGAGATCACGCCGAAGTAGAGGGTCAGCAGGATCACGACCACGAACACGGTCAGCTCGCGCTGGCGCAACAGGAATGTTCCCGTGGCCCGCAGGTGCCGCCATGCGCCGTTCCCGTGCACCGGGGATCCCGGGGGCTGCCCGGCCACGGCCGGAGTACGCTCGGCGGTCCCGCTCACGTCGGCCGCTCCCTTCCGTGTCGTTGCCGTCGGCACGCGTGGCGCGCCGGCGCCGGGAAACCGGCCCGGATCCACAGGCCCAGTATCCGACGTCGGCGCGTCACGATCGAGTCAGGACTTCGAACCGCAGCTCGTCACGTGCTCGTGGTGGCGACCGGGTTGGTGATGGGGCCGGACCGCGGGACGAGGGTGGGCTTGGTGGCGCCCGTCGAGCCCTCGTACGTGGTGCTCGTCGTGAGGTACGCGCCGACGGTGGACGAGTCCACGAAGGTCAGGCCGGTGTCGGTGTCCGGCGGGAGCACCAGCCCGCCGGTCAGGTTGTACAGGTACAGGTACAGCGTCGGCAGGAAGCCCTGCAGGTACGGGTCCTGGTTGATGGTGAAGTCGAGCTGGCCCGCCTTGATCGCGGTCAGCGTGCCCGGGGTGAGATCGAACCCGCCGGCGTATATCTTGCCCGCTAGGCCCACGGAGGCGAGCTGCGGGCCGAGCAGTTCGGTCGAGCCCGCGTCCACGGCGAACGCGCCCACCAGGTTCGACTTGTTGGCGAGCAGGAAGGCCTTCTCGGGCGGGCCCTCGACCGACGTCGACGCCCCGGTTGCCACCAGGCTCACCTTGTAGCCGGCCGGGGTGAGCACCGAGGAGGCGCCGTCGAAGCGGGGCTGGATGTTGGCCGTGCCCGGGGTGGCGATGAAGATGACGACGTGCCCTGGCTTGGTGTTGGCCAGGATCCGTGCTCCCATCTGCTGGCCGGACACGTAGAGTGCCTGGCCGACGTAGCAGAGCCGGTTGGTCCCTGGCGTCACGACGCCCTTGATGATGGGACCGTCAGCGTTGTAGCTGACCACGGGGATGCCGGCGCTCATCGCGGCCGCCACGGGGGTGGCGAACGTCGTGTCGCTGGGACTGGCGTTGATCACCGTGGTGGCGATCCCGTTCGCCCCCGCCGCGATCGCGGTCCGCATGTAGGCGACCATGTCCGCGACGATGGAGTTGTCCGAGCCGCCCCACTTCGGCGTCGGCAGGCCGAGCAGCGCGGCCGCGTCCTTGAACCCGAACTGGGTGGGCACGAAGAACAGGTTGGTGGTGACGTGGTTGTCGAACCAGAACTGCCACGGCGGGGTCTTCGGGAAGTTCCCTAGCGTGCTGACCACCGACGGTGCCGCCGTCGGGGCGGCGCTGCTCGAGCTGGACGAGGTACAGGCCGCGATGAGCGCGGAGGCGGCCGCAGTGGCGCTGAACAGCCCGGCCCCCTCCAGCAGCCGACGACGGGATGGCCCGTCCTTCATGTTAAGGGTCTCAATGGCTTCGTCGACTACGGGATCGACCTTTTTCTTCATCTACGACCTCCATGGAATTTATCCCGGGGGACATGACACTGGCCCGCTAAGGCTGGTCATGATGACCCATTAAGGCACCGCAAAGAGACCCGAAAAGTTTCGAGTCAATTCCGATGCCAGCCTCGGCCTTAGCACCTACCTGCCGGTCGGCAAACGGACGCTAAGCCTGCTCATGTTCAACTGTCAAGGACCAAAGTCCCGAAAACGTTTCGAACCTTCTGTATACCGGACTCAGCCTGAGCACGGAGCAAGCGGGAATCGCTTGCGTGAGTCCCGGTCTGCCGCGCCTCCCCTCGCCACTCCGGCCGATGCGGTCTGGCCATTGCCATACGGCGCCAAACACTGCCCGCCCGCACCGGGGCAATCAATGCGTCACGAGCAGGAACTTGACCGACAATGTTAACGCTAACACGTCACTTTACGGCAACGAACGCGAAACACCATCGATACGCTAACCCGCGCTCGCCGCCGGTACCCCGCACCCGGAGCACCGGACCGGCACCAGGACCGCCGGGTGCGGCCAGGATCTGGTCTGCTTCCGACATCGATCACCGGAACCAAACACCGTCCGGCCGCGTCTGAGTGGTGACGGATGACGTGACCGGCCCCACCCGCACGGGCCGGGCGCCATCCGGTGACAAGGAGGCGTGGCTGCGATGCTAGCCAGACACCGCCAGTCGCTTATTTTGCAGGCCGTCCGGAGTGACGGCAGCGCCCGGGTCAGCGATCTGACCCAGCGGCTGGGAGTCTCGGATATGACGATCCGCAGGGATCTCGAGGTCCTCGCCCGGGATGGCCTGGTGGAAAAGGTGCACGGCGGAGCGGTCCTGCCGGGCACGCCCGCCAGCCATGAGCCAGCGCTCGAGGCCAAGCTCGTGTTCGAGCGCCCGGAGAAGAACGCGATCGCCCGTGCTGCCGCGCGGCTGGTCAGGCCGGGGACGGCGATCGCGGTCACGGCCGGGTCCACCACGCTGGCGCTGGCGCAGTGCCTGCTCGACGTGCCCGGGCTGACCATGGTGACCAACTCGCTGGGCGTGATGAACGCGTTCAACGGCACGCGCGGACTGGACGGGACGGCCGACACGGTGATCCTGACCGGCGGCGTGCGCACCGCCTCCGACGCGCTGGTCGGGCCGATCGCCGACCTGACCATCCGGTCGCTCCACTTCGACCTGCTGTTCCTCGGGTGCTTCGGTTTCGACGCCGAGGCCGGGCTGACCACCCCCAACCTCGCCGAGGCCGAGACCAACCGGACCTTCATCAGGGTCGCGCGGCGCGTCGTGCTGCTGGCCGACCACGCCAAGTGGGGCGTGGTGAGCCTGAGTTCGTTCGCGCGGCTGAACGAGGTCGACGTGCTCGTCACCGACGATATGCTGCCGGCCGACGCCCGGGCCGAGGCGGCCGAGGCGGTCGGCGAGGTGGTCTACGCCGAGACGATGACGACGGGCCCCCGCGCTCAGGCAGACCGGATGACGCCGGCCAGGGCGCCTGGCAGGCCGTGACTCAGTAGGCCGTGACTCAGTAGGCCGTGACGACGGGACGGCCGGGGGCCGGCGAGTCGTCGTCCCCGGCCTCGGCGGCCTGCTCCGCTAGGCGCATGGCCTCCTCGATCAGCGTCTCCACGATGGCCGACTCCGGCACGGTGGCGATCACCTGGCCGCGGACGAAGATCTGGCCCTTGCCGTTGCCCGAGGCCACGCCCAGGTCGGCCTCGCGCGCCTCGCCGGGGCCGTTGACCACGCAGCCCATGACCGCGACGCGCAGCGGGACCTCCAGGCCGTCGAGCCCGGCGGTCACCTCCTCGGCCAGCTTGTACACGTCGACCTGGGCCCGGCCGCAGGACGGGCACGAGACGATCTCCAGCCGGCGCTGCCGCAGGCCGAGCGATTCGAGGATCGAGATGCCGACCTTGACTTCCTCTACCGGCGGCGCAGACAGGGAGACGCGGATCGTGTCCCCGATCCCCTCGGCCAGCAGGGCGCCGAACGCCACCGCGGACTTGATCGTGCCCTGGAACGTGGGCCCGGCCTCGGTCACGCCCAGGTGCAGCGGGTAGTCGCACTGCGCGGCGAGCTGACGGTACGCGTTGATCATCACGACCGGGTCGTGGTGCTTGACCGAGATCTTGATGTCGCGGAACCCGTGCTCCTCGAACAGGGAGCACTCCCAGAGCGCGGAGGCGACCAGCGCCTCCGGGGTGGCCTTGCCGTACTTGGCGAGCAGGCGCTTGTCCAGCGAGCCCGCGTTCACGCCGATCCTGATCGGGATCCCGGCGTCCGCCGCCGCGCGGGCGATCTCGGCCACCTTGTCGTCGAACTGCTTGATGTTGCCCGGGTTGACCCGGACCGCCGCGCACCCGGCGTCGATCGCCGCGAACACGTACTTGGGCTGGAAGTGGATGTCGGCGATGACCGGGATCTGCGACTTCCTCGCGATCTCCGCCAGCGCGTCGGCATCGTCGGCAGACGGGACCGCGACCCGGACGATCTGGCATCCGGTGGCGGTCAGCTCGGCGATCTGCTGCAGCGTCGCGTTCACGTCGGCGGTCAGCGTCGTCGTCATCGATTGCACGCTCACCGGCGCTCCGCCGCCCACCGGCACCGAGCCCACCATGATCTGGCGGGACGATCTACGCGGCGCCAGCGGCGCGGGAGGGACCTGCGGCATCCCGAGGTCAGTACTCATGGCCCCCATCCGATAGGTTCTGGCACTTCCCGAGTCGCAGTACCCAGTCATTCTTCCATCAACCGGTAACCAGACGGGGCCGGACGCTGACGGCCGCGTCGGGGTATCAGCCGCCGGTGATGTTTACCGGGTTCACGATGTCGGCCAGGATTATCACGAGGCTGAAGAACACCAGCACCATGAACAGGCTGAAGCTGACCGGCAGCAGCTTGGCCATGTTGGCCAGGCCGGGGTCGGGCCGCCCGCGCAGCCGGGCGAAGCCGGCGCGGATCCGCTCGTAGATGATCACGGCGATGTGCCCGCCGTCGAGCGGGAACAGCGGCAGCATGTTGAAGAGGCCGACGAAGATGTTCAGCGACGCGATCAGCAGCAGGATGAAGCTGACCTTGTACTGCCAGCCCACGTTCGCGGCGACGGCCTGGCCGGTGGCCTCGGCCGCGCCGACCACGCCGATGACCTCGCCGGCCGCGGTGGTCGACCGCTTCTTCTTGTTGAACAGATCGTGCAGCGCGCCCGGGAACGCCACCACGGCCTTGGCCGAGCCGACCACGACCTGCCCGAAGGTCGTGCCCGCGTAGTCGATGGCGCCGAGCGGGCTCGCGATCTGGAACACCGTGGTGGGCGCGATCCCGAGGTAAGCGCCGGTGCGCCCGCTGATGCTGGACAGCGTGGTGTGCAGGGTGAGGAGCTTCCCGTGGCGCCGGACGGTGATGGTGGCCGGCGACCCGACCGGTGCGTCGCGGATGTCACTGCCGAGCTGGGTCCAGCCGTTCACCGGCTTGCCGTCGAACGCCGTGACGGTATCGCCGACCTGGAGCCCGGCCAGCTTGGCCGGGGCTACGGGGTCCGAGGCGGTGCAGGTGCCGTTGTCCAGGGCGGTGACGCTGGACGCCACGCACGTGCTGATCGTGCCGAGCTGGGTGGTGTTGTCGTTCTCGATGCCGACGCCGAGCGCCAGCCCCGCGATCAGCAGGAAGGCCAGGACGAAGTGCATGAAGGAGCCGGCCGTCAGGACGGCGATCCGCTGCCACGCCGGGTGGCTGCGGAACGACCTGGCCTCATCCTCCGGGTCGTCCGGATCGTCGAGCGAGTGCATCCCGACGATCTTGACGAACCCGCCGATCGGCAGCGCCTTGATCCCGTACTCGGTCTCGCCCCGCCAGGTCGACCAGATGGTCGGGCCGATGCCGACGAAGTACCGGGTGGCCTTCATGCCGAACTTCTTAGCCAGCACGAAGTGCCCGGTCTCGTGCAGCATGATGGAGAACAGCAGGGCGACGATGAAGATCACCCAGCCGATCGGGTCCATCCGCCCTCCTAGGCGTTCAGCTCCCTGGCCCGCCGCCGGGCCCAGCCGTCGACTGCGAGCACGTCGGCCACCGTCGTGACGGCCGCGTGATTGCCGTCATGTTCTGAGACTATCCGCGCCACGGTGTCCACAATGCTGCTGAAGCCGATCCGTCCGGCGAGGAAGTCCGCCACGCACGCCTCGTTGGCGGCGTTGTAGACGGCCGGGGCGGTGCCGCCGGCGGCGGCCGCCTGCCTGGCCAGCGCCACCGCGGGGAACGCCGCGTCGTCGAGCGGCTCGAACGTCCAGGCCGCCGCCGTGGACCAATCCAGGCCCGGCGCGGCGTCCGCCACCCGGTCCGGCCAGGCCAGGCCCAGCGAGATCGGCAGCCGCATGTCCGGCGGGGAGGCCTGGATGATGGTGGCGCCGTCGGCGAACTCCACCATCGAGTGCACGATCGACTGGGGGTGGACCACGACGTCGATCCGGTCCAGCCCGAAGCCGAACAGCAGGTGCGCCTCGATCACCTCCAGGCCCTTGTTGACCAGGGTGGCCGAGTTGACCGTGACCAGTGGCCCCATGTTCCAGGTGGGGTGCGCGAGCGCCTGCTCGGGCGTGACGCCTTCCAGCCGGTCCCGGCTCCAGCCGCGGAACGGCCCGCCGCTCGCGGTGAGCACCAGCCGGCGCACCTCGCAATCACGGCCGGCGCGCAGGCACTGCGCGATCGTGGAGTGTTCGGAGTCCACCGGGACGATCTGCCCGGGCTTGGCCCGGCTGGTCACCAGCGGCCCGCCGATGATCAGCGACTCCTTGTTGGCCAGGGCCAGCACCCGCCCCGCGTCCAGCGCGGCCAGCGTGGCGAGCAGGCCCGCCGCCCCGGTCACGCCGTTGAGCACCACGTCGGCCGGCCACCGGGCCACCTCGCAGACGGCGTCCGGTCCGGCGAGAACCTCGGGAAACGCGGGGGAAGGAGGCGGAGCGGAGGGGGAACCATGGGTCGTTCGGGCACGAAGGTGGCGGCGGACGGCGGCGCGCAGCTCGGGTGCGGCGTCCGGGCTGGCTACGGCGACGGCCGCCGCCCCGAACTCGGCCGCCTGCCGGGCCAGGGCGTCGGGGTCCGCGCCGCCCGCGGCCAGCGCCACCACCCGGAAGCGGTCCGGGTTGCGCCGGATGATATCCAGGGCCTGGGTGCCGATCGAGCCGGTCGAGCCGAGGATGACGACCTCGCGCGGCCGACTGGGTGTAGCGGGCTCAGCGGATTCCACGCCCTCCATTGTCCGCTACCGCCTGGCCCGGCCGCGCCTGCGCCCTGACGCGGGCGTCGCAGGCGCGCATCGCGGACCTTCTCCAGGGCGGCCAGCGCCTGCCTCTTGGGTTCCGCTGGGTCAGATCAGAGCCGAGATCTGGCGGGCCAGGGCGAAGTCGTTGGCGGTCAGGCCACCCGCGGAATGGGTGCTCAGGGTCAGCGTGACCCGGTTCCAGGAGATGGCGACGTCCGGGTGGTGGTTGGCCCTTTCGGCCAGGTAGGCGACGGCTCCGAGGTACAGGAGGGAGTCGCGGAAGTCCTTGCGGGTCGTGATCGTGCGGATCTCGTGGCCTACTTGGGTCCAGGCGGGGAGTTCGGCCAATTCGGCGCTGATCTGGGTCTCGGTGAGAAGGTCCATGGTTCCGGAATACCATTCCCAGATGACTTCCTCAGGAGAACGTCCGAGGCAAACCCCGCTGCACGCGGTGCACGAGCGCCTCGGCGCGACTATGACCTCCTTCGCCGGCTGGCAGATGCCGCTGCGCTACACCAGCGAGACGGCCGAGCACCTCGCGGTGCGCCGCGCGGCCGGGCTATTCGACCTGTCGCACATGGGCGAGATCATGGTCACCGGGCCGGACGCCGGGAGCGCCCTTGACTACGCGCTGGTCGGGAACCTGTCCGCCCTGGCGCCGGGGCGGGCCAGGTACACGATGATCTGCGCGCCCGACGGCGGCGTGCTCGACGACCTGGTGGTCTACCGGCCGAGCGAGCAGGAGTTCATGGTCGTCGCCAACGCCTCCAACACCGAGACGGTGTACCGCGAACTGGCCTCGCGAGCGGCTCGTGTGGCGCCCGGCGCCGAGGTCGAGGAGGCGACCGGCAACTACGCGCTGATCGCGATCCAGGGGCCGGCCGCGGCCGGGATCCTCGGTCCGCTGACCGAAGTCGACCTCTCCGCCATGAAGTACTACACCGGGGCGTTCGGCGACGTCGCGGGGCGCCTGTCGTGGGTGGCGCGCACCGGGTACACCGGCGAGGACGGCTTCGAGGTGTTCTGCATGCCCGAGGACGCCGTGTGGATCTGGGAGGCGTTGACCGCGGCCGGCGGGCCGGCCGGCCTGGTCCCCGCGGGCCTGGCCGCGCGCGATACGCTCCGGCTGGAGGCCGGCATGCCGCTGTACGGCAACGAGCTCGGCCCGGACGTGACACCGTTTGAAGCGGGCCTAGGGCGGGTGGTGAAGTTCGACAAGCCGGGTGATTTCGTCGGCCGCGAGGCCCTCGCCGCCCGGGCCGCCGAGGGACCGCGAGCCGTCCTGGCCGGCCTGACCATGGAGTCCCGGCGGATCCCGAGACACGGGTACGCGGTCCTCGGTTCCGGGGCTCGCGTCGGCACCGTGACCAGCGGCGCCCCGTCTCCCACCCTGGGCGTGCCGATCGCGATGGCGTACCTCGAACCGGGCGACCATCCCGGGCTCGCCGTGGACATCAGGGGGCAGGCGGCCCCCGCGGACCTGACGGACTTGCCGTTTTACCGGAGGAGTAACTAGCGATGAGCATTCCGGCCGATCTGCGCTACACCCCGGAGCACGAGTGGGTGTCCGTCGAGGGCACCTCCGTGTCGGTTGGCATCACCGAGTTCGCGGCCCAGCAGCTCGGCGACGTGGTCTACATTTCCCTGCCCGCCGTCGGCGCCAGCGTGACCGCGGGCGAGCCCTGCGGGGAGGTCGAGTCGGTCAAGTCCGTCAGCGACCTGTACTCCCCCGTGGACGGCGAGGTCATCGAGGTCAACAGCGAGCTGGCGGACGACCCGTCCTTGGTGAACGCCGAGCCTTACACGTCAGGCTGGATGTTCCGGGTCCGCGTCGCCGAGGACGGCAGCGGCGACCCGGCCCTTCCGCCCGACCTGCTTTCGTCGGCCGAATACGAAGAGCTGACCAAGAGCGCCGGCTAGCCGGCGGTTAGCGCTTACGGCGGCGCCAGACGAACAGGACGACGACGCCGACGGCGACCGCGGCGGCGGCGCCGCCCGCCAGCATCGGGTCGATCTGGGCGGCGCGCTGGCGGACCTGGTCCAGGGCGCGGCGGGCGTTCTTCTTGGGGCTCACCCGGTCCGATATGGCGTCGATGGTGGCCGCCAGTTCCGCGCGGGTGCGGTCGATGTCCGCCACCAGCGCGTCCTGATCGACGGACTTCGATTCGGTGTCCGCTTGCGCCATCGTGTGCTCCGTTCGCGGCCGGACATTGCTGTGGTCAATCCGCTTATTGTGCCAGGCCGACGCTGAGCTGAACATCGGCTGGCGGGCCGGTAAGCGCGCCGGCGCGCTGGGGCGTTCTGTGCTATGACCCATGTTGTCCGGTTATCGGGGGCTGTTCGGCAACATCGTCCCCACCGTCCCCCGTCGCCTTTCCTGCTCTAGTAAGTCGGAGTTTAGGCAAATCGATGAGGCGATCACCCCGGCTGATTTAAGCTGCTCCATGACCTCGGGAGGGTTAGCGATGACGCATGTGCGCGGTGTGGCGCTGCTGGCGGCGGTTACGACGCTGGTGTTCGCGGCTGGATGCTCCAGCAGCGGGAACTCCACGGCCAATACGGGCCCGATAGAAAAGCCGGACCTGAACGTGGCCGTGGTCCCGGCCCTGGACTCCGCTGGCTTCTTCGTCGCGCTCTATGAGCACCTGTTCACCCAGCAGGGGCTGAACGTCACCTTCACCCCCGCCATCAGCAGCGACACGGTGATCGCCGCGCAGGTGAAGGGGACGTACGACATCACCGGCGGCAACTACGTCTCGTACATCCAGGCGCAGCAGCAGGGCAAGGCCAACCTGGACATCTTCGCCGAGGCATCGACGATGGAGCCGGCCACCCAGGGCATCTACGTGATGCCGGACTCGCCGATCAAGACCCTCGCCGACCTGAAGGGCAAGACGGTCGCCATCAACGCGCCGGACAACATCCTGTACCTGCTGGCCGCGTCGGTCCTGGCCGAGCACGGGATCCAGCCCGGCTCGGTGCACTTCGTGACCAAGTACAACTTCCCCGCGATGCCCGCCGCGCTCGCGGCCGGCAAGATCGACGCGGCCATGCTGCCCGAGCCGTTCGCCAGCGACGCCGAGCAGGCGGACGGCGCCGTGCCGCTGGCCGACATGGACCAGGGCGCGACCACGAGCTTCCCGATCGCGGGTTACGTGGTGACCAAGGCGTGGGCGCAGAAGTACCCGCACACGCTGGCGGCGTTCTACCGGGCGCTGGAGGAGGGTCAGGAGATCGCGGACACCAACCGGGCCGCGGTCGAGCAGGCCTTCGAGGACCTGCCGATGAAGCCGGTGCCGCTCGGCGTGTCCAAGAGCACCGCGGCGGTCGTGGCCCTGGACAACTACCCGTACAGCACGGGCCCGGTCGGCACGGTCGACACGGTCCAATTGCAGCGCGTCGCCGACGTCATGCAGCAGTTCCTGATGATCCCGAAGTTCAACATCGACTCGATGCTGCTGAACCCCTGAGCGGGCAGGTTCGCTTCGCTGGCCTGCCTCGCTGCCGTCAGCAGATCTGCTGACGGCAGCGAGCGGGGATGTTCGGGGCCGCCGTGCCGCAGGCTGGAGGCATGGCTCACGACGAAACGATCAGGCTCTTCAGCGAGCGGGCGCGGGACCAGCTGCTCCACCAGCGGATCCTCGTGCTCGACGGGGTGCTCGACGACGACAACGGGACGCTCCTCGCGACGCAACTGCTCACGCTGGCCGCGGAGGACCCGGCCGCCGACGTGGCCCTGTGGATCCACTCCCCCGGCGGCTCGGTGCCGTCCATGCTCGCCATCCGCGACGTGATGCGGCTCGTACCGTGCGAGGTCTCGACGCTGGCCCTCGGGCTGGCCTGCAGCGCCGGGCAGTTCCTGCTCTCGGCCGGGACCAAGGGCAAGCGGTTCGCGCTGCCCCACGCCCGTATCCTCATGCACCGCGGCTCGGCGGGCATCGGCGGCAGCGCGGTCGACATCGAGGTTCAGGCCGACGACCTGCGGCACACGGTGGACACGGTGCTCGGCATCATCGCGGAGGACACCGGCCAGCCGGTCGAGCGCATCTTCCACGATTCCCTGCATGACCACTGGTACACAGCCGACGAGGCCAGGGAATACGGGTTCATTGACCAGATCGTCGAATCGTTCGGCCAGGTCATGCCGACGAGGAAGCACCGGATC
>Ga0335074_10012037_pt1 | contig 12117 bp, 9 predicted proteins | sample Lox_Sample_23_FD_206715 | JGI IMG/M metagenome (GOLD analysis project Ga0335074, IMG submission 206715) | Soil microbial communities from Loxahatchee National Wildlife Refuge, Florida, United States - Lox_Sample_2.3 | ecosystem: Environmental > Terrestrial > Soil > Wetlands | place: USA: Florida...
CACCAGTACAGATTGCTTCATTGCATGTATCTATGAACCTTGCACCGCAACAGTGGCCGCCAGCTGCCTGGCCTGCCCGTTCACGCCGGAATGCAGACTAGGCAACCGGCCAACTGCGGAAGCCAGACCGGAGCCTCGCGATCACCTATATATCAAGCATAAGAGTGAGTTTCACGCTTAGGAGTCCATCAAGCTGGTCATGGACGTTTGGGCTCTATTGTCACCAGTGCCGGCACGGTGTGTATCGGCCGCAATGCCGTGCTTAGGCGGTTACCGCTTGTCGCGAAGACACCGCCGCAGGTGCCGCGGACTGAGCAGTCTTTGCAGATGTCCAGGTAGTCGTTCTTCCAGTCGCTTATGGAGCGGACAGCGAAGGGCCATAGCCGCTCGTCAAGTACGCATAGCTGGTGGTTGAAGATCTTGGTGACGAGGCCGGCTGCGGCCAGGGTGAGGGTGGCGTCGGCGAGCTCGGCTTGGTAGTCGGCCGGGTCGATCCATACCTCGGCTGAGTTCGGCCGGGCCAGGCCGGTCATCTCTAGGCCCATGAGGGCCACCTGGTCGACGAACGGCAGGTTGCGGGCGATGAAGACGGCAAGTTCGGGCAGCACGGGAACCGTATGTTTCTGGACAACGATCCGGAGTTCTATGTGCTGGCCGAGGGTGGCCAGGTTGAGGATCCCGTGGACGGTTTCTTCGAAGGCGCCGCTGGCTTGGACGATGAAGTCGTGCAGCCCCGGTTCGGGTGCGTAGAGGGGGATTCCGGCCATGATGTCCTGGAGGCCGACTGCGGCGTAGCGCTGGCTGAAGGCGATGTCGGAGAAACGCCGGCCGTTGGACAGCAGGTGCAACTGGAGCCAGGGCGCGGTGTCCCGGCAGTGCTCGAGCAGGCCGATGAGGGCATCGGCGTGCAGGGTAGGTTCGCCGCCGGTGAGCCCGAGGGTCTGCGCGGTGGGCGGGAGCAGGCTCACTACCCGCTTGGCCTGCTCGAACAGCCAGGTGTCGTCGCGTGTTTTCGGCGGCTGGGAGCACATCAGGCAATAGTTGTCGCATTGCTCGGTGAGCAGCAGGCTGTTGTGCACGGCCGTGTTCTTCCACAGCACGTTGATACGGGATCCGTCGGGCGAGATGCGGAGGATGTCGTCCTCGGCGATGTGCGCCAGCCCGCGGCCGAGTTGAAGGCCGGGTGCCCGGGCCGTGGCCCCTGGCTGGGGCGCCAGGTGAATCCGGTTCTGGTCGCTGGCGATGTCTCTGCTCGTTGACACGCAGGCCAAGGCGCCGCCGGTCTGGGGTTCATCGGCGCGGCAGACCCGCCAGATGCCGGGGTGAACTCCACCGTCCAGCCCGACCGGGGTGGCTCGTCCGGAGAGCCTGATCATCGCTGCCCCCACCGCCAGAACAGTTCGCGGGTGAATTTATCTTCGCGGGCCCTGCGGAGCAGGGCTTTGAAGATGCCCATATTGCGGCGGCAGAAGGCCGAGGTGGCCTTGTGCCCGACGAAATCCCCGGCGGTGGCGTGATGAAAGACGGGGTCCGCTCCGCAGTAGGGCTCGAATGCGCAGCTGTGGCACATCGGAGCGCTGAGCGTGTACGACTCGGCCAAAGGCTGGAGGAGTTTCTCATTCAGCAGGATGTCTTCATACGAGCTGGTCGCCACGTTGCCGAGGCGGAAGGTGTGGTCATTCATTTCCGCGAGCATGCGGCCTTCGTCGGAGGCGTAGACGTCGCCGTCGTAGTTGTAGACCAGCGCTCCCAGCCCTATCCCTGCCGGTGAGGTCAGGTCGACATAGCCCGGGTCTTGATTGCTGAACATCTTCCGGGCGATGATCGCGGCGTAGCTTTCCACCATGGGCAGCCCGCCCCGGTTCAGGTCGATGATGTAATCAAGTCCGGCCTCGTAGAACCTCAGCCATCGGTCGACGTCGTAACCGGCTCCGCCGCGCGGGCGCAGTGCGAACCCGTAGGGTGAGATGGGCCGCAGGAAGACGTTGCGCAGTCCCAATTCGGCGTACGTATCGATGATGTCGCGGGCGCGGTCCAGGCTTGCTTCGGTGGTGGTCATCAGCGCGCTGACCCGGCCGGGTCCCAGCCGGCCTTGAACCAACCTGATCCCTGCCACCGTCTTCTGCCAGCTGTCCTGGCCGGGCCTCCTGCGGTTATGGTTATGCAGATCGGCGGGCCCGTCCAGCGAGGTCGAGATATGCACGTCTTCCTCGGCGCAGAACCGCAGGATCTCGTCATCGAGCAAGGCCAGGTTGGTCGCGATAACGAAGGCCAGGTCCTTGCCGTGATCCTGGTTGATGCGGTTGGCCTCTCGTACTATCCACCGCAGCAGCGGGAAATTGAGCAGCGGCTCACCGCCCTGGAACTCGAACTTCAGGTGCGGTGACGGCGACCGGAACGCCAGCGCCAGCGCGCGGCGTGCCGTTTCCTGGCTCATGTCGAACTCGCTGCGCGCCGATGACTGCCGGGACACCTGGCAATACCGGCAGGTATGCTCGCAGCGCAGCGTGACCACGAAGATATGCAATCCGGTTGAGTCAGGCAGGTGCCGCAGCCGGGTCCGCAGTTTGATAGCAAGCAGTTCCGCCGGCAGCCGGTCCCCCGGCCGCTGGATCAGGTGCCTGGCCCGCAGGCGGGCCAGCAACTCCTGATCATCACAGGTACCGTCTATCACGGCGAGGAACTGGTCCTGCGGCACGAACAGATGCTCACCGACCAGGTTGGTCAGCAGGACCGAATCGGAGTCGAAGCGGTGGAACCGCATCGGCAGCAGCTGCCAGCCCGACGGCGGCATGGCGGTCGCGTCCCGCAGCAGCCTGAGGTTCATTCGTCCGGTTTCCCGCTGTCAGCAAGACCGGTCTCGGAGAACGCGAGCGCGAAAATCAGATTGCGGATAGGCTCCGTTTCCCTCGCGATCCTGAGGCGAAGGGACTGGTCGGTGACCTCAGCGCGGATCCGGTGCTTAAGCGTGTCCTGATCAAGCCCGGAACGGCGCGGGAACAGCGCGCAAATGTAATCCGTCCCGGATGCCCTGATATCGACCGTCATCAGGTCAGCGACGGCGTATACGGCCCGCTGGAGGGCATCGAGTTCGGTCGTGCTTCCGTCGAAGCTTATTTCCGTGGCCTCAGGATCTTGCGGCATCCGACCTCATCTCGGCCGCCGGTTGCGGCGGCGATAAGCAATGTAGGTCACCCCGCCAACCGTCACCACCAGCACACCGAGCGCCACCGCTGCCGCGTCGTCGCCGCCCGAGGCATTCCCGGTCGGCTGCTGGCCGAAGCTGGCGAACGAGCCTGACGGCACCGGTCCAGAACCGGGCGGAGCCGACCCGGAGCCCGGCGCGACCGGAGCGGCCGACCCTGATCCAGATGGAGAAGGAGTGGGTGTGGGTGAGCCCACGACCGGGGCTGGAGCGGTGGTGACTGGAGCAGGCGCCGGCGAGGAAGGGACCGACGAAAAGTGCGAGTCATGAGAGTAATGACTGTCATGCGAGTAATGGCTCTCATGGCTCTCGTGAGAATAATGATTATTAGATGAGAGGATCCGGTCACTGGATTTCAATGCGAAGAGGGGGAAGGCTACGACCTCGTGGTTGCCGCGCTTGTCAGGCTCGGCCACAGTGTTGCCCTGGGAAGCGCTCAGGGCAACAGCGGCCACTGCCAGGCCTACCGGCAGGATCGGCGATAGCCTCATCCGCGGAGCATACCAACGGAGGCGAACCAGATTCCCGAAGACCCGGAATGATCTATCCCTGACGTCAGCGACGCCCCGCCGGGGGCCTACCAGTCCGACATCATGGCCAACACGGGACGGGTCCTTGACGTACTCTCCGGGCGTCATCAGGCGGCCCTGAGCTTCGAACTTTACAGAGCTTTTTGACCCTGACCTGCCGCAAACCCGGCGCCCGAGCTGATCAAGGATTGTATAACGCCTTGGAGCACACCGAAGGCCCATGTAGAGCAAAGTCACGCTGCTCGCCCTGAAAGGGAGCATAGCTGGGGCTATGACGGCGGACGCTCTTTGCCGCTGTGACAGCGGAAACGCATAGTCGCTAATTAGCCAAGCCTCCCAGCCTCCAAGCACAGAAGCCCCTGCTAACGCTAGCTCCAACGGCAGGATGCACGGCGAGCGTCTTCACAGAAGGCCCTGATGCCGTGCATGTCTGGCTGTCAGGGCCGCGGCCGGACGGACCGCTAGATGAGGAATTCCCGAAGCGCAAAGTCTTGCCGTCCACCCGGTAATCGCGGAACGTATTAGGCAGGTCACCAACCGAAGATCGGGGTGTCATGCCATGGCTGGGCGAAAACGCCGGAAGCCTGATGGTGTGGCTGGGTTCATCGCTGGTGCCATAAGCGACCGGCAGGAGGCTCAGGCGCAGGCCCAGCGGCTGGAAGCAACGGCTCGGTTGGCGTGGGCGAAGGAGAACGCCAAGATGGCGGCAGCGGATGGCCGGGAGAGGGCCAGGCAGGAGAAGCAGGCGGCGCGGGAGCAGGAGATCGCCGAGGGGCACGCGGAGGCCGAGGCGGTGACCCGCACGCTGCAGGGCCACCTGACCGAGCTCCGGACACTTCTTACGGGCGCCCTGGCCGAGGATCCGTACCTACCGTGGGGCCGTTTCAAGGTGCCCTTGCTGGCCGCCGAGTTCAAGCCTCCGCAGCGGCTCGCCACGGAGTTGCCTCCGCCGCAGGCGTCCGATTTCATGCCAGAGCCGCTGGCTGGCCTCGGTGCGCTGGCCCCGGGCCGCAGGCGCGCGTACGCGGAGGCTGTAGCACTAGGCGAGGCCGCCTACGAGCAGGCCATCGCCGCCCATGCCCAGGCCGAGCAGCGCCGGAAGGAGCAACTGGCGCAAGCGCAGTCAGATCATGAGCAGTCCGCAAGCCGCGAGCGGGAGCGCGTCCGGCGCCAGCACGCGGTTATCGACCAGATGGCCTGCGACTTCGCCGAAGGTAAGCGCAAAGCGGTGGCCGACTACTTCAGCGGAGCGCTGACCGTGCAGCGATACCCAAGCGACTTCCCGACCGGCGTGAAGGTCGCCTACCTGCCACCCGACTGCGAGCTGAGGATCGACATCGACCTGCCGCTCATGACCGCGATCCCCGAGCTCGAATCGGCGGAATACCTGATCACGAAAAAGGAACTCAAGTACAAGAAGCTCGCCCCGACGGCCCGGAACAAGCTCTACCAGCAGGTCGTCGCCCAGATGGCACTGCGAACCCTGCGGTGCGTCTTCGCCGCAGACCGGGGAGGTCTCGTCCTCGAAGCCGCCTGCAACGGCTATGTCGACACCATCGACACCGCAACGGGCCAGGACGCGCACTGGTGCCTGGTCAGTGTGCAGGTTTCGCGCGCTGAGTTCGAGCGGCTGGACCTAGCCCGCGTCGACCCGATGGACTGCCTGGCGTACCTGCACGCCAAGGTCTCCAAGACCCCGGAGAAATACCAGCCGGTCCAGCCCATCATCGAGTACCCGTGGGACGACCTCCACTACGCCCAGGAACTCGACGCCGCCGCTGGCCTCGACAGCGTGCAGAACCTCCTGGACCTTGACGGGTACGAGTTCGAGCAGCTCCTCGTCAGGCTCTGCCAGGAGATCCCCGAGTTCGACGAGGTCCGCCGCACCCGGTCACGAGCTGACGGAGGCATCGACTTGGTCGCGGTGAATAAGACACCCTTCGTCGGCGGCCGCGTCGCCATCCAGGCCAAGCGGTACGCTCCGCACAACAAGGTCGACATCGCCGCCGTCAGGGAGATCATCGGCTCCATCTCGCAGCGCGAATTCACCAAGGGGATCATCATCACCACCTCGGGCTTCACCTCGGCCGCCCGCCAGGAAGCCGAACGCCTCGGCGTCGAACTCTACGACGGCGAGCGCCTCCTATGGCTGCTCCGCCACCACCTTCACCGCGAGTTCAACATCATCGATCAGTCGCGCCGCAAGCCTGCGTTCAGAAAGCCTCCAGGACCGGCTGGTACCGCTCCGTAGCGATGGAAGGCAAGTAACTTCGCCGCAAGCGTGCCGACGGACGTCGGCCCAGGGCTGCATGTCCTGTGCGCGGGCGGTGCACGCCATTGCGGCCCGAACGGCGTGCTAGCAGCGAGTGCATGTCTAACTGGTCGCCACCGCCCATCCGGGCCGCGGAGCCCGAGACTTGCCGCCACGTGGGATGGCGCATCGTCTCGGGCCGCAAGTCCAATGTCCGGATATTCGCTGGCGCGTGCCGTCTGAGCGCTTCTAGCATCGGGCGGTGATCTATCAGCATCCGCTGGCGTTCCTGCTCGGCCTTGAGGGAATCGCCCTGATGCGCGCCTTCAACGGGGACTATGGCGAGGAATTCACGCGCGCCCGCATCGCCGAGATCAGGGCGCTGCTGGACTCCGCCGGCCAGTTTGGCGAAGGCGCCGAGACCCGGCCCGTCACGATATCGGAGGGCTATGCCGCGTGGTCCGGGGACTACGACGAGCCCAACGACCTGATCGACTTGGAACAGCCGGTGATCAGGCGGATCCTGGGCGAGCTGCCGGCCGGTACCGCACTGGACGCGGCCTGCGGGACCGGGCGTCACGCGGCTTACCTCAGCTCAGTCGGCCGTGCCGTAGTCGGCGTCGATATCTGCCCGCAGATGCTGGAAGTGGCACGGGCGAAGGTCGGTGGCGCGGATTTCCGCGAGGGCGAGCTGCGCCAGCTCCCGGTGGCCAGCCAGAGCGTCGATCTGGTCGTGTGCGCCCTGGCGCTCACGCACGTACCGGACCTTCGCCCGGTGCTCGCCGAGTTCGCTCGCGTGCTGCGGCCGGGCGGGCACCTGGTGATCTCCGACTCGCGCATGAAGTACCGCATCGTCCAGGCACTGCCCGAGGGCGGCTACGGGTACTTGCCGCACTACAACCGGTTCACCAGCGAGTACCTGGCAGCGGCGCTGCCGCCCGGCTTCCAGGTCCGCCATTGCGAGGAACTTCGGGCCGGGTGGGGCGATCCGGACCAGGCGCCACCACCGGTCCGGATCCTGCCCGAACACCCGTCGGACATCTGGACGCTCCAGGATTGGTGCCCGGTCGCCACGCAAGCCGCGAGAAACGGCGACCCGGTCCTGATTTTCTGGCACTTCCAGCTCGTGTCCGGCGGCTAATCCGGCAGCAACGCGAACCGCATCCGCCGCAGCCGGTCCGGATCGGCGATCACGTCGAGCCTGATGATTCCGAGCAGCTCGTTGCGGGTGCCGCTGCCCATGTTCTGCCGTGTGTTGCGGTATGGCGTCGAGCCCACCCTATGCCGCCGGTGCTTCCGCCGGTGTGGACCGACCACGGCCGTACCGACCAGATCAACCTGCTATGCATTGCTGAAGCACCCTTGCCGCACGGACCGATCCCGCGGCAATTAGCGGCTCCGCGCGCGTCCTTCCGACTTTCTTTATTACGCAGCGTGATGCCAGTTGTCGCCGCATCCCACTGCTACGGCTGGGTAACTCGTGGGGGAGGTCAGGGCCCGTCCGAGGTTCCGTCATTTCGGGCGCCAGGACTCCAGCACCTTGCCGCAACACCTCCGCGCCCAGAGAACCGGTTCGTGGAATTCCAGGGGTATTTGACCGCTTCGGATTCCTGCTTGTACTCGCTGGTCGCTAGCCTGCACATGTGCAGCCTGATCCCCGTCGCCTGTTCAGTCGGCAGGATGTATGGCGGGCCTGGAATCTGCAGGGGCGCGTCTGCAAGCTGTGCGGGCGAAGTGTCCCGTTTGACCTTATTCACGGCGATCACGTGGTGGCATGGGCTGATGGCGGCCGGACGGCGGCCGGGAATCTGCAGGCGCTGTGCGGTTCGTGCAATCTCCGCAAGGGGCGCAGGCCGCAGGCCGTAGTTAAGGCCGTAGTCGATGCCGGTCTCGTGGCGCCGGGCAGTTCGGTGCTGCGGTCGTGGCAGGCCGCGGCGTTGCCGGTGGTCCTGGAGGCGATCGGCCGGGAGCCGGTACTGGTCGAGGCGTGCCCGGGTGCGGGCAAGACGCAGTTCGGGCTGGAAGTGGCGTACCGGCTCATCGCGGGCGGGCTGATCTCGCGTGTCCTGGTGGTGGTCCCGACGCTGGCGATCGCGGATGGCTGGCACCGGGCTGCCTCGCCGGAGGTCCCTGCCGCGCCGTCGCTGCCGTTGCGGAGCCAGCGGGACTGGCGTGCGGTCGACCCGATCGGAGGGCAATGGCTGGGGGCGGTGATCACCTATCAATCGCTGTTCGCATCGACGGAGATGTTCCTGGCGCATGCCACTGATCCTGGCCACCGGACGCTGGTGATTTTCGATGAGGTGCATCACGCGGGCGCCGGCGCGGCCTGGGGCGCTTCGGCGCGGGAGGCGTTCGCGGCGGGAGCCGCGGCGATCTTGTCCCTGAGCGGTACGCCGTTCCGGACGGGCGGTGACCCGATCGTGTTCGTGCCCTCCGAGGCGGGGGAAGCCCGGCCGCACTTCCGGTACTCCTACGCTCAGGCGATCGGGGACGGGGCGTGCCGTCCGGTGCAGTTCGTCCAGGCCCGGGGGCAGGCCGTGTTCCGGACCGGGGACGGCCGTGAGTACCGGACTACCTTCGATGAGTCGCTGTCCCCGGCCGGGGAGCGCAGGCGGCTGCGGGCCGCGCTGGAATGGGCCGGCCCGGGGTCGATCGCGGAGAAGATGCTCGCCGACGCGAACCGGTTCCTGGTCGGGCTGCGGCGCGCGGGCGACACGGATGCCGCGGGCCTGGTCGTGTGCGTCGATTGCGGTCACGCTGATGCGATCGCCCAGCTGATGAGCGACCGGGTGACCGGGACGCGCCCGGTTGTGGCCTGCTCCCGGCAGCTCGACATCAACGAGGCGGACCCGGCCAACGCGATCCGGCGATTCCGGCGATCGCATGACCCGTGGATCGTGGCGGTCAACATGGTCTCCGAAGGCGTCGACATCCCTCGGCTCAGGGTCGTGGTCTACCTGACCAACCGGCTCACCGTGCTGGCCTTCCGGCAGATCATCGGGCGAGTAGTCCGCACGGACCCGGCGAACGCCAGTGACTACGGCCGGGTCTACATTCCCGCCGACCGGCACCTGGTCGATATGGCCCGGCAGGTCACCAGCCAGGTACGCGTGCTGCCCCCCGCCATCGTGATCGAGCTCGACGACCCTCCCCGCCCGGCAGCCGGCGGCCGGGCGGGGGATCCGCCCGGAACGCAGGCCTTCCAGGCCCTGCTCACCAGGGGTGAGCAGGGCGACGCCTTCGATACCCAGGACCGTGACGCGGCCGCGGTCCTGATCGCCTGCGCGCAGCGGTTCATCGAGCGGGAAGGCCTGACCGGAACCGACCCCGAGTCCCTGGCGCTCGCCGCCGCCGACGTCCCCGAACTGCGCGACGCGCTGCTCGCGATGCGGGAGACCTGATGGACGAGCGCGCCACGGCGGGCCCGACGATAATTCTCATCGGCGGAATGATGACCGTCGATGACGGGACCAGCATCGATTCTCGTCAGGCTGTCGACGGGGATCCCTCCTCGCGCGTCACCCACGCCAGCCTGGCCACCTCGCTGCTGTGGTGGATCACTGCGGCCTCGGTGATCGGCCCGGTCCTAGACAGCGCCCCTGCTGATGCGTTCGCGCTGGTCCTCGGCGGCCGGTCCGTGGTGGAGTTGCGGCCGGACGGGACGCTGCGGCGGACCGGCCTGCGCTCGTTCCTGCCCGGCGGCACCGCCAACGCCGAGGTCAAGCTCGCCCGCGACGCACCGCTCCCCGGCCGGTTCCGCCTGCTGCCGGACGCCTACCACAACGGCACCCTCGGCATCGATCCAGGCGAGCCCGGGAAACGCTGGCGGTTCTTCACCGGCAACGAATACTTCCTCCGCCACGCCGGCACCGCGATCGGGCCCTCGGTCATCATCGACACCAGCCGGTCCCTGATGGACGGCACCCAGATCACCGGGAAACACCTTGAGGACCTGCAGGAGACGCGCCTGTTCGACAGCAACGTGGTCCTGGTCCTCCCCCACACCCACCGGACCGAGGCCCTGATCAACGCCTACCACGCCCGGCTGGCCCGACGCTGGTACGGCCCCATGTACAGCAGCGACCGGGACCCGCAGGCTCCCCCCGACCCGGTCCGCTACGCCGTCCCGGTCCCCGTCCACGCGGACTTCGCCATCACCGGCCTGTCGGCAGGGGGCACCTGGCGCGACCCAGCTGACCTGGAAGCGGCCAGAACCCTGCTCCAGGCACGATACGACCTCAAGATCGGCATCTGGGACCTCGCAGGCAACCCCGTCCTGCGCCGCACCCTCCTGCAACCCTCGCCCACCACCGCAGCGCCGCCCCAGGCTGCCGCCGTCCCGCCTGCCGCGGCACGGCGGGCACGCCAGAAAGTCGCGGCTATCACCAGCGAGCAGGCAGCCATGCGCGCCGCGCTCGACCAGATATCCGCCCACTTCGGGCCGCTGCATCAGCAAGGCTGGAAAACCCAGGAGCCCGGCAGCCTGCGCCTCGCCCTCACAGACGACTTCCCCCGCTGGAACGGCCCCGAGCCGCTGGTCTGGCTCCACCTGACCATCAGCAAAAGACAGGCAGAGGTCACAGGATTCGCGCTCCTCTACAACCACCCCGACATCAGCATCAGCGAGTACATCAAGGAACGCTCCCAGGCCCTCAGCCGCATCGCCGCACCCGGCGAGTTCGCCCCGAACGGCACATGGACGATCCTGTGGCGCGAACAAGGAGGATGGGACGACCCGGTCGACTGGCCCGCCAGAGCCGTCCAGATCGCCTCCCGCACACAGCAATGGAAACAAGAGTTCCACGAGCTATGCACCATCAGCCTCGAGGTGATTGGGCGTCTTGATCGCCGGGCTGCTCGGCAGCGCCTACACCCCCGGCCAGATGACCTATGACCTGCGCCGGCTGCGCCTCAACGGGCTGATCCGCCGGCTCCCGCACACCAACCGCTACACCCTGACCGAGGACGGCATCCGCATCGCCGTCTTCTACGTCAAGGTCTACAACCGCCTGCTTGTCCCGCTCACCGCCGCGAACCAAGCCCAGGCACCACCAGAGCTCCGCGGCGCACTGGCGGCCATCACCCGCCACGTCGACGATTACGCCACCCGGGCGCGCCTCCCGGCGCCGCGTGAAACTTGACCTAAACGTCCACAAGCCCACGACCAAAGATCGTTAAATGTCAGCGCGAGCACTGGTTTTCAGGCGTACATTTGATCAGTAAGACCAGCGAGAGGAGGAGCCCAGTGGGGACTAATCCGGAGGTATCGGCAGCTCACCAACAACTCCAACCATCCTCAGCTTCCGTGTTCAGCAGCTCTAATTTCCATGAATCGCCTTAGAGACACTGCAAACTCTGAATAAATACATCCGGCCTCAAAAGAGCTGCTATTGTCAGGAAGCAATTCCCTCTTCATTGCGTCGAGAATTACTTCCCTTTCGGGACTATCACCTGCGGATAGCATCTGGACGCATAGTCTTGCAACCATGCGTACCGCCCTCGGACCAACGGCGACCGTCCGCAGAACCTCCAGAGCGAACGTGAGCGCATTCGCCCACTCAGCCGACGTTCTTTTGGTAGATTTAAAAAGTGCTTTCAAGAAGTCATCTGAAGCACCGTCGAGCCACCTATCCACGATCTGTAGTGCAAGTATGGGCACCAAACCCCATTCTGCCGCATCGATATACCGTCCCAAAGCTTTGGCCATAGCTTCAGGTGTTCTTTGACGACGAAATATGTGCAACGCTGCGAAATACTCCAAAAAAGTTCTATGGGTAAATTGATAGATAGCTTCCCCAGCAGGGGTCGTTCCCACATCTGTCAAAACCCACGCGCGACCGCGGCAATGATCAAGCAGCGAACGCGCGAAGGCAATCGCACTCTCCTGGTTCCCAATGCGTTCAGGGTATAGGAAGTCAACTGCCATACGGATAAGTCTCGCTTCAGGCACACCACGAGCGTTGGCCTGTTCCGAGAAAATTTGATATGCCAGCGAGGCCACGACTGGTTGAAAATCTCGCTCGAAATCTACGGATCCAATATTTCTATTCCGATCCCAGCGATCAAAAAGCATAAGAGCACATTTCTCGAGCACTGCGGGTCTACTACGAGGCAGCTCCTGGTAGCCT
>Ga0335074_10012038_pt1 | contig 12117 bp, 10 predicted proteins | sample Lox_Sample_23_FD_206715 | JGI IMG/M metagenome (GOLD analysis project Ga0335074, IMG submission 206715) | Soil microbial communities from Loxahatchee National Wildlife Refuge, Florida, United States - Lox_Sample_2.3 | ecosystem: Environmental > Terrestrial > Soil > Wetlands | place: USA...
CCCGCCACGCCCCTGGCCAGCTTCACCCCCGCCCCCGGCAACAAGAACGCGGACAGCAACCCGGGCCAGGACAGCGGGCCAGGCCAGGACAGCAGGCCAGGCCAGGACAGCGGGCCAGGCCAGGACAGCGGGCCAGGCCAGGACAGCGGGCTGGGCGGGTACGGCCTGTGGCGGCTGCAGATCGGCGCCACCACCTACTCCGTCCGGCTGCACCCGGTGCCCGGGCCCGGCCCCTGCACCCACGACTACCGGGGCACCGGATACCAGCCCGGACCGGTCCTGCGCCGCCTGGCCGAGGCCCGCGACGGCACCTGCATGCTGCCCTGCTGCAACCGCAGCCCCCGCCGCTGCGAAAGCGAGCACTGCCAGCCCTGGCCCGACGGCCCCACCTGCACCTGCAACATCGGCCTCAACTGCAAGAGGCACAACCTCATGAAACAAGACCCACGATGGCACACCACCCAGAAACCCGACGGCACCCGCACCTGGACCACCCCCGCCGCACTCCGCTACACCAGCAAACCCCGGACCTACCCCACCTGACCCCGGAGCCACCGCAGACCACCACGACCTGCACCCGCGCCAGGCACAGGCCGCGCACGCACCGGCACGGACCGGACCGCAATCTGCGGCACGCTCAAGCCAGCACCGGCCACAGCACCATCTGCCACCGCCGCCAGGCGACCACCGACCCGGACCCGCGATACACGAACTGCCAAAACCCCGCAGCTCTGACTTAGCCGGCCGCCGGAACTCTTCACCAGGCTGTAGCTGGCCATGTCGAGGTCATGAGCCTGCTCCGATTCCTCGCGGACGTATAGGCCCTTGAGCCGCGGTGGCGTGCTGTCCCGGTCGTGCACCCGGATGGTCTCGCGGTCGCTATAGCTTGCTGCGCAGCGCGACCTGGCTGAGTTCGGGCAGGCGGTCCTGGCCAAGGCGCGCGGCGATCCGTGTTCCGGCCCAGGCCAGCGCGAACCCGTACAGGGCACCGCACACCACGAGCACCGGCATCCGGACCGCTGCCGGATCGTGCCCGGTCACCACCACGGCGACAATGAGCGGGATCAGCGCGGCGGCGGTACCCAGCAGGGTGCCGAACGTGCTGCCGATCGCGGAGCCGCGGTAGCCGTCGGCGGGCCGGGGCGTGGGGCTCCCCACCCTGCGTTCCACCGGATAGGCCGTGGTCACCGAGAAGATGTTGCCGAGCGCCAGGCCGGCGCCGATCCCGGCGAGGTCCAGCGCCATGGCGGCGAAGCCGTCCATCGGGTGCTTGGCCACCGTGGCGAGCGCGAACGAGATCGCGGTGAGCAGCGGTGCCGCGATCGCGGCGAACACGGCATCCTGGCCGGCGAAGTAGGCGCGCAGTGAGCGGGCACCGGTCAGCGCTGTCGCCTCCATGCCGAACGCCGCCCCGGTGCTCCCGATCATGTTGGCGTGGAAGAACCCGGCGAACGCGGCGCCGAAGATCGCGCTGGTGATCAGCCCGGTCAGGTAGCGCGGTGTCGTGATCGTGCTGACGGCGACGGCCGCCATGATCACCGCGGTTATGCCCCACGCGATCAGCGAGGTGGGATCACGGCGCTGGTACACCCAGAACCGGCCTGCTACCGCCCCGCGCAGGCCATATCTGGCGAACGGCAGCGCGGTGCCGCGGACCGCCGAGGACCGGGTGCTGGTGTCGACGCTCACCAATGCCTTGCCGAGCACGCGGATCCACAGGTAGCCGAGCACGACGACGATGGCGGCGAGCAGGGCCAGGCGGAGCAGACCTGTTCCCGCGTGCCCGGAAGAGGCGTCCTGGATAGCGTGCGCGGCCAGGCCAGGCGGCATCCAGCGCAGCCACGCGTCAACGCCGCGGAAGCTGGACAGGGTCAGCTTGTGGTCGGCGGTGAGCTTCGGCACCACCTGGGCGAAGGCCTCGTAGAGGGCGAAGATCGGGATGATCAGCAGGATGGCCAGGTCCCTGCCCTTGCGTGAGCGGAGCAGGCCGGCCAGTCCCGTCGTCACGAACCTGGTCAGCGTGATGCAGAACAGCAGCTCGAGCACCACGGCAAGGACCGCGATGCACACGGCGAGCGCGCCATGGGCCAGCCCGATCGTGACCCCGAGCAGGCCGACCAGGTTTGCCGCCGGCCAGGCGCCCGCCGCCGAGGCGGCCAGCAGCCCGACGGCCAGCGGGCCGGTGCGCAGCGGGTACAGGGCCAGCGTGGCCGGGTCCAGCGTGCCGTCCAGGCCGAACACCATCAGTGGCAGGATCAGCCAGCCGAACGCGAACAGGGTGAACACGACCGTGGTCGCGTCCACCGACGCGCTGTGGCCGCGCAGCGCGGCCAGGCCGAGGAACGTGATGATCGCGACCAGCACGGCGAAGATCGTGCTGACAATGAAACCGGCCTTCGCCTGACCCGAGGACCGCAGCGCGTTGCGGAGCAGGCGGAGCTTCAGTTCGACGAGGAGCCGAGCCATGACAGTCCCTCCCCTCCGTTGGCGCGCGAACCGACCAGGTCGATGAACGCCTGGTGCAGGGTCTTACCGCCGCGCACCTGGTCGGTGGTGCCGGTGGCCACGATCTCGCCCTTGTCGATGATCGACACGTGGTCGCAGACCTGCTCGACCAGTTCCATCACATGACTGGAGAACAGCACGGTCGATCCGGTGCCGACAAAGCGCGTGAGCAGCCTGCGGATCGCGTCGGCCGAGACCGGGTCCACTCCCTCAAGCGGTTCGTCGAGGAACAGCACCGATGGGTTGTGGATCAGCGCACAGCCCAGCGCCGCCTTCTTGCGCATGCCGGTCGAATAGTCGGCGATCAGGCGCTTAGCGTCGTCGGCCAGGTCGAGTACATCGAGCAACTGCGCGGCCCGTGACCGCACCTCGTCGGCCGGCAGTTCGCGCAGCCGTCCGGCGTACTCCAGCAGTTCCTCGCCGCTGAGCCGCTCGAACAGCCGGGACTCGGCGGGCACCACCCCGATTATCGCCTTGACGGCCACCGGATCGGCCCACACGTCCAGGCCATTGATCAGGATCCGGCCGCTGTCCGGTCGCAGCAATCCGGTCATCATGGACAGGGACGTGGTCTTCCCCGCCCCGTTCGGTCCAACGAGCCCGGCGAAGGAACCCGGCGCTATCTCCAGGTCGATCCCAGCTACCGCCTCCTTTTCGCCGAACCTTTTCCGCAGGTCGTGTACCGCGATGGCTGGCTCACCCATGGCCGCCTCCAATGCCCCATTAATTTGATATCACAATGATAGTCGTAGAATATCAGTGACGTCAATGGAGGCGGCGTAGAACGGTAACTCATGAGGTGCCACCCGCCGAGTCCGCCGAGTCCGCCGACGTCTGCCGCTTCCCGCGGTAGTCCCTGTGCGCGCTCGCGACCAGCGCCGCGATACCGTCGTCGTCCAGACCGGCGGTGGTCGCCTGACGCATCCAGGCCATCAGCGCGCGACGCAACTCGGTGAGCTCGTGCGGACCCGGCACCTCGGGCGCGGCCCGCACGAACGTCCCCTGGCCCGGCCGGCCCGCGGCGATGCCCCGGTGCTCAAGCTCACGGTAGGCCTTGAGCACCGTGTTCGGGTTGATGGCCAGGGCGACCACGGCGTCCTTGACGCGGGGGAGCCGGTCGCCGACCTTCAGGTAACCGAGCCGGAGCGCCTGCTCGACCTGGTGGACGAGCTGCAGGTAGGTGGGTACGCCGGTGCCTGGGTCGAGCCGGAACTCCAGTGGCGAGACCTCAATTACCTGCTTACCTATGACCATAGTTAAAGCCTAGCATCTCCGCTTTGCGGGACCGTGAACGTTTCGTGACGCGATAACGGGATGTTTTCCGTTGACGAAAGTCAGGAGAACTTCGTAATCTTTTTTCACTGATCACCAGCCCGACCACGGCGCGCTGGATCCTTCGCACGATCGCGTGAGCGCCGACAGCTCAACAGCTCAATAACCCCAGTAGCCCTCCCTTGCCAGAGCAGGTGTTCATGAACTCTCGAAGACTCAGACTCTTGTGGATGCCGCTGGCGGTCGTGACCGCGGCCGGCACCATTGCCGCGTGCTCGTCATCGCCAAGTTCGTCGTCCGGCAGCAAGAACAGCAACGCCATCTTCACCAGCATCGGCTATACCACGGTGATCACACCCGGCGCGCCGATGAACCCGTTCGCCCCGGTGAACAACATCTTCCCGACCTTCGACGCGATGCAGCTCGGCTGGCCCACCGGGAGTGCGACCAACCCGAACCAGGAACTGCCCGGCCTCGCCTCCTCCTGGACGCTGTCACCAAGCGGGACCCAGCTGACCGTGCACCTCCAGCCCGGCGCCAAGTGGTCGACCGGTCAGCCGGTGACCGCCACAGACGTGAAAGACTCCGCGGCGATCTGGTTCGCCACCGGTGCCGCGCAAGAGTACGACCTCGGCACCGTGACGGTCGACAACCCGACGACGGTCACCTTCACCGAGGCGGTCGGCGACAATATCAACTCGTTTGAGCAGATCCTCGGCAGCAACGACTCCCTCCAGATCCAGCAGGACATCGTGCCGTCGTTCGAGTACGGCAAGCTGCTGCCGGCCAGCATCTGGTCCACGATCGCGGCCAGCGAGGGCAAGGGTGCCGCGGCGACCGCGGCCGGCAAGACGCTGGCCGACCTGGCCAAGACCATCGAGGCATACGCTCCCGCGACCGACATCTCGGCCGGCCCGTTCTACGTCAAGCGACTGAACAACAGCGAGGCCTTGCTGGTCAAGAACCCTGACTTCTATGCGGCCAGCAACGTGCACGTCGGCCAGGTGATCATGGAGCACGACAGCAGCGCGAGCCAGATCACCTCGTTGCTCCAGTCCGGGTCCCTCGACGCCGCTCCGTTCACCGCGCTGACCAAGAGCGAAATCGACTCGGTGACGGCGGCGGGTAACACGGAGATCACCGGAGATGGCGACGTGGCGGCTGCCATCGCCTTCGACGAGAACGTCGCGCCGTACAACAACATCAAGGTGCGCCAGGCGCTCGCCTACGTGCTGAACCGCACCGCGATCCAGCAGATCGGCGAGCCGGTCGTCGGCACGCCGTCCAGCACGACCAGCGGCGCGATCTCCTCGACGCTGTCGTCGTGGCTGACCCCGCAGCAGAAGTCCGCGCTGAACCCGTACAGCCCCAGCACGGCCACCGCCACGTCCATGCTCAAGAGCGCCGGCCTCACGCAGAAGAGCGGTAACTGGTACCTGTCCGACGGCAAGCCGTGGACGATCAACATCCCGGTGCCGCAGGGCTTTTCCGACTGGCTGTCCGCGTCCTCTGCGATCAAGTCCGAGCTGGACAGCTTCGGCATCCCCACCACGATCACCGGCGAAGGCCAGTGGACGCAGTACCAGAACGACATGTTCGCCGGCAGCTATCCGGTCGGCTGGTGGCTGATGGCGCTCAGCACCGACGCCAACACCGCGTTCGGGCGCATCTACGGCCCCTACGACGGCTACACCACGTCCGGCCAGCGCTACCCGGCCGGAAACTCGACCGTGTACCACTGGCTCAACACCCCGACCACCGTCTCCGTGCCGGGCGTGGGCACGGTGAACCCGGGCCAGCTCACCGCGCAGCTGGCCAACCTGGATATCAGCACGTCCGCGGGCATGGCCCAGCAGAAACAGATCGGCGCGGAGCTGATCCAGACGATCAACTACGAGGTCCCGGTCATCCAGCTCTGGGACTACGAGAGCATCCAGTTCCTGAACAGCAAACGGTTCACGGACTGGCCGACGAGTTCGGGAGTCCTCGCTCAGGACCCGGGCGTCTGGATGGCCGAGGGCTACGTGCAGCCCAAGTAACCAGTCAAAGCAGGGCAAAGCTAAGTAGCCTGGCCCAGTGGCCAGGCTACTTAGCCCGTTCAGGGATCAATGGAGGAACCCAGGTTGAAACTGACCCGCTGGATCGCGGTGAAGATCGTCACCGGCCTGATCATGATCTGGGTCGTTGCATCCGCGATGTTCTTCCTGCTCCGGGATCTGCCAGGCAACCCAGCGGAGGCAAGGTACGCCCAGCTGATCATGCACGGTGCGACACCCCAGCAGGCCCAGCTGGAGACCGCCGCGATGTTCGGTTTTGTCCCCAAGCAGCCGCTGATTCAGCAGTACGGCCATTACATGTGGCAGCTGCTGCACCTCAACCTCGGTCAGTCCATCGCCGAGACCGGGGTGCCGGTTTCGCATATCGTGTTCTCCGCTTTCCCCTGGACGGTGATCTTGTGCCTGTCCGGGGTGCTGGCGAGTTTCCTCATCGGCGTGGTCCTCGGCGTCGCCGCCGCGCTGCGGCGGATGACGAAGGCGGGCGACGGCATTACCTGGTTCGGCGCGCTCATCAACGGAATCCCCACCTATATCATCGCCATCTTGCTGTTCTACGTGTTCACCACCGAGTGGGCGATCTTCCCGCAGGGCGGCACCGTGAGCATCGAGTACACGCCGGGGTGGAACGCCGGGTACATCGGGTCGCTGATCACCCACGCGATCCTGCCGGTGACCGCCTACACGCTGTCCGCCGTCGGCGCGTGGGTGCTGACCACGAAGTCGAGCGTGATCTCGGTGCTCGGCGACGACTTCATCCTGGCATCCGAGCTGCGCGGCATCCGGCCGCTGATCGTGGCCAGATACATCCTCCGCAACGCGATGCTGCCATTGTTCACCATCCTCGCGATCGCGCTCGGGCTGATGTTCAGCGGCTCGGTCTTCATCGAGGACGTCTTCAACTACCCCGGCCTCGGGCAGCAGATGCTGACCAGCCTGACCACCGATGACTACCCGGTGCTGAGCGGAGCCTTCATCATCATAATCGTGGCGGTCATCGCCGCGAACTTCCTGGCCGACCTCGCCTACCCGCTCATCGATCCCCGAGTGCGCAGGAGCTAGCTATGTCAGTGACCGCGTCGCTGCCACCAGAGCAGCTCCAGAAGGCAGTTACCCGATCGCGGACGGTCAGCGCCACCAGATGGCGGATCCTGGTCCGCACGCCCGGCCGGGTGATCTCGCTGGTGATCGTGACCGGCTTCGTGCTGATGGCGATCACCGGCCCGTACCTATACCCGAAGAACCTGCCGATCAACGCGAACGACATCTATGCCCCGCCAAGCTGGGCGCATCCGCTCGGCACGGACTTCGAGGGCACCGACGTCCTCGCCCTGATCGTGACCGGCGCCCGCTACGTTCTGCTGGCCGCCTTCATCGCGGCCATCGTTACGCTCGTCATCGGCACGGCGGCCGGCCTGATCGCGGGCTACTACCCGCGCAGTACCGGCCGTCCGATCATGCGCGTGACGGACTTCATCCTGGCGATTCCCGGCTTGCCGCTGCTGATGGTGCTTGCCACGATCTGGTCGTTCGGCTCGCCGCAGCAGATGGGCCTCGTGCTCGGCATCACCGGCTGGGGCGGCATCGCCCGGGCGGTGCGCGCCCAGACCCTGTCCCTGCGCGAGCGCGGTTTCGTCGAAGCCGCGCGCGGCCTCGGCCTGCCCGGCCGCAGGATCATCGGGACCGAGATCCTGCCGAACGTGGCCCCCTACGTCAGCATGAACCTGATTATGCAGGTCACCGGCTTCATCTACATCGAAGTCGGCTTGTTCTTCCTCGGCGTGGTGAAGTACAGCTCAAGCAACTGGGGCGTGATGCTCAACAACGCCGTGTTCCAGGCCGACGCGCTGACCAACACGCGCGCCCTGTCGTACCTGCTATCCCCGCTGATCTGCATCCTGCTCCTCACCATCGCGCTGGTGACGCTGGCCAACGTGGGCGACGAGATCTTCAATCCGCGGCTGAGGAAGATCTGATGGCGGCACCTGTGAAGCCGGAAACGGCCACCGGCGCCGCGGTGCGGGTGCGCGATCTCACGGTCGCGTTCCGCACCCAGGAAGGGCCACTGCCCGCCGTCTCACACGTCAACCTGGATCTGGTCCGCGGCCAGATCACCGGCCTGGTCGGGGAGTCCGGCTCCGGCAAGTCGACGCTGGCCCTCGCCCTGCTCAACGCCGTTCCCGCCCCGGGCCAGGTGGTCGAGGGCGCGGTCGAGATTGACGGGGTCGGCGACGTGCTCGCGCTACGTCGCGGCGCGCTGCGCAAGATGCGCGGCGCGGACATCGGCTATGTGTTCCAGGCCTCGCAGAACTCGCTCAACCCGCTCAAGCGGGTGGGCAAGCTGCTGCTTGACCTCGGCCGCTCGCACGGCTTGCGGGACGGTCGCGCACTCATCCAGCAGTCGAAGGCGCTGCTCGCGGACATGGGCCTGGACGCGACCCGCGTGTTGTCGTCGTACCAGCACGAGCTGTCCGGCGGCATGCGCCAGCGCGTCGGCATAGTGTTCGCACTCCTGCTCAACGCGCACGTGCTGATCCTGGACGAGCCGACCACGGCGCTCGACATGCTGTCCCAGGCCCAGGTGCTGGAGATCATCAGGAGGATCCACGCCGAGCGCCACCTGACCACGCTGATCATCTCGCACGACATGAGCGTGATCGGCGATCTCGCCGACCGGATGGCCGTCATGTACGCGGGCCGCGTCGTCGAGGAAGGCCCCACGGCCAGCGTACTGGCCTGCCCGCGCCATCCTTATACTCGCGCGCTGCTGGCCGCGATGCCACGGATCACCGGCGACACCGCCGGGGCCAGAGCCCTGCCCGGCCGTCCGCCGGACCTGATGTCGATCCCCAGGCGCGGCTGCGTTTTCGAGCCACGATGTCCGCTGGCGACGCCGGCCTGCCTGGACGACGAGCCGCCGGACACGTATACCGGCGATCACCGGTTCGCCTGCTTCGTCACGGCTGGAGAGACGCAATGATCACCGCCCAGGGCATCGCGAGGACGTTCCCCGGGCGCGGCTCCATGCTCCGCCGCGAACCCGTCCGTGCGCTGCGCGGTATTGACTTCACGATCCCTGACCACGGCGCGGTGTCGTTCATCGGCGAGTCTGGCTGCGGCAAGACCACCCTGGGCCGCATCCTGTGCGGCTTCGAGGAGTTCGACGGCGGCGACCTCATCATCGACGGCCAGTCGATGAAGGCACTGCGTTCCAGGGACCGCGCCCAGTACTTCCGCCGTATCCAGATGATCCACCAGGATCCCTACTCCGCCCTCAACCCGACTCGCACCATCGGCCAGATCCTCGGCGACCCGCTGCACCTGCGCGCCCGGCAGACCGGTGCCGCCGCCGGCTGGGTCCGCGATCGCCGTGCCGAGCTACTCGGGCTTGTCGGGCTCGATCCCGATTACGTGCTGCCTCGTTACCCCCATATGCTGTCCGGCGGCATGCGTCAGCGCGTCGTGATCGCTCGCGCGCTGACCGTCGACCCCGAGGTTCTGGTCGCCGACGAGGCGGTATCGATGATCGACGTGTCGCTGCGCCTGGGCATCCTGCAGCTACTCCAGGGCCTGCGCGCAAAGGCAGGCGTGTCGCTGCTGTTCATCACCCACGACGTGGCCACTGCGCGCTACCTCGGCCCAGACGGCGAACTGTACGTGATCTACCGCGGCATGGTAGTCGAGCATGGCGGCACCGATGCGATCATCCGGCACCCCACGCACCCGTACACCCAGTGCCTGCTGTCCGCGATCCCGGTGCTGCGCGGCATCGAGGAGCCGGGCCCGGATCGCCTGATCCCCCTCGCCCCGCTCGACGAGCGCACCCAGCCACCCGGCTGCCTGTTCGAGCCCCGCTGCCCCCAGGCCGCCGCCGACTGCCGAGCCGCCGTCCCCGAGCTCACCCAGCGCGCGGACGCGAGCCCAGGCAGCGCCAGCCCAGGCAGCGCGAGCCCAGGCAGCGCCAGCCCAGGCAGCGCCAGCCATGAATGGGCCTGCCTGCACCCGGAAACCCGCTCCGTTGTGGCCACCGTGGCCAGCTGAGACCTGGCCCCGGCGGCCCGGCCGATCGCGGGTGAGCACGCTTGCCGATAGACGCCGGGACCCAAAAGCCCGACACTGGCACTGTGTACGACTACGACGTGCTGATCATCGGCTCCGGCCCAGGTGGGCAGAAGGCCGCGATCGCCGCCGCCAAGCTCGACCGCCGAGTCGCGATCGTCGAGCGGCAGCACATGATCGGCGGCGTGTGCCTGAACACGGGGACGATCCCCTCCAAGACCCTGCGCGAGGCCATCTTGTACCTGACCGGCCTGGATCAGCGGGAGATGTACGGGGCGAGCTACCGGGTCAAGGACGAGATCACGATCGCCGACCTGGCCGCCCGTACCACGCACGTCGTCGGCCGCGAGACCGAAGTCGTGCGGAGTCAGCTCAGCCGTAACCGGGTCACGATCCTGACCGGCAGCGCGCAGTTCACCGACCCGCACACGGTGGAGGTCGACGACGGCGCGGGCCGCCTCCGGCGGGCCAGCGCGGACAAGATCGTGATCGCCACCGGAACCCGGCCGGCCAGGCCGGCCAGCGTCGAGTTCGACGAGCGGACGGTCATCGACTCCGACGGGATCGTGCACCTGGAACGGGTGCCGCGGTCGATGGTCGTGGCCGGTGCCGGGGTTATCGGCATCGAATACGCGTCGATGTTCGCGGCGCTCGGCACCAAGGTCACCGTGGTGGAGCAGCGCGACCGGATGCTTGAGTTCTGCGACGACGAGGTGGTCGAGGCGCTCAAGTATCACCTGCGGGATCTGGCGGTGACGTTCCGGTTCGGTGAGACCGTGACATCGGTGCAGGCGCGAGGCGACGGGGCGATCGCGTCCCTGCACAGCGGCAAGAAGATCCCCGCGGACACAGTGATGTACTCGGCGGGTCGGCAGGGAATGAGCGATGTGCTGTGCTTGCCGGCGGCCGGACTGGAAGCTGACTCGCGGGGCCGCATCTCCGTCGACCACTTCTACCGTACGTCGGTGGAACACATTTACGCCGTCGGCGACATCATCGGCTTCCCCGCCCTAGCCGCGACCTCGATGGAGCAGGGCAGGCTGGCCGCGCATCACGCCTGCGGCGAGACGCTGCACGAGGTCGCGCCACTGCAGCCGATCGGCATCTACTCCATCCCGGAGATCAGCTTTGTCGGGCGAACAGAGGAGCAGCTCACCAAGGACAGCATGCCGTTCGAGGTTGGCGTCTCCCGGTACCGTGAGCTGGCCAGGGGCCAGATCATCGGGGATTCCTACGGCGTGCTGAAGCTGCTCGTCTCGCTGGAAGACCGGAAGCTGCTCGGCGTGCACGTGTTCGGCACCGGAGCCACCGAGCTCGTGCACATCGGCCAGGCCGTGATGGGCTGCGGCGGCACGATCGACTACCTAGTCGATGCCGTGTTCAACTACCCGACGCTTGCCGAGGCTTACAAGGTGGCCGCGCTGGACGCGATGAACAAGATGCGGCAGATAGCCAGATTTTCTTAACTGACGGTGATGCTCCGTAGCGGAACGTCGCCACCGCCTAGTGCGATAGTCGGCACGTTCGCGGTCGGCACGTTCGCGGTCGGCACGGCCGGTGTCCTCGCCGGGACACCGGTGGGATAAGAATCTGTTGCGGATTGGCCCGGATCACTACCAGTGTTGCTTGATTGGCGCGGCGAGCCCTAGCGTCAGCAGCAACTGAAAGGAGCGGATATGAAGCGTTTGCTACTTGCTGTCCTGACCCTGGTCGGGCTTGGCGTGTGCGCGACCGTCTACGCGACCGTCTACACGGGAACGGCGCACGCCGCACCCCGGCTTTCCGGGCAAATGGTGATGTTCGACTGCCCGGGCGTGGCCGCGCAGGTCAAGCCGTCAAGCTACACGACGTACTGCGCGGACGGCGGTGACACGTACGCCAAGATGAGCTGGACAAGCTGGACGCCGAAGATTGCCAGCGCTACCAGCGTCCTCGGCGTCAACAACTGCACGCCCAACTGCGCGTCCGGGCACACTAAGGACTACTCCGCGCTGAACATACTCTGGGGAAGCACCGCGGTGCCGGGCCACCCCGGCGAGATGGCCTACACACACATGACCGTCATCTTCCCAGGGGCGAAGCCAGCTGGCTTCTCGCAGACCTTCACGATCAAGCTATATATCCCCTGACCTCCGGTGATAGTCCGCCGAACGGACTGTAGCCCGTCCGGCGGTCACCAGGCGAACGCCCGCCCGCAGTGCCCGCATTGCCCGCCTGCCCGCCTGCC
>Ga0335074_10012039_pt1 | contig 12116 bp, 10 predicted proteins | sample Lox_Sample_23_FD_206715 | JGI IMG/M metagenome (GOLD analysis project Ga0335074, IMG submission 206715) | Soil microbial communities from Loxahatchee National Wildlife Refuge, Florida, United States - Lox_Sample_2.3 | ecosystem: Environmental > Terrestrial > Soil > Wetlands | place: USA...
GGTAATTCATAGCGATTCGACGGCATTAAATGCGAGCTCAACGCGTAAGCCCCTGCCCGTGTTTTCGAGCCGCACGCTTCCGTCGGATCGTTGCACGCCTCGACGCACGATCGACAGGCCGAGTCCCGTGCCTTCGGTTCCGTGACTGGCGTCACCGCGATAAAAGCGGTCGAACGCGTGCTCGAGATCCTCCTCGCTCATACCCGGCCCACTATCCTCGACGCTCAGCGACGCGCGATCGCCGGCGCGCTGAACCGACACCGTCACCGGTCCCACCGGCGCGTACTTGAGCGCGTTCTCGACCAGCGCCGTAAGCGCATCGAGCACCTCGCCGGGGTTGACGCGAGCGTAGGTGGAGCCGTTCGCGTGCAAACGCACGCGATCGTATCCGCCGTCACGGAACGTCTTTACGACGCTTTGCGCGAGATCGTTGACATCGACGGTATAGGCTTCGCGCTCGCCGTGCTCGAGCCGCGCCAGGATGATGAGGTCGTCGATGATCGCTTTCATACGCCGGCTCTGCGCCAGCATGTTGGAAAAGATCGTCACTTCCCGCGGCGTCTTGGGTTGCAGCGCGCTCACGTGTCCCATCAGAACGGTGAGCGGCGTGCGCAGTTGATGTCCCGCATCGGCCACGAACTGGCGCATCTCCTCCATTGCCGCCGTGCGTTCGGCAAATGCGTCGGTGATCTGCTGTACCGCCGCATTATACGCGCGCGCGAGGTCGCCGATCTCGGTGCGCTGACGCGTCGTCACGGGGTGCGGTGTAAAGTCGCCTTTGGCAAAGAGTTCGAGCGCGCGCGTGGTGTGCAAGAGCGGTTCGAGCGTGCGCTGTGCGACGATCGCCGCAATGAACCACGCGGGCACGAGCGAGAACAGATCGAGAACAAGCGCTCCGAGCAGCCATTGCTTGCTGGTCGCAGCGATGTAACCCAAGTCCGGTAAGATGTCGACGCGCATCGTGCCGAACAGGACACTCTGGACCTGCGGCGTCGGACCGATGCCCGGCGGCGGCGCCGGCGCAGTGCCGGGCGCAAGCACGAACGGACCGTAGCCGAACCCCTCGCGCGGCACCACGCTTATCCGCACGTGCAGGCCTCGCACCTGAGCGAGCGCGAGCCCTTCGACGTCGACCGGCTGCGTCGTGCCGGCGAGCGCGTACTGAAACGAGAGACGCGTGATGCGCAGCGACGCAAGGTTGACGTCGGCGAGCACGATATTGCGCGTGATGTCGCCCGCCGAAAGCCACACCAGCGCTGAAACGGTCAATGCAAAGCACAACCAGGCGGCGAGGAACGAGGCGATGAGGCGAAGGCGGATCGACTGCAGCATTGACAGCCTCCCTTAAAGGAAGCTAATGCGCCGAACGCAGTGCGTATCCTACCCCGCGAACCGTATGCAACAGCGGTTCAGCAAAACCGTAATCGATCTTGTGCCGCAAATACGAGATGTACGTTTCAACGGCATTGCCGCTTACGTTGGAATGATCGCCCCAGACCTGCGCGATCAGTTGGTCGCGCGTAAACACGCGGCGAGGCTCGCGAACGAACGCGGCGAGCAGGTCGAACTCGCGCGTCGTCAGCGAGATGTTCTTGCCGTCGCGAATCACGCGACGTGTTTGCAAGTCGAGGGAGAGGTCGCGGAAGGTCACGATCTGCGGCGACTCGAGCCGCGGACGGCGAAGGGCCGAACGAATGCGCGCGACCAGCTCGGGGATCTCGAACGGTTTGGCGACGTAGTGGTCGGCACCGCGATCGAGACCTCGCACTTTGTCGTCGGTTCCGCCTTTTGCGCTGACGATGAAAATCGGCGCCTGCGTGGTGCGGCGAAGCTCCGGGAGAAGCGCGATGCCGTCGATTTTCGGCATCATGACGTCGAGCAACACCGCGTCCGGTTCCCATTCCTTCACCAGGACCAAGCCGGCTGGGCCGTCAGGCGCGCTGCGCACCGCAAAGCCGGCTTCCGCCAGCTCGAGCTCCAGCAGCGTGCGAATATCGGGCTCGTCGTCGATCACGGCCACTTTGGAAACGAAGCTATCCATGTTTCCCAAGAATACGGAGAGAGACTTGGGCCAGGCTTGGAAGGGGCGCAGGCCGCCGTCAGCGAGGGGCCGTACTTTTTGGGGTACGGCTCTTCGAGGAGGTTCACGTCATGGATCGTTCGTCCGAGACCCCATCGCGCAAAGAGGCGCTGCGTACGCTCATTGTGCTTCCGGCCCTCGCCGGCGCACTCGCGTTAGGAACCGGCATCGCCGACGCCGCCGACAACAAGAAGCAATTCCACTATCAAGACAAACCGGGAGCCGGCGGCAAGAAGTGCTCGGGATGCCGCTTCTTCAGGCCACCGCACTCATGCAGTGTCGTTACCGGAACCATTAGTCCCAACGGGTGGTGCATCGCCTGGGCGAAGAAGTAGCCGTACGTCTGGTTTCGATCGCGACGGCCGTTCCGCCGTACGCGCTCGAACAGGACGATATCGCCGCTCGCATTCGCGCACAGTTCTCTCGTTCCGAGGTCGTTCAACGCCTGATGCCCGTCTTCTCGAGCGCCGGCATCAGGCGTCGCTACTCGTGCATTCCGATCGAATGGTACTACGACGCGCACGGATGGGCGGAGCGCAACGCTATCTATCTCGACTCGGCGCAGACTCTGCTCGAAGAAGCCGCGCGCGCTGCGCTCGAGCATGCCGGAATTCGCGCGAGCGACGTCGGCGCCGTCGCGATCGTCTCGACCACGGGCATTGCGACGCCGAGCTTCGACGCACGCCTCATCGACCGGCTCGGCCTGCCGAACACCGTGCGGCGACTGCCGATCTTCGGCTTGGGGTGCGTCGGCGGCGCGATCGGTCTTGCGCGCGCAGCGATGCTCGCGCAAACGCTGCCGGCTTCGAACGTCTTGCTCCTGGTCGTCGAATTGTGCGCGCTGTGGTTTCGTCGTGACGACCTCGCCAAGAGCAACGTCGTTGCAACCGCGCTCTTCGGCGACGGCGCGGCTGCCGCGGTCTTGCGCACCGGTGGCCGCGGTCCGGCGATTGCCGCGTCGGGCGAATACACCTTCCCGCAGACGCTCGACGTCATGGGGTGGGACGTCGCCGAAGACGGCTTACGCGCGATCTTCTCGCGCGACATTCCGCAGCTCGTACGCTCGCGCATGCGCGAAATCGTCGACGCATATCTCGCCGAATCGAACCTCGACCGAGACGCTATCGACGTCTTCCTGAGTCACCCGGGCGGGACCAAGGTCCTCGACGCGCTCGAGTCCGCTTTCGGCCTCGCACCCGGCAAGCTCGCCGACTCGCGCGCGACGCTGACCGAGTACGGGAATATGTCCTCGGTCACGCTCCTCTTCGTACTCGAGCGTGCACTGCGCGAAGGCGCGCTCGCGCAGCCATGGCGGCGCGCTTTGCTCTCCGCCATGGGGCCGGGCTTTACCGCCGCCTTCGTCACCCTCGAACCATGAGCGTTGAACGCTGGATCGTCGCGGCCGTGGCGCTGCTGCGTCTGGCCGAACTGCTCTACGCCGGGCGCAACACGCGCAGGCTGCTCGCGCGCGGCGGGATCGAGATCGCTCCCGAACACTATCCCTGGTTCGTGGCGCTCCACGCGGCCTGGCTGCTCTCGTTGTGGTTCTTCGTTCCGGCCGGCGCAACGCCGAATCTCTACCTGCTCGCCGTTTTCCTCGTGGCGCAAGCCGGGCGCGTCTGGGTGATAACGACCCTCGGAGTCTTTTGGACCACGCGCGTCATCACGCTGCCGGATGCGCCGCTCGTACGGCGCGGCCCCTACGCCCTCATGCGTCATCCCAACTACGCGATCGTCTGTATCGAGATCGCGGTGCTGCCCCTCGCATTCGGTGCCTGGCAGATCGCGCTCGTCTTCAGCGCCGCCAACGCCCTACTGCTCGCAGCGCGAATTCGGGCGGAGAACACGGCTCTCGACGCACGCCGCTGACGCTTGGCAAATCTAGCGCTTGCCAAGGCCTTGCAAGGTAATCGCTCTCTTATTAATAATGGGTTAAACGGACGAAATGCGACGCCGATCCCATGACGCGGTGCGATGGCAAATATTCCGTTGCGTGGGCCGGTATAGGGAACCTTCCCCGGTTTCGTACGAACGCTTGATAATCTCGTCACAGCGATTATGCAAGCGCAATCAGTGTCTTCGTTAAGAAGAGGAGACCTTATCTTGAAACACCTACTCATCACGCTTGGTGCGGCGTTGCTGCTGTCCACGATGGCGAGTGTCGGGATTGCTTCGGCGCAAACGGCACCGTCGACGGACGCGAGCACCACGACCGTAGCGCAATCATCATCGCCGGCACCGAAAAAGGACCCACCGAAGTTCTTCATTCTGCACGTCGGCGGCATGGGGACGTGGAACATCGGATCGTCGGACCTAGCGTTACCGCCGTCCTACTGCACGACGACCCAAGACTGCGGCCCGACCGGTCAGTATCAATTCGCCGACCCGGTCGTGCACTTCACCTACGGCGCGCAGATCAACCTCGCCAAAAAGTGGTACATCAGCTACTCGCACGCCTACGTCAATCAGAACATCGGTCGCGTCGGGATACCCAGCAAGGTCTGTTCGAACCTACCTTGCACGGCCGCGACCGAGTTCGAGATTCCGTACACTTACCAAAAGCTCAACGACGATCGCACCGATGACGCCTCGCTGAACTACAAGGCGGATCTCGTCACCATATCAGGCGGCTGGCACGAGCGCGTGCGTATGTGCTGCGGCAACGGTCTGGAAACGAGCTCCGGCGAAACGATGTGGCACGACCTCTACTTGCAGCTCGCCGGCGGCGCCGGCCCGGCCAGCAAGTACTTCGGCAAACTCTTCAGCCTCTCGGTACAAGAAGAGTACATCCCGCACAATACGAAGAGCGTCTTCAAAGCGAGCCCGTCGGAGCAGATCGTCCCCACGCAGGGAAGTCTGTATCACACGACGTTCACACCGAAGATCACGACCGCGATCGGGAACCCGAAGACCTCGACGTTTGCCCTTTTCGGTCAGTACGTCAACAACTTCGACTACTTCATCAACGCGCCGATTCCGTATCTCTACAACGAAGTCGACTTCGGCATGGTCAAGAAGTGGCCGCCCGCCGTCACACTGAGCGTGGTGGACTCGAATCTCTATCAATTCCACTCCGGTTATCCGTACTCGAACGCCGACACGATCAACCGTAACAAGTTGCTCATGACGCTCGACATCGCCCTGCCGCTCTTCTAGACACGGCAAGAATTCGAGACAGGAGGAAGAAGACTCGGTGGCTAGCCACCGGGTCTTCTTCTTTGCGGGAGTGATAGATGCGAATCCTGATGTTCGTTGCAATGCTCGCGCTCGTTCTTGCGTCCTCGACCTCGGCACAAACGACGGACGCCGACGTTTTGCTGCATCGTCTCGCGGCGCAAGCCGGTGGAACGGCGCAGGTGTTTATCGACAAGCTCCCGCCCGATGTGCCGAAAGTCCCATTGCCGGACGCCAAGCTCGTGGGCAGCGTGCATCAGTCGGTCGACTCACCCCTCACGATTGATTCCTACGATCTCTACTACGATGCGAAACCGGACACGTTATCGGCGTACGCCGATGCGCTCCTGGCAGCCGGGTGGAAAGAGCACCCGCTGACGGCCGGCTCCGGCGGCTTCGTCTCTTCGACCGCGCCGCAGAACGAGATCTACTGCAAGTCCGATGGCGCCTTTATCTCGACACGCATCGGTACCGATCCGCAGGACCTCCGCGTATCGATACAACCGCGCGGAACCGCCGCGGGCCTCGCCTGCGGCCGCAATGCGCTGATGGCAATGATGCGCGCGTTCGCCAAATCGCCGTTGCCTGAGCTGCACGCACCGGCGGGCGTGCAGATGTCGGTTTCGCTCCTTCCGACGCCCAACGGTCAGTCGGCGGCCTACGTGCACAACGGCACGTCGGCAAGCGCATTGCTCGCCGAATTTGCGAGCCAAATGGCCGGCGCAGGCTGGAAGCCGGGTCCGGCTTCCGGCGGCACGGAGATCGTCGCCGAGACGTTCGCCAAGGTGGACGACAAAGGCACGCCATGGCAAAGCACGATTTCGATTCAGGCCGTCGAGGCAAAGCCCGGTGAATTCGTCGCCTTCATCAACGCCGTAAACTTCACCGCGCTCGCGAAAGGCGAGAGCACGCTCTTCTCCCGCTGATCTGCCCGCCGCGCAGAGGCAGAGTTGATGAAGGTGCGGGCGACGAAATCCGATCCGATGAAGACGACGATCGGGATGCTCCTCTTCGACGATTTTCAGCTCCTCGACGTAGCGGGGCCGCTGGAGGTCTTCGGTGCGACCGAGGTGGCGCAACCGATCTTGATTGCGCGGTCGAACGATCCGGTCGCAGCGTCGCATTGGAACGGCGTCGCGTTCACGCCCGATGCAGACTTTGAGAGCGCACCGGCGCTCGACGTGCTCTTCGTACCGGGCGGAAAGGGGATATCGCGCGCAGTTGAAGACCCTGCCACCCTCGCGTTCTTGGCCGAGCGCGCGCCCCGTGCGCGCTACATCACGTCCGTGTGCACGGGCGCGTTGCTGCTGGGCGCCGCGGGGCTCTTGCACGGATATCGCGCGGCGACGCATTGGCTCTACATGGACCTGCTGCCGCTCGTCGGCGCGCAGCCCGTCGACGAGCGCATCGTTCGCGATCGCAACCGCATCACCAGCGGCGGCGTGACCGCGGGCATCGACTTCGGGCTCGCGCTCATCGCCGAGCTCGGCGGCGACCTCGCGGCGCAAGAAGCGCAACTCTATCTGCAATACGCACCGGCACCGCCGTTTGACGCCGGCGAGCCGCGTTCCGCCCCCGCCGCGCTCGTCGAGGCGTTACGCGCCCGCTGGCAACCGAATCACGAGGCCCGCGCGCAGGTTCTGCGCAAAGCCATGGGGAGCGCTTAAGCCCACCAGTTAGGCAAAAGGAGCCGACGTGTGCAAGCGCACACGAGGCTCCTTTTAACGACACTGGTGGGCTTAAGCGACCTCGAAGAGGCCGGCGGCGCCCATGCCGCCACCGATGCACATCGTCACGACGACGTACTTGACGCCGCGGCGCTTGCCCTCGATGAGCGCGTGCATCGTCATGCGCGCGCCGCTCATGCCGTAGGGGTGGCCGATCGAGATCGCGCCGCCGTCGACGTTGAAACGGTCGTTGGGAATGCCCAGCGTGTCGCGGCAGTAGAGCGTCTGCACCGCGAACGCCTCGTTGAGCTCCCAAAGACCGATGTCGTCGATCGTGAGGCCGTGTTGCTTGAGCAGTTTCGGCACGGCGAAGACCGGACCGATGCCCATCTCACCCGGCTCGCAACCGGCGACGGCAAAACCGCGATAGAAACCCAGCGGCTCGAGACCGCGCTTACCGGCGAGCTTGGCGTCCATGATGACCATTGCGGCCGCACCGTCGGAGAGCTGCGACGAATTGCCGGCCGTGATCGAGGTGTCCTTGACGCCGGGCACGGCGCCTTTGAGCTGGGCGAGACCCTCCAGCGTCGTGTCCGGACGATTGCCCTCGTCTTTGCCGAGCGCGACCTGCTCTTCGGTCACCTTGCCGGTCTCTTTGTCTTGTACGTATTTCCAGGTCGGAAGTTCGACGATCTCTTTGTCGAACCGCCCGGCGTTCTGTCCGTCGGCGGTGCGCCGTTGGCTCTGCAGCGAGTACTGATCCTGCGCTTCACGCGAGACGTGATACTTCTTCGCCACGTTGTCAGCCGTGTAGAGCATCGGCATGTACACGTCGGGCGTATGACGCAGCAGCCAATCCTCGGTGTAAAACTCCATGTTCATATAGTTCTGCACCATCGAGATCGACTCGACGCCGCCCCCGACGGCAACGTCGGCGTTGTCGACGATGACCCGTTTGGCCGCGGCCGCAACCGCATCGAGGCCGGACGCGCAGAAGCGGCTCACCGTGTGACCGGCGACCGTTACCGGACAACCCGCGCGCAGCGCGGCGGTGCGGCCGATGTTGTTGCCGGTCGCGCCTTCCGGCAAGCCCGAGCCGATGACGACATCCTCGACTTCAGCCGGATCGACGCCGGCGCGCTTGATCGCTTCGCCGACGACGAACCCCGCCATCGTTGCGCCCGGAGTTTGATTGAACGCACCGCGGAACGCCCGACCGATCGGCGTCCGCGCTGCCGAGACGATAGCCGCCTCACGCATGAGTTAGTTCTCCTCCACGCTTCGACACGCTCAGCGTGACACTTGGGTCTGCGAATTTTCCGTTCGCTTCGGCAATTTTCTTGAGCAGCGGCGCGGCTTTCCATCCAAACGCCACCACGCGATCGTAGACGTGCTTGACACCGACTTCATCGGCGTACCACATCGGACCGCCGTGATGCGGCGGGAACCCGTAGCCGTAGACGTAGACGATGTCGATGTCGCCGGGACGCAGCGCGACGCCTTCTTCGAGCAGATACGCGCCACGGTTGATCAACGCGAAGAGCAGCCGATCGAGAATCTCCTGATCGCTCAGCTCGCGCGGCGCGATGCCGGCTTTCTTTGCCTCTTCCGCGAAGAGCGCAACGACCTCGGGATCGGGAATGGGCTCGCGCCCCTTGCCGACGTTCTTGTCGTACTTGTAGTACCCGGCCATCGTCTTCTGTCCGAGACGCTTCATCTCGACCAGCCGATCGACCACGGTGCTGCGCCGCGCGATATCCGGTCGCGCTTTGGCAATATGCCAGCCGATGTCGATGCCCGAGAGATCGCTCATCGCGAACGGACCCATCGGGAAACCGAAGTTCTTGGCAACGTTGTCGATACGCGCGGGCGGGATACCCCACTCGGCCATTTCACCGGCGGCTTTCGCGTAGTCGATGATCATGCGGTTGCCGATGAAGCCGAACGCGTTCGCGGAGAGTACGGCCGTCTTGCGCAGCGTCTTCCCGAGTTTGAAGGCCGCGGCGATCGTTTCGGGCGACGTCTCTTTGCCACGAACGATCTCGAGCAGCGGCATGATATTCGCCGGCACGAAGAAGTGCAGACCGATGACCTTGTCGGGGCGCTTCGTGACGGCGGCCATCTCGTCGATGTCGAGCGTCGAGGTATTCGAGGCGAGAATGCCCTCCGGCTTGACGATGCCGTCGAGCTTTGCGAAGACCTCTTTCTTGACGTCCATGTTCTCGAAGACCGCTTCGACGACCACGTCCGCGTCGGCAAGCTCGCTGAAATCCTCGGTGAACTGCACCGACTGACCGAGCTTCCACGCCTCTTCTTGCGTCATGCGGCCCTTCTGGACTTGGTACATGAACATGCCCATGACCGTCTGCTTGGCCTTCTCGACCGCTTCGTCGTTCGCGTCGATGACGTGCACGGGGATGCCGGCTTGCGCGAAGGTGATCGCGATCCCGGTGCCCATCGTGCCCGCGCCGATCACCCCGGCCTTCTTGATTTCGCCAGCCCCTGTCGTCCCTGCACCAACCCCTGTCGTCCCTGCGCCAACCCCTGTCATCCTGAGCTTGTCGAAGGACAGCCCCGGAATCTTATTCAACTCGCGTTCGGCGAAGAAGACGTGACGCAATGCCGCCGACGGTTTCGAGACGGCAAGCTCCATGAAGAGCCGCCCTTCGCGCGCGAGACCGAACTCGAACGGCAATTCGAATCCGGCTTCGACCGCATCGATCAGCTTGTGCGCCGCATAGCCGCCGTGCTCTTCCGGCGGTACCATCTTGTGCGCTTGCGAGACGATGAACGGCAGCGCTTTGTCGTCGATGCCTTTACCGATGTACGGTTTGCGCTGCGAGACGCGGTGCTTTCCGCCTTCGCGTGCCAGCGCGAGCGCAGCATCGAGCAGGTTCGACTCGACGACCTGATCGACGATGCCTTTCTCTTTGGCCTCGTCCATGCGGACGTTGCGGCCCTTGAGCATCATGTCGAGCGCGTCTTGCCCGCCGATCAGCCGCGGCAGACGCTGCGTGCCGCCCGCTCCGGGCAATAAACCCAATTTGATCTCCGGCAGTCCGACTTTTGCATCGGCGAGCGCGACGCGATAGTCGCAGGCGAGTGCCAGCTCGAGGCCGCCGCCGAACGCTTGCTTTTCGATCGCCGCGACGAACGTCTTGTCGCTCTTCTCCACCGCGGCGATTACGTCGCGAATCGTCTTGGTCTGCGGTGTCGGCGCGGTGCCGAAGTCGTTGATGTCGGCGCCGGCCGAGAATTGTCCGTTGGCGCCGATGAAGACGATCGCGTTCACGCTGGGATCGGCCGACGCCGCTTCGACGAGCGGCACCAATTCGCCGGAGAGGGCGTACGAGAGCGAGTTGACCGGCGGGTTGTCGATCGTGATGATCCGCACACCGCCTTTGTCTTCAGTCTTGATGAAACTCATGATTACGCCGTGACCGCCGTCTTGCGATCCAATTCGAACGCGTCCTCGGGCAGCGTCATCACGTCGCCCGCGCCGTCGATGATCTGGCGCTTGTACCATGCGCCCTGGGTGAGCACGTGCGAGGCATAGAATTTCGCGGTCGTGATCTTGGCGGCGTAGAACGGATCCTTGTCGCCGCCGGCGATCTTTTCGGCCGCGACCTTCGCGGCGCGCGCCATCTGCCACCCGCCCGCGACGACGCCCCACAGCTTGAGGTAGGGAACCGAGCACGCGAACGCTTTACGCAGATCGCCCATCGCGTTCATCCCGATCCATTGCGACACCTCGGCCAGCGTCGCGATGCCCTTGAGCAGCGACTCGCCGAGCGATTTCACGTCGGCATTCGAATCCGCGGCCGCCTCTTTGGCGAACTTTTCCATGTCCTTGATGACTTTGGTGGCGGTTGCACCCATGTCGCGGATGAGCTTGCGGCCCACGAGGTCGAGCGCTTGAATGCCGGTCGTGCCTTCATAGATCGTGGTGATGCGCACGTCGCGATATTGCTGCGCGATGCCGGTCTCTTCCACGTAGCCCATGCCGCCGAAGATTTGCAGCGCGGTGGAGCAGAGCTCGACGCCGTTCTCAGTGCACCAGCCCTTGACGACCGGAATCATCAGCTCGACGAACGCCTTGTGCTCCTTGCGCACTTTCTCGTCGGGGTGCTTGTTGGCGAAATCGAGCGAGGCCGCCGTCACGTACGAGAGCGCGCGCATTGCTTCGAGGTTCGCTTTCTGCCACATCAGCATACGGCGCACGTCGGGATGCTGGATGATCCGTACCGGGGTCTTGTCGCGCGTCGCGGCATCGGCCATCTGCACGCGCTCCTTGGCGTATTCGAGTGAATGCTGATACGCGCGATCGGCGACCGCGTAGCCCTGGACGCCGACCGAGAAGCGCGCCGCGTTCATCATGATGAACATGTACTCGAGACCGCGATTGGCTTCGCCGACGAGATAGCCGACGGCGCCTTTGCCCTTCTCACCGAACTTCATCGTGCAGGTCGGGTTGCCGTTGATACCGAGCTTGTGCTCGATACCGGCGCACGTCACGTCGTTGGGTCCGGTGATCTTGCCGCCGTCGTCGACCAGCATCTTCGGCACGATGAAGAGTGAGATGCCCTTCACACCTTCGGGTGCGTCAGGCAGACGCGCCAGCACCAGATGCACGATGTTCTCGGCCATGTCGTGCTCGCCGAACGTGATGAAAATCTTCTCGCCCGTCAGCAGATAGTGATCGCCTTCCGGCACCGCCTTCGTGCGCACTTGTGCGAGATCCGAGCCGGCTTGCGGCTCGGTGAGGTTCATGGTGCCGGTCCACTTGCCGGAGACGAGGTTGGGAATCCACTTCTGCTTTTGTTCGTGCGAACCGACCAGCTCGATTGCTTCGATCGCGCCCTGATTGAGGAGCGGCCCGTTGGCGAACCCGATGTTTGCCGCGTTCCACATCTCGAGCGTCGGACCGAGCAACAGCGACGGCAAACCCTGACCGCCGTACTCGTCGGGAACCGGAAGTCCGATCCAGCCGGCGTCGGCGAACTTTTTATACGCCTCCTTGAAGCCTTTGGGCGTGGTGACCTTGCCGTCGTTCCACGTGCACCCTTCCTTATCAGCAACGCGATTGAGCGGATCGAGCACGCCGGTCGCAAACGATCCGGCTTCCTCGAGAATCGACTCCCATACGTCGCCGGCTTCTTCGTATCCGGGAAGTTTGGCGACGTCGTCGATGCCTG
>Ga0335074_10012042_pt1 | contig 12114 bp, 14 predicted proteins | sample Lox_Sample_23_FD_206715 | JGI IMG/M metagenome (GOLD analysis project Ga0335074, IMG submission 206715) | Soil microbial communities from Loxahatchee National Wildlife Refuge, Florida, United States - Lox_Sample_2.3 | ecosystem: Environmental > Terrestrial > Soil > Wetlands | place: USA...
GACGCCGCCTCCGCAGCCAGGCATCAAAAGGAGTCGCACAATGAGGAGTCAGACAATGACATGCCGCGAAATGGATGGTGTCATCGGATCACATTCCGGAGATTTAACCCTTCCAAACGAAGCCGCTGAGCACCTGGTCGAGTGTGAGGGCTGCCGCCGTCTGGTGGAAGCGCTTGACAAAGGCCGTACCAGCTTGGAACCTCCCGAGGGCCGGTTAAGACAGATTCAAGTGGCGATAAAAGAAGATTTGAGGCCCGTGCGCCCCCTGGCTTCCTCGGGCGTCTTTCTCCTTGCGTTCATGCTCATCAGTCTGACAGTCGTGGCGATCGGCTCTCTGCTGTTCGGGGTGAACGGTTGGAATGCGCTCCGCACTATCCAGAGGATGACTATCTTTGCCGCGCTAACGGCCAGCGTTTTTCTACTTGCCATTTCCGTAGTCCGGCAGATGGCGCCTGGGGGGAAACACTCGATCTCTCCCCGGCTACTGCTCATCGGAATTCCGGCGGGGCTGATTCTTGCGACGGCCGTCATATTTCAGGTCCGGCACGAAACCGCGTTCGAGCCCGACGGACTGGCGTGCCTGAGAACCGGCATGACCTATTCGATCCCGGCAGCGCTTCTATTCTCGTTTCTCCTGAGCCGCGGGGCCGTTCTATATCCCAAGCTCACGGGCGCGGCAGCGGGCGGATTCGCCGGCCTGATCGGGGTCAGTGTACTTGAAGTGGGTTGCCCCAATCTGGACCTGTATCACATCCTGGTATGGCATTTGGGGGTGATCCTGCTCTGCGCCATCGGAGGCCTGTCACTCGGAGCCGCCGTGGACCACTTTCGGTGGCGGAGCATTCACGGACATTCCCGAATTTGAGGACGTCTGAAGTTCCGCGGCGCCTGGTTCGCGACTGAGGTTACCGGTGATGAATGACTCCACGTCCGTGACAGTTGAATAAGGAGCCAACGTGCAGTTCGGGTGCGTGTTTCCGGTTATAAGGAGGGATATCTTCTTCTCAAGGTCACGACGATAAAACAGGATGACCTTCTTCGCCGTTGCGCCGAGCAGATAGCCCGTCTCGAACCCCAAACCGAAAGAGGAACCAGAGACCTCGGCGATCAGGACATCACACTGCTGAAGCCAAACCATGTCGCGCCGATACACATCCTGCGGGCCGATCAGCCGGTCCCTCTCCCAGGCATCATCGTTGACCAGATGACGGGTCAGTACTTCGTGTCCGAGCCCCTCCAGGAGTTGCACAAGTCTCCTGGCCGTTACCAAAGCCGACCGGTCACCAGCGACCGTGAAGCCAAAACAGATCTTCATGCAAGTAGGGTACAAGGTCCGGGAACAGTGCGGCGTGCGGCGGGCGTGACTTCGGCGACAGAAGCTCCGAATTACCCAGTGAGGGGCCCCCCGGCGTATTTCGGGAGGGCTGCCGTACTTCCGATTACTTGAAAGGACGCCATGAGAAAATTCAGCTTGCCTGCCGGGCTGCTCGTGTTGTACGCCGCGGCATCGATATCCGCCGGAGCCGACAAAGGCGGCGCTCGGATCCCCGTGCTCTTGGAGCTGTTCACATCCGAGGGGTGCTCGGATTGTCCGCCGGCCGACCGGCTGCTCGAAGAGCTTGATCAAAATCAGCCTGTGCCGGGGGCGGAGCTGATCGTGCTGAGCGAGCATGTCGACTACTGGGACCGGCTGGGCTGGAGGGACCCGTTCTCATCGCCGCAGTACACCGCCCGTCAACAAGAGTACGCATCGAAGTTCAGCCGCGACGGCGTGTATACGCCGCAACTTGTGGTCGACGGGAGATTCGGGTTCGTGGGCAGCGATAGCCGCGAAGCACTATCCTCTATCCAAAAGGCGATCCGCGAACCGAAGATCGCGATCGCGATCGCAAATGTCACGCGCGCTGGAAATCAGGTCGTGGCACACATCGAGCTGCCGGCATCCGCGCAGAGCCCAAAGGGAGCGAAGGCCGTGCTGTACATGGCCATTGCGGATAACAAGGCCGAGTCCCACGTAACGCGCGGCGAGAACGGCGGCCGAAACCTGGTCCACGTCGGCGTAGTGCGCGACCTCAAACAGGCCGGTACGGTCGATCTGGACGGCGCCTTCGCCAAGGATGTGGCAATTGCGGTTGCCCCCGGAATCGGATCGAACGGACTGCGCCTTGTGGCTTTCATTCAGGACGCCCGATCTGGCCGCGTGCTCGGGGTTGCGGTGCAGAAACTCTAGGATCTAGGAAGAACAAGACTTATGCGGGCGATTCACACAATTGCGCTTTGCCGGTCGTCACGTCCTATCTCCAGGGGTCAGGAGGAAGGCGCGCCCAAAAACGAATTGGCGTTCGGGCTTGGCGGCTGCCCCCGTGATCCCGAAGCGACGCGCTCAGCCTGAACGCAGGACCGGGTATGGGGCTGCAGGTCAATTACGGGCGGCGATCCCTCGATGGCAACAAGCTTGCCTTGTACGGCGAAATCAACTTTCTGGCCAGTCCGCTTCGCGACGTTCTTCGAGCGTAACGTCAGCGACTGCAAACTTCGCCGGTCTCTAAGTCAAGCCCGGTGTGCGGCTGAAAGCTTTTCCGAAGTCAAGGATCTCGCCATACGTGGCCATCGGCGGTGGATACGCGGACTATGAGTAAAATACGACCATGATTAACGGCCAGCCAAATCCGCCATCCCGGGAGCTTGCTCGCGGAGTCTTCGATTGCGGCGCGGGCTTCGACGTGAGGTCTGGCGTTGGGCCGTCCTTAGAGGCGAGGCTCGCGACTTCTATTCGGGCTCTTCAGACTACAACGTGGCGTCGCTCTCGGGAGGGCAGCACAACGTGTTCGCCGGAGGGGCCGTCGTGCTCCAGTGGCACTAACGTGGTTCCTCTTGTTCTGGACAGAGCCTCGGGGGTCGGGCAAATCCGGCCAATGAGGGTCAGGTGAAAACCGGCCAAAGAGGAGAGCACTCAGGACATTGAAAACGAAGGCGGAGGACGATCCTCCGCAACGTGAGCAATGTCTTGAGCGACGATAAAAAGAAACAGGTTATCGCCCTGGGCCAGCTCGGCTGGTCGTTGCGGCGCATCGAAAAGGCCACCGGAGTCCGGCGGGAAACGGCCACCGGCTACCTGAAAGTGGCTGGCGTACCGGTTCGCCCTCCCGGCGGCTGGGGCAAACTGCCACCCGCAAAACCGGCCAACAACCCGACCACCGACTCTGCGCCAGATTCAAAACCGGCCAACCAGGTGACCACCGACTTTGGCGGGGATTCCAGCCTGGCCAACGCCGACGCCCAGCACCCGCCCGGTCCGCCCAGCGACTGCGATCCGTACCGCGAAACCATCGAGTTGGGTCTGTCGCGCGGGCGCAACGCGATGGCCATCTGGCAGGACCTGGTGGATCAGCACGGCTTCTCGGGCGGCTATCAAAGCGTCAAACGCTTCGTCCGCAAGTTGCGCGGAGTGCGATCGCCGGAAGCGCGCGCCGTGATTCTCACCCCAGCCGGCGAAGAAGTACAAGTCGATTACGGCACTGGCCCGATGGTGCGCGATCCGCACACGGGCAAGTATCGCCGCACGCGGCTGTTCGTGCTGACGCTCGGCTACAGCCGCAAATCGGTCCGCCTGCTCGTGTTCCGGTCCAGCGCCCAGGTCTGGGCTGAACTGCACGAACAAGCGTTTCGCAGGTTGGGCGGAACAGCACGTGTCGTGGTGCTCGACAATCTGCGTGAAGGCGTGCTCACGCCCGACATTTACGATCCAGCGCTCAATCCGCTGTACCGCGATGTGCTGGCCCACTACGGCGCCGTCGCCATGCCGTGCCGCATCCAAGATCCGGATCGCAAGGGCAAAGTGGAAGCGGGCGTTGGACACGCGCAGAAGACGCCGCTGAAAGGACTGCGCTTCGAGAGCCTGGCCGAAGCGCAGGCTTATCTGGATCGTTGGGAACAACGCTGGGCCGACACGCGCATTCACGGCACCACCAAGCGCCAGGTGGCCGCCATGTTCGCCGAAGAGAAACCGGCACTGCAGCCGCTGCCACTGGAGCCGTTTCGCTATTACCATTACGGCGAACGCACAGTGCATCTGGATGGCTGCGTGGAAGTGGAAGCAGCCTACTACAGCGCACCGCCCGGCTGGATCAGCCGCCGCGTGGCCGTGCAGTGGGACGGCCGGCAGGTCCGCTTGCTTGATCCGAAGACCGGCCAGTTGTTGCGCGAGCATCTGCGTCAGGAACGCGGACGGCATCGGATCAAGGACGAGGATAGGCCCAAGCGTACTCCGCTCTCAACCGTGCAACTGCTGGCGCGCGCGGAAAGAACCGGCTCGCACATCGGCGCATTTTGCCAGGCGCTGCATCGGTTGCAAGGCGAAGTCGCCATCCGCCGCATCCAAGGCCTGTTGTCCTTCACCCGCAAGTATGGTGCGGCACGCGTGGATGAGGCCTGCGCCACCGCACTGGAGATGGAAGCCTACGACTACCGCTTCGTGCGCCGTTATCTGGAGCGGAACTCGCAGCCTCCCGTGAGTCTACGCCAGATCGATCCACTCATCCGACAGCTCCATCTGTATCGCGATCTGATTCAACAAAAAACCCAGGAACCCAACCCATGAATATCTCCGAACTCGAACGCTCGTTACGCCAACTGCGGCTGGGCGGCATGGCCGCCGTATTAGAGAACCGCTTGCGCCAGGCGCAGTCCGAACCGATGGCGCCCATCGATCTGATCTCTTGCCTGGTCTCGGACGAACTGACGCGCCGCTCGGATCGTTTGCTAGAACGAAGGCGCAAACAGGCTCGCTTTCGCGACCCCAACAAGACGCTCGATAATTTTGACTTCGCGTTCAATCCCAAGATGAATCGGAGTCTGATCTTCGATCTGGCCACCGCCGCCTTCATCGGCAAGCGCGACGATGCTTTGTTTCTCGGGCCCGGCGGAACCGGCAAAAGCCACCTGGCGCAGGCCATCGGCCAAGCTGCCATTCTGCAGGGCTATCGTGTGCTGTACCGCGAGACCCACGTCCTGCTCGACGAACTCGCCGACGCGGTGGCCGATGGTACGCGGAAGCAGTTCATGGAAACCCTGACCACTGTGCCGCTACTGATCATTGATGACTTCGGGATGCGCAAGCTGCCGCTCACCGCGGCCGAGGATCTGCTGGAGATCGTGATGCGGCGCTACGAACGCGCCAGCACCTTGCTCACTTCCAATCGTCCGGTGGAGGACTGGGGCAAACTGTTGGGCGATGTAGCCTCGGTTGGCTCCATGCTCGATCGCATGCTGCATCACGGACACGTTCTCAAGTGTGGCCCTCGCAGCTGGCGCACCAAGGCAATCGCGAACACGCCGGAAAAGGAATCCTGAGCTTTTCTATCGCCCCCTTTTCCGTTTCCCCCTCCGGGGGCAAACCGGGGCGGGCGGGTTCCCCCCACGCGGCGACACGCCGCGCGCCAACCAACACCGTTGTCACGCTTCGTGCGGCGGCTCCCCCCACAAGAGGGCTGCCGCCCCCTTGTGCATCCCCCGCTGCGCAGCGATCGTCATCGCACTCGCCGCTCGTCATTCCCGCAAAATAACTCTTGCCGAAATACCTGCACTCGGGTTATTAATGATCTTGTTCTGGGTGCCGTCCGTTGGCCGGTTTTCACCCGACCTTCATTGGCCGCTTTTCACCTGACCGCCGAGGATGCGGTCCTGAAAATATATCCGATGTGTCTCTCACTCTTTGCCAATATGGGCTCGCGGATAGCTAATCTTGGACGGACAAAAGGAAGGAATTACGTTTGTTTGGATTAACGATAAACGAGGCAAGCAGCAGGGTAAACGATGGGCTGGACGGTTATCGGTGCGTAGCGGTCCCTAAGTCGGGAGATGAAGATTGCCGGCAATAAGGAGTTCTCGATGGGCTAATTCGGCTTGTGCTGGAACTCCAACGGCGCACGCTGAAGGTCTAAGCCTTGATATTTGAAGCGCCAGACAAGCGGCACGTCTTGGGGAACATAGCATGTACGGTCGTCGCACGCCTGATAGCGGAACGATCCCTTAACAATCACTTCGCCGGTTGGACTGACCATCCGTTTCAGAACGGCATCTTGTCCGAAAGTGATCTCGCGGCGGATGCGGATGTGACCTCGATACACCGGGACCGTCTCGCCGATCGCTTCCAGGCGCAGCATCTCGGAGTGCGGATACTCGAAAGAGTGCCGTTTGGCGGCCGGTCCGCCTTCGTCCAATCGCCAGTCAATCGGAATGTATCCCTGCACTCCGGGAGCATAAACATGCATCCTGGGCTTCATTTCGATATCAAGGCTGAGTGCTATGCGGAGACCTGGCCTAGCGATGTCGTTACTGGCAGCGATGGTGATTTGAAGGTGCTTGGCTTCGACTGCTCCTCGCGCAGCATCTACGGGGGCCCCGAACTGCCTGGCCAGAATGTCGGCCGTAGAGACGCGCTCCTTGAAGTCATCTTCAAAGTACTTGGACACGACCATCCCTCGCGCATCGACAACATAGACACCTGGATATGGAATGCCGTATGCAGGCGTGCCCGGCTTGATCGTTTCGTTGAAGATGTCGTATTTTCGTATGATTTTCGAGTCCGGATCCGAGAGCAATGGATACGTGATGTGCTGCCGGTCCGTGAAACTCTTAAGGGCGCCGACGGAGTCATAGCTGATTGCCGCTACACCGAGGCCCTGCTTCCGGATCGCACCCAGATGTTGTTCCAGCTCCACGAGCTGAATCTTGCAGAACGGTCACCAATCCGCCGAACGGAAGAACACGAGCATGGCCCCTTTCGGGCCCATGATGGATTTGAGAGTCTGGTTGCGGCCATTCTGGTCCGTCGCAGAAAAAGCCGGCACCTGCTGGCCAACGTTGGGCCCGGTCTTGATGTTCTGGCCATATAGCGCCGCGACCGGAAGCACCCAGATCGCCACCGCGGTAAGAAATCTCTTGGCCATATAAGTAGGTGGTCGCTCAGAATGTGAACGTTTCCTCTTCTGCGATCATAATGACGGGAGGGCCACCTGACGATATCTTCGCGGCATTGGCCAACGTCTCCTTGCCTCCCGCAGACTCCGCGCACTGCTTGAGGACCTCCATGGATGGAAAATGAACTTCCGCCACGCGATAAAACGGAGATTCCCCGTGCGGCGACAAGATCTTGGTCGCGACTATTTTGGTCTTCCCAGCGAGCTTCGCAATTGCCATTGGCACGTGCTCTTCCTGATATATCTTGTCGAAAGCCAGGATGTCTTTGGGTTGTGGATATGCCACGATCAGTTTGACACTTTTCATCCTATGTTTTCCTTCCTATTTTCTTCCAAGTCGGGCCGCGTTCTTAGCTGCTGCGATAAACCCAACGTTTACCGACCATTTCTACTGTCAGCCCTGAAATAAGGCCGGCCAGAGTACACAAAATGGCGACACCGAGGTGCGCTACCAGAATGTGCCAAGCATTCAGGTTGGGGCAGTGAATCTCTAGCACACTCGTCCCCACCAGTCCCGCGAATAGCCCCGTTGCCGCTCCTGTCACGCTCGGTGCGAGGAGCATGCCTCGGCGCAGCAAGAGCCAGATCGGTACTGCGGCCAAGAAGCCAAATGGAGTGCCCGCCCGAATGCAAGCCCAGCCGTTCCCCCAAAAATCTAGCTCGTGCTGAAACTGGAACAAAATCGCGATTGCTATTGCCAGTAAGAGTGTGATGCTAACGGGCAATATTCTTGGAGGAATTCTGTGGAGGCTGCCTGGCACCATTTGTTGCACCAGTGAGTAGGCGAGCAAACCAGTACTGACTGCCAGCGCGCCCAGAATCACGGCGGTTTGCAGCGGGGTCATCACTGCGATGGCGAAGGCTCCCATATAGTAGACACCAAGAGCGGCGACGGCCAGAAAGATGCCAATGAAAGCTATAAAAAGGTAGGGCGCCGGGGCGATCGGGCGTACCGGGCTTAAATTAGCGCCGATACCCTCCGCGATATTGCGCAAAGCAGTTGATGAAGGCATATCCAACCCGCCCGGCATATTGAGCGCGCTCGCGAGTTGCTGGCAGCGAGTACAACTTTTCACGTGCTCTTGAGCTTCGAGCAACCGCAGGTTCCCGCTAAGAGCCCTATCTATGTCGTCGCATTTCATCGCGCTGCTCCTTTCGCTCTTCCGCCGCTTGGTTAGCATTGGAAGCCAGACTCCTCTATTGGCTCATTTCGAAGCGGTGACCCATGGAGTTACGTTCGCTCGAACATTTTTCCGAAAGGCTCTACAGTTCGGATATCCTCAAGGTATCTTGTTGGCTAGCCTTGGGTTGCCCTGGGTGAGACTAGAGGCGATTTGATCGAGGCTGAATACTGTCAAATCCACCGAAGTGCCCAGTTCCTCCATGTTCCCTTGAGACCTGTTACACCAGCAAACCTTGTAACCAAAGGCTTTGGCTCCGGCTGCGTCCCACGAGTTCGACGAGACGAACAGAATCTCTTCGTGAGGAACGTCTAGAACCCTAGCTGCCAGTGCGTAAACCCTGGGGGATGGTTTGTACGTCTTAACTTGGTCCACGGATATGATTTGGGCAAAATAGGTCGTCAGACCATTGTGATGGGCCGCGGATTCGAGCATCCTGGGCGAACCGTTCGAGAGAATTGCAATTGGGGTGCCCTTCAGCGCATCCAAAGCCGATATCACTTCCGGAAATGCCTGCGGCGTTAAGTAAGCCTGCATGAGTCGATCAAGTTGCGCACCGCTCGCTTCGATTTTAAGTTGCATGATGGCCGAACGCAACGCGGCTCGGGTGACCTCCCAGAAGTCCTCGTAGCGCTCCATCAGCGATCGCAGCCAGGTGTATTCGAGTTGCTTTTGTCTCCAAAGGGCAGCAAGTTCTTCCAAATCCCCCGGGATGTTGTTGCCAGCTTGTGCGACGACGGAGTGCACATCGAACAGCGTGCCGTAGGCGTCAAAAACAAAGGCCTTGGGTTTCATTTGCCCCCTTCATGTTGGTGCACTGATGCGAACGCGAAGATCCAGCTCGTCGCAAAGGGCATTCTATCTGTCACGGTCCCGGCAAATAGCAGAGCGGATTTCTGCCCAAGGCGCCTGATCGTCTAATGCGACACCTTCGCCGTTGGGTCGTACGCCAAGCTGGGCCCACAAATGGGGCAAGTCCACCGAGACTGGCTTCGAAGCCATCTGGCTATAGAGCTCGACCAACACTTTAGCATGCGTCGCCTTGTCGCCGACCTCGATGACGCGCTCAAGCAGCCAGTCGGATCCAATCGTCCCGCCCGCGCGGTTGACAGCCCGCAACGCATCTTGGAGACCTTTGGCATTGCCTGTTTGTTTTCGAATCTCGATGTCCGCCAGGAGGCAGAAGATCGCGCCCCCCCAGTAAGTCCGGCCCCATGTATGCGTGTTATCGAGCCCTTGGTCGCCAGGAGCCGGCAAACCTTGCGGCATCCGATCCACCATCTCGCGCCATACACGCTCGGCTGTCAACCGTCCAACCTGGGCTCGGGCAATCGGCTCAACGTAGGTTGCTATTCCTTCTTCAATCCAATGATGGCGCTGCTCTACGGATGGAAAGCCGAAATGAATCATCTCGTGGGTCAACACCCAATCGTCGTCGAGATCGGCCTGCGCGACATGTTGACCCACTGTGATCCGGCATCGCGCTCCGGGTTCACCGAAACTCACCCCGTTGGAAACGCGCGCGCCCGGCGACTGAAGGAGCCGGACCCAGGCGTGTGTTACCGGGAACCTGCCGAAGTACGCCGTCGCCGCTCGCGCGGAGTGCATCACCCAGTCCAACAGGGCGGCCCGGTCGATGTCAAACTGGTCGGAATCGAAGGAAACGTCGATTGAGGCCTCTCCGACTTCAAGGTGCGACGGTAAGTCTGCGGCGCGCAAAACCGTGCTCATTCCCTGCCCGAAGCCCACGCCAACCACACTCTCCAACACCGCTCGCCGGGACACGTGGGGATAAGGTGAGATTCGCGTCAAGCGACAACAGCCGATCCGGGGGCATCCGCGGTCGTCTGCCGGATTCGCCTCTCCTTCCTTCGGCTGGCCACCAGAGCGTCGAGCGAAAACCAGCCCGCGCCGAAGATAAGCACCAACAGGGAAGCGACCAGGAACGTGAAGGGAGCGGCCGCAGTGAACTTGTCGGGATCGGAGATGAGCGAGAACAAGGCCTCACGATCCGCCGTAATGTAGGCGACGACCATGTCGATGACCAGGGGCAGCGCAATGAGTCGCGAGCCAAGTCCGAGAAGGAGAAGCAGGCCGCCTCCGAATTCAAGCGCCGAGACAAAATATGCGTTCAAGACCGGCGCGGGTATGCCAAGATCGGTAAAGAAGTGTATGACCTTACCGATATCAGTCAGCTTTCCCCAGCCGGTTTGCATGAACTGCCATCCCCAATACAGGCGCACGGCGAGCAGGAAGGGCGATGCAAGGCTCGACGACGCAAGATTCAACAGGCGATAGCACTTCTCGAAGTATTCGATCATGTGGTTACTCTCTCTTTCTTGACTCTCGCTGGCGGGCACAACCAGCCCAACTCGGCCCACGCAGCAAACCATGTTTCCAGCATCCCCCGTTGTTCAGAGAGCGACGCGGTGCTGTTCTCGAATCCGTACTGAATGGCATGCCCGACGGGCTGTCCTTCACGAAGGGCGTTAAGAATCCGAAACTCTTCGGCGGCGATTCTTCGGTAGTGGACGACGAAGTCCATCCGATGCACGGCAAGATGGGTGCGCTCACGTTTCAACCGAATCACCCGCCGTGCCAGGCCGTCATGTTTTTGCCTTAGAACGGCATTGCTCGCGCCTTCGTGCTCTTCGGCGCGATTCACCTCAATAAGCAGCTTGTCAACCGGATATTTGAATTCGAGCAGCCGGATGTAGGGCTGCAACCCGGCGCGGAGGTCAGGACCAAGCTCGATCAAATCTTCGGGCCCAAGCGCCTTCTCGGCAGCGCCGTCGAAAGCCTCGATATGCGCCCATTCCAGACGCACCATGTCGAGCGCTAAGGCGCGCCGTCTTCCTGAATACTGCGGGTTGTGCTGCAGCCAATCCGCGAGGCGCGCGCCCAGATTCCGCAAGGTGAATGACTGCGAGGGGCAATCCGCGAGATAGGCTCGGGAAAGACGCTGGAAGGCGCGCTGGCCGAGTATGGCGCGCAGCCCAGGGAAGTCGTCATAGAGAGAATCCAGAGCGCGATACCAATAGCTTCGGCTGTAGATTTCCAGGCGCTCCAGGGAAGTGAGCCGGCTGTTCGGCATGATGAATTCAGCGGCCTCGATTTTCATTGGCCGCCCGTCTTCCGTTTTCGGGGCCATTCGATCGGAAGTCGTGAGTGGCCGCATGACCGCCTTCATCATTCGCCGTTGTAATTCGAGGAGCGTCATAAGCCTGCCGTCGCGGGAGCTTGAATATACCTTTTGGCCTTGAGCGCCTCCGCGTGCACTTCCTCGAATGACGGAATGCGATCGTCCCACTCCAGCAGAGTCGCGGTCGGGCCGATACGGCGGACCGCATGCTCGTACAACTTCCAGACCGGATCGATCACCGGATGATCGTGCGTGTCAAGGATATATCTCTGAAATTTCGAGTGACCCGCGATATGAATTTGCGCCACCCGTTCGGCCGGAATGCTGTTGAGATAGTCGTAGGGATCAAAGTCGTGATTCCGGGATGACACATAGATGTTGTTCACATCCAGAAGAATTCCGCAGTCCGCGCGCTCGACCACCTCGTTGAGGAATTCCCACTCGGTCATCTCGGACATGTGGAACTCGGCATAGCTGCTCACGTTCTCAACGGCGATGGGCACTTCCAGAAAGTCGCGGGCTTCGCGAACTTTGCGCGCAGTGATCTCGGCTGCTTCGAAGGTGTACGGCATAGGGAGCAGATCGTGACTGTACGTGCCGTCCACGCTGCCCCAGCACAGATGATCGGTCAGCCAAGGGGTCTTGGTGCGTTTGACCAACGACTTGAGGCGCCGCAGATGCTCGCGGTTCAGGGGCTCCGCCGAGCCGAAATAGGTTGAAACGCCATGCTGGACGACGCGGTAACGTTCAAGGATCTGGTCGAGAGTCGCCAGCGGACGACCGCCATCGACCATGTAGTTTTCAGAGATGA
>Ga0335074_10012043_pt1 | contig 12114 bp, 8 predicted proteins | sample Lox_Sample_23_FD_206715 | JGI IMG/M metagenome (GOLD analysis project Ga0335074, IMG submission 206715) | Soil microbial communities from Loxahatchee National Wildlife Refuge, Florida, United States - Lox_Sample_2.3 | ecosystem: Environmental > Terrestrial > Soil > Wetlands | place: USA: Florida...
AGCATCAAGAAAATGGGTGGCTCTGGCCCATCGTTCGAAACGATTGTAGCTTCCGGTCCCCGCTCCGCGTGGGCCCACGCGCGTCCCACGTCAAAGGTCCTCGGCAAAAGCGAATTGGTCGTCCTCGATCAGGGTGCTATACTTCAGAATTACTGCAGCGACATGACGCGGACGGTGTTCATCGGGCAGGCGCCGGCCAGGATTCGGCGAATGTATCGGGCGGTCCTGCAGGCCCAGCAAGCTGCTAAACAGGCGATCCGGCCCGGCGTGAAGGCCGGGGATATTGATCGGGCGGCGCGACGGGTCTTGAAGCGATTCGGCTTCGGTCGCTATTTTACACACAGTACGGGCCATGGCCTGGGCATCGAAGTGCATGAGATGCCGCGACTTGGCAAAGGTGAAGAAACGTTACTCCAGGAAGGAATGGTCGTGACGGTTGAGCCGGGCGTCTACCTGGAAGGGCTCGGCGGCATTCGCATTGAGGACGATGTGGTTGTGACAGCGCAGGGCGCTGTGGACTTGACGACGGCTCCCCGAGATTTCCTCGAACTCTAAATGGCGAAGAAAACGAAATCTGGATCTGGCGCAGGTGCGCATGCGGAAGGGGTGGATTTGATCGAGGTGAAGCGCCTGCTTGCGTTCATGCAGGAGAACGGGCTCGAGGAGTTCGAGTACGAGCGCAGCGGGGTGCATATTCGCCTCAAGAAGGCCTCCACTGTGCATGCGGCGCCATCTGTGGCCGCGGTGCCGCCCGTGGCCGCCCCTGCGGTCGCGGCGCCGGCACACGCTCCTGCGGCCGCGCCGGCACGCGATCCTGCCCAGCCTGCCTCCCCTGCGGCGGACGTGCACATGATTAAGTCTCCGATTGTGGGAACGTACTATTCGGCACCGAGCCCCGAAGCTGAGCCTTTTGTGACCGTGGGCACGCGTGTGGAATCGGGGCAGGTGCTCTGCATCATCGAAGCCATGAAGTTGATGAACGAGATTGAATCCGACGTGGCGGGCGAGGTTGTCCAGATTCTCGTCGAAAACGGGCACCCGGTCGAATATGGCGAGCCGCTCTTTGGGATTCGCACGCAGGGCAAAAAATAGCTCGGGCCAACGCGGCGAGGCAGCAACGCCGGATTTCCCGCACCTGACACATGTTCAAGAAGATCCTGATTGCCAATCGCGGTGAGATTGCCCTGCGGATTCTTTCCGCCTGCAAGGAGCTTGGCGTGCGCACCGTCGCCGTCTATTCCGAGGCGGACCGCCATGCGCTCCACGTCCGCTTTGCGGATGAAGCCGTCTGCATCGGCCCGCCCCGCAGCGCCGATAGCTATCTGAATATTCCCCACGTGATTAGCGCCGCCGAAATTACAGACGTCGACGCGATTCACCCGGGCTACGGCTTCCTCTCCGAGAATGCCAATTTCGCCGAGGTGTGCGAGGCGTCGCACATCACATTCATCGGCCCATCGCCCGACGTGATCCGCATGATGGGCGAAAAGGACCGCGCCCGCGCCGAGATGGCCGCGGCCGGCCTTCCCGTGATTCCCGGAAGCGCCGGAGTGGTTCCTGACGAAGAGGCCGCGAAGGAAGTGGCGGCTGAGGTGGGCCTCCCGCTGATGATCAAGGCCGCCGAGGGCGGGGGCGGGCGCGGCATGCGCGTGGTGCGAACGAAGAAAGAACTAATCCCCGCGTTTCAGACTGCGCGCTCGGAGGCCGAGCAGGCCTTTGGCAGCTCCAATGTTTACATGGAGAAGCTGATCGAGCATCCACGGCACATCGAGTTTCAGGTGTTGGGCGATCGGCATGGCAACGTGATTCATCTCGGCGAGCGCGAGTGCACTCTTCAGCGGCGCCACCAGAAAGTTCTCGAGGAGTCGCCATCCACCGTTCTCGACGCGGCCACGCGCGAGCGCGTGGGCAAGCAGGTGATCGACGCGCTCCGCAAAGTCGGCTATTCAAGCGCTGGTACCGTCGAATTCCTGCGCGATGTCACCGGCGAGCTCTACTTCATCGAGATGAACGCGCGCATCCAGGTCGAGCATCCCGTCACCGAAATGGTGACGCAGGTCGATCTCGTGAAATCCCAGATTCGGCTCGCCGCCGGGGAGCATCTCGACGACGTCGTGGGCCCGTTCCAGTTTCACGGGCATGCGATTGAGTGCCGCATCAATGCCGAAGACCCTGAAACGTTTCGCCCATCCCCGGGGCACATCACGGCTTTTCGAGTTCCAGGCGGGCCGGGCGTTCGCGTCGACACGGCGGCCTATTCGGACGCGGTGATCCCGCCTTATTACGATTCTCTTGTTGCGAAGCTCGTTACCTACGGCCGCGACCGCGCCGAGGCCATCGTCCGTATGGAAGGCGCTCTTGATGGCTTCGTTGTCGAGGGCATCAAGACCACGATCCCGCTTCACAAGCGCATTCTCGCCGAGCCGGATTTCGAGGCTGGGAAATTCGATACGCACTTCCTCGACCGGCTCACCGGCATAGCAGGGAAGTAGCCCGGGAGAAGGATGTTCCCAGCGCTTTACACGATTCTCGACCCGAATTTCTCGCCGGAGCCGCCGGTCGAGTTCGCGCTGAGGCTGGCAGCCGCCGGCGTCGAATTGATTCAATTGCGCGATAAGAGCGCAAGTGCGCGAAAAATCCATGATGTAGCATCGGAACTGGTCGCCCGCGTAGCCTCCCGCGGGGCCCGAATCATCGTAAACGATCGCCCCGACGTCGCCGCAATCGTGGGCGCGGGCGGCGTGCACGTCGGCCAGGAAGACCTTGCGGTCGAAGACGCGCGCCGGATCTGCGGCCCCTCCCGCTGGGTAGGCATTTCGACACACAATATCGAGCAATTTCGCGAGGCGGCCCTCACTTCGGCGGATTATATTGCCGTGGGGCCAGTCTTCCCGACAGCTGCAAAAGAGAATCCCGATCCCGTCGTGGGGATCGATTTCGTGCGCACGGTGCGCCGGTTGACGCCGAAACCGATCGTGGCGATTGGCGGTATCACGGTGGAATCCGCCGTGGAAGTATTTCGCGCCGGGGCTGACTCGGTCGCCGTGATTCGCGATCTCCTGTCGGTGCGCGATCCCGCCGCTCGCGCGCGAGAGTATCTGGAAATTGCGCGACGCGTTCGCGCGGAGCGAGCTTGAAGCGCGCTCGCGGAGACAAAGCCTGATGACGGAACAGGCACAGAGCACCGGAACCCCCGCCGCTCGGCCCTCCGCCGAGCTCGTCAAAGGCCTGGGCCTGTTCGATTCGACGATGATCGTCGTTGGATCGATGATCGGCTCCGGCATTTTCATCGTCTCCGCGGACATCTCCCATCAAGTTCAAAGTCCCGGGCTTCTGCTCGCGGTATGGCTGGCCTCGGGCCTCATGACGCTGATCGGCGCGCTCAGCTACGGCGAGCTCGCGGCGGCGATGCCCCAGGCGGGTGGCCAATACGTCTATTTGCGGGAGTCTCTCGGCGAAATTTGGGGCTTCCTGTATGGCTGGACGATGCTGCTGGTGATTCAGACTGCAACAATCGCGGCAGTGGCCATCGCTTTTTCGAAGTTTACGGGCGTGCTCGCTCCCTGGTTTTCGCCGGCGCACTGGATCTGGAAAATCGGCACGTTTGGCCCCTGGCATCTCTGGTTCGGAGAGCTCGGCCCATACAATGTCGGCCTCAACCGGCAGAACCTTCTGGCCATTCTATCCATCGTGCTGCTCACATGGATCAATACGCGGGGCCTGCGCCTCGGCAAGATCGTGCAAAACATTTTCACGGTCATGAAAACAGGCGCGCTCGCCGTCCTGGTCCTGCTGGGATTCTGGTTCACGACCGCCGTGGCGCGCTCTGCGAATTTCACTCACTTCTGGCGCAACGCCGGCTGGCACACGATGCATGCGTATCCTCCCGATAATCCGAAATGGATGATCGCAACCATCACCCTGATGGGAGTGGCCATGGTGGGCTCGCTCTTCGCGATGGATGCGTGGAACAACGTAACCTTCACGGCCGCCGAGGTGAAAAATCCGGGCCGCAATTTGCCCTTGTCGCTGGCGCTTGGCACGGGGCTAGTTGTACTGCTCTACACGCTCGCAAATGTGGCTTATCTCCGCGTGCTGCCGATCTCGGGCGACCCGCACGGGATGACGCCCCTTGCCCGAGGCATCGAGTTCGCAGTCGATGGGCGTGTGGCCACGGCCGTCACTCAGGTGATCTTCGGCCCAGCGGGCGCGATCCTGATGGCTCTCGCCATCTTGATTTCGACCTTCGGATGCAACAACGGACTGATTCTTTCCGGCGCGCGCATCTATTACGCCATGTCCAAGGACGGCCTCTTCTTCCGCTCGGTCGGCACCGTGAACCGTTACCACGTGCCCAGCGTCGCGCTGGTGGTGCAGTGCGTGTGGGCCTCGGTTTTGTGCCTTTCGGGCACCTATAGCCAGCTGCTCGACTTCCTCATCTTCGCCGAGCTTATTTTCTACATCCTCACACTGCTGGGGCTGTTTGTTCTGCGCGCCAGGCGCCCGGAGATGCCGCGCCCGTATCGCGCCCTCGGCTACCCGGTTTTGCCGCTCCTCTATGTCGCGATGGCAATATTTCTCGAAATCCAGCTCTTGCGATATAAACCACAGTACACTTGGCCGGGGCTGATCATTGTTCTGCTGGGGCTGCCGGTGTACGGCTTATGGGCCTGGCTGGGCAGGCGGCCGGCCGAGTCGTAGTGCAAGCCTGAAAGAGCGCCGAATCATTGTGTGGTTGCGGGACGCGCAGCACAAACGCACCTGAATTCCTGGGAGGAAAATCCCGAATGGGAAATCCACTGCTGGCGACGAAGCCACTGAACGTGATCATGCAGGAGGCTGCCGAGGAGCACGAGCACTCCCTAAAACGCGCGCTGGGGCCCATCAACCTCATCACGCTCGGCATCGGCGCGATCATCGGCGCCGGTATCTTCGTCCTGACCGGGCAGGCGGCCGCGCAGAGCGCGGGACCAGCCATCGTGATCTCGTTCATCCTTTCGGGCATCATCTGTGCGTTTGCGGGCCTCTGCTATGCAGAGTTTGCTTCATTAATCCCGATCGCCGGCTCGGCCTACACTTACGGCTACGCCACGCTCGGCGAAATCTTCGCCTGGATCATCGGATGGGACCTGATCCTCGAGTACGCCTTTGGCGCTGCTACTGTGGCCTCCGGATGGAGCGGCTACGCTGTCAGCTTTCTGGAGGATTTCGGCATTCACATCGATCCGAAATGGATCGCGACTCCGGGAACGCGATTGGTCTATTACAAGGATCATTGGGGCACGATCATGTCGGTGCAGCCTTTGCTGACTGCTTCTGGCGTATACCCATCCTCGCTGCCCCACGCAACCGGCGTGTTCAACGTGGTTGCATTTCTCGGAATCGCCGCGGCGACATTCATATTGATCGTGGGAATCAAAGAATCGGCGAATTTCAATTCGGCCGTGGTGATCCTCAAGGTGGCGATCGTGCTGGTGTTTATTGGCATCGCAGGCATGTTCGTGCTTCGCCATCCGGCTTTGGCGGCTGCCAATTGGCATCCCTTTATACCGCCGAACACCGGAAAGTTCGGCGACTTTGGCCTTTCAGGTGTGGCGCGCGGCGCGGCGGTCATTTTCTTTGCGTACATCGGCTTCGATGCCGTCTCCACTGCCGCCCAGGAAGCGAAAAACCCGCAGAAAGACATGCCGATCGGAATCATCGGTTCGCTAGTCATCTGCACGGTTCTCTATATTCTGGTTTCCGGCCTTCTCACCGCAGTGGTGCCCTACACGGCTCTCAACGTGGCTGCTCCCGTGGCAATCGGTATCGACGCCACCGGCGTTCGCTGGGGCAGCCTGCTCGTCAAGGCCGGCGCCATAGCGGGCCTGGGAAGCGTGATGCTGGTGATGCTCCTCGGGCAGTCGCGCGTCTTCTACTCCATGTCTCGCGACGGGCTTCTGCCCAAGTGGGCAGGCACGATCCATCCGCGCTTCCGCACGCCGTGGATTTCTTCGCTTGTGGTGGGTGTCTGCGTCGCGTTTTTTGCATCGCTGATTCCGATCGGCGACCTCGCGGTGCTCGTCAATATCGGCACACTTCTCGCGTTCGTGATCGTCTGCGCCGGAGTCTGGATTCTGCGCCGCAAACGGCCCGATCTCCCGCGGCCGTTCAAGACGCCGCTCGTGCCCCTAGTTCCCATCCTCGGGATTCTTACGTCGCTCGCCGCGATGATGAGCCTCCCGGCAAAGACATGGTGGCGCCTGTTCATCTGGCTCGTCATCGGCCTCCTCGTCTATGCCTTCTATGGTGTGAGGCACAGCAAGGTGCGCAAGGCTGCCGCGAATAGCGCCCGGTAAACGTCAAAAGCCATTCGCGCGGCTGTTGTGCCCGAGACGGCCAGAGGGGTAGGATGCCCGAGGCGCAGCTCCGAAGCGTAAATTCCCGCCAGTACGATTCGGTGCCCACGTTCATCGAACGAGGAGGGAAAATGAGCGGCTTCCTCAGCGAAGAAGAGCTAAAGAAACTGAAGCCGGCGGAAACGTCGTCGTTTCCTTCACCCATTCCCACACAGATCGTTTCGAGCGATGAGTTTTTCCCCCAGCCCCAGAACAAGAGCCAGCGCGAGGTCGAGGCCCGGCTGAAAGAGATGGGCAATAAACTAGCCCGCAAGCATGGTCTCAGCCGCCGGACCTTTTTCACCACCGCCGCCGGCATGGCCGCCGCCTTCCTGGTGATGAACAAAGTCTATGGCCACCTCTTCGACGTGAGCTCTGTCGAGGCAGCCACACCCGAGCTGGCTAATGAACGTGCCGGTGCACTCCGGGACCAATTCATCTTCGACGGTCATACGCATTTCCTGCGCGACGACACGCGCCTCAACGGCTTCATCATGATGCGGCAGGCGGTTGGCGACGCCGGCTGGAATCCCGAACTGAAGGGCAAGAAGCAGACCATCGAGGATTTGAAGTACAACAACTACTACAAGGAAATCTTCCTCGATAGCGATACGAAAGTCGCGCTGATCTCGAGCGCGCCCTCCGATATTCCGCGCGACTGGTTCTTGACCAATGAGATGATGGCTGCCGCGCGCGAAAAAGTGAATCGCGCAGCCGGTTCGAAACGCCTGCTCGCGCACGCCATTTTCACGCCGGGTCAGCCGGGCTGGCTCGATAATCTCGATCGCGCGCTCGCACTCAAGCCCGATTCGGTGAAGGGCTATACGATCGGCGACAACACGCACAAAGACATCTCCCGTTATCCCTGGCGGATGGACGACGAAAAAGTGACTTATCTCGGCTACGAAAAAATGCAAAAGGCCGGCATCAAGAACGTGTGCGTTCATAAGGGGCTTTTCCCGCCGTCTCTGGATAAGGAATTCCCGAGGCTTCGCCCCTACGCGGACGTGAGCGACGTGGGCAAGGCCGCCAAGGACTGGCCGAATCTCAATTTCGTGATTTATCACTCCGGCTTCCGCAACGTAGGCGGCGGAGGCGCCTCTGACGCTGATGAAGCCTGGGCCTACGTCGAAAAAACCGGCCGCAACGAATGGGTCAGCGATCTCGCGGAAATCCCGGCGAAATACGGCGTCACGAATGTTTACGGCGACCTCGGCCAGGTCTTCGCTGCCAGCACGGTGGCGCAGCCCCGGCTCGCGGCTTTCATCGTGGCAACTCTCGTGAAAGGCCTCGGCGCGGATCGCGTCGTGTGGGGCACGGACGCTCTGTGGACTGGCTCGCCGCAATGGCAGATCGAGGGCTTGCGGCGCATCGAGGTGCCGGAAGACATGCAGAAGAAATTCGGATTCGAGCCGCTGGGCGCAGCCGACGGTCCCACAAAGACGGCGATCTTCTCCGGCAACTCCGCGCGCCTTTACAACTATAAGAGTCCCGCCCACTGGTCGAAAATGGACCGATTTGCCACACTAAGAGAGGACTACATCGAGGCTGGAGCGCATCGCACCAATCTTCGCTACGGCTATGTGGCCGTTTAGGGCGAAGGGCAAGAGCCGCCGGCCACACGGACGTCCCCTATATCACTCATGAGTCGATTCTCTCCGCGCCGCTTCGCCGTGTGGTTCCGGCACATGTCGCTGCCCGACCGCGTCGGGGCGGCAATTATTTTCCTGTGCGTGCTGGTGCTCTTCATCAACAACGCCACTGGCCGTGTGCTTCCGCTCACAGCGCTGGTGATCTTTTTCGGAGTCGCGGCCGCCGCCTATTTTCTTGTGCGATTGGTACTCTTCGTCCGCGCCAAGGGGATGTGGGCGCTGCGGAACCGCCTGATCGTCGCGTATTTCTTTATGGCGGTCGCGCCCGTCGTGCTTCTTTTCGCGATGGTTTTCGTTGCGGCGTACCTTCTCGAGCTTCAGATCGGCGCGCACCTGCTCCGCGACGACCTCGAGAGCCGGAGCTCGATTATCGCGGCAGACACGAACACGATCGCGGCGGCGCTCGGCCGCGAGCCGGATTTGAAGCCCGACCAGCCGGTCTCTCCCGACTCGACGGCGATCGAAGATCCGGTTCTTTTGCGCCCGGAAATCACCAAGATTATCGCTGCGGCTCAGGGCGAAACGCCGGGCCTGCGTGTATACCTCAACCACGGCCAACAGCTCGTGCGGGAGACGCATGGGAAGCAGTTTGCGGGCCTCGCCGAGTTTCGCAACCAACTCTGGTTCGCCTCCGCGGAGAGCATCCCGGTTCCGGGTGGCCGCGCCACGCTGCTATCCGTTGCGCCGATCACGCCGACAGTGCTGGATGGCCTGCCGTCCAAGCTCGGCCCCATCGGGCTCACCCTGCTCGAGCCTGCGCCGGGTTCATCGGCCTCCGGAATCACGCTGGATGGCGCCCACTACGTCTTCGGAGAGCAGATCGCCAGCGATAAACGCGCGCTGGCGCCGGCTTCCGACCCTCTCGATCTGCACATCGATGGTTTCGCCACGCTCGAGGCTGTTCGCGCGGACTTAGGGCCCAACGTGGAAGATCTGCCCGTCTTCGCGCATTTCGCGTTGCGACTCTCGGAGGTCAATCGAGACCTCCTGACCTCCGTTGGAGCGCTCGGTTCGACCCTCGTCCTCATCCTGGAGGCGGTCGCCGTGGTCTTTCTCCTGCTCGAAATTGCGGCGCTCGCTGTAGGAATCATGCTCACGCGCACGATCACAAGTTCCGTAGCGGGCCTCTACGACGCGACGCTCCACGTGCGCCGCGGCGATTTCACGCATCGCATTCAGGTCCGTCAAAGAGATCAGCTTGGCGCGCTCGGCGAGTCGTTCAATGAAATGACGGGTTCGATTTCCGAGCTGATCGAGGAGCAGCGACAGAAGCAGCGCCTCGAACACGAAGTTTCGATCGCTCACGAGGTTCAGCAGCAGCTCTTCCCGAGCGTCTTTCCCTCTGTGCCTGGGCTCGAACTCGCCGCGATTTGCCGGCCCGCCCGCGTCGTCAGCGGTGATTACTATGACTTCATTCAGCTCGACTCCGCCCGCGTCGGAATTGCCGTTGCGGACATCAGCGGGAAGGGGATTTACGCGGCGCTCCTCATGGCCAGTCTTCAGGCTGCCCTGCGTAGCATGGCGCTTTCCGACGGCCACGGGTCAACGGCCGATCTTATCTCGCGCGTGAATACGCATCTCTTCCGCAATACATCCGACGACCGCTACGCGACTCTCTTCTATGCCGTTTATGATTCCGCGGCGAAGACGCTCACCTACACGAACGCCGGCCATCTCTCGCCTCTGCTCGTTTGCGGCGGCTCGAATGAGGTTCAGCAACTCGACCAGGGCGGCACGGTCGTCGGCCTGTTTGAAAATCCGGGCTACACCGAAAGAACCGTCGAAGTGTCTCCCAGGAGCGTTCTGGTGGTCTATAGCGACGGCATCACCGAGCCGGAAAATGTCTACGGCGAAGAATTCGGAATGCAGCGGCTGAAAGCAGAAGTATTGCGCCAGAAAGATCTGCCGGTCGAGCGCCTCGCCGAAAGCCTGGTGTCTTCCGCCGAGCAGTGGGCCGGCACGCCCGAACAGGCGGACGATATGACAGTCGTCATTGCGCGCATGGGATAGCGCGCTGGAGGGCTCTTGTTTCTCGCATTTTGTTTATACTGATCCAGCCATGAAAATCCTCACGGCTGCCGAGATGAGGGAAGTCGATCGTCTCACGACGAAACGCTGCGCCATTCCAAGCCTTACCCTAATGGAAAACGCCGGCAAAAGCGTCGCCGATTTCATCGCCTCGCGTTTCCCGGATTTTAGGCGCCGCCCCATCGTCGTTCTCTGCGGCAAGGGCAACAATGGCGGCGATGGTTTCGTCGCTGCGCGCCATTTGCTCAAGATGGGCGCGAAAGTCCAGGCGTATCTCGTCGGCGACCCCCGCGAAGTGAAAGGTGACGCCGCCACAAATCTGAGTCGTTGGAAGAAGGCGGGCGGAAAGTTGTTGGTGGATCGTCCCGGCAAGGCGGCTGTTCCTGCTGAATTCACCGGCGATGCAATCGTGATTGATGCGCTGCTCGGAACTGGAATCCGCGGCTCGGTGGAAGGCCGGCTGGCCGAAGTGATCGCCGCCTTAAATCGCCATAAGACGCGCTGCTCCGTCGTTGCGATCGATATTCCATCCGGCCTGCTCGCGGACACCGCCGAAATTCCAGGACCCGTGGTCGTCGCTGACTACACGATCACATTCACAGCGCCCAAACCCGGCCTCTTGCTGGGAGCGAGCGCGCTGCACGTCGGCGAGCTTATCGTCCGCTCGATTGGCTCGCCACCCGAGCTCATTGAGGAAACTGGCAAGGGCCATCTGCGATGGAACGAGCCAGCCGAGTTCGCTCCATTTGCCGCCGCCCGAAAACCGGAGGGGCACAAGGGCGATTACGGCCACGCGCTCATCGTGGCGGGATCGGTCGGCAAGAGCGGTGCCGCAGTCCTCGCGTCGTGGGCGGCGCTTCGCGCAGGCGCGGGCCTCGTCACGGTCGCAACGCCGGAGCCCGTCCTGCCGATCGTGGCTGCGCACGCCCCCGAGGTGATGACCGAGCCGCTCGCCGCCACGCGCGCCGGCACCATCTCCGAGCGCTCGCTCGAAGGCAGTCTCTTCGCGACGCTTCTGAAGGGCAAGCGCGCCCTCGCCATCGGTCCGGGACTCACGACGCAAGACGAAACGCAGTCCTTCGTGCGGACGGTCGTAAAAAGCCAGTCGAATGTACCCGTCGTCCTCGACGCCGACGGCCTCAACGCATTCACCGGACGCGCGGCGGAGCTAAAAGATCGCAAGGGCCTGCTCGCCGTAACGCCGCATCCTGGCGAAATGTCGCGCCTTACGGGCCGCACAACCGAGGAAATTCAGTCCAACCGCATCGAGATCGCCCTGAAAGCATCCGCGGATTGGAATGCAATTGTCGTCCTAAAAGGCCATCACACCGTGATAGCCGCGCCGGATGGCTTCGCCTACATCAACTCGACCGGCAATCCCGGCATGGGCACGGGCGGCACAGGCGACGTGCTCACAGGTATGCTGGCGGGATTGGTTGCTCAGTATGGGCGAGGCTTGAATACTGCGGGCTACGCGCAACTCATCAGCTTCGGCGTATATCTCCACGGGCTGGCCGGTGATATCGCGTACGCCGATTACAGTGGCGCGCCGCTCATGGCTTCCGACCTGATCCGTGCCCTTCCGCGCGCTTATGCCCAGTTTTACGCCGAGTCCAGCCGTGGCTAGCCGCGAAGTCGTGACCCACTCGTCGGAGGAAACAATTGCTCGCGGGCGCGAGTTCGGCGCTGCACTGAAGCCGCCCGCGCTGATCTTGCTTTCGGGCGATCTCGGGGCAGGGAAGACCACGCTCACGAAGGGCATCGCCAGCGGCCTCGGCGCGGCCGAGGAAGACGAAGTCACGAGCCCCACATTCACGCTGGTCCACAAATACGATCGCGGCACGCGCGTCTATCATGTCGACCTCTACCGCATCGGCGATTCGCATGATCTCGAGACATTGGGCCTCGAGGATGTCTTCAGCGAGCGCGCGATCGTGATCGTCGAGTGGCCCAACAAGCTCACGCTGCGCACCGATTGGCCCACCGTGAACATTCACCTCGAGCACGTCGCCGAAGACGAGCGCCGCATCTCGATCGACGATCCCGCAAATATCCTG
>Ga0335074_10012045_pt1 | contig 12112 bp, 16 predicted proteins | sample Lox_Sample_23_FD_206715 | JGI IMG/M metagenome (GOLD analysis project Ga0335074, IMG submission 206715) | Soil microbial communities from Loxahatchee National Wildlife Refuge, Florida, United States - Lox_Sample_2.3 | ecosystem: Environmental > Terrestrial > Soil > Wetlands | place: USA...
TAGCCGCACCGGTCAGTACAGTTCCGTTGGCCAGCAGCGAACGGCGCGTGACGATCAGCCCGGCTGTGTCGGCGTTCCCGTTCGAATCGGGGTTATTGGCGCTGGCCACAACTGAGTCGGCGGCGGAGGAGGTCGCTAGTGCCGGAGTAACTGGCACTGGCCGGGCCGCCGCGACGCGGCGGCGGCGCCACGCGAGGAAGCCGGTGAGCGTTGCGAGCGCCAGGGCGATCGCGGCCCCCGTCGCCGCCCGCAATGATGACAGCCAGGGGCTGGCCGTCCGGATCGCGGCGGCGCCCGTCAGGCCTGCAACTGCACCGGCCGCAGGCGCGGGGGAGTACTCGACGACACGGCCGTTGCCGCTGTCGGCCACGTACACGGTGCCATCTGCCGTCACCGCGATGCCCTGCGGGAACGACAGGTCCTGCGCGGCGTCAGCCGGGTCGCTTTGCAAGCCGAACTCGGTGTAGAAGCTGCCGTCCGCGTTGAGTACGGTGACGAGGCCGTAGTCCGTGTTAACCACATAGATCCGGCCGGCCGGCCCGATCGCGATGCCCGCCGTGTTCGAGAACGACCCGTAGCTGGCCTGGGTGCTGCCGTAGTACTCCAGGTTGGTGCCAGCCGGCGTGAACTCGTAGACGGCGTTGCCGTCGGCGTAGCTGGGGCTGGATACCCACAGGTTGCCGGCTTGGTCGATGACAATGCCGTCCGGCGTCGCCACGGCGATCTGCGACAGGTAGCTGCCGGTGGCGGAGAACTGCTCGATCCGGTTGTTGTCCTGATCGGCGACCCAGATGTTTCCGGCGGAGTCGAACGCCAGGCCCTGCGGGTGATCGAGCTGACCGTTGCCCGAGCCGTCTGAGCCGAACGACTGCAGTTCGCGGCCGGCCGGCGAGAACTCGACGATCTGGTTGTGCCCGGTGTCGGCGACCCAGATGTTTCCGGCGGAGTCGACTGCGACGCCGTCCGGGTGCTGCAGCACGTGGCTGCCGATCGCCTTGACGAACTGGCCGGACTGGCTGAACTGCTCGACCAGGCTGCTCGCGCGGTCCGCGACCCAGACGCTGTGGTCGGGCGCGACTGCCACGCCGAACGGGTCGGTGAGCTGGCCCTGGCCGTGCTGCCCGAATGCAGACGCGAACTGCGGGGCCGGAGCGGGCTTGGACGGGGTGACGGTGAAGTTCACCGGGCCCGCGAGCTCTTGGTAACCGTTGTTGTAGAACAGCCAGGCCTCGTACTGGCCGACGCCGTCCAGGCAGGTGCTCGGGAACGTAGCAGTGCCGCTGGCACCGGAGACGTAGTTCCAGCAGGTCGAGTCTTCGACTCCGGGCGTCTGCCCTGGCTCGTAGATGCCGATCCAGTTGGTCGATGTGTCCTGGTAGGCCGAGGCAACGGTGTAGGTGAACGTGAAGTTGGCGCCGTTGGGGACCGATGCGGGTGTCTCGGTCAGAGTGGAGGTCGCGGTGTCATCATTCGCGGCGGACTTGGCTGTGTCGCGAATGGGAGCGGCGTGCACGGCGATGGCATGCCCTCCGGCAGTGTGCGCCGGCGCCTGGCTGGCCGGCTTACCGGAAGCGTGGGCCGGGCTCGCGAGCGCGGTGAAGAGCGCTGCCATGATCAGGCAGAGTGCGGCCGCAGCGGCTGCGCGGGCAGCGTGCGGCGTCAACTGGCGGCGACGGGGCCGTGGTTCGGTATCCACGTCTCAGCACGCTGAACTTCGAGTCCGACGTTTACGAGCAACGAAGGTGACCGCGAGGCGAAGTCTGCGTGAAGGCCGTAGCCGGTCGCGTGCTCGTCAGGACGGCGCCGGCGCGGCGGCCGCTGGTGATGTACGCAGGCCGGCCGAGCGCCGCGAGGCCAAGTCCGATGCCGGATACCAGCGGGCCGCCAGCGCCAAGCGGAGTCACTGGCATCTGTGCCGCGGCATCCATGCCGCTTTAACTTACCGTGATCGCGGCCAGCCGCCGTCTAATGACGGCTGGCGAGACAACCGGAGCGTAGTCGTTTGGCCTGCCGATCGGCGGGCTGCAGCAACTCGGCCGCCTGGCCGCGCCCCGGTCAGACGCTATTGCGACGTACCCTCGACTGCACCCGTAATCTCGGCGCTATGAACCTTGATGATCTTTCAGTGGCTGAGTTCGCGTTCCCCGGGCCGCTTCGGGATCGGCTAGTTGCTGCGATCTTGTCCGGAGCGAAAACCTCGACATCCAGCCTGATGCTGCTGTACGAGCTCGAGAACGAGCCGCTGCCTGAGGTTGGTCAGCTGTCGGCGGTCCTAGATTCTGCCGGTCGGCGCGTTGCGGTGATTGAGGTGACTGCGGTGCGCGTAGTCCGGCTTGCTGAGGTGGACTTGCAGCATGCCTTGGACGAGGGCGAGGGATATGAGTCGGTCGCGCAGTGGCGATGCGGTCATGAAGAGTTCTGGCATAGCGTCGAGGTACGCGCGGAGATGGGCGACCCGAATTTCACCGTGGATGATGACACGCTGGTGCTCCTTGAGCGCTTCCGGCTGCTAGATGTCAGCCACTCTGCGGAGAATCGCGGCCAAGGCCAGAGGGACATGTTTCATGAGTAACGAGCTTGACGAGCTTGACGAGCTGCGGACGGCGGCAGCCGGTGCCCGGATCATCACCGACCCGGGGCAGATGGAGCCATACCGGCGCGATCAGACACCGGTGGTGACACCCGGCCAGCCGCGCTGCGTGCTGCTCGCGGGCAGCACGCAAGACGTCGTAACTGCGCTTGCCTGGGCGCAGCAGTACAGGGTGCCGGTCGTGCCGCGCGGCGGCGGTACGAGCCTGGCGGGCGGCGCGACCGCGACTGACGGCTGCCTGGTGCTGTCCACGGCGCGGATGACCTCAATCCTGGAGGTGGACGCCGCGAATGAGGTGGCGGTGGCTGAGGCCGGCGTCTTTAACGCCGACCTGGACCGGGCTGCCGCCGAGCACGGCCTGATGTACGCGCCGGACCCGTCTAGCTACGAGATCGCCACTATCGGCGGCAACCTGGCCACGAATGCTGGCGGCTTGCGCTGCGTCAAGTACGGCGTCACCCGCGATTCTGTGCTCGGCCTCGAGGTCGTGCTGCCCGGCGGCCGCCTGCTACGGACCGGGCGCCGGACGATGAAAGGCGTTACCGGCTACGACCTGACCGGGCTTTTCGTTGGCTCGGAGGGAACGCTCGGCGTGATCACATCGGCGACACTGCGGCTACGGCCGCGGCCCGCCAGGTACCCGGTCACGGTGGCGGCCGGATTTGCCAGCTTCGCGGCGGGGGCGGAGGCCGTGACGTCCATCCTCGCCGCCCGGATGAGGCCGAGCCTGCTCGAGCTGATGGACTCTGTCACGCTGCGAGCTATCGATCAGTGGAAGAACACCGGATTCGGTACCGGTGTGCAGGCCCTGCTGATCGCGCAGGACGACAGCGAGTCAGCCGATCGTGGCGGCGCCCTCATGCGCGAGATGTGCCTGGCGGCTGGGGCGACGATGGCGGAAGTTTCGGCATCAGAAGGCGAATCGCGGCAGCTGCTGGAGCTGCGCCGGATGTCTTACCCCGCGATCGAGCGGCTGGGCGTCGCGCTCGTCGAGGACGTGTGCGTGCCGCGTACCCGGCTGCCCGAGATGGTGGCGCGGATCGAGCAGGCGGCCGTCAGGCACGACGTCTACATCGCTACGGTAGCGCACGCCGGTGACGGCAATCTGCATCCGGTCTTCGTCTTTGACCGAGGGCTGGCCGAGGTGCCGCCTGCGGTCTGGTCGGCGGCCGATGAAATCTTCCGCGCTGCGCTGGAGCTTGGTGGCACGCTCACCGGTGAGCACGGAGTCGGCATGATCAAACGCCGCTGGCTGGGCGAGGAACTTGGCGCCGAGTCGATGGAAGTGCATCAGGCGATTAAGGACGCACTGGACCCGGACGGCATCATGAATCCGGGGAAAGTCCTATGAGGTGATCGTCGAGCGCGCGCATCGCGGTGGCGAGGTTCGCGGTCAGCAGCGTCTCGCTCACGCCGGCAATCGCTGCTGCCTGCCCTGCGGGGAGATCTAGGTAGTGAGTGAGCACGACGGCCTCCCGTGCGCTGCGCGGCAGCCCGAGCAGTGCCGTGACGACCGGCAAGCGAGCGAAGTCGGAAGCGGCATGCTCCCCGCGGCCCACTGACTGGCGGCGGTAGCGACCAGCGCCCCGGCGGCACCTAATCAGAACGAGCCGCTGCAGGTAGCGCAAGCAGTCATCGGCGCTCCAGCCGGCCGCGGCTAGCGGCGTAGCAGCGAGGACATCGGCGACCACGAGCTCCGCCAGGCCAGCGTCACCGGTCAGCAGCGCTGCAAGCTGCAGAAGCGATCGGTAGTAGTGCTCATACAACGCGCCTCGCGCGCCGGCAGCCGAGTGGGCTGCGCCCCGGCCACTACGTCCACTACGGCCGCCTGGCCCATTGTGGCTGCTGTGGCCACGGTGCTCACCGGGCTTGTCGGTGCCGCCCATGGACACTCCCCGATCAGGGTCTGGCGACCTGCAACAAATTAATCCAGACCTGCGGTCTGAGCTAGCTTGCGAACTGACTGGAACTAAGTGGTAAGTTTAGGAAGAGACAGGAAGCAATGTCAAGCCATTAGGTGAAGCTGTACACTTCGGAGTCAAATCACCGGCCCCAGATACTTCGCCGTTACGGGGAAGGACAGGTCCATGATCACCGAGGACTGGCGACGGCTGGCCGACTATGTCGTCGCGCGCCGGGTTGAACTCGGCATGCGCGATCGCCGCGCGCTCGCCGCGGCCACCGGCATTACTGACCGGACCCTGGGCAAGCTCGAGAATGGCCAGCGCGTATCGCCTAGCACTCTCGGCGTCATTGAGAACCTGTTTGGCTGGGCGCCCGGCTCATGCCGCCGGATAATGGCGGGCGGCGAGCCCAGCGCGATCCCCGGGCAGGCGGACGCGCGCTATGACGACCCGACGCTGAGACATCTGGCAAGCACGCCCGGGCTGCCGCCCGATGTGGTTCGCGGTCTCATCGCGCTGGCCAGGAACTGGCGTCAAGACGAGGAGGGTACCGACGGGGTAGCGGAGCGGCGAGCATGACGCGATGCTGCGGGGCGGCTTACAGACAGATCCAGATGCCGAGTACGACCACGCAGGTTCCGCCACCGGATGGCGACGGCGATGGTGACGGTGCGGGCTGGGTTGGTGACGGGGTCCCGGAAGGCAGCGGGGCTGCTGATTTGCTCGGCTCGGGTGTCGCGGACTGAGATGCTGACGGTGCCGCGGACCGCGGGGCAGGACTCGGGGTGATCGCGCCCGGCGGTGTGCCTGTCGACCGGACTGCTACTGCGGTCGCGCGCGGCGCCGGCAGCGTTCTGTGACCGGGGCTTTGCTTGCCTGCGCTGTGGGTCCGTCCGGTCGCTGGCGCGTGCAACTGGCTGTGGTGTGGTGCATGCCCCGCCACTGCCGGTCCGTGATGCTGCGGTAGCCCGACGATTAGCGCGGCTGCTCCGGCAGCCAGCAGAAGCGCGGCGGCGGAACTTGCGATCGCATGGGTGCGCACCACCCTGCTGATCGGCATGATGCTCCGCCGGAAGGTACCGAGCAGGAGACCGACCGGGATGGGAAGCAGGCCAGCGCGCCACCCCCGCCGGTCGATCGCGCGCAACGCGAGCCGGACTGCCGCGCGCTGCTTCTCGGGGGCTAAGGCGTCCGAGACGTAGACCTGGATCCCGCCGTTGCTGTCTCTGAGGACGACGGCGCTCAGGCCGGCCGGCAGCGTGAGGTGCCGTATGCGGATCACGCCGGCGCTTCTTTGTGATGAGCTGTTTCAGGCCCGGCGTTCTGGCCGGCCGTTTGCCAGATGGCCGTCCACCATTCCCGCGGATCTCCCGGGCCGCCCACAACGGCAATCACCTCGGCTCCGGCAACATCCAGCCGCACCGGAACGTCGTGGCCGCGTAGGTCACGCGCCGCGGCGAGGAGGTTCGGCGGCGGCGCCGGCACCGTCTTCTGCTGGCCTGGCCCCGGCGGTGCTGTGCTCGGCTGTCCGGTGCTCGGTAGCCCTTTGCCTTGAGGACCGGTGCCCGGCGGGGCCGCTCCCGCGGCTGCCGCGATTGCCTCGAACCAGTCAAGGCGGCTTCGCAGCTCGGCCCGTTCCGCCTTGCCCTGTTCGATTTCGATTTCCAGTTGCTGGATGCGGCGCCTTCTCCGCCACATCGCCGCACCTCCGCCATGTATGACCCGTCGCAATACCAGTATTCCGGCAAACGCGCTCCTCTGCGATGCCTGCGGCTAGCTACCATCGCATTGGCATCGCTGATGGCCGCAGCCTTGACCGGCCGGGCAGAAAGGACGAGCGCTCCCATGAGAACCAAGCCGTTGCTCGGCCGCAAGGCCTGGTTCGGGCCACGTCGGATGGGCTGGGGCCTGTCGCCTGTCTCATACGAGGGCTGGGTGGCCACGGCCGTAGCCGTGGGGGTTGTTGTCGTGCTTGCCCTAACCGGCCATCGTCACCGCTGGATTGCCCTGCCGGTGGTGATCCTGCTGCTGGTCATCGTGTTCCTGAAGGGCACTTCGCCGGGCGGCCCGCGCGCGTGGGAGGAGTTCCAGGCCAGCAAGGACCGCGGCGGCCAGTGAGCTGAGCCGGCACCTAGTGGCCGTCAGCCGTCACGGCCCGGGCGAAACGCCCGCCCAGCAGTACGGCCCGAGATCACCCCGGCACCTGTGCGTCCCGGAGCGATCGCAGACGTGGGCACAGGTACGCGAATGCCTCATCCACCTCTAGGGCGGCAAGCCGCGGCGCCTCCCCGCTTTCCTGCAGGTGCAGGGCGAGATCGAGGACGGCGCCCTGGCCCGACGCTCTCAGCCACTCGGCGGCCGGCCCGCGTACCAGGCCCGGCCCAAGCCGGGACATGAGCGTGGCGAACACGCCGATATCGTCGCCGCGCGGGCCTGCCATCGTTACCTTTGCCGGCCGGGCAGCTTCGCGCGGAGACAGCGGGCTGAAGTCATGACATCCGTCCCACAGCGGGTCGGCACCCGCGTACCGGACGGTAGCGACCGGTCCCAGGCGGATCGCCGCCGAGCACTGGATGCAGGGTTCCAGGGTGGTAGTCAGCACCAGGCGTCCCGTGTACCGGTACGGGAGCCTGGCCATCACGTTCGCCTCCGCGTGGGCCAGCGCGGAGCCGAACACCTCACCAGGGGGCGCGTTCCTGTCGGCCACGCGGTTGCGGGCAGCGTGCACGATGACGCCATCTGGCGTGGAGGCGCACGCGCCGACCGGGATGTTCCCGGTCCGGAACGCCTCCCAGCCCTGGCGGAAGGCCTCCCGCCACGGGTCATCCAGTTCGGACCAAAGTTCCCGCGGCGTGGCCGGCAGCGCGCTGGTCATGCCCGTCAGTATGAGGCCGCCGCCGACCGCGAGCCAGCGAGAAAGCGGCGCTGCCGCGCGTGCTGAGATGGCCCGGCAACCGGCCATCGCTCTGGCTAAACTCGGCCCGTGCTGAACTTTGGCGTGGTGGTGCTCGGCGTTACCGATGTGCAGCGAGCGGCAGAGTTCTGGTCATCGGCCTTGGGCTACCGGCTGCGCGAGGACGGGTACGGGGGATGGGCGAAGGTGCTCATGCCACCAGAAGGAGCCGGAACGGCGATCGCCCTCCAGCTCAGCCAGACGCCACCGCAGCCTTACCCCCGCCTGCACTTTGACCTGCACGTCGCCGACATCAGCGAACAGGAGTCAGAGGCGGCCCGGCTCGTTTCGCTCGGCGCCCGGCGGGTCGACTGGGATCGCTTCCCGGAGGATCCGGACTTCATCGTTCTGGAAGATCCGGACGGGAACCGGTTCTGCATCGTCGACCTGGGCCATGAGTATCGCTAGCAACGCGGCTTACTCGACCGCAAGCACTTCGAATGCCGGGTGCTTGGGCGCGATGGCGCGGATCTGGTCGTCGCTGGAGTCTGGGCCGGTGCCCTCGAAGAAGATCCCGACCTCCGCCTTCCATCTCTTCAGGTAGGCGCGCAGCACCGGCACTTTCTCATCGTCAGTGAGCTCCCGGCCGCGAAAGGGCTCGGCGCCTCTGCCAAGGCGTAGTTCGCCGGTGCCGACAGCCCGCAAGTTGCGCACCCACTGCGTCTCGCCGCGGGGCGCGACAATGTACCGGCGGCCATCGTAGGTGAGCAGGTTCACCGGGGTGGTACGCCACTGGCCACTCGTCCGGCCCTTCACCGCCAGGACCCGTGAGCCGAGAACGCTGATGCCCTGCCTGGTCAGGAACGCGACCGACTGGTTGAAGACGTTACGCGTGAACCAGCCGGGGGCGCGGTAGTGATCCGACACGCATGCCACCTTAGCGAAAGCGCACTAGATTTGCGGCGGGCTGCTGTCTGGTCCTAGCGCCTCCAGCCGTGGCGCGGCGCGTGTGCTCAAGGCCACTGCGATGTCAGGAGGCAAGGGCACAGTCGAGCCCTGGAATCCGCGGAACGGCCGGAACGAGGCCAGTTCTGCCGTTGCGAGCAGTTCCGCTCTCAGCAGTGGCGGGTCGATGCGGTAGTCGAACCGCACGTCCGTCCGCCACCGCGCGTACGGCGAGTCACCGTCACGCCATTCGGGGTCGCAGTAGGTGGGAGCAGTGATCGTCGCCAGATAGTAAATGCCGGGGTCGTGCCGTCCCACGACCTGTAGCCAGACACGATCGCCGGCAGCAGTCCTGTCGCGGTAGCGCGGAGTCCGCCACGTGTGCAGCCGCGAGCGAACTATCGCGGTATCCAGGTCGTACTGCTTGCTGTTGCCCTGGAAGATCCAGTCGTTCATGCGGTCCATCCTGCCGTGGGATGTCGGAACGGTGAGTCGCCCGCCGGCTTGCGGGGCGGGTCTGACGGGTGGTTAAAAGCGGGTCCAGACCATCAGGATCGTGGACGCGGCCAACAGCGTCCCCATGGCAGTGTTGACGACGTGCCGGGTGCGTGGCGTGTGGAGGAAGCGCTGGAGCGCGGCGCCGAACACCAGCCAGGGCAGGCAGCTGGGGAGGGCGACCAGTGCGAACGGGCTAGCGAGGATGGCGGCCTGGGTCACGGCACCGGCGGCCCGCCGGTCCAGGAACGCGGCGACGGTAGCGACTCCGATAAGCCACCCCTTGGGGTTGACCCATTGGAAGGCTGCCATCCCGAGGAATCCGCCGGACGGGTTCGTGGCCTCTTCGGCATATCCGGCGGCCGCGATCCGAAACGCCATCCAGCAGAGCACCGCTGCCCCGCTCCACTTCATTACCTGGAGGGCAAGAGGATGAGCAAGGAGCACGTTGCCCGCTCCAAGAGCGATGCCGAACAGCATTGCGCCCATCCCGGTTACCTGGCCAAGCAGGCTGGCGAGGCCATGCCGGACACCGACTCTTGCGCCGACAGCGGTCAGCAGCGCATTGCTGGGCCCAGGGGTTCCGGCGACGACTGCTGCGAATGTCACGAACGCGATTAGCCGGGCAGGATTCTGTATGACTTCCACGCCTCGCTCCGTAGATTGGATCTATGGCCCCCAGCCTGGGTAGTGAGCCCGGCCCCGGTCTTGAACATCCGTGCGGCCCGGCAGAGTGGGTAGATGCCACGCGGCCGGCAGACGGGGTGGAGTTGTTCCGCGCTCGCCTGCGCGGCCGGCCGTTCAGCCGGCACCGGCACGATGTGTACGCGATCGGCGTTACCGAGGAAGGTGTCCAGGCGTTCGACTACCGGGGGACGGTAGAGCGCAGCCTCCCCGGCCAGGTCTTTGTGCTGCATCCCGACGAACTGCACGACGGCAGGGCTGAGGGTCCGGGCTTGTTCGGCTACCGCCAGATCTATGTCAACCCGGACAAGATCGCTTCCGCCCTGCCTGCCCTCACCGGACGGGCGATGCCGCTGCCGTTCGCTTCCCCGGTGACCGACGACCCAGTCCTCGCGCGCACAGTGCGCACGGCATTCGCGCATGCGCCCGAGCCGCTAGCGGTCGACGGCTTGGTGCTTCAGCTGGCGCGGGGTCTGCTACGTTCTGGCGCCGCCAGTCTCAACAGGACGCTGCGCTGCCGAGTCGACCAGCCCGCTGTCGAGCGTGGCCGTGATTTCCTGCGCAGTCGGCTGACGATAGTGCAATCGAGCGAGGTGGAGGCGGTCACGGGCCTGGACCGCTACCAGTTCGCGCGTCAGTTCCATGCCCTGTACGGGACTAGCCCGTACCGGTACTCGGTGATGCGGCGCCTTGACGTGGCGAGGGGCTGGCTACGCGATACCCGACCCCTGGCAGAAACCGCGCTTGAGGCCGGCTTCGCCGACCAGGCCCACTTCACGCGGACGTTCAGAGCCGCAGTCGGGATGACACCCGGCCGGTACGCCAAGCTCTGCGCGGCCGGCCCGTAGCGGCAGCAAAGCTGCTCGCCGCACACGCAAATTCCACCGCGTCGTCGCCTGAGCGTCGGTGCGCGGTTGCTGCAGGGTTTCGCCGCGCCGGAAGACTCACCTGCGGATCACGAACCCAATCTCCGATGGGCGCCGCGAGGAGTTCAGATGGCCGCAGGGCATGGCAACGAGCGCTGGGGAATGCCGGACAAGCCGATCGGCAGGCGCGGAGTGCTGAAGGCAGGGCTGGCGATCGGCGCTGTGGCTGGCACCGGCGCGTGGACGGTAAAGGGTCCTAGTACCATTCCGCCCGCAGCTTCAGTGACGGGCTGACAAATAGCGCGCCAGGGCGGGATCGCGCGTGAGAGATTATCGGGCATGGCGGAGAGCGGAACCGTTGTCGCAGTCGCGCAGCTTGCGCTCGCCGTGGGGGAGCTGAAGGCCAACAGGGAGGCCGCGAGTACGGCAGTCGCCGAGGCGGCGCTGGCGGGTGCGCGGCTCGTAGTGCTGCCAGAACTGTCGGACTCGGGATACGTATTCTCCGACGCTGACGAGGCGCGCTCACTCGCGTCGCCGGCAGCATCTGGACCGACATTGCGCACGTGGCGGGCGCTGGCCGCCAGGCACGACCTGACCATCGCCGACGGTTTCTGCGAGCTGGGGCCGGACGGGAAGCTGTATAACAGCGCGGCGATCGTCGACGCATCCGGCACGAGAGCGGTGTATCGCAAAGCGCACCTGTGGGATGCCGAGAAGAAAATCTTCACGCCAGGCGCCACCGGTGGTGGAGCTGCCGTTCGGCAACGTGGGGCTCATGATCTGCTACGACCTCGAGTTCCCGGAGTGGGTACGGCTAACGGCGCTGAGCGGCGCTGACCTGATCGCGGTCCCGGTGAACTGGTCGGCGTCAGGCTCGCCCGCACCGCCTGGAGAGCGATCCGGTGAGGTGGTCGCCGCTCAGGCGGCAACCTCGTCCAACGGCGTGTTCATCGCGGTAGCCGACCGGTGCGGCACCGAGCGAGGAGTGGACTGGCTCGGCGGCTCAGTCATCCTGCGACGTGGTGGCTACCCGGCCGCCGGGCCGGTATGCGAGAACCGGGTAGCCGTGCTGACCGCCACGATCGACTTGCGCCAGGCACGGAACAAACGGATCAGTGAGGACAATGACCTGTTCACCGACCGGCGGCCTGATCTGTACGCGCGGGTATGGAACGTCGCGTAGCCAGTCGGCGATCACGACACCACGCGTGTGCCGTCAGCCCCAGGCGCGTGCCTGGCGTCCTGCCCGATGGTGACGTGGCCGTTGGTCATCATGGCGACGCGCTGGGCCCGGCGGGCGATGGCGGTGTCGTGGGTGACAAGGACGAGGGTGAGGCCGCGCTCTTGCCATAGGCATTCGAGCAGGCCGATGACGTCATCGCGGGTGTGCTCGTCAAGGTTGCCGGTCGGCTCGTCGGCCAGTATCACTGCCGGGTCCTTCACCAGCGCGCGGGCGATCGCGACTCGCTGCTGCTGGCCGCCGGATAGCTCTGCAGGCAGGTGATCGGCCCGGTCGGTCAGGCCGACCGCGGCCAGCGCGGCGGTGGTCCGCTGCCGTCGGCCTGCCGGGCTGATCCCGAGCGGGATGAGGGCGGCTTCGACGTTCTCGGAAGCCGACAGGGTGGGGATCAGGTTGAAGGTCTGGAAGATGAACCCGATCGATGCCGCGCGCAGGGCTGTGAGCCGGGTTTCGTTTAGCGCGCTCAGGCTGGTGCCATCGAGGTCGATGTTGCCC
>Ga0335074_10012046_pt1 | contig 12112 bp, 8 predicted proteins | sample Lox_Sample_23_FD_206715 | JGI IMG/M metagenome (GOLD analysis project Ga0335074, IMG submission 206715) | Soil microbial communities from Loxahatchee National Wildlife Refuge, Florida, United States - Lox_Sample_2.3 | ecosystem: Environmental > Terrestrial > Soil > Wetlands | place: USA: Florida...
CCTACCTGCGCGCAATCTTGGGCGGCCCGAACTCCCGGATCGAAGCGCGAACGCTCGCGCCGGAGCGATTGCGGCGCCTGCAGCGGCGCGCGCCCGAGACCGCAGCCGGCCCCGCGCCGCGCTCGGAAGGCGAGTGGGTGGCCATGAGCTGGCTCGCCGAGATGAGCGCGCTCGCCGCGATCGCGCAGCACTTCCCGGCGCAGGTGCAGTGGGTCGACTTCGACGAGTTCCTCGGTGCGCCCGAGGCGGCGTTGGCCACCCTGTTCCGCACCCTCGGCGCCCCGGCCGAGCCCGGCGAAATCGAGACGCTCCTCGCAGGTCCGATCATGCGGCGCTACTCGAAGGCACCCGAGCATGCTTACGATGCGGCGTTACGCCGCGAAGTGCTCGCCGCCGCCGATTGGCAATTCGGTGAGGAGATCCAGCTGGGGCTGAAGTGGCTCGAGTCGGCCGCGCGACGCGATGCGTCGGTGCGGCTCGTTCTCGAGGCGCACGGCTAGGGTATTCTTGCGGCGCGCGCGCCGAGCGTGCCTGTTGCGGGAGCCGCCCATGTTCTGGACCAAAGCCATTCCGACCGAGCGCATGAACGCCGAGCAGCTGAAGCGCAGCTTCGAGGTGCTCGAGGCGCCGGACAGCACCATCTATCTTGCCTGTGCCACAAACATCCTCGCCGCAGCGCTCGGCTACCAGAGATCGATGGAGCAGCGCGCCTGTGTGCTCGGTGATGGACGAGCGATCCCGATGATGTCTTACAGCCTGGTCGAGTACCTGCTCGGACTGGATCTCTCGGCGCTGGAGCTGCTCGAGCTCGGCGGCGGCAGCTCGACGAGGTTCTGGGCGAGCTGTACCCGCTCGGTGGTCACGCTCGAGACCAGCCCGGAGTGGATGAAGCAGCTCAAGTCGCGCCCGCTGCCGAACGTCGAGGCGCGGCTCTCGAGCGCGGACGCCTTGGCGAAGGACATGCTGGGGCTGGGGCGGCGCTTCGATGCCATCGTGATCGACGCGGCGGCCAATCGCCTTCAGCTGGCGAAGAGCGCCCTCGAGCTGCTGCGGTCGGGAGGATTCATCATCCTCGACAATTCCGACTGGTATCCGAATGCGGCGGGCGCGCTGCGCGAGGCCGATCTCATCCAGGTGGATTTTCACGACTTCCGGCCGCTGCATCCGTTTCGCTGCACGACGTCGCTATTCTTGCACCCGGCATTTCGGCCGAAGCCGAAGGCCGCGCGGCTGCCGCTGCCGCCCATGGGAGGCAAGGACGTTGCAGACACGAATCGCTGGGATACCACCGGCGAGTAGCCCGGGCAGCCGTGCCCTTCGCTGCGCGAGCGCAACATGCTCGCGCAGCCTCGGCGCATTTCGGGCGCACCAGCACTTCGGGCGCACCAATAAGCAGGCGGCAGGCTTTGCAGCCTGCCGCCCGGCTCATCCAAGCGCTTCAGGTCAGAATTGCGCCGTGACCTCCGCGAACAGGTACCGGCCAAGGGCATCGTAGACACCCGGGAAGGTGTTGCCGTTACCGGTCGGAGGCGCCGCAATGTTCGTGCTGCCGACCAAGGGCGGCGCCTTGTCCAGGATGTTGTTGCAGCCCAACCGCAAAGTCAGCTTGTCGGCCAGCTTGACCGCCGCCGTGAGGTCAAAGTAGCTGTACGAGGCCAGGAACGCATCGGTGTTGGAGATCGCCCCGCTCGCGATCGTGCCGCCATTGGGCGCGGCCAGGTTCGGATTGGCACTCAGCGACTCGAGCTTCACCGCCGAGTAGTAGCGCCAGGCGAGTGTCACATCGAGGCCCTGCCACGGCGTTTCCCAGGTGTTGGTGAGGCGATGACGCCAGTGGAACACGGGCGTACCGGCGCCGGCGGTGGGACTGCTGCAGATCGGTCCGTAGAGACCCGCGCAGTTATACGAGAATGAGTTGTTGATCTGCGAAGGGATGACCTCGTACTCGCTGATGTAGGTACCCACGATCTGCGAGTGGATCTTGCCGAACGCGCCCAAGTCGTAGCTGTAGGACATATCGACGTCGACGCCCTTCTCGCGCAATCCGCCGACGTTCTCGTCGATATCGTCGATGAACCCGGCGGTCGTTGCCCACAACGTGGGATCGCGATGAATAAAACTGCAGTCGAGGCCTTGCGTCGCGCACTCCGTCAAGATGACCGCGCCGCCGGTAGGCTCGATGACGTTCTCGACATGGATGTCGTAGTAATCGACCTGCAGGCGGAAGTTCGGCAGAAACGACGGCGTCAAGCCCACGCCGAAAGAGGACGTCAACGCGGTTTCCGGCTGCAAGCTCGGATTGCCGCCGAGCAAGCCGTTGTATTGGCCGGCGGGGCTCGGAGCGACTTTGCCGTACTGCGTGGTTGGCACGCCGGTACGCGCGCATTCCGCCATCGTGTACACCGGGTGAGCGCCCGCGCAAGGGTCGGTCGCATAGGTGCCGTCCAGGCCGACGGAGTCCGGGTTAAACAACTCCACCACGTTCGGCGCACGCACCGCGCGCGCGAAGCTGCCGCGAAAACGCACATCCTGGACGGGCTGCCAGTCGAGCCCGATCTTGAAGGTGTTGGTCTTGAACCCGAGGTTGTAGCTCGAGTAGCGATACCCCAAGTCTGCGTCGATTTGCTTGGCGAGGAACATGTCGTTGACGAGCGGGGCCGCGATCTCGGCGTAACCTTCGCGCGCGATCAAACCGCCGCTGATGGGCGGCGTGTCGCCGCCGCTGCCCGACAGATCGCCCGTCTGACTCTCGTCGTCCGGCAGGACCGAGCTGCGGGCATCGCGATATTCGGCGCCGAGGTTCACCTGCACGCCGGAGCTCGCCCATGGGAGCTGAGCGCCGTACTTGCCGAGATCGCCGTTGAAGTTCAGCTGCGTGTCGTACTGGTAAATACGGCCGGTCTCGATACCCGGTGTGTTGAGGTAGTTGATCATCGCCGCGGTTACCGGACCCGTGCCGAACAGGTTGTAGGGCACGCAAGGCGGTCCCGAAACGCAAACAGGATTTGCCGCCGTACCCGTCACATTCAGGGCGTTATTGAGCTTGGTCGTGGAAAAGTAGTTCAAGTTGTCCGAATTGAGATTCACCAGGCTGTAATTGAAGCTGGCATCGTAAGACCAGGCATCGTCGATCTTGCCCTTGATACCGAGAACCTCGCGAAAATCCATGTGCTCGAGGGCGTCTTGGCGGTTGCCACCCTCGACGTTGCGGCGCAGGATCAGGACGTTGGCATTGGTCGTCCCCGCGGTCGTAAATGCTCCGCTCGCCGTGGTGCAGCCCAAAAACGCGCCTTCGGCCGGAGTCATCAGGGGATTCGAGCAGTTGAACGGCCCATTGGTGGCAAAATCGCCGGAGGGCGCAATTTGCGCGGTCGTACGATCGTCCATGAACATCGTGTTGGCGTAGACCGTGGCATGCTCGTTGAAGTCGTAGTGCATGAACGAGCCGGCGGTGTAGCGCTCATCGTTACGCTGGAAGTAATTGAGCGCACCGTAGTTGAAGAGCGCCGAGGGAGAGCTGCCGGTGGTCAGCGACCCGCCGGGCCCAACCGTCCCCCACACGCCGGTTTCCGTGTTCAGGAAATTCGCTGGACGCGCGGTCGCCGAGCCACCGCAAACGTATTTGCCGTTGGTACCGCCCGATCCGGTCGGTCCGCCGCTCGTTCCAAGGTATCCCGAATTGAGCGAGCAGGCGCTCCAGTCGTATTGGCCTTCCAGCACCGGGAGCACATTGCGGTAGGTCGCGTAGACCGTCGCATTGCCATTGTTGTCAGCTGAGTTGAGGCCCGCGATGAACGCGAGAGACCTCTGGGCGCCGGCCCAGATGTTGGACGGCGGCTCCGGGAAACCCAGCGCTTGGACCTGCTCGTTGATCCCTTCCACGTCTCGGTTCTGATTCTGGTAGATGCCACCATTGGCTACCAGCTTGACGCCCTCGAAGTGATCGTTCAGCTTGAAGTTCACGACGCCCGCGACGGCATCCGCACCGTACACCGACGAGGCGCCGCCCGTCAGCACCTCGATGCTGTCGATCATCTCCACGGGAATCATGTTGATGTCCGCCTGCGCGCCCGTTGTCGGGTCGCCGGGCCCCAGACGCTGGCCGTTGACGAGAACCAGGGTGCGCTTCGCGTTCAGGCCGCGTAGATTGACCGAGGCCGTGCCGTCGGAGGCGTTCGACACGTTGGAGTTCTGGTCGGCAAATATCTGCGGCAGCTGATTGAGGAGATCCTCGACGCGGGTCGCGCCGGTGCGTTGGATATCGACCGCCGACACGAAAGTGACCGGGCTGATCGAGGTCTCGTTCGGTACCGCGATGCGCGACCCCGTGACCACGACCTCGGCCAGCGTGCTTTCGCTGCTCGCCGCGGGCGTGGTTGCCTGCTGCTGGGCGTTGGCGACGCCGACGAGCGAGGCGGCCAGCGAGCTGCCGGTGAGCGCAGCGCGGATTGCCAACCGCAGCGCGGGATTTACGGAATTACTCTCAAGCATTGAAGGCTCTCCCTGTATCTGGTACCAGTTGGCAAAACAATAGGGTGAATCGCGCTAATCGCGAGACGAACTGGAACAACCCCGGGGAGATAAAGAGCCCGGCAAGGAGAGCGGATCTTGATCCGGCCCCGTCGCGTAAGCGCTACAGATTCATCCCCATCGGTTGGCGTCTCTCTAAGAACTTTTCACCGATGGCGAAAATATAACACAGTCTTTGAGCTAAACAACAAGGGGGGACCCCTCTCAAAAGCATCCCAACCAGGATCGCGCAGCTCGGAGCGCCTGCGTTGTCGCGGCGCGTCGCCCTGCGATCCCGGCATCGCCACCCGTCATGCGCGTTGCCTGCATGCAACGGGTTGGCGAGCCACCCGGCCTGCGGGCCCGGATCGAGGGCCGTCCTCACTCGCGTATGATGGCCTCCCCATGCCGACCCCCACTATCGCAGAGTTCGAGTTCGAGATCGGCGCGCGCATCGCACGCGGCGACTTCGTCGGCGCGGTGGCGGCGGCGGCGGCCTGCCGGACCGCCTGGCCCGCCGATCGACGGGGCTGGCTGCTGGGGAGCTTCGCCGCGCTGTGCGGCGGCGAGGCCGAGACCGCGCTTACTCTGATCGAGGAGTGCCTCGCGCCCGAGCCTCACAACGTGCAGTACCTGCTGCAGCAGGCCGAGTGCTTGATGGCCCTGGGGCGAAAGACGGAGGCAGTCGCTGCGGCAGTCGCGGCCGGTACGAGCGGCGGCCCCGACATCGCGGCAATCGAGGCGGCCGGGCAGATCCTCGTGAACGCCCGCGAGTACGAGAAGGCCCTGCTTATCTTTGATCGCGGCCTGGCCGCGGCGCCCAGGCACCTCCCGGTACTCGCGAAACGCTCGATCGTGCATCGTTTCCTCGGCAACTGGGATCTCGCCGTCCGCGATCATGAGAAAGTGCTCGAGATCTCGCCGCTCAATGCCGAGGCGCTCAAGGGGCTGGTCGATCTGCGCCGTCAAACGGCCAAGAACAATTGCGTTGCCACCCTGGAAACGGCGCTCGCCCAGGTGCTACCCGAATCCTCTGAGGCAGCTGCCCTGCATTTTGCGCTCGCGAAATCTCACGAAGATCTGGGTGATCACGCCACGAGCTGGCGCCACTTGAGCCGTGGCAACAAGCTCGAGCGGGCGCGGAGCGATTACAACCCCGCCACCGATCGCGCGGTGATGGAACGGATCATGTCCGGATTTGCGCACGTCGAGCCGCTGCGGCCGGACACGACGCGCGCACGCCCCATCTTCATCGTGGGGTTACCTCGCACCGGCACCACGCTGGTGGAGCGCATCGTCGGCAGCCACTCCGAGGTACATTCTGCGGGAGAGCTGCCGGCGCTCTCGCAGGCAATCGGCAATGCGGTCGCGCGCGGGCAGCTGTCGCGGAACTGGGGCGAGTTCGCGGCGAGCCTTGGGGATCTGGATGGCGAGTCGATCGCGCACGACTATCTGGAGCTTTCCCGACCGCAGCGCGGCGAGCGGCCGCGCTTCTCCGACAAGCAGCCAACCAATTTTTTCTATTGTGCACTGATATTTCGTGCATTCCCGCAAGCCCGTATCGTGCATCTCACGCGCCACCCGCTCGCGGCGTGCTATGCGATTTACAAGACCCGCTTCGATGCGGGCTTCCCATTCGCCTACGATCTGGACGAGCTCGGGGAGTTCTACGTCGGCTACCGCCGGCTCATGGCGCACTGGCATCGCGTGTTGCCCGACCGCATTCTGGATGTGGCCTATGAGGACATTGTGAGCGATCAAGAAGGGAGCACGCGGCGCCTGCTCGATTATCTCGACCTGCCGTTCGAGCAAGCATGTCTCGACTTTCACGCGAATCCGGCTCCGACGTCGACCGCAGCAAGCGCCGTGCAGGTACGCCAGCCCATCTATGACTCCTCGCTCGAGCAATGGACGCATTATGCGGGCGAGCTCGCGGCACTGCGCGGGCGGCTCGAGGCAGCGGGCATCCACACGGGCTGGCCGGCGCGCTCGAGTCCGTCAGCGAATCCGGGTGACCTTGCAACCGCGCCCTGACTTGAGTTGCAGCCAGTAGGAATTGAACACCCCGCGCGAGACGCTGACGAGGTCGCCGGGCTTGGCCAAGAGATCTCCCTCCGACAGCAGTTGCCGCCAGACCTGCCCATTGTCGAGCGTGAACGTGGCTTGCCCAACACCCGCGAGCGACACGCCGGTGATGCGTGCGTCGATTCTCGACAGGTCCGGCGCGCGCGTTCCCGCTGCAACCTCCTTCTGGGCGATGGCGGCATAGGGCAGCCCGAAGTTCTCCTTCGCGTCCGAGCGGCGCGCAGGCGCTGCCGCGGGAGCCGGGGAAGCCGCTGGGGCCGATGCCGCGGCGGGGGCCGACGCCGGGGCGGGGGCTGGGGCTGGGCCCGTGGCGGGGGCCGCGGCCCGTGCGACCGCACCGAGTTTGGCGGACTCGCGGTCGAAACAAGCAAGACGCGCCGTTGCGTCCGAGAGCGCCCTGCAGGCCAGGAGCGGCGCCAGCGGTTCAGAAGCGAGGCTCGAGGCCGCGCATAAGAGCGCCGCGAGCGCCAGCGGCATGCCTCGTTCCCGCCTGCTCAAATGACGACTCCGGGCACTTTGCCCTCGGGCTCATAATATTCCGTCAGGGTGAGGATCATCTCGCGCAGCAGATCGCGCTCGAGCGCCGTGAGCTCCGGGTGCCACACATCGAAGATCAGAATGGCGCGCGGGGAGTCGGAGTCGTTCCATGCTTCGTGCTCGATGGTGTCGTCGAATACCCAAGCGGTGCCGGCTCGCCAGTCACGAACCTCGCCGCCTACCCGGAACCTGCAGCTCGGCGGCACGATGAGTGGCAAGTGCACGGTCAGGCGCGCGTTGGTCACGCCGCTATGCGGCGGTATTTGGGTGTGCGCCTCGAGTATCGAAAAGAAAGCCGTCGGTCCGCGACCGGGAATATCAACCTGCGGCAGAGCCGAGAGCACGGCGGCCGTGCTCGGGCAGCGCGCCAGATGCGCCTCCTCTCGCCGACCCTGATTCCACAGGAAATAGGCGCTCCAGCGCCGCGAGTGGTTCAGATCCCGCCATTGCCGCAAAGGCAACGACTCACTGAATGCAATGTAGGGCTCGATGCCCTGCTGATCGGCGCTGAGCACGCCGAGCAGCTCTTCGCGAATCGAGCCGGCGGCTGACTCGAGGTCCCCGAGCCAAGGAAAAAGCTCGCGCTCGTAGAACTCGTAGTTCCTGAGATAGGGGAACAGCATGGACGTCGGCTCGGGTGTGTAGATGCGCCGTCGCCCGAGCACTCGATCCAGACAGCGGTCGAAGCGCAGGTGCGAGCTCGCGGTGCGTTCCACCCGCGGCAATCGCCCGAGTCGCGCATCGATCAAATCGGCCAGCTCGGCGGCGTTGTCGCGCACGCGTTTCTCGGCGTGCCGGACATGCGCCTCGATCGCCGCAGGCAAGGCCGTGCCCGGCGCGAGCGTCTGCAGCGCATGGCTGTACACGGCCGCAGCCGAACGAGGCTTGTGCATCAGATCGAGCAAGGCGCCCTTCTGCAATAGCACCACCAGATGCGTGGGGTCGAGGGTGAGTGCGCGCTCGAGCACATCGAACTCCTCCTCGCAGCATCCGAGCGCGCGCAAGGCAGCGGCGAGGCTCAACCAGTAAGGCAAGTGTCCCGGCATCTCGGAGACGAGCCGCTCCAGCAGCGTGCGCGCGCCCGCAACGTCCCCGCCGAGCGCGAGGCGCCGCGCGCGCTCGTGCAAGACCAGCGGATGGTCGGGGAGAATCGCCTGTGCCTCGCCGAACAGCCGCTGCGCTTCCGCGTCACGGCGTTCAGCCAGGAGCCGTTCGACACCCGCCATGAGCGCCGTCACCTTCTGTTCTTCAGCGGCAGCTCCCGCCTGGCGCACGTTCATGTGTAGAGTATACCCTCGGGTCGGACTTCGAAGGAGGAGGCATGGCGGCACCGGATATCGTCAACATGTTCGCCGTACCGTTCTCCTTCAGCCGCTACGCCGCGCACGAGCGGCTCAACGCGGCGCTCAGGCGATACATCCTCGCGGCTGAAAAGGACGGCAAATCCGCCAATCCGCGACCGCTCACCCAGCGCAACGCCGCGCTCTATGAGAGTCACTTCAACCTGTTTCGCGACAGCGATGCGGCGATCCAGGAGCTGAAGAGCTTCTGCTGGGACCAGTTGCTCGCCGTCATTGGAGTGCTCAATCGCTACGACCTGCCGACGCTCAGCCGCCTGCAGATCTACAACGACTGCTGGTTCCATGTCACGCGCCGCGGCGGGTTCTTCGGATTGCACAATCACCCGAACGCCTCGTGGAGCGGCGTGTACTGCGTCGATCCGGGGCAGCACGACGGCGGCGCCAAGGACAGCGGCCGCTTGACCTTCGTCAATCCCATGATCACGAGCGCCATGCACATGGACGCCGGCATCGCACACATGCGGCTGCCGTACGCTTACCAGGTCGCCGGGATCTCCCTGGAGGCCGGGCAGCTGGTCATTTTTCCCTCCTGGGTGCTACATGATGTCAAGCCGTTCGAGGGCGCGGGTGAGCGCATCACGATCGCGTTCAACTGCTGGTTCACGCTTCCCGACACGCCATGAGGCGCCGATCTGACCTCGCCCCTCCAGCGCCCGCGCCGGCGGACCGGGTCATTCGCCATCATAATAGAAGCGCTGCACCCACGGCTCGAGCAGCGGCTGAACGGGTGCGAGCTCGGTGCGATAGCGGCGCCACTGGCCCACCCCTTCGGTGTTCAGGCCGCGCACGAGCTGCGCGGTGCTCGGCGTCAGCACGCTGCGGTTCTTGGTTCGCAGCGCGAAGTCGCCCATGGCGGGCTGCCAGTCGAGCGCGAGGAACTGGCAGATGCGCTTCATCTCGCGCGCGAATCCGGTCACCAGGTCCTCGTGGCGCACCAGGCAAGTGTCGAGCGGCAGCAGGCTGGTCAATCGCACCAGCAGCTGCATGACCGCACCGTAATAGCGTGCCGCACCGTCGAGCGTCAGCAGCTCGTAAATGGGCGCACTCATGGCGAATCGGTGCCGAAAGCACGAGAGCACGACGTCGCGAGGATCGCGGCAAGCGATCAGGATCTTGGCATCGGGGAAGAGCCGCGCGATCAGGGGAAGCTTCAGGGTGTTGAGCGGGTACTTGTCGACGAATACCTTGCCGGCGACATCGGCGCCTGCCTCCGCGACCCTGCGCCAGTACGCCGAGCGCGCCGCCTCGAGCGCCTGCGCGGGAGCCCGCGACAGCAGCCCGAGATCGACGGTATCGCGCATGAACTTCTGTACCGAATCCAACAGCAGCTCATGCTCCTCGAGGCTCGCGACCTGCGGGTGGCCTTCCAGAATGACCTCGAGCAGCGTCGTGCCCGAGCGCGGAAAGCCCAGCAAGAACACGTGTCCGCGCACGCCCGAGAAATCCGGACCCATGCGCGGCCGAGATCGCCACACGGCGGGCTCGGCGCGCTCGAAATAGCGGTCCATCGAGCGCGCGTACTCGAGCGCGCTCGGGGATGCGCCGAAGCGAGGTGCATGGAGCCGGCGCAGGCACTCATTACATGAGGTGTACGCGGCGAAGGCCTCGGCGGTGCGCTGCTGAGCGTCGAGGATGTCGCCGAGCATCCCGGTCGCGTGCGCACGCTCGCGCTCCGTGATACGTCCATCCTCGAGCAGGGCCCGGATCCGCGCTTCGGCCTCGACCGCGCGTCCCTGCCCCAGGTCGGCGGCCGCGAGGCTCATCACGGCGCCCGGAAGACCCGCCACGAGCGCGAGCGCCTGTTCCGCATACTGCCGCGCCTGCGCACAAGCGCCGCGGCTCGCCGACAGATGCGCGAGCCCCGCGAAGGCCAGACACTGCCGGGGATCGAGCTCGATCGCGCGCTCGTAACTCGCCTCTGCGCGTGCGACATCACCGAGCGCGAGCCAGGCATTGCCGCGGCTGGTGAAGGCAAATGGGAGCGATGCGTCCAGCTTGAGCAGCAGCTCGAAGTGCTCGAGCGCCTCCGCCGGCCGGTCGAGCTGGAGCAGGCACAGTCCGAGCGCGTTGCGCGACGCGATGTCGGCAGGCGCGATCGTCACCGCCCGCTCGAGCAGCCGCAGAGCCTCGCTCACGCGGCCCTGCTGCTCGAGCTGCAAGGCCGCGGCGTTGAGCAGCAGAGGATGTTCGAGGCCGCCGGCAAGCGCCCCCTGCGCGAGCTGCCCGGCGTGGGCATGATTGCCGCTGCGCGCCGCCTGGTGAACCGCACGCAGCACGGCCTCATCGGATTCGAGATCACGTGCCATGACTTCTCGGCAACCCGAGTCGACTACGTCGACCACATCCGACGCAAGTTCTGGATCACATAGTCGAGCTGAACGCGATTGTGCCAGTCCATCTTGAGCGCCTCGAGCGCGCGGATCTCGCCCAGCGAATACAGCATGTCGCGCTGCAATTGATCGGGTATCTGGCTTTCGATGAACGTGATGATGACGAGGCGCGACCCCGAGGTCACGGGTTCGACCTGATGCACGGTGGTGGACGGATACAGGACCGCGCAGCCCGCGTTGCCCTTGATCCGCACGATCTCCGAGCCCAGATGCGCGACCAGCTCCCCGCCCTGATAACTACCGGGGTCCGAGATGAAAATCGTGCAGGATACGTCGGAGCGCAGCGGCTGCCCGCCGACAGCCAAATAGGCCGCGTCGATGTGCGCGCCGTATCTCATGCCGGAGTCGTAGCGGCACAACGATGGCAGCGCGAGCCTCTGAGGAAAGGCGAAGTTTCGAGCCTCTTCGTTGCGCTGGAATGCGCCGAGCGCGATCTGCGACGCCTGCTGGCCGATCGGGTCGGCAGGATCGGCGATGGCGCTGTCCTTGGTCGGGTTGTGGGGATTGGAGCGGCGTCCGTCGATGAATTTCGCCTGGCGTGCGATGTCGGCGACGGACTCGACCTCTGCGGCGCTGAGAAAATTCTCAATCTGGAGGAACATCATGTATCCCGATCATCGGACGCGTGCCATCCCCGGCAGCGCGCCCCACCCGCGCAATGATACATGGGCAGGCGTCTACTCGGTCCATCGACGGGGCTCCGCGCCGAACGAGTCGACGGCCGCGAGCGTCGCGGCAATGAGACCGCGTTCCTCACGGGAGAGCTCGGGTCGCCACACATCGAAGATCAGCACCACGCGCGGCTCGCTGCTCGAGTTCCACGCCTCGTGCTCGATGCTGTCGTCGAACACCATGACTTCGCCTGCGCGGCAGCTGCGGGTCTCGTTCCCCACCCGCAGGGCACAGCCCTGCGGCACGATCAGTGGCAGGTGCACGATCAGCCGCGCATTCATGAATCCGTGATGCGGCGGGATGCGAGCGCCGGGGCGCAGCAGCGAGAAAAGGACCGACGGCGTGCGCCGATCGATGCGGCACAGGGGAAGATCGGAGACAGCGGCGAGCGTGCGCGGACAGCGCGCCGCATTCGCTTGCACGGTGACGCCGTCCTTGATGAGGAAGAACGCGCCCCACTCAGGATTGTCCAGAAGCCCGCGCTCGTTGAACGCCGGATGACGCGGGCTGCGCTGAATGTAGGGGGCAAAGCTGCCATCGTTTGCCTCGAGAACGGCG
>Ga0335074_10012047_pt1 | contig 12111 bp, 9 predicted proteins | sample Lox_Sample_23_FD_206715 | JGI IMG/M metagenome (GOLD analysis project Ga0335074, IMG submission 206715) | Soil microbial communities from Loxahatchee National Wildlife Refuge, Florida, United States - Lox_Sample_2.3 | ecosystem: Environmental > Terrestrial > Soil > Wetlands | place: USA: Florida...
AAGGGTTTGAGTGCGTGCTGGCTGATGCCCGGCAGATCAAGAACCTGCCTGGCCGGCCCAAGCGCGACCCGGCTGATTCGCGGTGGCTGGCGGCGTGCTTTGAGCGTGGCGCGGTCACGTCCTGTTTTGCGGCCAGCGAGGAGTTCCGGGTCATCCGGCTGCACACCCGCTACCGCCGGGAACTGACCGAGGAGCGGACCCGCGGCAAACAGCGCGCCGAAAAGTTGCTGGAATCGGCTGCGATCAAGCTGTCCAGCGTGCTCAGCGACCTGCACGGGGTGACGGGCCGCGACATCATGGACCACCTGATCGCTGGGCAGCGCGACCCGAAGGTGCTGGCCCAGCTGGCCCGCGCCGCGGCCCGCCGCAAGATCCCCGAGCTGCGGGCCGCGCTGGAGGGCGCGGAGTTCTTCACCCCCGCGCACGCTGCCTTGCTCGCCACGATGCTGGGGCGCATCGACCTGGTCAGCGAGCAGATCACCACGCTGAGCGCGGTGATCGAGCAGCTGCTGGCCCCCTGGGAGGAACAGCTCCAGCAAGCAGAGCCGATGCCCGGATGGCAGCGGCGGTCAGCCGAGGACGCCCTGGCCGGAACCGGCCCGGACATGAGCCGCTTCCCCACTCCCGGCCACCTGGCCTCCTGGGCCGGGCGCACCCCGCTGGAGCACTCCTCCGGCAAGCGAAAAGGGAAGGCCAAGTCCAAGAAGGGCAACCGGTACCTGGCCGCCGTCACCGGCGAGACCGCCACCGCGGCCGGCAAAACCCAGACCCGTGAAGGCGCCCGCTACCGGCGGCTGGCCCGCCGCCGCGGGTCAGCCAAAGCCCAGGTCGCCCTCGGCAACACCCAGCTGAGGGTCTACCACGCCCTGCTGTCTCACCCCGGCGCCCGGTATGAAGACCTCGGCCCGGACTACTACGAACGCCGCGCCAGCCTCCGCCGCCAGATCGCCCACCACGTCGGCAAACCCGGCTCCCTCGGCTTCGAAGCCACCCTCGCCCGCATCCCCGGCCCCGAACACCCCAGCCCAGACACCACCCAAGCCACCTGAACCGCGGCTTAACCCCAGCCGGCCGCGGCGGATCGACCGCCGCCGCCGGCTACTGCCGCGCGCCCAGCTGAGGTTCCATTTTCGGGTCAGGAACCCAGATCATGAAAAACAGGGTTGGACGGTGATCAAGCCGGGAGGTGCTGGTCGCCGATGTCGGCCTGACCGTTGGCAGCTAGCCAGGTCAGCGCCTCATACAGGGTGTCGAGCGAGGTGAACCGCGGGGCGTAGCCGAGCACGTCCCTGGCCCGGGCAATGCTCGCGGTGATGCTGCGGAAGGTGTGCTCGCGGGTGGCCTCGGCGTGCTCGGGACCGACCCGGCGGCCGAATTCTGCCCAGTCGACGAAGTCAATGTCCGGTTCACGGCCGAACCACCGCGCAACGCCGGTGGCCAGGCCGCGAAGCGTCATCGCCTGCTCCGCCACCACGTGGAAGCTGGCCCCGATCGCGGCCGGCCGATTGAGCGCCCGCTCGAATGCCTGGGCGACGTCGTCGGCGTGTACATGATGCAGGACGCCCAGCCCGTGATCGGGCAGCGCGAGCGGCCTGCCCGTCGCGAGGCTCGTCCACACCGCGGGATCGAGGTTGCCGGCCGGCGTGATGACCGGCCAGCCCGGGCCGCTGATGTGACCGGGATGGAGCACGACCGCGGGGACCCCACCCGCCAGCGTCTCGCGGTGCAGCAGCGCCTCGATCTCCGCCTTGCCCGTGCCGTACGCGCCGTAGGCGGTCCGGGGCTCATCTTCGGTGACCGGCACCCGCAGCGCCGGGCCGTGCACCCAGATCGTCCCGCAGTGCAACAGCAGCGGACGGGAGGGGCGCAGCGCTTCGACGAGCTGCTGCGCCGAAGCCGCCGTGAAACAGACCAGGTCAATCACGACGTCCGGGCGCAGGGCCGCGACCCGGGGCCCGAAGGTGCCCTCCGCGTCTTCGGCCTCGCGGTCGACCGTGATCCTGGTGACCGAGTCCCACTCGCGGCTCGCATGGTAAGGGTCGCGGAGCCCGCGGCTCATCGCGACCACCTCGTGGCCGCCGCGCACCAGCCGCGGCACCAGGTAACTGCCGATGTGCCCGGTGGCTCCGATGACGATCACGCGGCTCATACTCAGCCATCCTTCCGGCGCGGCGGCGGTAAGCGGCGCCATCCTCGCACGGAAGCCGGCCAGCGCGTGACCCCGTGGCGCGTTGAGGCTTACCGCGCTGTACCGGGCATGCCCGCTCAGTCAGCCGAGGCTTGCTGCGCTGCACCGGGCAGGGCCAGGCAGGGCCGCTCAGTCAGCCGAGCTGGCCTACCTGCCGGATGATGTCCTGTACCGGGCGGCTCGCGGTGAGCTTGATGTCGTCGATGACCGCGCCGTCGCGGAGCCGGATCAGCCGTTCGCATCGGGCGGCGATCTGCGGGTCGTGGGAGGCGAGCAGGATGGTCATGGGGTGTTCGGCCCGCAGCCGGGCGAGCAGGTCGAGGATCTCGCCGGCGTTGCCGGAGTCGAGGTTGCCGGTGGGCTCGTCGGCCAGCAGCAGCGTGGGGGTGTTGATCAGGGCGCGGGCGATGGCGATGCGCTGCTGCTCGCCGCCCGACATCCGGGACGGCAGTGAGCGTTCACGCCCGGACAGGCCGACCGCGTCCAGCAGCTGGCTGGCCCGCTGGCGCTTGTCCCAGCTGGTGCGGTAGGGCAGAACCGGCGCGATCACGTTGTCCAGGGCGGTGAGGGCGGGCAGCAGGTTATAGCGCTGGAAGACGAAGCCGACGGTGCGCCGGTAGGCGGCCTGGGCGGTGCCGCGCAGCGCAGTGACCTCGGTCCCGTTGCTGATGATCACGCCGGAGTCGGGCCGCTCGATCGCGCCGATCATGTGCAGCAGCGTTGACTTGCCTGAGCCGGAGGCGCCGGTCAGCGCGACGAACGCGCCCGCCTCGACGGTGAAGCTGACATCGTCGGCCGCGGTGACCTGCCCACCCTGCCCACCCTGCCCACCCTGCCCACCCTGCCCACCCTGCCCACCCTGGCCACCCTGGCCACCCTGCCCACCCTGCCCACCCTGGCCACCCTGCCCACCCTGGCCACCCTGGCCGGTGCCGTAGCGTTTGCGGACGCCGCGCAGTTCGAGCGCGGCGCCGCCGGGGGCAGTGGCGGTCATGTCGTTACTCCTCGGTGAGCAGGTGGGCGGCGGGCAGGCGGTGCAGCAGCGCGGCGGGCAGCAGCGCGGCCGCGGCGGTGATGATGATCCCGGCGGCCACGGCGGCGGCGGCGATGGCCAGCAGCCGGGCGGGCAGAGCCCCGGCGAACCAGGCCGCGGCGGCCAGCCCGAACCCGGCACCGGCCAGGGAACCGGTGACGCCGATAAGCGCGCCTTCGGTGATCACCAGGCGGGCCAGGGCGCTGTCACGCCAGCCGAAGCTGCGGATGGTGGCCAGTTCGGCTGCCCGTTCTCTGATGTTCAGGAACACCACGTCGGCGACGGCCAGCACGCCCAGGGCGGCCGTCGCCCCGGCCGCAATGTAGTCGACGCCCCGGACCTGAACCGCGACGGCGTCGCCGAGCAGGGACCCGACGACCACGCCGCGGAAGGCGAAGGTCACCGCGGTCAGCATGGTCAGCGCGGCGATGCCGACGGCCAGGCTGACCACCCCGATCAGCGTGCGGCCGGGAGTACGGGTCACGTTCAGCAGCGCCAGTGAGGTGATCCCGCGGGGCTGGTGCGCGCGGCCGGCCGCGAGCACCGGCGGGCGGACCGAGCTGACCGGGTCCGCCCGGGCGGCCAGCCAGGCCGGCACCAGGCCGCCCGCGACCGCCACGGCGACAGCGACGGGGACGGCCAGCACCGCCCGCGCGGGCGAGGCGTCCAGGCCGAGGGCAGCCGAGATCGGCACCGATATCGCCGCAGCGACCAGCCCGGCGCCCAGGCCGATCGCGGCCAGCTCGCCCAGCACGGTCGCGAACAGCCGCGACTGGCTCCAGCCCACCGCGGCCAGCACCCCCAGCTCACGCCGCCGGCCACGCACCGCCGCGGTCGCCGCATTGCCGACGAACAGCCCGCACACCACCAGGATCAGCACGTACAGCGCCACGCTGGTCTTATCCACGGCCTTGAGGATCGCCACCGCCACGCCCTCTTTGACCCAGTTCTCGGACAGGGTCAGCGGCGGCTGGCCGAACCTGCCCGCGGACATGTCAATGGTCACCGGCGATGGCGAGGACCCGGCCACGACGTCCACCTCCAGGCCGGTGCGCTGCTCGATCTGCTGGGCCACGGCGTTGATGCGCTCCCGCGACAGCGCGCCCGGCCCGGTGACCCCCGCGACCTTGACCCGGATCGCGCTGATCGGGTCGCCGGCCGGCACCTCGGTGTAGGCCCGGCTGTTCTCCAGCGCTGGCAGCGCCGACAGCGTCGTGACCAGGTTCACCGGCTGGCTGACCAGGCCGCCCAGGTTCTGGCTGGGCAGCAGGTCGCCGCCGTGCAGCGCCCGGCGGCTGGCCGCGGTCGCCGGGGACGCCCCCACCGGCTGGTAATCGCCGAGCGGCACCTGCGACAGCGGGTCGAACGACTTGATCCTGGCCGGGTCAAAGACACCCCGGACCTTGATCAGCGCGAGATTGGAGCCGAAGGACTGCGAGGTCTGCCCGGACGGCTCCACGTGCGAGGTCACCGTCCGGTACTGGCTGTCCTCGTCGTCCATGGGGACCGGGGCCGCGCTGCCGGTGTACCAGGCCGAAGGTTCGTTGACCACTGGCCGCGGTCTCAGCGCCCCGGCCTTCGTGCGCTGGTAGCCCACCGGGCCGACCGACCAGTAGCCGTTGACCGGAGTGCCAGCGAAGGCGCCGTTCTCGATGACGCCCTCGAGCCCGTTGAGGACGTCGTTGTAGGCCTGCTGGGGCGTGGTGCGCACGGTGGTCACCGTGCGGCCAGGAGCCGAGGCCTGCGCGCCGGCCCAGGCGGCGTTCATGTTGGGCATCACCGACGGCGCCGTGAGCTGCTGCAAGGTGGTCTGGGCGTACTCGGTCATGCCGCTGGTGGAGGAGGCCAGTACCGGCAATGTCGGGCCGCTGTCCCCCTCGTTTTCCGTCAGGTACCGGCCGGAGACAAGCGCCTTGTTCAGCCCGTCCAGTTTCGCCTCGGCGTCCGGGTCAATGGCCGCGATCAGCACCGGGATGGTCCAGGTGACCCAGTAGCCGGCCTCGGTGCTGGAGGCCCCCAAGCCCGGCGGCTCACCGTAGTGGTTCACCCGGGACCAGCACTGTGTATAGGACTGCTCGGCCACGCCGAACGGGTTGGCTGCCGGTGGCAGGGCCACTCCCCCCGGCTCGCATCCCGGGCCGGTGCCATCGGTCGAGCGTTCGCCCTGGATGTTGCCCGTGACTCGCAGCGGCGTCACGTACAGGTATCCCGGGGGCTGCGTCACGCGGCTGGCGCCGCCGTCGCTGACCCAGGTGGTGGAGGCCCGGTACAGCTGGCGGCCGGACCCGGCCAGCGCGGCCGCTGGCACCGGCTCGAATATCTCGGCCTCGATCTGCGCGTACCCGACCATCGCGACCGGCGCGGCGACACTGACCCCCGGGATCTGCTCGATCTGGTGCCACTGCGCCATCGTGATCCCGCCGTAGACACCCGACAGGAAATCGGGCTGCACGGTGCCGGTCTTGCTCTCCACCGCGGTCCGCGAGCCCTTCGGCCGGACCAGGATGTCGTAGGCAGGCTGGAAGTTCGCCGACACCTTCCCCACCGTGCGGGCCTGCGCGGTCCGCGACGCCGCCGTCAGCACCGTGAACGCCGTCGCCGCGACCAGCATCCCGATGATCAGCGCCAGCGCGCGGGCCGGGCGGAACCGCACCTGCGACCAGGCCAGCCTGCCCATCACCGCACCCTTCGCGTGCTCGTGCCTGTCCCCGGGCTGGCGTCGGCCGGGGCTGCGACTATGCTCACCCCTTACCTAGCAGCAATGCAAGAACGGGCGTCAGATTGTTACCTAGTCACAAGGTATGGCGCCGCCAGAGCCGACCACGACCAGCGAGAACAAGCCAAACTCAACGCTGTGCTGCTGGCTCGCTAGTCTGGAGATGAGCGGCTGCCGGCGGGCGGGTCCGCATCGCGTTCGCCGGGTATGGCTCCCGGGGGGGTGATCCGGGCCTTGACCATGACACGTCAGGACGATCTGCTCCAGCGGGGCATGCCCATAGGCACACAGCTTGGCCGGATCGCCGAGGAACTGAAGGTGCTGGCGCGGGTGCAGGATGCGCTGCGCGAGCTGTACGCATCCGTGCTCGGCCAGGACGTTGGCCTGGAGACCGTGCTGCGCCAGATCGTCACCACGGCGATCGACCTTGTCCACGCCCGGTATGGGGTGCTGGTGGTGCTCGACGAGGAGGGCGAGCACATCGTCAAGTTCATCCCGGTCGGCCTGACCCGGGAACAGGAGACCGCCGCGGCCCGGCTCGGACCGCCGAAGGGCCGCGGCTTGCTGGCCCATCTCAGGGCGGATCCAAGCCCGCTGCGGGTCGCCTCGATCAGCGAGCACCCGATGGCGATCGGCCTGCCGCCCGGGCACCCGAAGATGCAGACCTTGCTCGGGGTGACCGTCATGAGCCGTGGCCACGCGTTCGGGAACCTGTACATCTCGGACCGGCGCGACGGCCAGCCATTCGACGAACACGACGAGAGCATGATCGTCGCGCTGGCTGGCGCGGCCGGCCTCGCCATCGACCACGCGCGCCTGTTCGGCGAGGTGCGCAGCGAGGCGGAGGAATTTCAGCGCCTGCTGCTGCCGCACCTTCCGGATCTGCGGCCGATCGAGGCGGCCACGCTCTACCGGCCAGCGACCGCGGGCCGCATCGGCGGCGACTGGTACGACGCGATACGCCTGTCCGATGACATCTGCGCCCTGATCATCGGCGACGTCGGCGGGCACAGCATGGAGGCCGCGGCCGAGATGGCGCAGATCCGCTCGATGCTGCGCACCCTGCTCTACGAGCGGCACGGGTCACCCGGCTCCGTCCTGACCCGGCTCGATCGCATGCTCCAGGCCACGACCGAGATCCCGATCGCCACCGCCTGCCTTGCCCTCCTGGAGCGGGCCGGCCTGCGGTGGCGCCTGCGCTGGAGCACCGCGGGCCACCCCGCCCCGCTGCTCCTGGCGCCGGGCAAGCCGGGACGCTACCTCGATGCCGACCCGGGACTGCCTCTCGGCGTCGACGTCGCGGTCGCCCGCCCTGACCACCACGACCGGCTGCCGTGCGGAGCCACCCTGGTCTTCTTCACCGACGGCCTCGTCGAATGCCGCGGGCACGACATCGACGAAGGCCTGGCCACCCTGGCCCAGCTCGCCACCCGGCAGGCTGGCCCAAGCCCCGAACGCCTCTGTCAGGCCCTTGTCCACGGCTGCCCCGGCGACGGTTCGGACGACATCGCCATCATGGCCCTGCAACTCCCCGCCTGACCGGCGCCATCTCTCCGGGCACCCGGGACCGGCAAAACCTGAAGCGCCACCCGTAAGCCAGGACCTGCCCGGGGGAAATCGTACCCTTGTTTCGTAACGATGATTCGATATATCATCCTGAACGGTACGCGGCCGCGGCTGGTCTGCGGCCACGGCCCGCCCGAAGCGCACTGCCGACGGCGCGGCGGTGTCGCGTGAACCGCGGCCGGTCGCGGCTGGCGGCACGTCGCCTGGTCAGAGACGGAGGTCGCTCATGGGCGCGCTGGTCACCTACCGGCTGCATGATTCGGTGGCGACGATCACAATGGACGACGGCAAGGTGAATGTGCTGACCCTGGCCATGCTCACCGAACTCGGCGCCGCCCTTGACCGCGCCGCGGCCGACCGGGCGGTGGTCGTGCTGACCGGCCGGGCGGGGGTGTTCTCGGCGGGCTTCAGCCTGCCGGTCCTGCGGGCCGGCGGCACCGAGGCGGCCGGCCTGCTGCGGGCCGGATTTGACCTGGCCGCGCGGCTGCTGGCCTTCCCCACCCCGGTCCTGGTCGCCTGCCCGGGCCACGCCGTGGCGATGGGGGTGTTCCTGGTGCTGTCCGGTGACTACCGCATCGGGGCCCGCGGGCCGTACAAGCTCACCGCCAACGAGGTCGCCATCGGCATGACCATGCCGCGGGCGGCGGTCGAGATCTGCCGCCAGCGCCTCACCCCGGCCTGCTTCCACCGGGCCGTCGTGATCGCCGAGGTCTTCCCGCCCGAGGACGCCGTCGCCGCGGGATTCCTGGACCGGGTGGTGCCGCCCGCGGAGCTAGCCGAGGCGGCCGCGGGAACCGCAGCCGACCTGGCCCGGCTCGACCTGGACGCGCACGCGGCCACCAAGCGGCGCGCCCGGGGGCTGGCCGGGACCGCGCTGCGCGAAGCCATCGACGCCGACGACGCGGCCTACTGGGCGCTTGCCGCGCAGCCCGCCGGCTGACTCAGGATTCCCTGGTGCCCAGAGCCAAACAGCGGACCGGGCAACTGCGTGACCACATCGTGCAGGTGGCGGTGGCGATGCTGGCCGCTGACGGGGTCGGCGGGTTCACCACCCGGAAGGTCGCCGAGCAGGCCCAGACATCGCCGCCCGCCGTCTATGAGCTCTTCGGCGACAAGGCCGGCCTGGTCCGGGAGGTGTTCTTCGAGGGCTTCCGGCTCCTCGGCGACCGTTTCCTCCGGCTGCGGGAGTCGGATGATCCGCGCGCTGACCTGCTCCGCGCGGTCGGTGTGTTCCGGGTCTTCGTCCGGGATTACCCGGTGCTGGCCCAGGTCATGTTCTCCCGGCCGTTCGCCGACTTCGATCCCGGCCCGGCCGAGCTGAAGGCCGGGGCGGTGACCCGGGAGTTCATCGTGCACCGGGTCCGGCGCTGCATCGACGCCGGGATCATCGACGGCGACCAGACGGACATTGCCCACGGGCTTCTGGCCCTGGCTCAGGGACTGGCCATGCAGGAGGCCGCCGGGTGGCTCGGCTCCTCGAAGGCCTCGGTGAACCGCCGGTGGGATCTGGCCGTCCACGCTCTTCTATCCGGCCTATCCGGCCTATCCGGCCTCAGCCGGGCCGGGCGCTCCTTGTCAGATCACTCCTGACGCCGTAAGGTGTACCCTGACATTGACCGTCAGGAGACACCTGACACGTAGCTCTGACCGGGAGGCGGACGTGACCGGCGAGGCCGAGACCAGCACCCAGGCGACCACCGGCACCGCGGCGATCCAGATTCGCTGCTCGTTTTGCGCCAAGCCGAGTTCCGAGGTGGCGAAGGTGATCGCCGGGCCCGGCGTGTACATCTGCAACGAGTGCATTCAGCTATGCAACGCGATCCTCGTGCAGGAGCAGCAGAAGCCGTCTCAGCCCGAGGGGCAGCTGCCTGCCTGGGAGGAGTCCATGACCGACGAGCAGCTACTCGACCTGCTGCCGCGGATTGCCTCGGTCGGGGCGCAGACCGAGGCCAGCCTGCAGCGGCTGGTCATCCTGCTGCGCAGCCGGAAGGTGACCTGGGCCCGCATCGGTACCGCGCTGCACATCACCCGGCAGTCCGCCTGGGAACGCTTCTCCGGCGAGGAGTAGCCACCCGGCGCCCGGCTTGTCCTCCGGGGTCACACGCCGGGGAGCGTGACCACGAGCCCAGGATGGGCCGCGGACATCCAGTCATTGGCCGCCGCTGTTGGCATGGTTGCGAGGTCGGGCATGTCGAACACAGCGCTCCGCTCGATCCGTTCGGCGACCGCCATGACCTGAGCAGCGACCTGGGCCTGCGCCTCGCCCCATCGACGCAGACCATCATCAATGGTCGGCGCGTCGGCCAGGGCGTCCACCAATGAGGTGGCGTTGGCCACCGCCCTGAGGACGCCGCTACCCGTGAACGGGGGGAACACCGCACCGGCGTCGCCGACCAGGCACACGCGATCGTGGGCGTAGCTGCGGGCCGCGACGGAGCAGATGGCCTGGATCGAGGAGTTGCCGCACCGTTGCACCAGCTCGAAGAGCAACGGGGCAACAGGTCCGCGAGGCGGGACTCGAAGCCCGCCTTGACCTCCGGATGCACCTTCCCGAACGCTACCGAGCTGGACCGCTGCCGCGTAGCCCCACATAAGAAGGCGTTTTCCCGGTTCGGTGCTCCGCCCGGATCCGGGGATGTAGTAGACGACCCCGTGCCCGCCCCGGTATACGACTCGCCGCCCATTGCAGCCGCCGAGGGCATCCACGCGGATGTCGCTCTCGTGGAGCAGCCCGCGCCAGAGCACCATTCCCCGGTAGCGAGGCGTGGCGTCAGGGTCAATGAGCCTGCGCCCCATCGAGCGATACCCGTCGGCGCAGACGACGAGGTCGAAGTCCAATGAGCCGCCCTGGCGAAGATGCAACGTCGTGCCCTGAGGCCTCACTTCGGCCAGCTCCACGGTCGAGGCACGCCGGTACAGATCGCCAGGGACGCACCGCCGAAGGCACTGGTACAGATGGGCCCAGTTGAGCAGCCTGAAGCTCATCTGGACGTCGCCCAGCCATCGCTGCTGGCCGGTCCCCGATCCACGGGTGACGAACCGGAAGTAGTCGGCTTGGCAAGCGGGGAGGGCCGCATCTATCAGGCCGTGCACCATCATGTCGTGCCACGCGGCCGTCGGCGTAACGATCCCGGCACCCCGGCTCACGAAGTCGGACTCGGACCGCTCGAAGACGATGACGTCGTGGCCGGCCCGATGCAGGAGCGCCGCTGTCACGCATCCGGCGATCGATCCGCCGATAATGCCGACCCTCATCGGTGTCGCCCTGACCCCTTGGAGTGCCACCCCGGGAGGTGATGGTGATTCGTCAGCTTAGCGGCGCCCAACCCGGGACCGCGTTACCGAAAATGCCGGAGGCCGCCGAACATGCGCTCAGGACAAGACGGACGCTGGTGTTTACGGCATGCTCCCGACCGCCACTACGGCGGGCTCGGTTTCCGGGGCTGCGCTGGCGGCCGCTATCCGGCGGCCCATATCGGTCAGCGCCGTAGCCAGCCCCGAATCGGGATTGGACAGATAGCACAGGGCGTGCAGGGGCACCTGGGTGAACCCCATCCGCCGCTTGACCAGGTAGTTCCCCCGGCCAGCGTCGATCATGACCAGGCCATTCGCTGCCGCGTACTTGACGGACTCGGCAAATAGCCAGGTGTAGGTGTGCAGGTCGCGCAGCGAGCCGTAGTCCAGCCCAGCGGCCCACAGATACAAGGCGTGGCCATGCCGCAGGGACAGGAACGCTCCGGCCAGATCCTGGCCGTGCTCGGCGGCTAGGAGCACGGCCCCCGGCACCCGCGCGACCGCCCGGAACACCTCCTGGTCATACAGCGCCACGCCGTGCCGCTGGGCAGCCGCCGTGGCCAGCTCGGTGAACTTCGGGAGGACGGGCAGCATCTCGGCGCCATGCCGGACAGCCAGACGCAGCCCGGCGTCGGTGCCGCGCCGCCACTGACGGCCGAACTCCCTGCGCCCCCGTTTGGAGTGGATGGCACCCTGGAACGCGTCCACCGACCCGCGCACCGGTGCCTCGTGCGAGCCGGTCGTGCGGACCGCGATGCCGCCGGCAGCGTCCACCCAGGCGCCTTGGTCGCGCAGCCCCGGGAACACGGCCGCGACCGCGCCTGATTCTCGCGCCCAGGCGAGCCCGTGCCTGACGATCGCCCTGATCTGCTCGGGGCTGGTCGCGTCCAGCCCGTAGGTCGCATAGGGCGACGGACAGAAGATCACGCGGCCAGGCCAGACGCGGTCCATGCCCGCCTCCGCCTCAAAGGCGCTCCACGCCCGGCTCTCGCTGACCAGGTAAAACGGAGCGATCATCGGCCCGACGCGCAGGAACCGGGTTTCATGCACCGGCTCCGTGCGGACTTGCTGCCACGCGAGCATCCACGCCCGGCTGGCGTACGGGCTCTCTGCTGGCCAGTCCGGAAGCTGATCAGCCGGGCACCACCCGGTCACCGTGACAGGCCCCCGCCCGTTAACGCTGGCCTGGTGCGGCATCAGGCCGCCGTGTTCTTCGAACACCAACCACCTCCCTGGCCCACCGGGCTGAGTCAGCCACCACGGCTCGACATCCCGGCCGGGGCACGAGTACCGGTCCCATCGCAGCGGCCGCCG
>Ga0335074_10012050_pt1 | contig 12110 bp, 8 predicted proteins | sample Lox_Sample_23_FD_206715 | JGI IMG/M metagenome (GOLD analysis project Ga0335074, IMG submission 206715) | Soil microbial communities from Loxahatchee National Wildlife Refuge, Florida, United States - Lox_Sample_2.3 | ecosystem: Environmental > Terrestrial > Soil > Wetlands | place: USA: Florida...
AGTTCGCCGTCGGTGACGCGCAGCGACACGTTGTTCAGCGCGTGCACGCCGCCGAACCTGACCGACAGGTCGTCGATGGCCAGGACGTCGGGCCGGCCGGACAGGTCCGGCCTGGTGGCGCGCGGCGCGAGCCGCTCCCTGGCGGCCGCGTCCACGTCCGGCGCCTGCACCCGCGCCTTCTTGTGCGTGCGGCGGTAGATGTCGCCGGCCACGCCGGTCGGGTTCTGGATCAGGGTGACGATGAGGACGACGCCGCCGAACAGCAGGAACCAGTTGCCGTTGAGGCCGAACCAGTCGAGCAGCGCGTACGGGAGCAGCGCCTGGGCGGAGATCATGCCCGCGAACACCGCGCCGGAGATGAGCGAGATGCCGCCGGCGTAGGCGAAGGCGATCAGCGACAGCGCCGTGAACGGGTCGTAGATGTCCTGGCTGATCGACCCGAAGTCGTAGGCGTACAGCACGCCGGCGACGCCGGCGATGAACGCGGCGATGGTGAACGCGTACAGCTTCACCCGGCGCGGGTTGATCGCGGCGGCGGCCGCGGCGCGCTCGTTGGAGCGGATCGCGAGCATCCGCTGGCCGAGCTTGCCGCGGCGGATGAAGCCGACCATGACGCACAGCAGCACGCAGCAGACCAGCGCGACCCAGCCGAAGACCGGGGACGGCAGGTTGCCGTCGATGCCGCGGAACCCGGCCCTGGTGCCGAGGTCGAGGCCGAAGAACTTCGGCTCAGGCACCGGCGAGCCGGTCTCGCCGCCGCCCCAGTCGGGGTTGGCGAACCCGAAGTTCTCGATCGCCACCACGCCCGCGAGAGTGACCACCGCCAGCGAGACGCCACGGACCCGGAGCGCGGAGAAGGCGGTGATGACGCCGATGACCACCGCGACGGCGATGCCGAACAGCGCGGCGACCGGGAAAGTGATCCCGAAGTTGACCGCCATGTGGCTGACCGCGAACCCGGCCGCGCCGGCCAGGCTCAGCTGGATCACCGAGATCTGGCCGACGTACCCGGTGATCACGACCAGGGACAGCGCCAGGATCGCGCCGATCAGCGTGTTGATCAGCGCCTCGCGGAAGTTGAAGGGGAAGATGACGAGCAGCACCGCGCCGGCTATCAGGCAGATGAGCGCGGTGCGCCACAGGTGCCGCGGGCGCGGCGCCTCGGGCAGGCGGCGCTCGACGATCTCGCCGCGGCCGGGGATCCGCGCGCCGCGCCAGAACAGCACACCGATGATGATCAGGAAGGTCAGCAGGTCGGTGGCGCCGGGAATGGCGACGCCCTGGGCCTGCGGGTACCAGGGCTGCGCGGCCATGTACTCGATCACCGAGTACAGCACGGAGATGCCCATCGACGCCCAGAACGCGATCCAGAACGAGCTGAACGACGCGATCAGCGCGGCGGCCAGCGCCGGGATGATCTGCAGCGGCAGCGTCTCGGGGTCAAGCGACGTGATCGACGCGGCGAGGATGCCGATCCCGCCGGCCAGCAGCGAGGCGAGCAGCGTGTTGGCCAGCGAGATGCGCACCGGGGACAGGCCGCCGAGCATCGCGGCGGCCTCGTTCTCCGACGCGGCGCGGGTCGCCAGGCCGAACCTGGTCCACTTGTAGACGGCCCACAGCGCCGCCGTCGCCACGATCACGATGCCGGGCAGGATGAACGTGGTGAGGCCGACGTTCGAGCCGAGCAGGAACAGCGAGGTCTGCGGGAGCACGGTGGGCGCGGGCTGCGGCGTCGTGCCGAACGCCAGCAGCATGCTCGACTGGGCGATCAGCAGGATGCCGAGGGTGGAGACCAGCTTCCCGAGCGGCGAGGCGTTGCGCAGCGGGCGGAAGACGGCGTACTCGCACAGCACACCGACGACCAGCACGAACACCAGGGCGAGCGGCAGCGCGGCCCACATCGGCAGCGACGCGATCTTCCCCGCGGTCAGCGTCCAGTAGGCGTAGCCGCCGATCATCGCCACCGCGCCGGTCGACAGGTTGATGATCCCGGAACCCCGGTAGCTGAGCACCACGCTGAGCGCGATGCCCGCGATGAGCGCGCCGGAGCTGAGACCAAGCACGATGTCAAGCAGAAGGTTTTCCACCGCGGTCAATTCCTGTTATGTGGCTCTATCGCTGATGGCACGGCGCGCCGCGCCCGCGGGGCGCCATTGCCCCGCGGTCGCGGCGCGACCGTGTTTTTCATTATCCGGCGGGGCCGGACGTCAGGAGGTGGTCGGGTTGGACACCGGCTGCAGCCAGCCGGCCACCTTGACGAACTTGTTCTTCCCCTCGTATTCGAAGAACTGGGCGCGGTCGTTGCAGACGCCAGGGGCGTTCGAGAACTCGCCGCAGTCCAGCGCGGGGGCGCCAAGCGCCTGCGGGCCCTTGAACGCCTTCGCCGCCGCGAGCACGGTCGACGGGCTGATGTTGCTGTAGCCGACCTCGTTGAGGATCTTGTCGACGGTCAGCAGCTCGCCGAAGTTGACGATCTCCCACGGGTCGGGCGCGTCACCGGGGGTGGTGTACTTGGACGCCACGGCCATGTAGGCCGGCATGCCCGGGTCGGTCGGGTCGCCGTACAGCGACGACGCGATCGAGTACGTCCACTTGGGGAAGTCGCCGAGCGCCTGGATCACCGTGCCGGACAGGCACAGCGGGGCGGAGACGATCTTCTTCGCGTCGGTGATGCCCTGCGCCACGAGCGCCCTGGCCAGGTTCACGCAGTCGGTGGCGTCGGCGTACGGGATCACCATGTCGGCGGTGGAGGCGTGCGCGGCGGCGAGCACCGAGGTCAGGTTGGTGGCGTTGACCGGGTAACCCTCAAGGGTGACCGACACGCCGGCCGCCTTCAGGGCCGCGTCGATCGCCTCGGCGCCGATCAGCAGGCCCGGGGTCTGCGGGTAGATGATCGAGGCGGTCTTGGCGTGCAGGACGTCCTTGGCGTAGGTGCCCATCGGCCCGAGCACGTGGGTGGCGTCGCCGAAGAGGATCACGTCGCCCGACTGCACGGCGTCGTAGGAGTTGGCCGACACGCCGACGATGACCGGCAGCTTGTTGTTCATCGTGCTGTCGAAGGACTGCGCGCCGACCGCGACGCCGCCGGCGGCGACCACCGAGATCGACTTGTCGGCCAGGAACTGGTCGGCGCAGGTCGTGCCCTCTTCTTCGGTGGCGGTGAAGCAGGTGTCCAGCTTGAGCGGGTGGCCGTCCACGCCGCCCAGCTCCTTGTTGATGTAGGTGACCGCCATCTGCGCGCCGTTGGTGGACAGCAGGCCCGGCGGGTTGGCGTCGCCCTGCTCGTTGATGTAGCCGATGACGACCGGGGCGAGCGAGCTGTTGGCCGGGCCCGCCTTGCCGCCGGTGTAGGTCAGGTAGTTGGTGACCGACTGGACGCCGAGGCCGCCGCTGCCAGACGACGTCGGGACCGCGCTCGCCGAGCTCGGCGGGGTCGACGTCGAGGCGGAACTCGAGCTTGAGCTCGAGCTCGAGCTGCAGCCGGCGGCCGCCAGGGCTGCCGTGGCGGCGAGCGCCACGGTGGCGGTGTAGCCGAACCGTCTATATCTTCGCAACTTTCCCCTCCTGCGTTTGATGCTTTCCGAATGACACGCTTACACGCGTTACACGCCCTACAGGCCCTACACGTCGGCCTTGGCGCCCCATAGTTCGCGGGACGCTATCCGCGCGCCCTCGGCGAGGGCCGCCAATTTGGCCCACTGGATTTCCTCGTGCACCCGGTGCACGAAAGCGCCCTGCGCGAATCCGCAGTCCGTTCCGCCCATCACCTGGTCCCTGCCGACCACATTCGCCAGCCTGACCAGGCGCTGTGCCACGAGTTCCGGATGCTCGACCACGTTGGTGTGGTGCGTGACCACGCCGGGGACGAGCACCTTGCCGTCAGGCAGCGGGACGTCCTCCCAGATCTTCCACTCGTGCTCGTGCCGCGGGTTGGCCTGCTCCATCAGGTAGTACTTCGCCGTCACCCGCAAGACGAGGTCGATCGAGTCGCGCAGCGGCGGGTCGTAGGCGTGCGGGCCGTGCCAGCTGCCGAAGCAGACGTGGTACCTGATCCGGTCCTCGGGCAGCCCGCGCAGCGCGTGGTTGAGCGCGTCCACCCGCAGCTGCGCCCACCGCCGGTAGTCCTCCCACGACTTGCCGCGGGACAGCATCGTGTCCGCCTCGTGCATCAGCACCGCGTCATCGACCTGCACGAGCAGCCCGGACTCGACGATCCCCGCGTACTCCTCGTGCAGCGCGTCGGCGAGCGCGAAGACGAACTCCTCGTCCGATGGGTAGTACTCGTTCCGCAGCCAGTAGGCGCTGGCGGGCGCCACGACCGGCAGGAACGCCTCGGAAACGTCCTTGCCCGCGGCGTCGAGGGCGGCCTTGAAGTTGGCGATGTCCCGCTCCAGCGCCGCCCGGTCGTAGGTCATCGGGCCGGTGCACACCCACTCGGCCGCGCCGCCCGCCGCCTCCGCGTCGGCCGCCTCCGGGCGGCCCTCGTCCCCGTCGGCGCCGAGGCTGGTGCTGGCCCGCGCGGCCCGCTCGTCGAGGCCGTCGAGTTCGGCGTACGCGCCGGGGAAGTGCTGGCGGTCCCTGCTGGCGGGCATGATGCTGGCGAGCCCGCCCTCGACCGGCCTGGACTCGAGTCCCGTGGTCCGCTCGTACAGGTAGGTGATCCAGTTCGACTTGCCCATCTCGCCGTCGTCGACCACGTCGATGCCGGTCTCGACCTGCCTGGCCACGACGTCGGTCACGGCCTTACTCAGTGCGGCCTGGTAAGCGGCGCTGTCAAACGCCTTCCCCTGATCGATCGCGGACAGAAAGGAAAGGAGTTCCGCCGGGCGGATCAGGCTTCCGGCGTGCGTGACCGGGATTCGCTCCATCGCATTCTCCGAGTGACGTGTCCGTGGGACAGCAATGCTCCCTCAAGAGAAGGCCTCGCGACCGATCGCGTCAACCGTTTCGCAGATTACCAATGTCACGATACGGACAAGTGTCCGTCCAGCACACATCGGTGGACCTTCAGTTGGCGGGCGACGCCAACCGGCGGACCACATGCTTCCGGACCGGGCAAATCACGGTACGGACAAATGTCCGATGGACACGTACCGGGCGCGTGTAGCAAGCTAGCGATCATCTACGTTAGCGCGGTAAGGGTGGGTTGGCACTATGACGGGCACCGACTCGGTACTGGAGGTCGAGGGGCTGAGCGTCGGCTACGATCGCGCGCCGGTCGTGCGCGACCTGACGCTGACGGTGGGCCGCGGCGAGGTCGTGGCGCTGCTCGGCGCCAACGGCGCCGGGAAGACGACGACGCTGTGGGCGATCTCCGGGCTGCTGAAGCCCACCGCGGGGACCGTGCGGCTGGCGGGCGCGGACCTGGCCGGCGTCTCGCCGACCGGGCGGGCGCGGCTGGGCATCGCGCACGTGCCGTTCGACCGCGGCATCTTCTTCGGGCTGACGGTGGCCGAGCACTTCCGGCTCGACGGGCTCAGCTCGCCGGCCCAGCTCGACACCGCGTTCGCGCACTTCCCCGCGCTGCGCAACCTGCGCGACCGCAAGGCCGGCCTGCTGTCAGGCGGCGAGCAGCAGATGCTCGCGATCGCCCGGGCGCTCAGCCGCGCGCCGAAGCTGCTCATGCTGGACGAGATGAGCCTCGGCCTCGCCCCGGTCATCGTCGGGCGGCTGCTCCCCGTGGTGCGGGAGTACGCGACGTCGACGGGGACCGGGGTGCTGCTGGTCGAGCAGCACGTGCACATGGCGCTGAAGATCGCCGACCGCGGCTACGTCTTGTCGCACGGCGAACTCGCCGCCAGCGGCACCGCGGGCAGCCTGTCCGGGGACAGCGCGCTGCTGGCCGCGAGCTACCTCGGCGGCGGGGCCGGCGGCGCCAGCGGCGCCGGGCCGGCCGCTAACGGTGCCGGCCCGGCCGCTGACGGCACCCCGGGCACCCCCCGCGCCGCTGGCGCCGATGACGCCGACGGCGCGGGGGGTGCCGCGGCTAGCGGCTGAAGCCCCAGTTCAGCATCGCGGTCGCGTCGCTGAACATCGTGTCCGGGTCGTCCTCCGACGAGTGCAGCACCACGCCGATCAGCGTCGTCCCGCCCCGCCGCGCCTCGAACATCAGGCACTGCCCGGCGGCGACGGTGTCCCCTGTCTTGATGCCGACCGCTCCCGGGTAGTTGCCGAGCAGCCAGTTCGTGGTCGTCCAGGTGTGCGCCAGGTGGCCGTCGCCGGCCGCGACCTGGTACTCGCCCGTCCCCACGATCTGCCGGAACAGCCACAGCCGCATCGCGTCCCGCCCCAGGCTGACCAGATCCCTGGCCGTGGAGTACGTGCTGTACTCCCCGGGGTCGGGCAGCCCGGCCGGGTCGGAGAAGTGCGTCTTGCTCAGCCCGAGCCTGGCGGCCGTCGCGTTCATCCTCGCGACGAACGCCGGCACGCCCGGGCCGTACGCCGCCGCCAGCGTGTAGGCCGCGTCGCACCCCGACGGCAGCAGCATCGCGTACAGCAGCTGGAGCGCGGTCAGCTTCTCCCCTGGCACCAGCCCCGCGGTCGACGCGCCGTACTTCTCGTCGTAACTGGTGATGCCCTTCGGCACGGTGATGACGCGGTTCAGGCCGCCGGCCTCGATCACCACGTACGCGGTCATCACCTTCGTGATGCTGCCCATCGGCCGCTCGGTGACCGAAGAGCGGCTCCACAAGTCGGCGCCGGTGGCGGCGTTCGCCAGCTCGGCCGACGGGGCCCGCACCCCCGCGGGCCTGACATTGGCGGCCGTCTTGGCCGTCGTGGCCGTCGTGGCCGCCTTGGTGACGGTGGCCGTCTTGTCGGTGGCGGCGTTCGCCGCCGGCGCGATCGCCACGAGGCCCGTTACGAGCAGGCCCCCCGTGGCACAGCGCAGCAACAGGAACATCATCCGCATCGGTTTCCCCCCGTATCCCGTTCGGACGAAGACACCGGCATTCTCGCACCCGGTCGGCTCCGTCCCCTGGCTAGGGCATGAATTTTTTTCAGAACGGGCCCGTGGTGTCTGCTGGCGCCCTCAGTGCCCCGGTTTGGCTGCCGAGCGCAGGTGCGGGGGTTTAGCCTGCAAGAGATGGTCGGTACAGGTAGCTTCTGGTGCCCGGCGTGCGGGTATTCCGTGGAGCCGGGTACGCGTGTGTGCACAAGCTGCGGCGAGCCGGTCGCCTCCGCGCCGGGCGCACCGCACCCGGGGACGCCGGCACCACCGCCGCCGGCCCCGGCGCACTCTGGTCCGCCCGGCCCCGCGCCGGCCCCCTATCCGCCGGCTCCCCCCGGCTATCCGCCGGCTCCCCCCGGGGCGCCGGCCGCGTCCGGGGCGCCCTTCCAGCAGGGACCGCCGCCGCCCACCGCCGAATCCCGGCTGCCGTGGCTGCCACCGCCGGGCAGCCAATCACCGGGCGGCGTGCCGCCGGCCGCCGGCCGCGCGCTGCCCCCGGGACAGCCGCCCATGCCACCGGGCCCGCCGCACCCAGGACCGCAGCAGCCCCTGCCGTACGGGCCGCCGCCGCCGGACGAGCAGATGTCGGACATGCAGCGGATGCTGCAGCCGCAGGGGCTGTTCTCCTCGCCGCGCCCGTTCGAGCCACAGCCGTGGCCGGGGGCCGGCGGGTCCGCCTCCCTGTTCGCGCCGCCGCTGCCCCCGGAGGCTGGCGGGCCCGATGGCGCCACCTCGACGCTGCCGCACGGCCTGCCGCCGGTGCCGCCCGGCGGTCAGTACCCGCCCGGCCCTTATCCGCCCGGCGGCCAGTATCCGCCCCCCGGCGCATACCCCGGCGCGCCGTATCCGCCCGGGGACCAGTTCGCCCCCGGCGGCCCGCCGCGCCGGGGCTTGCGGGGGCGGCTGCCCAGCGGCCCGCTGACCCCCGCGATCATCGCGGTGGTGCTCGTGCTCGTGGTCGCGGGAGTCGTCATCGCCGCCGTGCACAGCGGCGGCTCGGGTTCTGGCGGAGCGCAGACGGCGACCACGCCGACGGCCAGCGCGTCCGCCGGCGCGCAGTCGGAACGCCAGGCGGCCACCGAACTGGCCGCGCTCCTGCCGCAGAGCGGCGCCGACCGCGGGGCGGTCATCGACGCCGACGTCGACGTGTCGGACTGCGGGAACAACATGGCCCAGGACGAGGCCACCTTCACGAAGTCGGCCAGCAACCGGCAGAGCCTGCTGACCCGGCTCGCCGCCCTGCCGGGCCGGTCCGCGCTGCCCCCCGCGATGCTCAGCGCCCTGACCGGCGCCTGGCAGGCGTCCGTGCAGGCGGACACCGACCTCGCGAAGTGGGCGCAGGACGAGCTCACCGGCGGCTGCCACAAGAACAAGACCGCCGACGACCCGAACCTGAAGGCGTCCTACGGCCCCGACGGCCAGGCGACCTCGGACAAGCAGGCGTTCGTCAACCTCTGGAACCCCCTGGCCAGGAAGTACGGCCTCAAGACGTACCAGGTCGGCGACCTGTAGCTACAAGGTGAACGACGTCCCTGCCTGGGCACTGATGGACGACCCGGGCTGGGGATCGGCCACCGCGCGGGTCGCGGTCGCGGCGTACCAGGTCACGACGAGGCCCACCACGCCAAGAGCGGCGAAAATCCAGCCCTTGCCGAGGGCGCTGGCGACGGAAAAGGCGGCCAGGACACCCGCCACTCCGAGCTCCGCGCCGATCCCGAACATCGTGAGGGTATTGACGGCGAGGACCATGCGCAGGTTGGCCACGATGAGGTTCGTGCCCTGCGGGGCCATGAGCTGCCTGGTCTTCGGCAGCGGGTAGGGCACCCGCCGCGGCGCCGAGATCACCGCGCCCTTCCCGAGGGTGACGTCGGCGGCGCCGGTCACGGTCAGCTTCACCCCGCCGGCCGCGTGGATGAGCACCGGATGCTCGAAGAGCGTGTCGGCCGGCGGCGGCGGCCGCAGCACGTCGGCCTGCGCCACCGTCCACTGTCCCCGGCACCCGCTGGGCATGACCACGCTGCCAGGCAGCACGCCGATGTCGGCGGCACCCGCGTATGCCAGCGCGGGAAACTGCTCCTGGGCCACCGTGGTCTGCCTGGCCGCCTGCTCCATGTCGCTGACGATGTCCGCGACGCGCGCGAGCACGTCCGGCGGGGCGGCGCCCGGCGCGGGCGCGTTCGCCGCCAGGACGGCCGCTCTGGCCGCCGCCCCGACGGCTTCGGAGGTGACCGCGGTCGCGACGAGGCCTGGGACAGCGCCGGCGGCCGGCCCGCCGTCCGCGGCCCCCGGCCCAGCGGCGGCTTGCGCGACAGCCCGCTCGACGGCCAGCCGGAGGCTCTCGGTGGCCGCCTGGATGGCTGCCGCACTCGCCTGCGGGGCGGCGGCGTCGATCGCGGCCCTGGCCGCCGCGACGCACCGGTTAGCGGCCTCGCGCACGCCGGCCACCACCTGGATCTTGGCATTCGGCGGGATCTGGTACGCGCCCCCGGCCCGCAGGACGGCCCACCGCGGGGTGTCGTCGTGGATGGCCGTATCCGCGGCGATCGTCACGGTCGCGCCGGACGGAACGGCGATGGTCGCGGCGCGCAAGCCCAGCAGCCCGACGGTCGCGTCCGCGGTCAGCCCCGGGTTCCTGGCGGTGAACCTGGAATACAGGAGGCCGAAGAGCACCGGGCCCGCCGCCACGAAGAAGCCGGCCGCGATGTTCACGAACGCGAACCGGTCGAGCGCGATGCCGGGGAACATTCCGGTGGGCGACGCGGTCGCCGCGAGAAAGGTGCCGACCACCACGAAACCGGTCGATATGTTCGTCACCCAGCTGTCGTTGGCCGTCCACGCGCCGGAGCCGAGGATAGGCCGGTCCAGCCAGTCCGGGTCGTCTTCCGCCTGCCAGTCGCGGTCGTGGCGCCGGACGAGGACCACGGACGCCGCGAAGGCCAGCGCGGTGATGAACAGGCCCGCCAGGGCCGGTACCGCGAGGTAATAGAACACCCAGATTTGCCGGTCCGGCGGACTGGCCGTCCCCGCGCCGGCCGCCGCCATAAGCGGCGCCGCCCCCCATACGTTCCCCATGATTCAGGTCTCCCGCTCCCGAACCGATCATAGAACGCGATCCGGTCACATCACGAGGACCCCGCGGATGTTCTTGCCGTCGCGCAGGTCCTGATAGCCCTGGTTGATGTCCTCGAGCGGGTAGGTCCTGGTCACCATCGAGTCCAGGTCGAGCAGGCCGTCCCTGTACAGGCCGAGCAGCCGGGGAATGTCGGCGCGCGAGTTGACCGAGCCGAAGATGCAGCCGACGATCTGCTTCTCCCACTGGGCCAGGCCGAGCAGGCTCAGCCGCGGGTGGGTGTCGGCGACCGGGTGGATGTTCGTCACCACGATCCGGCCCCGCTTGGCGGTCAGCGCGATGAAGTCGTCCATCAGGTCGCCGCGGCCCACCCCCATTGTCAGCACGACCACGTCGCACATCCGGCCCCACGTGACCTCGCGGATCAGCTCGAGCGCGGCGGCGGCGTCCGGCGCGGTGTGCGTCGCGCCGAACTGGGCCGCCATGTGGCGCTTGAAATGCACCGGGTCGACCGCGAAGATGTGCCGCGCGCCGGCCAGCTTCGCGCCCTGGACGGCCGCCGAGCCGAGGCCGCCCACGCCCACCACGGCCACGGCATCCCCGGCCCGCACGCCCCCGGCGTACACCGCGCTGCCCCAGCCGGTCGCCACGCCGCAGCCGGTCAGGCAGGCCACCTCGGGCGGCACCGCCGGGTCCACCGGGATCACCGACGCCTCGTTCACCACCGTGTGCCGCGCGTAGCAGCCCACCATGCAGGTGATCGTCAGGTCGGTCTGCCCGTTCTCGCCGCCCGGCACGTGGTGCCGGGACGTGTGGTCGAGGATCTGCAGCCCGTCGCCGATGGTGGCGGCGAGGTCGCAGAGGTTCTGCCGCCCCCGCGCGCAGGACGGGCAGCGGCCGCAGTTCGGGATCGACGAGAAGACCACGTAGTCGCCCGGCTTGACGATCGTGACGCCGGGCCCGGTCGCCTCGACGAAGCCGGCCCCCTCGTGCCCCCCGATCATCGGGGCGGCGAACGGCACGTCGCCGGTGACGTGGTGCTCCTCGGAGTGGCACAGCCCCGCGGCCGCGACCCGCACGAGCACCTCGCCCTGCCGCGGCTCGTCCAGCGTGACGTCCCCGACCTTCCAGTCCGTGCCGCTCTTCCACAGCACCGCCGCCTGCGTGGTGATCATTTGTGCTGGTTCCCCGCGTCGACGGGCAGCGTGACGCCGGTGATGTACCGCGCGGCGTCCGACGCCAGCCAGACGATCGCGTTGGACACGTCCACCGAGTCCACCCAGGGGATGGGCAGCAGGTTCATGGTCTGGAATCCGGCCTTCACGTCCTCCCGGCCCGGGTTCGGCAGGTCCGGCCGGAACGAGCGGTACAGCGTCTCGTTCTGGATCATGGGGGTGTCCACCGCCGTCGGGCAGATGGCGTTGACCCGGATGAAGTGCTCGGCGAGCTCGCAGGCCAGGGTCCTGGTCAGGGACAGCACCCCGGCCTTGGCCACCTTGTAGTCGCCGAGGCCGGCGCCGGAGATCAGCGCCGCGCCGGAACTGGTCAGCGTGATCGACCCGCCGTTGCCCGCGGCGATCATCAGCGGGATAGCGGCCTTGACCGTGACGAAGACCCCGGTCAGCGTGACGTCGATCAGCTCGCGCCACTGGCCGAGGTCGATCTCCCAGGTCGGCATGGGCTGGGAGATGATCCCCGCGTTGGCGCAGACGATGTCCAGCCGCCCGCCGAGTTCGGCCACGCCCTCGTCGAGCACGGCCCGCACCGCCGCGAGGTCCCGCACGTCCGCCCGCCTGGCGACCACCCGCCGGCCGAGCGCCTCGACCTCCTTGGCGGTCTGCGCGAGGTCGGCCTCGCTGGCGAGCGGGTAGCTCAGCCAGTCCGGCGTCGCGCAGGCGTCGAGCGCGATGATGTCGGCGCCTTCCTCGGCGAGCCGCCGCGCATGCGACCGGCCCTGCCCGCGCGCCGCCCCGGTGACGAACGCCACTTTCCCGTCAAGAACTCCCATGGTCACACCCTCCCGCCTGCCGGCAGCTTCTTGCTGTTATCAGACCGTGATGGCCGCTTCCCGAAGATGGCGGATCAATAGGC
>Ga0335074_10012051_pt1 | contig 12110 bp, 6 predicted proteins | sample Lox_Sample_23_FD_206715 | JGI IMG/M metagenome (GOLD analysis project Ga0335074, IMG submission 206715) | Soil microbial communities from Loxahatchee National Wildlife Refuge, Florida, United States - Lox_Sample_2.3 | ecosystem: Environmental > Terrestrial > Soil > Wetlands | place: USA: Florida...
CGCATGAGCGGGGCGAGGTCGGCATCGCTCAGGGGACGGCGAAATGCGGCGCTGGCGAGGTGCTCGAGGATGCGCCGTGCGCACGGGGTCTCCTCCACCGCGCTCGCCGGCCGGCAGATGAAGATATGCCGGCGGCTGTCGGTGTCGCCGACGCCCGTGACGTTGAAAGGCCCGGAGATATCGACCCCGGGGATGCTCGGCACCCGCTCCATCTCGGGCAACTCCGCGATCGGCTGCAGCGGCGAGTCGGATTCGGCGAGGGAGCGCTGCACGAAGCTCACGCCGACGCGGTGTGCCCCCGCCTTGATGCGTACACGGATGTGATTGAAGCGCGACTGCATCTCATCGGCCGCGGTGGCCTGATGCTGGTCCACGGCCTTCAAGTCCTCGGGACCGCCGAACTCGCGCGCAAAGACGCGCACGTCATCGATGGTGAGGATGACGCGGTGGGGCTGATCGATCTTGGTGACGTAGCCGGCACCGCCGAAGAAGAAGTTGCGGATGCTGAACTCGTACTCGCCGTCCGCGGGAAAGTAGTGCGTGACGAGCATGCCGCCGCGGGTGCCGAGGGGCAGGCCATCGAGGTGCTCGGACTGATCCTTGGCAGGATTGACCCGATACTCCCGGCTGCTCGGCTTGGCCGTGGCACGGCCGATGGCGAGTCGGCTGATGTTGCGCGCGGCGCGGATGTACTCATCGAGGAAGACTGGCGAAACGCGCAGCACTGCGGCGATGTTGTCGAAGCCCTCGCTCGAGACATCCTTCGGCAGCAGGGTGCGCACGTCCACATCGAGGCCGAGCAACGCGTGGATCTCGCGCGCGTACTCGCTACGATTGAGGCGATGCAGCCCGACGGAGCCGGGATCCGGATGCGCCGCCGCCGCGCGATCGAGCGTTGCTTCGAGGTAGGCGACGAAATCATCGATCGCGCGCTGTTCGGGCTGCGGTTCACCGGGGGGTGGCATGAGGCGGCCCTGCAGCTTGCGGATCGCCTTCTCCCAGACCTCGGCATCGCCGGGAATATCCTGCGCGGAGAGGGTGTCGAAGGCGAGGCCGCCGGCCCAGTCGAGGCTGTTGTGGCATTTCGAGCAGCGCTGCTCGAGCAGGTGCCACTGGCGCGGCACCGCGGGATCACTGGCCGGATTGTCCTGGGCGCGGGCGATCGAGGGCAGCCCCGCGAGTGCGAAGGCAATGCACCCGAGCGCCAGCGCGATGGCTCGTTTGCCGCCTCCACCCTCGGCCAACGTCACTCTCCAGCGCACCGACCGCGTGCTCGTTCGGCCAGCGAGGTGCGGCGGCGCTGGACGACGGCGAGCCGCACTGCACGATGAGGCGACCCAGGCTTCAATGATGTCACAGTCGGGCGGCCTCGTCGTGCGCGCACCGCATGCCGGCGCCCTCGGTACTCGCCCAGCGGGTGCTCAACGGAAACAGTCGCTTGGATCGGCTTTCCGCTGCACCCGATGCGCAGCCCAGGAGGTCCGTGGCCGCATCGGCCGCAGGCGCCCCCGGAGTGTTAATCTGCGGGCGCCGCGCTCAAGACGGGAATCTCATGCGACTGCATCCGACGGGCAAGTTCGACAACCACCCCGCCCAATACCGCCACATCGAGGCATGCCCCCTCGCCGCGGCGATGGGCGCCGAGATCCGCGGGGTCGAGGCGGCGCAGGCAAGCGATGCGCAGTTTCAGGAGATCCGGCATGCGCTCTTTCGCCACAAGATGATCTATTTCCGCGGCCAGAAGCTCAGCCATGCCGACCACGAGGCCTTCAGCCTGCGCTTCGGGCCTTTCGCCGAGGATGCCTACACGCAGGGGGTTCCCGGACATCGCAACGTGCATCCGCTCATCAAGGAGGCGGAGGACCGCTCCGGAATGGTGTTCGGGGAGGGCTGGCATACCGACTCTCCGTTTCTGGCGCAGCCACCCGCGATCACGATCCTGTACTCCGTGCAGATCCCGCCCTTCGGCGGTGACACCACTTGGGCCAACTCCGCGCTCGCCTACGCCATGCTCAGTGAGACCTTCCGGCACCTGATCGAGGGCCTGCAGGTCCGCTTCTCGCTGCGGGACGTGCTGAGTGCCGCGCAAGGGGCGGTGGAAGTGAGCGATAGCCCGATCGGTCGACTCGCCGCGACGCGCGACAGCGGGCGTCTCTCGGAGGATCTCATGCGCAAGATCGAGGGCAATACCCATCCTCTGGTGCGCACGCACCCCGTCACGGGTGAGAAAGCGCTCTACGTCGACCCCTCCTATGCCATCGGCATCGAGGGCATGCTGCCCGAGGAGTCCGCGCCGCTGCTGAAATTTCTCGCCGAGCATCTGACACAGCCTGCGTTCGGCTGCCGGCTGCGCTGGGAGCCGAGCATGCTCGCACTCTGGGACAACCGTCTGTGCGTGCACCAGGCTTACAACGACTACCAGGGTTATCGGCGGGAGCTTTACCGTACCACCGTGGCGGGCGAGCGCCCCACCTGATGGGATGCCAACGATGAAGAATTCGCAGATGGTGCTCGAGGATCTGGCGCAACGGGTCGGTGCCGATGTCGTGGTGGCGCCCGATGCGCAGAGCCTCGCGCGCCACACGAGCGACTTCGGCGTGCAGGGCGACCCCGGGGTCGGGGTCCTGGCGCTCACCTATCCGCGCACCACGCAGCAGGTTGCGGCGATCCTGCGCTACTGCAACGAGCAGCGCATCGCGGTGCAGCCGCAAGGCGGCCGGACCGGGCTTGCCGGCGGGGCCGTGCCGCTCGCGCCCTGCGTGATCGTCTGTCTCGAGCGGATGCGCGCGATTCGTGAGCTCGACACCGCCGCGGGGGCCATCACCGTGGAGGCCGGCGTCGTGATGGAGACCGTGCAGAAGGCTGCCGATGCCGCGGACCTGTTCTTCCCGCTCGACCTCGGCGGGCGCGGCTCGTGTCAGATCGGCGGCAACCTCTCGACCAATGCGGGCGGCAATCGCGTGCTGCGCTTCGGCATGGCGCGCGACCTGGTGCTCGGCGTGGAGGCGGTGCTCGCCGACGGCACCGTGATCGATGCGCTGCGCAAGGTCATCAAGAACAACACCGGCTACGATCTGCGGCAGCTGTTCATCGGCGCGGAGGGCACGCTCGGCATCATCACGGCGGTGGTGCTGCGGCTCTTCCCCAAGCCGCGCAGCATCTGCACCGGCATCTGCGCGGTCGACGGTTACGAGGCGGTGCTGGCGCTGCTCGCCCGCGCGCGTCGCGGCTTCGGCTCCCAGCTCACCGCCTTCGAAGTCATGTGGCCGGAGTTCTATCGCCTGGGCACCGAAGGCCTGGGCCGCAAGGCGCCGCTCGAGCGGGGTCATGGCGCGTACGTGCTCATCGAGACCATGGGCCTCGAGCCCGAGCGCGATGCGCGGCACTACGAGGCGGTGATCGGTGAGGCGCTGCAGGAGGGTATCGTCAAGGATGCGATCGTTGCCCAGTCGCAGCGCGAGACCACCGAGCTGTGGAGCGTGCGTGACTCGCCGGGGGAGTGGCAGAAGACCCCCCATTGGCCGCAGCTGGGATTCGATGTGAGCGTCCCCACGGGTGAAATCGGTGGGCTCGTCACGGAGATTGCAGCGCTCTTCGCGTCGCGCTGGCCGCAGCTCACCGCGGTGTATTTCGGGCATGTCGCCGATGGCAATCTGCACGTGTCGGTGCGCATGTCGGATCATGAGGTGCCCGAGCTCACGATCGAGCGGGCGGTGTACGAGCTCGTGGCGCGCCGGCGCGGCTCCATCTCCGCCGAGCATGGCATCGGCTCCCTCAAGCGCGAGTTCCTGCACCTCTCGCGCAGTCCCGCAGAGCTCGCTCTGATGCGCGCCATCAAGCAGGCGATGGATCCGAACGGCATCCTCAATCCGGGCAAGATCCTCTAGTCCGGCGCACTGCGCGCAGGCTCAGAAATCCCCGCCCTCGGCGGAAGCGCATGCTCCGCTGGCGCAGATGCCGTTGCCACACGCCGGCAGCTCACAGGCGCCACCCGCGCAGGCCGGCTCGCTCGAGCCGGTGGCGATGAATCCTGCGGAGATGAGCTTTTGCACCGGAGCGTGCGGATCGGTGCGTCCGGGAGAGATGCCGGCACGCTCGCACAGCTCGCCCCAGGTGTGCAGGCGCTCTGCCATCTTGTGGGTGACCTCGACCAGACGGCCATTGGCCTCGCACCGGTACTCGTAAATCGGCACTCGCGCGCTCCCGACAGGGCACTGAGGCTAGAATGTTAGCCCAATCACGTGTCCGAAAGAGAGCCCGCGCATGGACAGACGCACGACGATCGCCTTGGGCATGCTTGGCGCGGTCGCCGTGGCGTGCCCGGCTAATGTGGCCCTGGCGCAGGCGGCGCAGCCGCCGCTCGGCCCCGAGCCTGCATTTTCCTTCGACACCGCGCCGGGCCGGCTGCCCAAGAGCGTGGTGCCCGAGCGCTACGAGGTCACGGTCATACCCGATATCAAGGCCATGGGCATCGAGGGCCATGAGACCGTGGTGCTCAACGTCCGCAAGAGCACCGATCGCATCGTGCTCAACTCGCTCAACGAGACCCTCACCGGTGTACGGCTCGACGGAGCGCCTGCGGCAGCGGTCAAATCCGACGATGAGCAGCAGCTGACGACGATCAGCCTCGCGCACGCGGCCGCACCGGGCACTCATCGCCTGATCTTCGACTATCGCGGCAAGATCGAGTCGCGGCCGCAGGGACTGTTCCTGCAGCCGTATTCCTACCCAGGCGTCGCACCGGGCCAGATGCTGGTGACACAGATGGAAGCGACCGATGCCCGGCGCATGTTTCCCTGCTGGGACGAGCCGGCGTTCCGGGCGGTCTTTGATCTCACCTTCAAGGTGCCGAGCGCCTGGGCCACGGTCTCGAACATGCCGATCCTCGAGCGCCGCGTCGAGGGTGCGCTGCAGACGGTACGCTTCCAGCCGACGCCCAAGATGCCCACCTATCTGGTCGCCTTCGTCGCGGGCGATCTCGCTCGCCTGAGCGGCCGCAGCGGCTCAACGGAGCTCGGAGTGTGGGCGGTTCGCGGGCAGCAGGGCAATGGTCGCTACGCGCTCGCGAATGCGACGCAGATTCTTGCCGACTACAACGACTACTTCGGCTATTCGTTTCCGCTGCCCAAGCTCGACTCGCTCGCCATTCCCGGAGGCTTCTCCGGTGCGATGGAGAACTGGGGTGCGATCACCTACAACGACCAGCTGCTGCTGTGGCCGCCTTCGGGCACGCTCGGACAGCAGCAGCAGGTCTATGCCACGCAGGCGCACGAGATGGCGCATCAATGGAACGGGGATCTGGTGACCCTCGGCTGGTGGGATGACCTCTGGCTCAACGAGAGCTTCGCTTCCTGGATGGCGGCCAAGGAGACCGACCGGCGTAACCCGAGCTGGCATTGGTGGGAGCAGGAGGACGGCGACAAGGAGAGTGCCATGCGGGCCGATGCGCTGCCGAATTCGCCGGCCATCCAGCAGCATGTCACCGACGAGCTGCAGGCCTCCAATGCCTTCGATCCGACGATTACGTACAACAAGGGCCAGTCGATTCTGCGCATGTTCGAGGCGTATCTCGGCGATGCGGCATTTCGCGACGGCATCCGGCGCTACATCCGTGCGCATGCCTTCTCGAATGCGACCAGCACCGATCTGTGGAATGGCCTTGCGGCCGCCACGGGCAAGGACGTGGGGAAGATCGCAGGTGATTGGACACGCCGTCCCGGCTTCCCGCTGGTGCGCGTGACCGCCTCCTGCGGCACGGGCGGTGCCCGCATCCTGCACTTCGCCCAGACTCGCTTCCTGGTCGAGGGCAAGCCGGAGGGCCCGAGTCACTGGAACGTGCCGCTGCAGGTACGCGTGGGCGCGGCAGGCAAGCGGGAATCCGTGCTGCTCGAGGGCGATGCGCCGACGCTGCCTGCGGGTCGCTGTGCAGAGCCCTTGAGCGTCGATGCCGATGCCATCGGCTTCTACCGCGTGCAGTACGATCCGGCGACCCTGCGGACGAACACGGCCCATTTCGGCGAGCTGCCGGACGGAGATCGCATCGCGCTGCTGGATGATCAATGGGCGCTGGTGCTCGCGAGCGCCGAGCCGCTCGGAAACTATCTGGCGCTCGCCTCGGGGATGGGCCAGGACCTCGACGCGCGCGCCTGGCAGCAGATCAGCGCCGCGCTCGATGCCATCGAGTACGATACGCGCGGGGATGCCGCTCACGATGCGTTCACCGCGTATGCACGCTCGGTGCTGGCACCGGTGTTCGCCAGGCTCGGCTGGGCTTCAAAGCCCGGCGACACGGCCGATCAGGAAGAGTTGCGGCGTACGCTGATCCGCAGCCTCGGATTGTGGGGCGATGCGGAGGTCATCCGCGGCGCGCAGCAGCGTTTTGAGAAGTTCCTTAGCGATCGGGCATCGCTGCCCCCGAGCGATCAGTCGCCGATCCTGACCGTCGTGGCCTACCACGCGGATGCGAAGACCTTCGAGCAGCTGCACCAGCTGGCGCGCAGCGCCAAGAGCGTTCCCGAGCTCGAGCGCTATTACTCCGCGCTCGCCAGCGTGCGCGACCCGCACCTGGCCGAGCAGGCCGCGCAGGCTGCCTTCTCCTCCGAGCTGCCACCGCAGGTCGGAGATATGCGCCTGCAAATCGTGGCTCGGCTCGCGCACGAGCACCCGGCTCTCGCCTGGCGGCTGTTCACCGCGCATGCACACGAGCTGTTGGTCGCTCAGGGCACCTTCGAGCCGCTGATAGAGGCGCAGTTCGTGCCTCTGATTTTCTGGAACGCCGCACCGCTTGCGCAGATCGAGGCATGGGTGCGCAGCAAAGTGCCCGCGGAGATGGCCCCCGTGCTCGCGCGCGGTATGGCGAGCGCGCGCCTCGAGCGGGCCGAGAAGCAGCTACTGGCTCAGCAGGCCGCGAGGTTTGCGCATCATTCATAGGCCGCGATGCGGCAGCGACGGGGGTCGGTGATGAAGCCGGAGCCATCCTCCGACGGCGGACCCGCCACGCCGGACGGTCCTGAGCTGGCGAGCGTGCCGCTTTCGCGGCGACAGTTCATACGCGCCGCGGGGATCGCCGCCGCCTCGCCGGTCATCTTGGGTGGCGAGCCCGCGGCAAGCGCCCCCGCGGCCGATGGGACCCCTGAGCAGATCCATCTCACCTGGGGCGAGGACCCGACGCAGAGTGTCTGCGTGTCCTGGGCCTCACCGGGCCGAGCGCTGCGTCCGCGCGCGATTCTCGAGCGCGCCTCGGGCCAGGCTCTCGTGGTACCCGCGCAGGAGCGCAGCTACACCGACGGCATCAACGGCCAGATCGTCTTCACCTATCACGCCCGGCTGGAGGGGCTCGCTCCCGGTGCTGCGTATCATTACAGGGTGACGGCCGACAACGATCGCCGCGGCGGCGAGCCGTTCGCGGGGAGCTTTCGCACGGCCGCGCGGGGCCGCCAGGCCTTTCGCTTCACGAGCTTCGGGGATCTCGCCACGCCGGTGAGCTCCTGGGTGCTCTCATCGGCGCAGAGCCGGCATGCCGTCGATGCCGTGGAGCGCTTTCAGCCGCTGTTTCACCTTCTCAACGGTGATCTGTGCTACGCGAATCTGAATCCGCTGCATCAGCCGGCGGTGTGGGCGGACTTCGGCAACAATGTGCAGCGCTCGGCCGCTTTGCGCCCCTGGATGCCATGCCCAGGCAACCATGAGGTCGAGTTCGGCAACGGCGAGCATGGCCTGTCCTCCTACCTGACCCGCTATTGCCTGCCGCACAACGGCGGCTCGTTTGCCGGGCACTGGTATCACTTTCGGATCGGCTCGGTGCTGTTCATCTCGCTGGTCGCCAACGATGTCGTTTATCAGGACAGCGGCGCCTACAACGCCGGGCCCGCGCCACTCCTCAGGGCCACGGGTGAGCCGATCGCCGCGGGCACATCCCTCTACGTGCGCGGTTACAGCGGCGGTGAGCAGACCCGCTGGCTCGAGCGCACGCTCGCCGGCGCTGCGGGCGATGCCAGCATCGACTGGATCATCGTGCAGATGCATCAGGATGCGATGAGCTCCTCGCAGGACGGCAACGGGTCGGATCTCGGGATCCGGGAGAGCTGGCTGCCGCTTTTCGATCGCTACGGGGTGGATCTGGTTCTGTGCGGGCACGATCACGACTATGAGCGCAGCTGGCCCGTGCGTGGCTGCGAGCATCACGTCGGTCGCGACGCGCTCAGCGGCGCGGTGGTGGATACACGCAGGCCGGTCCCGGTAATCACCCGTGAGCCGACGGACCGGCGCTTCGATACCCGCAGCGGCACGATTCACCTCATCCTGGGCGGCGGCGGCACCAGCAATCCGCTCGACGTTTACGGCGTGAGTCCCCACGGCACCCCGCAGGCCAAGGTCATCACGCGTGCCAATCACGCCATCGCGGGCGCGACCACCGGCGTCTTCGTCAAGCCCGGTGCCGATGCGCGTGAGGACGCCGTCTGGTCGGCGCGGCGCGATGCGCTCACCGGCTACGGCATTGCCGTGTTCGATGTCGATCCGGATGCGGGCCAGGGGCGAACCTCGATCACGATGAATTACCATCACGCCGTCGGCGCGGATCGTGCCGCAAGCAGCGACTACGAGCTATTCGATACGGTGATTCTCGACAAGCTGCGGCGGGATCGTTGAGGCCGCCCGGCGCCCGCCCGCACCGCGGCTGAGAGCAACAAAGCACTCGGTGCAGGCTGTTGCCCCGACGCAGCAGCCGGCTCGGGGACGAAGCCGACCCCTACGCAAAATGTCTCTCCAGGCCCAAAAAGGCGTCTCGTTCGGGAGAGCGCCATTTGTGTTGCGCGAGCAATATTGGTTTAACAGCCACGGCCGGGCTCAGCCGCTCCCCGGCGCCGCATGCAGGCCATCGCCAGCCGACAAATTTAGCGAAATTCACACCTTGCGACGGTCGTCGCTTTGTGCAGACCTGGGCTCTAGAGGGGGACCACGATGCCGAATCCTAGGGAACGAGACGCCACGAATCCGCGGAATTGCCCGCACGCGCGAGCGGTTGCAGCGGCGGTGCTGCTGGGGCTTTCCAGCTCCGTTGCACTGGCGCAAACGCCACCCGCCGCGGACCAGACACAATCGGCACAGGCGCAGTCGGCGCCAGCGGCCGGACAGCAACTGCAGGAGGTGGTCGTCACCGCCCAGTTCCGCAACGAGAGCGCCCAGCAGACACCGCTCGCCATCACCGCCATCAGTGCCGAGGGACTGGCGGCTCGTGGTCAAACCAGCCTGACACAGATCACACAGGACGCGCCGAGCGTCATCCTGGCGCAGGAAGCGGGCGCGTTTGGCCCCTCGATGTCTGCCTACATCCGCGGCATCGGGCAGGGCGACCTGGATCCGGCGCTCGAGCCGGGCGTCGGCATCTACATCGACGATGTGTACTTCGGCACGCTCACCGGGTCACTGATGGACCTGCTCGATCTCGACCGCGTCGAGGTGCTGCGCGGCCCGCAGGGCACCCTGGAAGGAATGAACTCCGAGGGTGGCGCCGTCAAGATCTTCTCGAAGCTGCCCGATTCCACCGAGAGCACGACTTTCGACCTTCTGGGCGGCAGCCGCAATCACATCGAGCTGCGAGCATCCACCAACTTTGCGATCAACGATAATCTCTTCGTTCGGCTGAGCGGCGTCGGCAACCACCAGGACGGTTACGTCACCCGCTACGACTTCGGCTGCGCCAATCCCAGCTTCACCGCTACCGACGTCAACGGCGTCACCGGCACGTACTCCGTAGCCCCCGGCTTTCTAGCGCAGACCTCCAACTGCGTGCTCGGCCAGGAAGGTGGCATCGGCTATGCCGGTGGCAGAGCCGCGATCCGCTTCACCCCGACCGATGCGCTGGAGTTCACTCTGATCGGGGATCTCACGAACACCAACCAGGAGGCTCCGGGCGAGACGCTGGGCTACGCAGGACCGGGTCCGGCTGCTCTTCCGACACCAAATCCTTCTCTGGCCGCAACGACCTCGCCGGCCCTGGGGATCGTCACCACGAACGGCCACATTCTGCCGTACAACTCGGCGCTGGTGCCGGCGATGATCCCCGGCAACTTCTACGCCACCTACGCCAACTTCTGCGTGCCGGCCTTCTCGAGTCCATCCTCCCTGACCACCGCCTTCGGTCCTGCCTTCGCATTCAGTGACCCTGCCGCCTGCGTCGATCCGGAACAGACCGTGCGCAACTGGGGCGTCTCGCTGACCTCGACCTGGAAGATTACCGATGACATCACTTTCAAGAACATCCTCGCCGAGCGCGGCTACAGCGCCGACTGGGTGCACAACAACGGCGAGTCGATCTGGCCGGTGGATCTCGGCGCGGAGTCGATGGGCCATCACCAGTTCAGCGAGGAGGCGCGGCTCTCGGGCAGCGTGGACAAGCTGCTCGACTGGACCGTCGGCGCCTTCTTCTTCCGCGAGGAGACCGTGTACTTCGGACACGAGGATCTGACGTACGCGACGGCAGGCGCCCCGTTCTTTGCGCCGGGCCTGCTCGATTTCTACCAGAACGATCCGGTCGATGCGCACGACAAGGCGCTGTACCTCAACGTTCCGTGGCACATTATCGAGAACAAGCTCGATTTCATCTTCGGCAGCCGCTATACGAAGCAAGACAAGGAATATCATTACGTCCGCGAGGCCCCGGACGGCAGCCTGCTCGGCTCGGCCATCCTCGTCAGCTCCCTCAATGGCTATTCCAATTCTTACGAGGCAACCCGTTGGGACTGGCGTGGGGACCTCGATTACCACCTCACCGATCAGGCGAAGGTCTACCTGCAGTACTCCACCGGGTTCAAGGGCGGCGGTATCGATCCGCGTCCGTTCTACGTGGAGCAGGCCATTCCTTTCAAGCCGGAGAGCCTGTCTACCTTCGAGACCGGCCTGAAGAGCGAATGGTTCCAGAACCACTTGCGAATCAACATCGATGGGTATTTCTCGCAGTATCGCAACATTCAGCTCACGCTCCTCAACTGCAGCGGGGTTCCAGGTATTGGAGTCGCGTTCGGATCACCTTGCGCGCTGCCATACAACGCGGGCTCGGGTCATCAGAAGGGCGTCGAGTTCGAGCCGCAGCTGCGATTCGGGGGGTTCGAGCTTGATGCCAACGCGAGCTGGCTCGACTTCAATTATGTGTCAGTGAACACCCTGGCATCGGGTGTGACACCGAACATGGTGACGCCCTGGACGCCGCGCTGGTCGGGCGGCGGCGGCGCGCAATACACGGCGCCGCTTGCGAGTTTGGGCTCCCTCACCGCGCGTCTCGATGGGGGCACACGCAGCGTGATTTGGACGGGTGCAGTCAACGATCCCTACAACCGCCTCGGCGGCTACACCACCTGGAATTTCCACCTCACCTATGAGTCCCCCAAGGCGAATTGGCAGGCGATCGTTCAGGTGCTGAACCTCACCGGCAAGAAGTACTACCTGAATGAGTTCGATCTGGTGGAGGCGGGGCAGGGTACCGTCGGCTACAACCCGGGGCCGCCGCTCGAGATCGACCTGGAGATCAAGCACACGATGTGAGGCGCAGAGCGGGCCCCGGGCAACTCCACGGGGCCCGCCCATCGCCGCAGCGTGCTGTGCTTCACAGGTTGTGGCGACGGTATTGCGAAGGCGTCATGCCGTAACGGCTGCGAAAGGCCTTGCCGAAGCCGTTCAGGCTGCTGAAGCCGTGATCCACCGCGATGGAGCCGACCGATCGACCCTGGAAGAGTGGCGAGGCCAACACTCGAGCGCATTCCTGCAGGCGCCGGCCCGCAATGTAGCTGCCCACCGTGTGCTCGGTAACGGTGAATACGCGGTGCAGGTGCCGCGGTGTCATGCCGCAGGCCGCCGCCACGGTGCTGGGTGTGAGAGAGGGATCTCCGAGATGCGCCTCGATGTAGCTGATGGCCCGCAGACGCGCTGCCACGCGCAGCTCTCGCGGGGGCTCCGCCACGGGTGGCAGGGCCGCATACGCCCCACTCACCAATTGCAGCAAGGCGATCGCGACATGCTGTGCAGCAGTCGCCTGCAGCCCGATACGGCACTGGTGCCAGCATCCGCGTATGAAGCTCGATACCAGGCGGTTGGCGCCGGCTCGGCACGGCATG
>Ga0335074_10012052_pt1 | contig 12110 bp, 13 predicted proteins | sample Lox_Sample_23_FD_206715 | JGI IMG/M metagenome (GOLD analysis project Ga0335074, IMG submission 206715) | Soil microbial communities from Loxahatchee National Wildlife Refuge, Florida, United States - Lox_Sample_2.3 | ecosystem: Environmental > Terrestrial > Soil > Wetlands | place: USA...
CTCGTCTTGAACCTTCTTAGACTCACTCCGTGAGAGCTGAGGAGAGGCTTGCACCTCCTTCATCGGTGGTACCATCGAATTTGGGTTTCAACGTGGTCATCAGCGACTGGAACAAAGTACGAATGTGCCTTTGATCGGTCAGAAGATTCTGGAGAGCCTCACCGACAGACGCGCACCTTGAGGCACCATGGAAATCCCGTTGCATTGTCCGATAAGCTGATGAGCATTTATGAAGCCCAAGATCATGTATTTGACCACCCGGTCAGCCTCCTTGTCAAATAAAGGTGTGAGGATTTCGTTTGAAGGAAAATGGTGGACGGATCATGGCTGAGAGAGCGGCGCGCTGCGACCAGGCAGTCACCGGTGTTTTCGCGTGTTGTGGAGCGACTCGAAGTTGGTGTTGGAGTCCCGTACACAATGGAAGTGTTTTCGTCAGCGTATCTATAGTTCGCCGATGGATGGGGTCCAGGTTTGACGTGCGGCTCGAAATGGTGGATGATTTGCTGCTGGAAGTCGTGGATGCCTTAGGATATTAAAATACTGTACCGTTTTATTAGTGGCAGCTGCTCAACTTTCTTCGTATGCAACACTACCACAATTCTGGTGTGGAACTGGAAGTTTCAAACATGTCATATGACTTCCGAGACGGTATTTCCAAATCCTGAGAGAATATTTGTGAATTCTTGAATAGCAACAAAATGCAATCCGCAGGCCCAATGTTCTGGATACACTTCGTCCGCTACAACAGATGCACGAACGTTTGACGGGTTCAGAGACCATAATATACCGAGCAAATCAGAATGTACCAATGCCGCTCGCACGCCCGCCCGATATTAGCTTGGACGGGGACAATATTTCATTGATCTACCGAATCAGTACTTTGCTCTCACTTTTACTGGCGGATGACTATCTGGTAGTAAACCTCATCCTGGACGATCTACATGGATCGAGTTGGACCTCCCCACCGGAAGCTACAGGCCCAGGACGTCATTGAATTATCCGATCAACCAGATCGTTCTTCTACTTCTCCAGGAATCCTTCAACCCGCAGTGTATTTGTGAGTTTGGCCAGGCATTGTGCGGAAAACTCGTTCATCATTGCCTCAAAGTGGTGACCTAACAACCAAAGACCCTTTATGGTTCCCTTGTTGCGTGGAGGGGATTTTAATTTCCCCACACAATAACGGAACTTTTCCTGTCTGGATGAACAAGGAGAGCTTGGAGGTTAACGACATTCAAGTCGCGCAACATGTCCGTTCCTGCATGTACAGCGGTCCAGCCTTGGACTGCTCCACAGGAGACCAATTCAATTTTGCTCAGAGAGAGGGGTAGTTAGAAGACCCTGCGGTGATAAATGGATGCTTCAACTTTGTATATTAGCTACGCGACGGCACAGATTCTGTGGGTAGATGTGGTGTGACCTTTCGCTTTGAAACAGGATGCTGACATTACTATCAGCCGCCATTATATTGTCCCAATTGCTTTCGGCGTGGGCTTTTGATACTCTGAAACAGCGCCCAAGAGAAATACGGAGAAACCCGAAAAGGCAATTATCGTATGAGACATATATTGATGCCGCTTTCACCAACAACAGCGATGTAGTCCTCAATATTGACACTAAGGATAAGGGCCTTAGAAATTATACAGCACCGTATGGAAAAGTACCCGTAATCAACCAAGGGCGTATTAACCAACTGTCAGATACCTCTATGGCCTTATGTTCGAGGACATCAATCATTGCGGGTAGGTTACTGTTAGGTTTGACCAATACCAGGCTGACTGCCCGAGCACAGTGACGGAGGTATATATGCAGAAATGATCACGAACAGAGCATTCCAAGGATCTACAGTGACAATTAGCGGCGTGTCGTATCTCGATGGAAGTGTAATTGTTGGATCTGAGAATCCCATCCAACCGTTCGGCCCGGTCCTGACAGGCTGGGCTCCAATCGGTGATGCGATACTATCCTTGGATCGACTGCATCCACTATCCGATGCCTTGCCAACAGTAATGCAAGTGGACATTCCACTAAACGCCAATGGTGAAGTTGGCTTCCTCAACTATGGCTGGTGGGGAATGGAAGTGAGACCACAGACTTACAGTTTCTCCTTTTACGCGCTTGCAAATGCACCACGATACACACGAGGCCCTACCACATTCACTGCATCTTTGCGATCAAACTTTACGGGCGAAGTTTGGGCATCAACGACTCTACCATCGATGACATTACCCACCGTGGAATACATACAATTGAACGGGACAATCGAGAACACAGTGTGGGCCCCAGATGCGAACAACACACTTGCTATTACAATGGGTGCGAATTTCTACTCTAATTTGACAGTATACCGCTAATTGCTCTCAGATGCATCCGAGGTCGCTGGTGAGACATTTTATTTCGATCTCATTAGCTTGTTCCCAGAAACATTCAAAGGTCGCCAGAATGGGCTGCGGAAAGACATCGCCGAAGCCTTCTACGACATGAAACCTCAATTTCTGCGGTTTCCCGGTGGCAATAACCTGGAAGGAATATCCGTATTCAAGCGCTGGAATTGGCGCAAGACCATTGGCCCTCTGAAGGATCGTCCAGGCCGGCCTGCTGACTGGGAATACTACAACACGGATGGTCTCGGCTTACTTGAATACTTCGAATGGTGTGAGGATATGGAAATACAGCCAGTTCTAGCTGTGTATGCCGGATTTTCCTTGGATGTCTGGGGCCAAGCCGGAACAAGCTTTGCCGAGGATCAAATGCAGTATATTCTCAACGACACTCTTGATGAGCTGGAGTACATCATGGGAGACACCAGTACAACTTATGGCTCTTTGCGAGCTAAACACGGCCACCCCGAACCCTTCCAGCTAAACTTCATTGAAATTGGCAACGAAGATTGGTTTAGCTCGACTTATCCTTACAGATGGCCAATATTGTATAATGGACTGAAAGCGAAATATCCGAATATCACATACATCAGCACTGCATACAATGAAGCGCTCGCTCTGGGGTTCAATTATACGATAGAATTGCCACCGGGTACTTATTGGGATACCCACCACTACGAGGATCCAGACTACTTTATAGACAACTTCAACTTCTACGATAACTGGGAGGAAGAGAACAACTTTACGGACGTTGGTATTCTCCTCGGAGAAAACAGCGTATTTCAAATTGACACTCCTTCTCATGTCATCAACTTCAGTGACCCTACCGACATTCACATCGCGTATCCTCGCGTACTGTCAGCAATCGGAGAAGGCGTCTACGCACTTGGTGGTGAACGTAACCCGAATGTGGTGAAAATGAGCTCGTATGCTCCAAGCTTGCAAAATCTCGCCTGGTACAATTGGACGCCAAATATGATTCTGTTTACGTCTCTCTGGAATCAAACAACCCTCTCTGTTAGCTATTGGCAGCGATGGATGTTTGCACACTACCGTGGCACTCAGACATTGCCCGTCACAGTTTCACAAGGAGGAATAAACCCTCTGTTTTGGGTTGCTTCCATCGACGACCAAATCAATAGCATCTACTTCAAGGTTATCAATATTGGGAACGGCTCAGTTGCACTGGGACTTGATATCGATACGTCGTACTCTCGCGTTAACGGCACCATCCTCACTGCGCCGGATCCCAACTATTATAACTATATCAATAACCAGACCGCGGTGATTCCAACACCAATCAATATTTCGTCCACAGGGTCGCCGGATGGAAAGTTTATGTGGAAAGTGCCGCGTTTCTCAATCTCTGTTTTGCAATTTGATCTGTGAAGTTGCCGCCGACGTCTGAGAGTGTACTTCTAGCCCGCTCTTACCCCAATTGTGAAAAAGCAGACACGAGATGTACCTGAGATTAACTGTGGAACGATGAGATCCCGAAAGGTTTCGCTCTTTGTGCGTTTGGTGGGTAAGGGCTGTTTCTTATTTCTACCAATAACCAAGTAACCACTTTGAAAATAATTATGCTCCGTTGCACAAATTCATCCCGCGGTAGATCGATTGGCCGTTCGCAGCGCGAGGCTTGCATTTGAAATACCCTTGGAAAGTGTGTCTTGTTGAAACACCCACATGTTATAGGCTCGGTAAACGCTAAAACAACACCGTAGATGCATAAAAACCGAACGTGTAGTAACGGCGGATGGAAGAGGTGCTTAGTTTCCTACTGAAACGTTCTGAGCTTCAGATGTCTCCACATTGGATCTTACCATTATTTGGTGCTGACAACAAAATGGACATTACAGGCCTTCTTGGATGCGGACGACTAGATCAAGGAAAAACGCAGATGGCCTACTGCACGTTCCAATGCCCGACATTTTCCTCCCCTATTTGGTAAGGTGCGTGCATGTCACCGAAAGGTCGAATTGGCTCTATTCCTCTCTCCCACCACTTCACGACTCTGTAACCGGAAGAGTATGATGCCAAAGGGAAGCATACCGAGCCGAGAGCCGCACTTCTTGCTAGTGCATTGTGCATTCCCGGTAATATCATTCGTGGATTCGGCTCTGCCGTCACATCTTTAACGGAGTCTCAATCAACCGCAAGGTCCGCCGTTCTTCGCAACTGTTTGAAACCATGCCACCACAGGAAGTGAGCTTGCCGGTGTTGAACGGCGGTGCGGCCGTTCCAAACACCTACCAGCATGAGCACCAGTTGAAATCAGCAGAATTAAACCGTACCTGTGACTTCACATGGCTACTTTCCGCAACTCCATTGGAATTGGACAAGGTACAAGAAGAAGTAAGCTTCTTTCACAGTCCATGACAGGACGGTGCTATAGATCCTAGTATGGGTCTATCAACTTCAAAAACTCTACCAGGTCTTCTGGGAGGGTCAGTTTTTGTGGAATTTGCCCCTTTGACCTCCCTCACCGCACCTGTAGTCGCTCCCACCTTAACCCTTACGGCGATCGGAGTCTCCAGCCAAAGCGGACTCCTCACTCCAGGCGAACCACCCACTCCAAGTATAGCATCCAACCCAAGCAATGGGCCCAGTCTCAACGCGCCACCCAGTCAGAGCAATACGCCTAGTCTCAACACACTACCAAGTCAAAGCAATACGCCTAGTCTCAGCACAGTACCAAGTCAAAGCAATACGCCTTCTCTTACTATAGTACCAAGTCAAAGCAATACGCCTAGTCTGAACACAGCATCTAGACAGAGTATAGCTAGCCAAAGCATAGCGTTGAGCCAGAGTGCTTCCACGACCACCACGGTCGATATTTCCATCAATGTCAGCTTAACGGCCACTCTGTCAGTAAAAACGTCTTGCCGGTTTGCAGAAATACCTCCTAACCTTCCAGTAGTAGCCCAGATGGAGGTATCGCCTCAACTTCCAGCACTGAACCTCTCACTGCGGTTGCGGCTACTGCGGTTGCCATCAGCTCTTTCTTACTCCTTATCGCCGTTACGCTAGTGATACTCCTGTGCTACAGGCGCAGGCAGCGCCGAGAAGATGTCGAACCTGGTCGCGATAGCTGGGTAGACAGTGCCTTCCAGCCCGAAATCCCGCGTGCACCGAGATCGCAAGGTCGGAGAACTGATAATTTGGAAACAGCAGTGATACCTGAGGATGATTTACCTATTCCGTCACCAAAGAACATTTTCCTACGGGCTTATGAGCGAGCAGCAGCGCTACCTCACATGCCGACCGTGGTAAATGAAACTCAGAAAGCTCGGGATTCTCGCGTGCAGTTTGAAGAGATGGGTATGCGGAGTGGCAATGGCAATGGCATTGGGAGCAGTGTGCCCAATACAACCACTTGGCGAGCTTCGAGGCAGATGAGTCCTCCTAGCGATGAATGCCCCTTGTCGGGTGACGAGCCTAGCATTCTTCAACAGCAAGCAGTTCCGCAGCGAGTAGATTCACAGTTCCCAACGACGAAGTCGTCTTATGGGAACCTTCCGCGAAAGCAAAACAGTGTACGGCGTCCCGGGCTTGGTATCTCTGATGCGACGATCCGGCCTGGGCAGGAAGAGCTTCCGGAGAGTCTAGGAAGGTTGAACAGATGGCTTGATGAGAATAGGAGAAGAAGTCAGCTGTGACAGGATTATAGGCATGAAAACTAGAGAAGTTGAACCCTGGGAAACAGGAGACAGCCCTGAATAGGGATCGAATGAATTGATGAATCCAATTCACAAACGCTGCATAAGATGAATCTCTTCGAAATAATTTTGCATTTCTTGTGGCGTAACGTGAAGCTGCGAACGCTGATAGAAACTGATGACCTTGCGTTGCGTGACAATCATCTTGAGAGCGTACGAGTATGGATTTCGAACGTATTGGACTACGCTCATCGAAACATCAACGATGGACCGATAGTCTCAACACGTAAGGAATTGAAATTGATTGCTAGCAGACGCTGGAATTCCGCCACTGTTGGATTGCCTGTTCTCATATGCCCCGATCTTTCTTTCAACTTCTATCTTCACCGGTTTTCAGGAGAAAATCAGTAGTATGCGTAGACTGGAGGCAGAATACCAGAGTATGGATGCGTTCCCAGTCCCTTCAAGGCCACACAGTCGGTGCGATTGAATGCAGGTGTGACGGCATAGATACTGATCGTGGTGTTGTCGTACTCGTTCGGACAAGCTTTGACACCACCGACAAGTGCACCGGGTACTTTGAAGTCCCAATAGCCAGTCGGTGGTTCGCAATTGTAGATGGGGTTGTCAAAAGAACAATCATGAACCGGAGGTTGGTGAACTGGAAGCGCGGTCCAATTCCAGCCAATGTACTCCCAGTAGGCTCCTGGAGGGATTGAATGCTCGTGCTGAACGGTGATTGCTACTAAGCCGTCGACATTCACGTACGTATCTTGACCTCCAGGAACTAGCGAGACCTTTGAATTTCGGTTAGGAGAAGTGCAAAACAATTGCCGAAAAAGACTTACAGGATACAGAGAACCTTCGAGCACCATATCCGTCCCGTTCGGGCACAAGTTTGCTTCGGATGTACCCAAGAATGGGCAATAGCTAGATACCTTCGACTCGAACAAGTTCCAGGTTTCCACTTTGAGTCCATTGTACTCGCAGTTCCAAGGAGCGTATGCAGTTACTGTGTAAGGTCCCGTCAGGTTGTTGAGAGCTGGAGGATGATGATGTTTTCCGTTTGGAGTTGCCGAGATAGCTTGCAGCAGGCTCAAACTGGCGGCCAGGAATACGTGTCTGAAATGCATTATGGATTGAAGCGAGCGAGTGAGTTGAAGCGAGTGAAGTTAAAGAGGCTGAAAACAAGCAACCGGTGAAAGAGGGCTGGAGTACCGTTGACCGTCAATAACTTTTTCCGCAAACGGCAGCAGCGAATTTGGCACTACTTTAAATAAGCAAAGCTCTTTGCTGCACAGACAGCCGACGACGGTGTCGAAATACGGAATGGTATTGGAGTTCACACGCCGTATTCGAGTTAGAAAATGCAGTGCGCCACCTGTCGATTCCTCGCATATTGCGAATGGCAGAATCAAGATTAGTTAACAATTGGGGTTGAAAAACGGTCTAAAACGGCAGCTTAGAGGTCGCCAATATTATTTTCAAAGCTCCCAAAATAGATGAAGTCCCAGTGCATGCTCTCGTGATCCATGTACTACGATCTTCGCCAAGCCAATATCACTGTGTAGCGAATTAGAACCTGCATCCAGGCTGCTCACCTCTTGTGGTCCTCTTATTGATAATATCATGAGAGCGACAGCTTTGCAGCTTGCAGGGGTTTGTTCCGGTGGTTACGGCAACAAACGGCCAAAGCCTTCGCTTGGTGTTGCAGATATTTGACACGGCATCTCATCAATGACGCCGGCTAGACTTGTACTGTGCCTGTCTCTGCTCTCGCTGTTCTGAATACGATACGGGCGGGACTCTCCGTAGCTGGACTTTTGTAGGGCATCATGGACGGCCTAAAGCTCCAAACATGAGCGAAAGGAGATCGCAGGCTGAAGTATGACAAAAATTTGATCGGGGTGGATGGCCACGCAGATCCATTAGGCGGAAGTTCAGAGCGATCGATTGCACGCTGTAGACGGGATGTAGGCTAGAAAGGAAAAGATGGTCACGAGAGCTTGATTTATCTTTATCTCAATATGGTGTGATGGCTTGATGCTCAGAGACGAGCAAAAAAAAAAAGTTTGCCGCCAGTGGCATTGAGTTTTCGGTGATCTCATGCCCCCGCCTGGACTTGAACCAGGGAATCTTCGCATTTGGCTTGAGTTGTACAAGTGCGACGCGTTACCACTGCGCCACGAGGGCTGAACGACGGCTTTCAAGATTTAGCAATGTTGAATTATCAAAGTATGTTGTTGTGTCCTCTCCTGGAAGTTTCGGGCCTTGTCGCAACTGAAAATTGCGTGGAGTGGAGTAGAGATACCTCACTCTTTAAATGAAGGTAGTATGTAGAAAGACAAGATTTCAAACGCCTGCTTCTCTCGAAATTGGATAATTTTCAAGTGGGATAGAGTATTATCGCAGTGGCGTCTGAACTCGTGTAGACCAAGTGATGCTTTGCGCTTGATCTGCCAACCACACGCGCGGATCCAAACTTTCAAACATCTTCTCAACTCAGTATTTTCGTAATCAAACTTCTTCATCTTCCTTCCATTCCTGGCTTGCGCTATAGTCCTCCCTTCACAACCTTTCCTCACTTTTTCCGACCGTCTCGCATTCCTCGTGGCATGCACGCTCTAGATCTTCACTGCGGCTTCATGTCAGGAACGTGATTCCGACGATCCACCGATTGCATAAATAGAAGGATAACGGAACTCTCTTGACCCGATATCCGGCTGCTGTAGCTCCAGTCATTATCACTCATTAGTTCCACATGTTTCAGTTTTCCGGTTTCGCAATTCGGAACCCACCATAAGCACTTGTTGCATGTGCGTTCTACCTAATCTGGTATTGGTGCCGATTGCAATCAACTTCCCGACTCGCATGCCACCAGATTGATACCCTCATCCATGGCGTTACTGGATGGACCTCTTTGCAATTTCCTGGTGTCTGGTCCGTTAGTCGTTCGGCGACGGTTCAATATTGTGGAGTTTGCGGAGGTATGTGGAGTGCCATGACCGCAGCAATGGTACTTCACCGTACATCAGCAACACGGGATTGAGGAATTGTCTCAACAGATCTTCATCTTTCTGAGAATCAACGTTTCAGATCTTGAATCGGACGAGAACTGCTCTGGCCGATCTTCTCTGCCTAACAATGCATTCATAATCAGCAATCACAAGCAGCGATGAGTAAGTCCAAGAAGCTAGTCTGGTCCTGCATGATGGTTTCTATATTCACACATTGACTCCAATTAGCGTTTTCCTGACCTTCGTAGCTTGCGGCAAGCTAGTCACGCGCTCTCCGGTAGCCGTGATTCTCTGTATCTCAATTGTACTGACCAGTCACACCGATTCATTGGCAATATGTGCGGCGATTATCCGAGGATGTCTTGCAGCGATGATTGAGCTAAGGGAGCTCTAATATACGAGAGCATTATGTTGTCTACTATCTGTTGAAATTGATTCATACTGCACATGCAGGTTTACAGAGCCTCGGACGGGCTCTCCAACTGATATTCAGTCGAGCAATGACGCCTTCAGCTACTCTGTCCAGGAACGATGCACTTCAATTTATGTTTACGGCTGGACCCACGACGTCCTGATAAAGGGTGTTTGAAACCTCAGCGTTTTGCCTGTATTGCGCTCTGACCCAACGCGCAGAGTCGTCAATATGGCAAGCATTCTCCTTCTACTAGCCTTGGTCCAGATCACCTTTGCTTCACCAATAAAGGAACGACAACTCTTTAGCACGCCTGTTGTCACCATCACAGCTCCGCAAGCAACAATCACTGGTCTGGGTGGTTACATTGAACAATTTCCCGGCATTCCTTTCGCATTTCCCCCCACAGGATCTCTGCGACTGAAGCCACCACAGCCCATTGAAACCCCTATAGGGAACTACGAAGCAACTTCGAATGCACACTCATGCCCTCAGTTCGTTTTTAGTGACAACCCAGCTCTCAATGGCGGCGTTTCGAACTCTCTCCTCGGCGATGTTGCCGACAGCGGACTTGCTCAGAAAATCCTGAGTGAATCGGAAGACTGTCTGTATCTTAACATTCAGCGACCTGCTGGGACGAACTCTTCATCGAAGCTTCCAGTACTGTTCTGGATCTTTGGCGGTGGTTTTGAACTTGGCTGGAATTTCATGTACGATGGCATAGGTTGGGTTCAGTGGTCAATTGACATGGGCCAACCCATTGTATTTGTTGCAGTTCAATACCGCGTCGGTGGTTTTGGCTTCCTCGGCGGGTCCGAGATTCTCAAGGACGGTTCTGCGAATCTGGGATTATTAGACCAGAGAGCAGGTCTCCAATGGATATCTGACAACATCGAAGCTTTCGGCGGAGATTCATCCAAAGTCACCATCTGGGGTGAATCTGCAGGATCCATTTCAGTCTTCGATCAAATGCTTGCTTACGATGGAAACAACACCTATAATGGTAAACCTCTGTTCCGAGGAGCCATAATGAATTCCGGAAGCGTTATTCCAGCAAATCCAGTGGACTGTCCCAAAGCACAGAACATATACAACAGCGTAGTCGAGGCAGGAGGCTGCACTAATGCTTCGGACACGTTAGAATGCCTTCGAGGCTTGTCATACTCTGACTTTCTGTATGCTGTTAATTCAGTCCCCGCAATTCTCAGTTACCAATCTGTGGCCCTGGCCTATCTACCTCGACCCGACGGCACGTTCATGACCGACTCTCCAGACAATCTCATCTTCGCGGGCAAATTTGCTGACGTACCGTTCATCATTGGCGACCAAGAAGATGAGGGAACCCTTTTCGCGCTTTTCCAGTGGAACATTACGACTGATGATGAGATTGTCGACTACTTCTCCGAATTCTACTTTCCCGAACTTCCTAGGGAGACGATTGAAACCTTGGCCTCATACTACGACAACTCAACAAACGGCTCTCCGTATCGGACGGGTGACCAATGGAATTGGTATCCACAATTCAAAAAGCTTGCTGCGATCCTGGGAGACATAACTTTCATAATGACACGACGCGCACTGCTCTTTTCCGTATCTGTACTCTATCCGAATCTTCCAACGTGGAGCTACCTATCATCATACGATTACGGAACCCCTGTATTGGGGTCCTTTCACGGCGGCGATATATTGCAGGTGTTCTACTGCCTCTTTCCCAACTATGCGTGTCAAGCTTTCCATGCGTACTATCTCAACTTTGTCAACAATCTGGACCCGAACATCGGATCAACTGATACGACCTATCCTGAATGGCCGTTGTGGAATGGGACTGATCATCCAATAGTGAATATGTTGGCGTCGTCTTCGCAAATCATCAATGATACCTTTCGAGAGGAGGCGTATCAATTTCTATTCGGCAATGTGCACAACTTTCGCATTTAGTTAGGCGCAATCCGAAACTATTGCATTGCTGACAGAAAATGATTGAATGGCGAATGAGCATCAGAGGAACTGGTGTAAAGACAAGCATGAAGCGGCGAACTCATAGAGGTTATAAGTAATTCGTTTTCATAGCCAACGTTACAGATTTTCAGCTTATTTTCGTTCAACTTGCGTAGCTTTTTCAGCCCTGATATCTCAACACCCTTAGACTCTACGAGATTCACCGATTGTTACAGATTCTTGCGTTCCAACGTCACTAAACTCGCTCTCGCAGCAGTTTCCTCATATGGTAGGTTTCATGTCATGAACTTGGAGGATCACGGATGGCAATCCTCGTTCGCAGCCTTCGCCTGCGTCGGCAGTCCCAGTTGCGAAATATTTCCGCTTTCGAGTTTTCCTGCGAATACATGTGTCTCCGGTGGCTTTAGCCATCAGATCTACAGGGATGGAAATTGCAGTGTGAAACACAGACATCATGCTTGCATGTGCTCCCAATGTGCAGTGAGAATCGAAGTTTTCTCGAAGCGCCACGATCGAACGGAAGATGGGCGGGTGTAAACGTTAGGGCGTACTTTCAATCGGTTTCTAACTTCTAGACTTTTCTTCCCCGCAGAGAATTTTTTTCTTTTTTTCTCTCCTTTTTTTTTTTTTTTTTTTTTTTTTGTAAAGGGGTAATTATTGCCAAAAAAACAAAGCCCTTTTA
>Ga0335074_10012053_pt1 | contig 12108 bp, 13 predicted proteins | sample Lox_Sample_23_FD_206715 | JGI IMG/M metagenome (GOLD analysis project Ga0335074, IMG submission 206715) | Soil microbial communities from Loxahatchee National Wildlife Refuge, Florida, United States - Lox_Sample_2.3 | ecosystem: Environmental > Terrestrial > Soil > Wetlands | place: USA...
CATCCGGCCCATCCGCCGTGCCGACCCACGGCAGGGAAGTGGCTTGTGTGCCGCACGGTGCCGGTGTGACTCACAGGCTGTCCCGAGCCCAGTTAACGTGGAACTCTACCGCATTGTGGAAGGTTAACCGTCGTATACGTATGACAGACAGGCACGACGCGGTAGAACTCCACGCTATTTCGTGGCGGTCAAGGCGATCCGCGGACGGACGATGCAACCGGGCTCGCCGGCCGCCGTCGGCGGATCTGCGGCATCCCCGCGCCCGCTCTGGCCAGGCATGTGGCATGCTCGCGGGCGACCAGTGAAACACTCAGTACGCCAACAAGGTCTCGGGACTCGCTCCGGGGCACACCAGCGACCGCTGGCTCATGGAGTACGGGGCGCCACAGCCCCTGCGGGCGGACCCGCGGGTGAACCGCAGGTCTGCGGGTGAACAGCACGATCCGCGAACCGCCAGCCACTGTCTCGCTCAGGCGACGATGTCGATCGTGGCCCGGAACAGTGTCAGCAGCATGCAGCGGATTCCAGGACCGGTGCCGCACGGTGACAGTACCGAGGAGATCGTGGCAACGCCGGGCTGACCAGCGGCGAACGCCGCGCTCATGACGCCCGGCAGCAGCATGGGCAGCACGCCGGACCGCGCGATGAGCGGTTCGGAAGCACGGATGCCCCCGGCGGCGTTGTTCAGCATGACCAGGACGATGGCGCCAGGTCGCACGCACAGCGTCTTGCCGTTGTCGGCGTCGGTAACGGTCACCCCCGAGCTTGAACAGTTGCCAGGGCTGGAAGCGGTAACCGGCGACGGAAGGGTAACTGGCGATGGAACGGAGGTCGGCGACGGATGGGAGACCGGCGATGGCGAGGCGGCGGGCGGCTCAGCGGCGCCAGGTGACGGGGAGATGGTCCGCATCCAGGACGAAGGTGCGGCTGGGCCCGCCGTGACCGCTGAGTCCAGGACGGGAGCCGTCGCCCGTTGCCCGCATCCAGTCAGCATCAAAGCAATAACCGCAACACCCGTCATTCTTGCCGCACGCACGTGCATATTCCCTCCCGCATCAGCCGTGACGGTTAATACTGCATGTACATGTTCACTCACTTCACGTCGCCACGCCGGCCAAGAACGGCCAAGAGCAGGCGAGGAAGGAGCGTGGTGCGATGACCGCGGAACCGGTCACGGTGACATTCGCGGGGAGCGGTGACGCGTTCGGCAGCGGAGGCAGGTTCCAAGCCTGCATCCATATCGAGCATCCCGGCTTGCCCGGACAGGTGCTGCTCGACTGCGGCGCGACCTCGATGACAGCCCTGCGTCGCGCAGGGCTCAACCCTGGCGAGATCGGCATGGTATTCGTGTCACACCTGCATGGCGATCATTTCGGCGGGCTGCCGTTCCTGATCCTGGATGGTCAGTTCTCACATCGCACCGATCCCATCTGGATCATCGGCCCGCCGGGTACCAGCGAGCGGCTCAACGAGGCGATGGAGTGCATGTTCCCGGGCTCCACCCAGGTGCGCCGCGAGTTCGTGTTCGTGGTCACTGACCTGTCACCTGGCCAGCGACTTGACTTTCCCGGCATGCGAGTCCATGCGCGTGCGGCGCGGCATCCGAGCGGTGCCTCCGCCCTCATCCTCCGGTTGGAGATCGGCGGGAAGGTCATCGCGTACACCGGCGATACCGCCTGGACCGACGCGATCAGGCTCGCCGCGGCGGGCGCTGACCTGCTGATCGCCGAGGCTTATTACCGCCACAAGGCGGTGCCGTACCATCTGCGGCTTGATGATCTGACCGAGCACAGGAGCGAGATCAAGGCCCGCCGGATCATCCTCACCCACATGTCCGCTGACATGCTCGCGCACCCGGGCGAGGATCACGCCCACGACGGCCTGGTCGTTCACGTATAGCACCAGCCGGTCGCACTGTGCACCGCCGTTCCTGTCAGCCACGGTGGCCCCGGCAGACTCTCCGCCCGCGCGCTTGATGCGCGCGATCGTTGTTTTGGATTGCCCGGCCGGACGAAGTGTGCCTCCGGGGGCCGACGAGCGGTTCTGGCTCAAATAACGGGATGGTAACTACAAGAGGCCGTCGGCTTGCCGCGCGGATTGACCGCATCTCGTACCGCCGGGAGAGGTCATACGAATGATCGTGTGTACTTACACCCCTGATCAGGGGTGTAAGTACACACGATAATCGAAAACAGCCGCCGGACGCCCATTTTGCCCCGGTACGGCAGCTGCCGGCCGACGGCGGCTGCGTGATGGCTGCGTGATCAACCTGTCGCGGGAGCATTATCATCCGAAATGTGCGCCTGAGCCGACGAGCTAGGCCGGATCGGGCATAGATCGCCGCAACCCAGCCGCAAAAGCTCCCGCAAGAGTCGAATAACGTGCGAGTTCGACCCTTGGTGAAGCGTTGACCCTCGAAAATGGGGGTAGCACCTCACGAAGAGCAGGTCCCGCACGCAAATCGGGGGTTATGGCCAGCCTGCCGGCAGCCCCGGCCCGGCGGCAGCTACAGCAGGTCCCGCGGCAGCTACAGCAGGTCCCGCGGCAGCTACAGCAGGTCCCGCGGCGCCTGGCAGCGCCACGCGTCGGTAAGCAGCTCACGCAGTTCCTCGGCGTCGACGGCGGCGAGCCGGACCAGTACCGCTGGAAACCCGTTGTAGTGCGGCTCGGTGAAGAACTTGCCCGGATCGGATGCGAGCAGCAGTTCCTTGCCCGCTTGGCCGGAGACCCGCACCGCAAGCACGTCCGGGCGGGGAACCCTGGGCTTGCCCTGGACCACCCGCTCATGCCACACCCAGGCAAACTGCTTGCCGCGCACCCTGTACCCGAGTCCGTCCTCGTTCTCCACCGCCTCCGGCAGCGCGAGCGCCAGCCTGCGCACATCCTCGTGATCGGCCACACGAGAAACCTAGCTCTTCGCCGCGGGCCGCAAAATGGGTTAATTTATCGTGCATGTGGTCATCGAGAAGGCTCGTGTCTATCGCGATTGCGGCAGGGTTCGCGGTCACCACGCTCACCGCCAGCCAGGCGAGCGCGACTAGCCAGGCGAGCGCGACCGGCCAGAGCCAGACCTGCGGCGGCACCGGGGCGGTGACCACCCTCCACGGGGCCCTCCACGACAAGGCCACCTACCTGATCCAGTGCCCGGCCGGCACCTGGAACGGCACGCTGTTCCTGTACAGCCATGGTTACGTCCCGCCGTACTCGGCGAACCCCGCGCAGGACGTGGGCGACCCGGTCACCGGCAAGTGGCTGCTGGACAACGGCTATGCGCTGGCCGGCTCGTCCTATGCGACCACCGGCTGGGCAGTCCAGTGGGCGCTCAAAGACCAGATCAGCACCCTCGACGTCTTTGACAGCACGTACGGCACGCCCGCGCAGACGATCGCCTGGGGGCACTCGCTCGGCGGCATCATCACGGCGGGCCTGGTTCAGGACAACCCCGGCCGGTTCACCGCCGCGCTGCCGATGTGCGGTGTGCTCTCGGGCGGCGTCGCGACCTGGAACACCGCACTCGACGCCGCGTTCGCGTTCCAGAAACTATTCGACCCGTCGATCGCGATCGTCAATATCGCCAACCCGGTCGATAACCTGTTCGCCGCGGAGGGCGTCCTCGCGAACGCGCAGAAGACGCCCCAGGGCAGGGCGCGGATCGCGCTCGCCGCCGCCCTGGCCGATACTCCCGGGTGGTACACCCCGCTGTCCGCCGAGCCGTCCGCCACCGACTACAAGGCCCAGGAGCAGAACCAGTACGAGTGGTTCGTCAACATCACGCTGCCGTTCGCGTTCGACTTCCGCGCGAACCTGGAGGCGGACGCAGGCGGCAACCCGTCGTGGAACACCGGCGTTGACTACGTCGCCGACTTCGCCAAATCCGCCGACGCGACCGAGGTCCGCGCGCTGTACAAGGCGGCCGGGCTCAGCCTGACCGGCGACTTGAAGACCCTGCAGGACGCCAAGAGGATCAGCGCCGACCCGGCAGCGGTCAGGTACCTGTCCGCGAACATCTCGTTCGACGGCGACATCCACATCCCGGTACTCACCATGCACACCACCGGTGACGGCCTCGTGGTGCCAGAGAACGAGCAGGCGTACCGGGCTGTCGTCGACAAAGCGGGCAACGGGAACCTGCTCGAGCAGGTCTTTGTCGCACGGGCGGGCCACTGCGCGTTCACCCCGGCCGAGACGATCACCGTAGCCCAGGTGCTGCTCAACAGGCTGTCGACCGGCCAGTGGCATGTCCCGTCTCCAGCTGCGATGAACGCGCGGGCGGCCGCGCTGGGGTCGCAGTACAACGTCTTTGATAACAGCAAGACGCCGCCGGCATTCACCAGCTACCGGCCGGCGTCATATCTCAGGCCCTACGATCTGCCGTAGCATCCGAACGCCACGCGACCTCCGCCTCGCCTAGCGGCGTGGATGGCGGTCCCTGCACGAACGGCCAGATCTCCTCGGCGATCCGGCGCCAGTCGGCGGTCGCGGACAGGTCGCCGAGCAGGGCGAACAGGCCCAGGTTGATGCGCTGCAGGATCACGTACGACCGGGGGATGCGCGCATACGGGGCGAGCGGGCTGTGGAAGTCGAAGAACTTCCTGCTCACCGACGACGCGTATGAGCCCGTCATCGTGCGGCGCCCGGGCGTGCGGACCGTATCGTAGAACACCGCCATGTGGTCGATGACGGTCTCGGTGGAGACGGGCGCGTCCGCCAGCAGGAATCCCGCCTCCACCATCGCCTCGCGGAACGCGGCCGGGTCCTGCTCCACGCACAGGTACTTCACCATCGACACCAGCGGGGCGATCTCGGCATCGGTAAAGTGCTTGACCAGCCCGAAATCGAGAAACGTCACTCGCCCGCCGTCGCCGAACAGGTAATTCCCCGGGTGCGGGTCCCCGTTGAACGCGTGCATCTCGTACAGGCTGCGGAACACGAACCGGTAGATGGTCTCGGCGGCCAGGTCGCGTTCGGCGGCGGACCTGCCCGTCAGGGCGGAGAACCGGGCGCCGTCGGCGAGTTCGCTGGTCACCACCCGCTGCCCCGAGTACTCGGGGACTATCGAGGGCACGTGGATGGTCGGGTGCCCACGGTAATAGTCGGCGAACAGCTGCTGGTTGCGGGCCTCGAGACGGTAGTCGAGTTCCTCGGTGATGCGCTCGCGCAGCTCGGCGAGCAGCCCGTCGACATCCTGGCTGGGCGCCATGATGCGCAGCATCTTGCGCATCAGCGCGACGTTGCCGAGGTCCGCCGCGATCATCTCGGCGATGCCGGGGTACTGGACCTTGACCGCTACCGCGCGCCCGTCGCGGGTTATCGCGCGGTGCACCTGGCCGATCGACGCGGCAGCGATCGGCGACGGGTCCCAGGTGGCGAAGATCTCCTCCGGAGCATCCCCCAGTTCCTGGCGTATGACGGAAGAGGCCAGCGACGGGCTCATCGGCGGGACGCTGTCCTGCAGGCGGCTCAGCGTGCGGCGGGCGGCCGGGGTCAGGCCGTCGTCGATGTAGCTGGCCATCTGGCCGAGCTTCATCAGCACGCCCTTCATCGTGCCCAGCGTCGCCGCGACATCCTCGGCGGTGCGCAACGCCAGGTCCTCGCGCAGCTGCTGCCGGTGCTCACCCGCCGCCGCGAACAACCCCGCCGCCAGATAGCGCGGCGCGTTGCCCGCGTACCGGGCGCCGCCGCGCAGGGCCAGCCGTGCGGCGGCCAGTCCCCGGGCGAACCGCAGCCGGCGCCGGCCCGTCACGCGGCGCGCATCCGCAACGTGATCCGCTGCCGGGCCTCGAGCACGCCTGGCTCGCCGAGAAATACGGCGTCGAGCAGGCCGAGGGCGCCCCTGACCTCGTCCCGTCGTACGTCCGGAGCCGCCAGACCGTAAAGATCAAGAGCCCAAGGCGGCAGTGAGATCAGAACAGCATTCCTGATTTCTTCCCACAGATCGGCTATCTCGTCGTCCATGCCTGGCGGATCCAGCAGGTAGGCCGCCGTCTCCTGGGCCGCGGGGGTAAGCGCGAGACGAGGAACCAGCGTCGTTATGAACGATGAAAGAGAATCAGCGTCCGACGGGATCAGCGGCTCATCGACCCCGAGCAGCGCGGCGCTGATCGCCATTTCGCGCACGTAGGCATCGGCGTCGGCGGGGGTGCCGAACAGCTCGCACCCGGCCAGCCCCGAGTCGACGAACGTGCTGTGCACCCACAGCAGCAAGGTGGGGTCGCTGGCCGAATACGGTTCTCCGTCGAAGGTGCCGCGGACATGCTCGTGCACCCGGCGGACCCGTGCCGCTGCCCGGTCGGCGGCGGCCCGGTCGCCGAACGTCACCGTGGCCAGGTACGCGGACGTGGCGGCAAGCCGCCCGACCGGGTCCTGCCGCCAGTCGCTGTGCTGGTCCACGCCGGCCATCGCGAGCGGGTGCAGGGCCTGCATGAGCAGAGCGCGCAGGCCGGCGACCGGCGCGGACAGGTCGCCGGCCACCCGCCAGGTGACGCTGCCCGGGCCGAAGTAGCCGTCGTCGGCCGGCTGCTCGGGCACGGCGGCGATAAACGCGGCGGCCGACCGCTCGACCAGGTCCGCCGCGTCCGCTCCGTAAGACGAGCTCACAACCTCAGCCCCGCGAACAGGTCGTCTTCGGGCAGCGCCGCCGGGGTCGAGTTCTCCGCCCTGATGAAGGTCTCGTAGCCGAACGCGACCTCGGCCACCGAATCCGGCAACTTGCTGAAGAACGAATCCTGGATCTGGCTGCCGTGCGCGAACAGGGCGTCCCGCTTGCGGCCGAGCACGGGCCGGATGTCCACGGCCGTGCTGATCCGCGCCTCGGACTCGGCGGCCATGCGCGCCGTCTCCGGGTCGCGGTCCTCCCAGTCGGGTACCTCCGCGCCGGCCTCGCGCAGCGCCTCGAAGACCTTCTGCCACGAACTCGACCGCATGGCGGACAGGTAGAGCTTCGCGGGTATTCCGCTGAGCGCGAACGCATGCTGGGCGGCGCGGCTGGCGTGGACGTGATCGGGGTGCTGATACGGGCCCTTATCGTCGTACGTGACCAGGACCTGCGGCCGGTACTGCTCGATGAGTTCCTTGATCCGTCCGGCCACCGTGTCCAGCGGCACATTGCAGAAGGCGTCCGGAAGTCCCTTGTAGTCCCAGTCCGGCATGCCGGAGTCGTGATAGCCGAGCAGTTCCAGATTGGTGACCCCGAGGATTTCGCAGGACTTGCGGAGCTCGGCCAGGCGCTGTTGCGCGACCGCCTGCGCGTCGTGGCCGTCCTGGCCCGGCTTGACACCGCCAGGTGCGTCCCCGAATTCCCCGTTTGTGCAGGTCACGACCACGGTTCTGATGCCCTGAGCGGAATATGTGGCGAGTACACCGCCGGTGCTCGACGCTTCGTCGTCGGGATGTGCGTGTACTGCCATCATCGTGAGCGTTTCTGCTGCCATGCCTCAAGCGTGCCTGATGTGCCGTACGCTCCGCCAATCGGGGCGTGCTGGGCTCTGGCTCTCTCTCTATCTGTGGGCCGAGATGGCGGTGAGGGTGGCGAGCATGAACGTGCCTAGGGCGGCGAAACCGTGGCAGACGGGGATCAGCGGTGCTAGCCGGAGCTTGCGGCGGACGACCCTGGGCGGCGCCGCCAGCAGGCTGGCGATCATCTCGTCGGTGACCGTCCATGGGTGCCCGGGATCTGGCTCGGGCCCGGCGGCAGGCGGATGTCCGGCTGCGGGCTCCTCCTCCGCGGGGCGGAGCGGATAGGGCGTCCACAGGGTGACCGTGCAGATGCCCAAGGTGATGGCGGCGCAGATGACGCCGACACCCAGCCAGGCCAGCGCGACGGCACGCGTCCCCAGGTAGCAGGCCCAGACCACTATGCCGGTGACCGCGGTCCCGGCGTGGCCGAACACAACCGGTGGCGGCACGCCCACCCCCGTGACGCGCTGTCGGCGCAGTCCGCCGCGGACGACCCAGGTGCGCAGCATAAACACGCCAATGCTCGCGGTGACGAGCCAGGCAACCAGCGCTGCGGCACCGAGTTCACGGGTTTGAGCGGTCATTATTCACATCCGCGACAGATGGTTAGCCGCAGCGTACTCGCTAATACTCCGATTCGGCAGCGTCGGTGATGGCGTCCGGATGCATTTTCGTGTAATGGGCCGTAAGTACCTCGCTGGCCTTGCCGGGCCGGTAAGCGAGCGTGCGCCCGCATATCTCGCAGCGGGTGACGGGCAGCTGGGTAACCGTCACGGGGAACTTGGGTGAGTCTGACCTGGTCATTTGCTTCCATCCTGGCATACCCCAGCCGGGACGTCGCGGGCGGAGTACAGGCACTTGCGCCTTAGCGTGAACCGGGGCGGATGAGGCCGGCCTCGTAGGCCAGGACAACTAGCTGGACACGGTCGCGGAGGGCTAGTTTGGCTAGAATGCGGCCTACATGGGATTTGACGGTGGTTTCGGACACGGAAAGCGTTCGGGCGATCTCGGCGTTAGACAGGCCGCGCGCCACCGCGGTGAGCACCTCGCGCTCCCGGTCAGTCAGCTCGGCCAGCCGGGGAAAGCGGTCGGCATGAGGTACGGGCAGCAGGTGCGCGTACTCGTCTAGCAGCCGCCTGGTGACCCGGGCCGAGACGATCGCGTCGCCCGCCGCGATGGTCCTGATCGCGGAGACGAGCTCGGCCGGGCGAACATCCTTGGTCAAGAAGCCGCTGGCTCCGGCGCGCAGCGCGCCGAACGCGTACTCATCGAGGTCGAAGGTGGTCAGCACGAGCACCCGGGGCGTGCTGGCGGCCCGCGCGCCGGTGATCAGGCGGGTCGCTTCTATGCCGTCCGTGCCGGGCATTCTTATATCCATCAGAACAACGTCTGGTGCGTGTGCCCGTGCTGCGGCCACGGCTTCCTCGCCGGTGCCGGCCTCGGCTACCACGGTCAGGTCGGGCTCGGCCTCGATGATCATGCCGAAGCCCTTGCGCAGCAGCGGCTGGTCGTCGGCGAGCAGGACGGTGATGCTCATGCGCGGGTGAGCGTGGCCCGGACCAGCCAGCCGCCGTGGGCGGAGGGGCCGGCGCTGACCGTCCCGCCGTGCAGGGCCGCCCGCTCGCGCATGCCGCCGATGCCGTGGCCCATCCGGTGCTGGCTGGCTGGCTTGCCTGTCCCGTCGTCGGCGACATGGATGGTGACCCGCGGCGCGTCGTAGCGGATCGTGACCCGCGCACGCCGGGCCCCGGCGTGGCGGATCGTGTTGGTCAGCGCCTCCTGGACGATGCGGTAGGCGGTCAGTTCCGCCGAGGCGCCGAGCGGAAACGGGACGCCCTCCACGGCGAGATCCACGGCGAGCCCGGTGGCCCTGACCCGTTCGGCGAGCGTGTCCAGCTGGCTCAGCCCAGGCTGCGGCGCTTCGAGGTCCATGCCCGGCACGTCTTCCATGCCCGGCATGTCTTCCGTGCCCCGTACGCCTTCCGTGCCGGGCATGTCTTCCGCGCGCAGCACGCCGAGCATCGCGCGCATGTCCGATAGCGCCCGCCGGCCGGCCTCGGCCACCTCGGCCATGGCCTCCCGGCCGGGGGCGGACGGGCCGACGATCAGTGCGGCATCGGCCAGCGTGATCACCACGGACAGCGAATGCGAGACGATGTCGTGCAGTTCCCTGGCGATCCGGGTCCGCTCGGCGGCCGCCGCGATGACCGCCTGCTGGTCCCGTTCGATGGCGAGCCGCCTGGCCCGTTCGTCCATCCAGGCCAGGTATCTGCTGCCGGAGGCGGCAGTCAGCCCGGCGGAGAGCGCCGCTACCACCGTGGCGGTGAGGAACAGCAGCGAGCGTGGCACGGTGCCGGCCGGCTCCCATCGCACCGCCGCCATGATCGCCCCGGTCTCGAGCAGCGCGGCGGCGAGCAGCGCCCGGGTCCGCGACTGGTGCGCGGCGACCGTGTACAGGGCGACGAGCAGCGCCCCGTCGGCGATGAGCGGCGGGCCGGCCAGCCACTGGCCGAACGCGATGGCGCTGGCCAGCAGGAAGACGGCTGATGGCCAGGCCCTCCGGAACGCGATCGCGCCGACGAGCGCCACCTGGAAGGCCATCGCCCGCGGCCCGGCGAAGGGTGACTCCTCCAGCCACGCCGTGGACAGGGCCAGCAGCACGGCAGCCAGCAAGGCGTCGGTCGCGATCGGGTGGGCGCGGACCACGCCGCGTCCCCGCCCGAACAGGCCCCGGGTGATCTCATCCGGCGGCTGGAGAGCGGTCCGCTGCAGACCCAGGTTTTCGGTCATGGTGCTCACGGCAGGCATCCTTCGCGCAGGGTTACCCGCAGCGTACCGTCCGACCTGAGGATGATCCGGTGCTGGCGGATTTCCTCCTCCGGGATGTCGCACGCACGGGTGCTGAGCCCCTACGCTCGGTTGACATGTCCTCGCTCGAACGTCTGCTGCGTGTATTCAAGGTGGACTTCCGGCCCGCTCACCGGCAGCCGTCGGCACTCAGCGTGGTGATCGCGACCGTCGCCTCCCTGGCGGGCTCGCTGGCCGCCGACGCCATCCTGGTGGCGATCGGGATCAGGATCTTCCCCTCGGTGAAGCACTTCGGCCACTTCCAGTTCTCCGACTACGCCAAGCTGACCGTGATCGGCGTGCTGATCGCCTGCGCGGCGTGGCCCGTGGTCACCAGGATCAGCTCCGAGCCCCGCTGGCTGTTCCTGCGCATGGCCGTCGCGGTCACGCTGGTGCTGTGGCTGCCCGATGTCTACATCCTTAAGCTAGGAGAGCCGGCCCGCGGGGTCGCCGTGCTCATGGCCATGCACCTGGCGATCGCGCTGGTCACCTATAACTGCCTGGTGCATATCGCCAAGGTGCGTCCAGGCACCGTCCACGGAGGACACCGTGCGCCCTTTCTTCCCGGAGCCCGTCAAGGCGAAGGTGCCCGAGATCACCGCGCTGTTCTGGGTGATGAAACTCCTGACCACAGCCGGCGGTGAGGCAACCTCCGACTGGCTTGCCCTGGGCAGTCACGTGGTCGGCGGGGCGGTCGAGACCGGGCTGCTCATCATCGGCCTTGTCTGGCAGTTCAGCATCCGCCGGTACACGGCGGCGGCGTACTGGTTCCTCGCCTATGCCATCGCCATCTTCGGCACTGGCGTGTCGGACACGCTGCACCTGACGTTCGGCATCCCCTATTCGGGTACCACGCTGCTGTGGGCGGTGGTGCTGGCCGTCGTCTTCATCGTCTGGTACCGCACAGAAGGCACGCTGTCCATCCACAGCATCCTCACCCGGCGCCGGGAGATGTTCTACTGGGCCACGGTGTTCGCCACATTCGCGCTCGGCACCGCGCTGGGCGACTTCACCGCCAGTACGCTCAAGCTCGGCTACTTCTCCTCCGCGGTCCTGTTCGCCGTGGTGATCATGGTCCCGCTGGTGGGATGGCGGGCCGGGATGAATCCGATCGCCGCCTTCTGGTTCGCCTACGTGATCACCCGCCCGCTCGGCGCCTCAATCGCGGATTACGTGAGCAAGCCGCACTCGATCAGCGGCGCCAACTTCGGCGACGGGCCCACCGCGGTGGTCATCACGGTCGCCGTGGCCGTCGGGGCCGGCTACCTGGCGATTACCCGCAGCGACATCCAGCCCGCTCACGCCGGCGCCGTCGGCATTCCGGTCACGACCCCTCCGGCTCAGACCAGGTAGCCAGGGCCCGCCGCACGGCGGCGGTGTGCCCGGCGTCCCAGCGCACCGCCGGATCGGGCTCCAGGAACGCTGACGCCACGGCGGCCAGGCCCAGTCCGGGCAGTGACCACTCGTCCCTGGTGAGCGCGCCGAACGGGTTCGCCGCGATCCGCTGCTCCGCCGCGGCGGGCGTGGATAGCGCCATGATGACGATGCCGCGCATGGTGGCGCTGATCAGCGTCGCGAGCGTCTGGAAGGTGACGCCGGCCTGCGGCCGGAGCCGGTAGCCGAACAGCCGGGTCAGCTGCTCCCACGCGCTGGCGACCCTGGCGTTGTGCGCCCGCTCGGACTCGGCCAGCGCGGCCTGGACCTGGTCCCGGAGCGCGCCGTCGGCGAGGCTCAGGAATGTGGCGTGCAGGGCGATGTAGGTGCGCCAGCCGGCCGACGCGTACATGGTCTGGAAGTCCAGCAGCG
>Ga0335074_10012055_pt1 | contig 12107 bp, 8 predicted proteins | sample Lox_Sample_23_FD_206715 | JGI IMG/M metagenome (GOLD analysis project Ga0335074, IMG submission 206715) | Soil microbial communities from Loxahatchee National Wildlife Refuge, Florida, United States - Lox_Sample_2.3 | ecosystem: Environmental > Terrestrial > Soil > Wetlands | place: USA: Florida...
GCGATCGCCGGGCTGCGCGGCCACAAGCGCCACCAGGTCCTGGTCGCGCTGCGGTCCCTGATGCGGCACTGCAAGAAGAACGGCCTGATCTTCGCCGATCCAGCCGCACGCACCCGGGGCCCGGAACGGCCCCAGACGATCATCCTGCCGCTGCCGGCATCCCGCGTCAGCGCCGTCACCGCCAGCGCCGTCACCCCGGCCGCCCGGCTCGCGCTCGCCCTCGCCGCCGTCTACGCACTGCGCCCCGAGGCCATCCGGCACCTCACCCTCGGCGACATCGACCTCACCAGCCGGAGGATCACCCTCGCCGGCCAGTCCCGCCCGCTGGACGACCTGACCCGCAGGCTCATCACCCAATGGCTCGGCTGGCGGCGCGAGCGCTGGCCACAGACATCCAGCCCCTACCTGCTCATCAACAACCAGACCGCGATGACCACCCGTCCCGTCAGCGAGAACTGGCTCGGCGGCCTGCTCCGCGGCCTCGGCGCCACCCTCGAGCAACTGCGCATCGACCGCCAGCTCGACGAAGCCCTCACCGCCGGCCCCGACCCGCTCCACCTCGCCGCCGTGTTCGGCGTCGGCGACGAAACCGCGATCAAGTACGCCACCGCCGCACGCCGCCTCCTGGCCAGCGCCGCCGAACAAGACCCGCCAGGTTAACCGCGAACCCGGGGACCCGCGACCGCTATCCGGCGCACGCACCCCCGAGTTCCCGCTGAAATACCTTCACTCTGGCTGAACTCCGGGGAAAGCCCCGGGCCCCCACAGATCCGTGCTTGACAGTCTCCCGTCACACGGCTCTTGTCATCCTGTCCACCAGGAATAGGGCACCCAGGCCCAGTGGGCGAATAGCCGGGGGTACTGGGCAGTGACGCGTTCCCAGCAGGCCCTGGCCTTCTTCTTGGATGCCAGCCGCTTGTATTTCTTGCGGAGCCAGCGCATCAGGTAGGCGTTGATGCGCCGCAGGAGGGGCAGCAGCGCGGAGCGGTAGAACGCCCCGTAGTACTGCATCCAGCCCCGGATCACGGGATTGATCTCCCGGGCGAGGCTGCCCATGGTGTGCCAGGTGCGCAGGTGCAGCCGCCAGCGGCGGACCTGCGCACCCATCTTGGCCTGGGCGTCCTTGCTGACCGCGGGCAAGAACGAGGTGAACTTCTTGCCGTTGTTGCCGCGGGCCGCGCGGGCACGGAAGGTGAACCCCAAGAACGTGAACGACACATGCTCGTGCGAGCCGCGCCGCGTGCCGTCCTTGCAGTACACGATCCGGGTTTTGGCCGGGTGCAACCGTAGCCCGACCTCCTCCATCCTGTTTTGCAGCGCCGCCAGCACCTCGCGGGCCTGCCGCTCGGTGGCGCAGTGGACGACCGCGTCATCGGCGTACCGCTCGAACTGGACCCCCGGATAGTTCCGGGCGAGCCAGACATCGAACGCGTAGTGCATGAACAGGTTAGCCAGCACGGGGCGAAACCGCTGAACCTGTGGGGTTCCCCGGTCCCGCTCCAGCAGGCTGCCGTCGGGCAGCTGCAGCGGGGCGGCCAGCCACCGCTTGACATGCAGCAGCAACCACGGCAGGTCGGTGTGCGCCTCCACTGCCTTGATGATCAGGTCCCACCGCACGCTGTCGAAGAACTTTCCGACATCAAGGTCGATCAGCCAGTCCTTCTTCCAGCACCGCTTCCGGCATGCCGCCACCGCGTCCAGGGCCGACCGGCCGGGCCGGTACCCGTAGGAGTCGGGGTGGAAGATGGGCTCCACCGCCTTCTCCAGCCGGGCCGCGACCACGGTCTGCGCGATCCTGTCCGCGACGGCCGGGACGGTGACTTCATACTGCCTCTCCTGCAGTCGCGTCTTGGGCTGGATTTGGTTTCTCGTGATCGGCGCTGGCCACGGCGCCGTGGTGATGTTGTCATGATGGCAGCGGGCACCGACATCGCGGTCTGTTCAGTGCCGCTGGCGGGGCTTGGTCTTGCGGGCGGCCGGGTTGAGATGGCCGGATTGCCCGATCCGGGCGCGGCATCCGTCCTGAACCTGGTCGTTCCAGGGGATGTGCAGACGGCCGTCCTGGCCGCGGCGGACGGTCAGCTTGCCGGTGTCGATCCAGTAGTAGATGACGTGAATGCTGCAGCCGAGCTGGTAGGCCGCTTCGGTGACGCTGACCTCACCATCGGCGGCGGGAGATGGCGGGGCGGGCAGCGTGCGCGGCCGGGCGGTGCGGCCCGGGCGGGCGGACTGGGCGATCAGTTCCTGGCAGCGGGCCTGAACCTGGTCGTCCCACGGGACGCAGGACCGGCCGCCTGAGCTGCGGCGGACGGTCAGCTGCCCGGTGTGGATCCAGTGGTAGATGACGGTGGTGCTGCAGCCGGTCCGGCTGGCGGCCTCGGTCACGGAGATCTCGCCGTCGGCGTAGGCGGGCGGGGCGGGGATGTGGCAGGCGTGGCGGATCCACTGGACGGCCTTGACGTCGAACGGGCGGCCGTTGCCGGTGACCAGCCCGGTGGTGATCAGCCGCTCGGCCAGCTCGGCGGCGGGCGTGACAGGGCCGAGCTGGCGGATCATCTCCACGGCTGGGGAAGGGCTGCGCTTGGCGGTGCCGGGATGGATGGCGCGGCTCACGCGCAGCTCGTCGGTGGCGCCGGCGTGCCAGCGGATCCCGGTCCGGACCTTGGCCTGGTCGGGCTCGGGCAGCACGGTGATGTCCGCGATCAAGGTGCGCAGCAGCCGCTTGCGGTCCTTGCTGCTGGTGGCCGGGGCGTGCCAGAGTGCGGGCAGGCCGGCGGCGAGTTTCTCCAGCTCGGCCCGGCCGGGCAGTGGCGGCAGCGATTCGCTGGCGGCCTCCAGCGCCTGCCCGGCCTCGGCGAGGGCAGCGAGCCTGGCTTCCCAGCGGGCCTCCAGGCTGCGGGCGACCAGCCGGTTCTCCGGCTCGCAGGCGCACAATGCGCGCTCGGCGCGGTCTGCCTCATACCGCGCGCGTTCGACCGCGAGTTCGGCGGCCCGGCTGATCCGCTGGTGCCGGCCGGCTACCTCGTCGGCCGCGGACAGCGCCAGGGCGACCTGCTCGGGGGTCAGCGCGTCCAGCAGTACCCCGGCGACCGCGTCATCGACGGTGGCGGCGGCCACCGACCGGCAGGTGGGGGTGGTCAGCCGGCCGGCGCGGGAGGAGCACTCGCAGGCGGGCCGCTGATCGGTGTGGTAGTTGGTGCGCATCGGCTTGCCGCACGACCCGCAGGAGAGGATGCCCTGGCACAGCGCGGAGCCTTCCCGCGGCGGGCGGGCGCCGGCGTTGGCCCGGTTGGCCGCCAGCCTGGCCTCGTTGGCCAGGTAACAAGCCCAGGTGATGTATCCCTCGTGGTGGTCTTTGATCAGCACCGGCCACTGGGTGCGGGGCCGTTCCACCAGCGCGGTGTTCACCGTGCCGTCCGGCTCGGCGGTGCGCCGGGAAGAGTGCCGGCCGTGCACGCAGGCGCCCGCGTAGCCGGGGTTCTTCAAGATCCCGGTCACCCGGGCGTGGGTGAGCTTGCCCCAGCGCAGCTGCCCGGCCCGCGCGCCGCCGTAGGCGCGCAGCGGGAACCGGCGATCCTTGAACGCGGCAACGACGCCGTAGGCCGAGCCGCAGGCGGTGAACGCGGCGAACACGTCCCGGATCGCGGCCTGGACCCCGGCGCCGGGGTCGATCACGATATCCCCGGCGTCGTCGTGGACCAGCCCCGCCGGCAGCGGGGTGCGCAGCTCGCCGCGCTCGGCGGCGGCCCGCTTGTTGGCGTGCAGCCGCTGGGCCATCACGCGGAGTTCCATTTCTCCCATGGTGCCCTTGAATCCCGGCAGGACGCGGTCGTTCACGCCGGCGGGGTCGTAGACCCCGTCCGGGTCGATCAGCAGCGTGCCAGTGATCCGGGCGAACTCCGCCAGCCGGGCCACGCCGGCATTGGAGCGGGCCAGCCGGGTGATCTCGATCCCGAAGATCGCCCCGACATCGCCGGAGCAGACCCTGGTGACCAGCTCGGTGAACCCTTCCCGGGCCACTCCCCACTTGCCGGAGATCCCCAGGTCGGTGTCGATCACCTCGATGTCGCTGCGGGCCCAGCCCAGCGCGGCCGCCTTGTCCGCCAGGGCGTACTGGCTCCTGGTCGACTCGGTGTGCTCGCGGACCTGGGCCATCGAGGACTGGCGCAGGTAGATTAGCGCCGCCCGCTGGCGGTGGCTGGTCGTTATCTTGTGCTCGCCGTTCACTGGCGCCTCCCAGCACGCAGATGGTCATGTTGGCCAGCGCCGCGACCGCCTCGGCCCGCGCGGGCCCGGTCAAGACGGCGGCGCCCACCGGCTACTGCAGTTCTCTGCGGGCCAGCAGCTCGGCGTTGATCGCCGAGATCTCCGCCAGCACCGCCTCGGCCTGCTCGCCCCGGCGCAGGTAGCGGCGCACCACTCCGGCCAGCGCGGCCGGCACGTACCTGGCCCGGCCGCGGCCGGCCGGGCGCGGGGTGAAGTAGGCATATGGCCCGTGCGGCTGGCCGCGCTCGCACCGGCAGCCGGGCCGCCCGCACCGGCGTCCCTGCTCGGTCAGCGTCCCGGCCATTACCTGTTCGACGTCGCCGAGCCGGGCCGCCGCCGCCCGGCGGCGCGCCAGCAGCTGGCGGGCGGACAGGCTGCCGAGGTCATCCTTGTGTGCACTCATCACACAAGAGGATGCCGGGATCAGGCCCCCGGTCAACGACCGCGCAATGAACGGGCAAGCGTGTCGAGCCCGGCCAGGCCCTCGGCCGACAGCCGCAGGGCCAGCGGAGGCTCACCCCGGCCGGTCCACGACTGCGGCAGCGTGATCTGGCCGCTGACACCGCCCGCGCACACGAACACCGTGTCCGCCCCGCGGAGCTTGGAATACAGAACCTCGAGCCGCTGGCCGTTCAGCGGGTGGAACCGATGGGTGACAATCACGAAACCCGAAGGGTCACTGGAAGCAACGGCACGATGCCGCGTCCGTCGGCACCCCGGAGAATTCGGGTACCCGATCCATGCGGTTTCGGTATTTCCACCGCTTTCACCGGAGGCGGGAAATAGGAGCCTGACGACATCCGGTTCCAGATCTTATACAGGTTACCCTTGAGATCCTTCTCGAATTCCGCCAGCGTCACCTCATCCACTCCCGGCGCGCCCTTATTGGCCTTCACCTTCAGGTAGGCCTCCTGCACCTCCCACTTCGAGATATCAAACGGCTTTCCCGGCGGCTTCAGCTCGCCCATGCAGTTCCTCCCAGTTTCCTGGTTGACCAAACGAACCAGCCACGGATAACCCGGCCCCTTCGCTCCCCCGCCATTACAGCCGGCTCGCCGCTACTACGAGCCGGTCCGCCGGCGCACGCCGCACCGGTACTCAGCGCCTCGCGGGTCATGCCGCTTGTGCGCGCTCCCTCTCGCCGCCCTGCCAGCAGGACGTCACTATCGGCGTGCGCCTTCCCACGTTCCGCGCAAGAGCCGCAGGCCGGGCTCACGTCGCCTCCATGCCGGACACCGCCTGGCCAGTAAAACGGGCACCCGCCAGGCTCATCCCGGGAGCACAAGAACCCCACGGTTTCGATGTCACCTGAAGTTAAATAACGACACGTCCGCAGCGATCGTCTTCCCGGCCCCCACCTGACGCAGTCTCGCCGCGCCTTTTCCCGCATCGCTCAGCACAACAGTCTTCAGCTAATGCACCATGCGGTGGTTTGAAGCCTCCCCCCGAAAGGGCGACTCCGAAGGGCCATCAATCCTCCATCTCCTACGCAGCACCGCTTCAAAGAGCTTTCCTGCATAGGCCCCTTTCCGCGCTCGTGGCGCACCTTAAGTTTTAACCTTATTTCTATTCATATCATGCTATATGCGGAAGATTCGTTCATATGTCTGACCGGTGAGCGGGGAACGGCCGTTTCCTCGATGCTGGGTGTTGCCACACACCCCTGCATCACAAAAAGGAAACGGCCGTGCTTCCTACCCCGCCACGGTCTGGTTCCGGGCTGCAAACGCTTCCGGGAACCGGGCCGGTCCTGCCGTCAGCGCCTGCGGGCGTTCCGGATCCGGCGGTCTTCGCCGGCGCCGTTACGCGCTACCGGGCGCTGGAGCGGCTGCACGGGTTCCGGCAGTCGCTGTATGAGTGCCTGGACGCGCGGGCGGACGCGCTGTTCGAGCTGGCCGACGCCGTCTTGTGCGCGGATCATGCGGTGACATCGCTGGTGCGGCTATGCCTGGAGCCGGAGTTCACCCGCGGCCACGGCGCCCTGTATGACGCGCTTGCGGCCGGCCGGATCGACGATGAGAAGCTGTTCTCCCTGCTGGCGGCGGAGCTGCCGCAGGCCGTGGACGGGCCACAGGCCCGCACCTGGATCGCGGAGCACGACGTGATCGACCGCGGACTGCTGGACAAGGCGCTGGCCGGCCTGCCCGCAGGGGACGCGGCGCGGGTGCGGGACGCGTGCGCCCGGTGGAGCCGGCTGCGGTTCGCCGTCGACGCGACCGCGTATCCCCGGCCGGACGCGTGGTGCTCCCCGGGCCGCGAGCACGTCCACAACGGCGCCTGCCACTGCAAAGGGTCCAGCAAGACCGCACCTGGCTGGGAGTACCAGTTCATCGCGGCCATCGGCCATCTGCGCACCGCATGGGCCGCCCTGGCCGACGTGACACGCACCGTGCCCGCGACCCGCACGGCGCAGACGATCGCGCAGGTGAAGAGCGTGCTGCGCGGCCTGCGCGCTGCCGGGAACGGAGTGAAGACCGCGCCGCTGTTCGTCTTCGACGCCGGCTACAGCGCCGCCGCGCTCACCGACGGCCTCCTCGGCTGCCCGGTCCACGTCCTGGTCCGGCTGGCCGCCGGCTCGGTGTTCTATGCCGAGCCCATTGCCTGGGACGGCAAGTACGGGCGCCCCGCCCGCCGCGGGGCAGCGGTGCACTGCCTGGAGCAGGGAGACTTCGCCGCTGCCGCCGCGGGAAACGCTCCCCGGGGCCGGAAGAAGCCGCTGCCGCCGAACCCCGAGCCAGACGAGATCCTCGTCCTGCCCGATACCCCGCTCTACGGCACCGTCCGGGCCGAGGACCTGGCACGGCGTGCATCCCCTCATCCACGGCGACCGCGGCTGGTTCGCCGGACGGACGGAACTGCCGGTCCTGCGCGGCGCTCTCGTCCACGTCACCGTCGACCGGCTGCCCGACGGCCGGGACCCGCACCGGGCTATGTGGCTGTGGCATGCCGGCCCCGGCCCGTTGTCCCTGGACGAGCTGTGGCGCGCCTACCTCGCACGCTTCGACATCGAGCACGCCTTCAAGCTCCTCAAGGGCACCCTCGGCCTCACCGCCGCCAAAGTCCGCGATCCCGGCCAGGCCGACCGCTGGGCCCGGCTCCTTATGGCCGCGCACGCCCAGCTCCTGCTCGCCCGGCCCCTGGCCGGCGACCTCCGCCGGCCCTGGGAGAAGCACCCTGACCCCGCCCGGCCGCTGGCACCGGGCCGGGTCCGCCGCGGGTTCCGCAACATCCGCCGTGAGCTGGGAACTCCCGCCCGTGTCGCGAAACCCTCCCGCCCCGGCCCCGGCAGGCCCAAAGGCAGCAGCAAAGGGCCAGCTCTCCGCTATCTTCTCCCCGGCGAAGCCGACATGCCGCGCTGCCGCGCACGACAAAACCTGACCTGACCAGGGAAAAGGTTAAAACTTAAGCTTAGCCTGAATCCACCGAGTGAATAGGTGTCCATTCGGGCGCGTCGATGCGAAAGATGCCCTCTGAGCTGGGACGATGGGAGTTGCTGAAGCGGCCGTCGTTGAGCTGGAGAGGACACCTCGCAAGTGCGATTGCTGCACCAATGTTCTCGGGAGGATCCACGCGATGTTTGATGACCCGGACCTTGTGTCACATGCTGGCGCGCTGGGTGAGGGCCGTTCCTAGTCGCCGGGAGGCCCCCCCGTGCCCGGGGAGGTTCAGGCGGCCGCGCGGCCCCGCCTGCGCTGCGCGCGGTGTCCATCCAGGCAACCGGGCGCAGGAGTCTCATCCTGGTTCCCGGATTTCTATCGTTACGTCGTTCTCAGCGTGGATGCGGTCAATGTGGTTGCGCATAGCAGTCTGCACCGGGCCCTCGTAGCGGCGCGGCCACCCGAGGTCGCCGCGCCGGGCTGCCCATGTTTCGCTGCTGGTCGTGCCATGCTCGGTATTGCATAGGCTGCAGCGCCAGCGCCACTGGTGCCGGTGTACGTCGTACCAGGCCACCACGGTGCCCTCGTCGTCTGGTTCCAGATCCACGCAGTTCAGGCTATGCCGGGTGAGCGCACGCTCCGCTGCGGCGGCCGGGACATCTGAGCTGAGCCTCGATCCAGCGGCCAACGAGGGGTGCCTCCGGGGCGTGTCTACCTGAAAGGTGCCCTTTGAGCTGGGACGATGAGAGTGTCTGACGCTTCCGTCGCCGGGTTCGAAAGGGTTTAGAGAATTGGCGCGGGACCATTTCCGCCGTGTGCCAATGCGAGAATTAACGGCGCTCAGCATAATCGGACGCGCCCGATATTCACGTGACGGCCGGGCGAGCGGAACGTACCCTGGCACATGCTATGCACGCTTCTGTTACCGTCACTCCCGCGCAACTGCCGGAACTGCTCCTGCACGTCGCGGTGGTACGGCCTGTTTTCATCTGGGGTCAGCCAGGCATCGGCAAGTCCAGCCTGGTCGAGGAGTTCGCCGCGCAGGTCGGACTGGAGTGCCAGACATTGCTCGGCACTCAGCTCGCGGCCGAGGATCTCATTGGCGTGCCCAGGATCATCGGGGATGACGACCGGGCGCGCAGCCGTTTCTGCCCTCCCGAGGCCATAGCGCGAGATGAACCCTACGTGCTCTTCCTTGACGAGCTGAACGGATCAAGCCACGAAGTGCAGAAGGCGTTCTACAGCCTGATCTTGAACCGGCGGCTCGGCGCCTACACGCTGCATCCGGAGTCGGTGGTGATCGGGGCGGGGAACCGGAGCCAGGACTCGGCCATCGTGCGGCCGATGTCTTCGGCGCTGATCAACCGGCTGGTTCACGTCCACCTGGTGAGCAGCCCCCGCGACTGGCTGGCCTGGGCGCGGCGCAGCGGCATCCACCCGTGGGTCATCGACTACATCAGCCAGCGGCCCGACCATCTGACGACCGCGCCGCCCCGGCATGAGGAGCCGTTCTCCACCCCTCGTGCCTGGCACATTCTCTCCGACCTGCTGCACTCTTACGGCGCCGGGCTGGCGGACGGGCCGGAGGTATCCGAGGAACTGCTGCGTATCCTCACGCTGGGCTCGGTGTCACCGTCACACGCGGGCCAGTTCCGTGGTTACGTTCGCCAGCTGCGGCATGCGTGGTCGCTCGACGCGCTGCTGAAGGGGACGATGCACTGGCCTGCCGAGCCCACCGAGCGCGATGTCTGCTATTTCCTGGCGCAGAGCCTGCGCGCCCGGCTGGCGAAGGAGCTTCCGCCGTCACGGGCCCGGCTCAGCGGCGGCGCGTTGAACCTGGCTCATCGCGCGAAGGCCCTTCTCGCCGAGCTGGCTGAAATCAGCGTCGAGGCCGCCCAGACGGTCGTCGCGAGCACGCAGGATGGGGTGAACGAGGACGGCAGCGACGCACGGCTGCCTTCCTGGTTCATGGTCGAGGTGGTACGCGACCTGCCGCGACTCGCCGCCGCGCGCGACGGGACCAAGGTGTAGTCGTGCCGCGGAGGAGCCGCCAGGCCCGGCGACCTGAAGTGCGGACCGACCCGGCGGCCGAGAACAGGAATTGGGGCCTAAGGTTCGTTCACGGGCACCCGCTGTTCGCGCCGCTGGCGAACGGGGCCACCTGGTACGCCAGGGACGAGTACCGGTGCCCGCCCGATGGATGGGCCGTGGTGACCAGTCTCGGGCACGTCTGCCTGCACCCGCGACGGCGCGGCGAGCCGGAGGAGTGGGCCTGGGTCGCGGCTCACTGCCTGCTTCACCTCGGATTCGACCACTTGGCCCAGCACCGCCTGGCGGGCTGGCGCGCGGCAGTTGGCCTGCCGTCGTCCGGAAGCCCGGGGGCGGACTTCGACGTGGCGTGGAACCTCGCGGCCTGCGTGACGGTCAACCGGTTCCTTTCCCACCTGAAGATCGGGCGGCCACCCGAGGGACTCGGCGGGCCCACCAACTACGATCACCTGGCCGGGGGCGGGGACGACGAGGGCCGCTTCGCCCAGCGGCTACGGTCCCTGGGGACTCCGCTCGACCTGGCCGAGGCGGGGACCGGGGGGCCGCGCGGTGACCTGTGCTGGGCGGGCGCTCCCCCGGCCGGGACCTGGCACCGGCCGGTGAACTGGCCCGAGCTACTCGCCGCCGGGCTGGAGAGCGCGGTCGGCGACGCCGTGGATGTCGCGGGCGGTGTGGCGGAGAGCCTGACCGGCGAGGTCGGGCGGAAGACGGAGTGGCGGCAGGCGCTCAACTGGTTCGTCTCGTCCTATCCGCTGCTTGGCGCGCTCGCCGCCGCGTTCAAGCTGGTCGAGGACGCACAGGTGTGCCGCGTGCACGGCATCTCGATCGCGGCGATCAGCCCGGCCGCCGCCGAACTTTACGTCAACCCGCTGTACCGGCTGGCCGACGGCGAGTACCGGTTCGTGCTCGCTCACGAACTGCTGCATGCCGGGTTGCGGCACGACACCCGAGGCGGCGGCCGGGACCCCTGGTTGTGGAACGTGGCCTGCGACTACGTGATCAACGGCTGGCTGGTCGAGATGGCGGTGGGCGATCTGCCCGACACCGCGCTTTACGACCCGTCGCTGCGCGGCAAGTCAGCCGAGGAGGTCTACGACCAGATCGCGGCCGGCCGGCGCCGCACGTGGAAGCTTGCGACGTTGCGCGGCCCCGGGGCCTGCGACATCCTGCCCCGGCGGCTGACCGGTCCAGATGACCCGGCCTGGGGCGTGGATCTCGACGAGTTCTACCGGCGCTGCCTGGCCGACGGCATCGACTACCACCGCGGGCAGGGACGCGGCTTGCTCCCCGCCGGGCTCGTCGAGGAGATCCGCGCCCTGGCCGAGCCTCCGGTGCCCTGGGACGTCGAGCTGGCACGCTGGTTCGATGATCACTTCGTGCCAGTGGAGCGCCGCCGCTCCTACGCCCGGGCGAGCCGCCGCCAGTCCGCGACGCCAGACATCCCCCGCCCCGGCTGGCACGTGCCCGAGGAGCTCATGGAGGGCCGGACGTTCGGCGTCGTCCTCGACACCAGCGGCTCCATGGACCCGCGCCTGCTCGGGAAGGCCCTCGGCGCCATCGCCTCCTACGCGGTCACCCGGGACGTGCGGGCCGTGCGGGTGGTCTTCTGCGATGCCGAGGCGCACGACAACGGCTGGATGCACCCGCTCGACATCGCCGGCCGGGTGCGGGTCCGCGGCCGGGGCGGCACGGTGCTACAGCCCGGCATCGACCTGCTGCAGGACGCCCACGACTTCCCTGACGACGGCCCCATCCTGGTCATCACGGACGCCCGGATCGACCGGGTCCGGATAAAGCGCGATCACGCGTTCCTGATCCCGGCCGGAGCCGTCCTCCCCTTCCCGGCGCGGGGACCGGTGTTCCGCTTCTCCTGAGCTGCTGGCCGGGCCGACGGCGGCGTCAGATCACGTACCGGGTAGGTTCGGTGGTGTATTGGCGTCCGGACGGCGTGGTCCAGCGGACGTCACCGCTAGGTAGCTTCTCGGCCTTCCACCGCGGATCCTGCTTCATCCGGTGATCGAATCTGCACTTCGGGTCCACATTACACAAACACGTTCGAGCACCGGACTCATACGGAATGTCGTGCTCGAAATCGCAGCGTTCGGCGGGACGGCGGCAGCCCGGCCCGGTGCAGGTGGCGTTCCGGATCTGGGTCAGGTGCCGCAGTTTGATCCCCGGGTCGTGGCCGGCAGCCTGGTAGCGGTGGTCGCAGTCCCCGGTGGCGATCGGGTCGAGGGTGACCAGCAGGGCGGGTTGCCCCGGGATCCCGGTCCACAATCGCCAGGTCCCGTATCCTCCCGGTGGTCCGGGCCCCTCGGCGGGGGTGAAGGTGAACAGGGGTGGGCCGTCGTCCGGCGGCCCGGGCGGGTCGGGCCCGCTCCGGGTGCCGGGTTTGGCCCGTTTGGCGTGGCGGGC
>Ga0335074_10012056_pt1 | contig 12106 bp, 9 predicted proteins | sample Lox_Sample_23_FD_206715 | JGI IMG/M metagenome (GOLD analysis project Ga0335074, IMG submission 206715) | Soil microbial communities from Loxahatchee National Wildlife Refuge, Florida, United States - Lox_Sample_2.3 | ecosystem: Environmental > Terrestrial > Soil > Wetlands | place: USA: Florida...
TGCGTGCTTCCTCTGGCAAATGAAGCCGAGGAAGTCATGGAAGCGGCACGCTCCTCGCGTTCCAACAGCCGCTGCGTGATCTACGGCGTCGGCGGCAGTGCACAGGAGGCGATGCGCTTTTCAAAATACGGAATCAATGCCATGTTCCACGTCCCGCTCGAGCGCCCAGCCATGCTGAAGCTCGTGCGTGCTACCCGTTTGCTGGTGCAGCATGAGTTCCGCCGGTATGTGCGCATCCCGGTCATTACCGAGGTCTCGGTCGTGGGCGATGGAAAGCGCGCAAGCGCAAGCAGCATCGAAATGAGTACCGGGGGGATGTCTCTTAAAAGCGCCGAGGATTTTTCGGTTGGATCGAATGTCGAAATCTCGTTTGCTTTGATGACACTGCCGCGGGTCAACGTGCGAGGCGTAATCAGCTGGAATAAGCCAAAATCGATCGGAGTGCGTTTTGACCCAAACGATGAGCGGCGGCTGAAGGTCAAGACCTGGATCGACTCATACCTGGAGAACTAGCGGCTGTTGAACTCTGATTGTTGAATGCCTGTTTTGAGAAGAGAAATCGGCTCGATTTTCATTCAACAATCAAAATTCCAACAATCAACAATTCTGCTCTCGCTACAATAGCTTTGTGCCCGAAGCTGTCACACCTGCAACCGTCAAAGCAGCCGAAGAAAACTCCGGACCACGCAGATGGACCCTCCGTCAGCGCATCGTTTTAAGCATGATCGTATGGGCCGGGAACTGGTTTATTCGCCTGCTCGGCCCGACGCTGCGGGTGAGCGTCTCTTACGAAGACGGCGCGCAGAAAACACTCGATGAACGTCCGCTGGTCGCCTCGTTCTGGCACGAGTGCATGATTCCCGCGGCGTATCTCTTCCGGAATATGGGCATCCGTGTCATGAGCAGCTTCAGCTACGACGGCGAGTATATGGGCAGAATCATTCGCCGGTTTGGCTTCGTTGCGGTCAAGGGATCGAGTAGCCGCAATCCCGTGCGCGCGCTGCTTGGCTTGCGGCGAGCGCTTGAGGAAGGTTGGACTGTCGCCTTCACCCTTGATGGCCCACGAGGACCGCGGCGTAAGGTCAAGCCTGGCCCGTCAGGTCTGGCGCGGTCTTCCGGCCTATCCATGACGACGTTCCACGCCGCGGTCGATAAGGCCTGGGTTCTTCACAGCTGGGATCGCATGATGATTCCCCACCCGTTTTCGCGGGTGCTGGTGAGGGTTGGCAAATTGATTCCCGTACCGGCCGATGCGAGTGATGAGGATCTTGAGCGCTACACTGCAGAGCTCCAGGCCGCGCTGGATCGAGTCTGCGCCTTTGCCGAAGCGAACGTCAGCCGGGCGGGCACGCCGGAATTCCCGTACTACAAGCGAGACTGAGGATTCAGGGAATCCACCGGCTGGACCCGCTATTCATCATCGAGCGCTGATCCGAGCTGCTCGTACTTATATTTCTTGCCGTCCCAGAAAAGGACCGACGAGGTGTTTTCACCCTCGCCCTGCTCTTCCATGTAAATTCCGAGCATCGTTCTCTTTTTCGTGGTCAGACGTTTTACCGAAAGAGTCTTGAAGGGCAGGTTGATGAGCAGGAACTTGGCTTTCGGGGTTTGGGCGCGCCACGCGTCTTTTCCGTCCCCATGAATGATCAGGAGGCAGACGCCACGCCGGTCGGGTTCGTCAGATGCGAATGTCGAGGTCACCTTGACGTTGCCATAGCCCAGAAAACTGTCGTAAGGATCGGAAACTGCAAAGCTGTACTCGTCCTTATCGGCCATCGGATTTTTGCATCGAGCCGCGATCACGAGATCGTCGACCCCATCTCCATCCAGATCGGCCACAAACTGCGGCGGCCCTGCCAATACAGAGCAGTTTTCGCCGAACTGCTTCTGGATGAATTCATCCGTGACTGCGGGCGATGGAGAGTGCGCGTGGGCGGGTGGCGGCGGCTGTTGTTTCTTTTCAGCAAACGCGGCCACGGCCAGCAACAGAACAAACGGCAGGAGGAGAAATCTACGCGACGGCATGCTTCTTACTCTAGTCCGGATTGATGATCGCGGGTAGAGACTGACTAGTGACGGAGGTAACGTCGTTGATCGCAGCGCCGGTATCCTGCCGGCATTCGCACGGGGTTCTCGCCCCGCGTCTTGCGGCGTGAACCGCGCCTAGCTCTGAAAATGCTCCCAACCGCGACCTGCGAGCTCACGCGCGGGACCCTTATCGGTCCTCAAAAGAATCTGAGGCTTCCGCGTGATCTCGCCAATACAAGCGATAGGAATGCCGGCGATTTGTCCCGGAACGCGTTTCCCTTCCGCGATCGTGAACAGCAGTTCGTAGTCCTCGCCGCCGTGAAGCGCGAGTTCGATATCCACCTCGCGTTCCGCGCGGCCAACCCGCGCGCGGGGAATTGCGTCAGCAAAGATCTCGGCTCCCACCCTGCTCTCTTTGCAAATGTGCGCGAGGTCGGTTGAAAGGCCATCGCTGGTATCGATCATGGCCGAAGCCAGCTTCTTCTCGCGGAGAAGACTTCCAAGCTCAATGCGCGGCTCAGGAAAGAAATGCCTGGGATAATCCTTGGGCTTCAACTTTCTCTCGGGATGTCGTCGCATCTCCGCGACCGCAGCGGCTGATCCGCCCAGGTGGCCGCTGACGTAAATCTGATCGCCAGGGCGCGCGCCCGAGCGCATGATGGCCTTTCCCTTTGGAGCACTCCCAAACACAACGATGTCTGCCAGGATTCCATCGGGCGATTCGGCAGTGTCTCCTCCCGACAAAGGAGCCTCATATTTTTCGGCGAGGCGTATTAAGCCGCTCAGGAAGCGTCGTAGCCACGATTGCGGCAGCTTTCGTGGCAGGCCGAGTGACAAGAAAACGGCAAGCGGTTTGCCACCCATGGCCGCCATGTCGCTCAGCCCCCGAGCCAGGCACCGATGACCAACCGACTCGGGACTGTGCCAGTCGCGCCGGAAATGAACACCTTCGAGCGTGAAGTCAGTGGTCACGAGAAAATCATGCCCTGGCTTCGGACGCAGCACCGCGCAATCGTCGCCGATTCCGGCAGAAATCGTCCGCTGCCGATCGCCTCTGCGACTCCGCGCGGCCGCCCCAACCATTCTCCGGATCTGCTCAATCAGCGCTCGTTCTGGAAGCGGCATTGCGGCTACAAATATACCGCCACGCCGTTCCCGGTTCGCCTCTAAGCTGGTTCACCTCGAAGACGAGCCCAGTCACCTATGTACAATTTCGGGCCTGAGCGGACTCTCCGGTAACCTGCCCTTGGTGCCCACCGGATTACCCGCCTTCGGTAACCGCAAATCTGTCCTGCCATCGTTGACAGGGGGAACCATGTTTGTTACCGTTAACCAGTCATTCACAAACCTTTTGACTTGGGCTAAGTACTGCAACCTGTTCGTATTGCAGACGAGCAAAAGATTTGAGCCCCGGTCGCAGTTCTGGTAGGCGAAGGGTGCGAAACAAGCTTCCATTCCCAAGATGGGATCGCAGCCCTGAAAGAAATCAGGTGGTCCGAGCAGGCGTTCTGAACGCTGGAATCTTTGGCCTGAAACTCCGGACCTGATGCTTCAACCGCTGAGGAACGATTTGCAGAAACGCTTCTACATCCTATTTGTGGCCCGCGGGGACGACGGGCAGTTGCGGAAAGTCTCGATCCCCGTGCATTACCTCTACGTCTTCGTCGTCGGCGCCGCAATCGGATTCCTCAGCCTGACCGGAATTGCCAGTTCTTATACTCGGATGCTATTGAAGGTGTCGCAGTTCAACCAGCTGCGCACTGAAAAAGACCAGCTGAAAGTGAGCTACTCGCAGCTTGAGAAAGTCGCGAAGGAACGCGACGTCCAGGTTGCCTCGCTCGGCTCGATTGCCGGTGAAGTTTCAGCACTCTACGGTTTGAAAGCGGAGCCAACTCTTGTCACCGCAACCACCGATCAGATCCAGGATGCGGACGTGACTTCCTCACTCGATCAGCTCCATGCCCTGCGGACTTCCGCCCTGACCGGAGCTACCATGGTTGGATTGACCATGGGGCTGACGCGCAATGCGACCACCGCCGACTGGGAACGGGCAAATTCCGCGCCGAACCTATGGCCGGTGCAAGGCCAGATCACCGGCAGCTTCGGCGAGCGAATTGATCCATTCAACGGTGAAGGAGCGTTTCACAGCGGTGTTGATATCGGCACCAGCTACGGTTCGCCGATTATTGCTCCGGCGGATGGCGTCGTCACCTTCACCGATACGCTGGGCGGCTACGGCAAGGCGATCATGATCGATCACGGCAACGGCATCAGCACTCGCTACGGGCACCTCTCCGGTTTCGCTGTTGCGGCCGGCCAGCACGTCCGTCGCGGCGATGTCATCGGATACGTCGGAGAGAGCGGACGCTCCACCGGCCCCCATCTTCACTACGAAGTGCGCATCAACGATGTCCCGGTCAATCCCTACAAATACCTCCGAATGACATTAGCGCACGCCGGCGGCTTCGTCACCGGCGGCTAGAAGCTATTTCCCGCCCTCCGAAGCTATCTCACAGATGCTGGAATTGAACCCGTTTTCCTTGAAAGCTAAAGTCCGGCCTCTATGCGGGCGCCGCAGAATAGCTTCCACCCACAGCGAATGGCCACCAAGAGGCCGTGCGGGCGTGATTCAGAAATCGCTATCGTCTCCCAAATTCTGAGAGCCTGGAAGAACTTGAAAACTGCCGCTTCTTAAGTCACTCGGGAAAGTGATCTTGGTAACCGGAAAGCTATTCGATCCCCAAGTTGTGCATTACCGGCGTAATGGCATAGGCCGAAGACTGCTCCGAATCAGGGTGTTCGGGGCGCTACCATAGGGAGAACCTTCCCCAGCCCCCGAAGTGTCTAAAGCTGCGTTCTGAGGCATTTTAGGATGGAGAATCTCGAGACCAGACAGTTTGGCCGCTACGAGGTCGTTGGCGAACTCGGCCGCGGAGCCATGGGCGTCGTCTATAAGGCCCGCGATCCCCAGATCGACCGCCTGGTCGCCGTAAAGACTGTTTCCCTTTGGGGCCAGGAGCCGGATGAGGAGAAGGAATTCCGTCTCCGCTTCATGAACGAAGCCCAAGCGGCTGGGCGCCTTCATCATTCCGGCATCGTCGGCGTTTTCGATGTCGGCGAGAACCCGGAAAATCATGATCCGTACATTGTTTTGGAATTCGTCGCCGGCGAATCTCTAAATCGCATTCTGTCGCGCGAGAAGAAGCTGCCGCTGGATTACGCACTTCAACTGGCAACCGAGATCGCCGAAGCTCTGGATTACGCGCATGGCCAGGGAGTTATCCATCGTGATATCAAACCTGCGAATATTCTTATTACGCAAGACGGCCATGCGAAGATCGCGGATTTCGGTATCGCAAAACTCAACTTGGCCCACTTCACCATCCCGGGCCGCGTCTTGGGCACTCCTGCCTACATGGCCCCCGAGCAGCTAAGTGGCGAAGGTTGCGACGGCCGTTCCGACCTTTTTTCACTCGGAGTGATTCTGTACGCCATTGTCACCGGGCATTCTCCATTTCAGGGGAACAGCGCCACCACCGTCTGCTTCAAGGTGGCCAATCGGGAGCCCATCGCCGCCAGCGCCCTCGATATGACGCTGCCCCCGGAACTGGATGCGGTTATCAATCGCGCGATGGCCAAGAGTCCCGACGACCGGTATCAGCGCGGATCGCAGTTTGCGGAGGACCTCCGTCAACTGCAGGTCATTCTTAAGCCTGGATCGACGACAACATCGCATCAGACAGCCGTTCGCACAGGGGTTCGACCGAGCACTACCCGTACTCCCAAGGTGGCCACCCAGGGCGCCGCGCCAGTCACAGCCGTCGGAGAGGCCCGGAGAGTCGTTCGCCATGTCTTCCTCAAAGCGCCGGTTAGAGACCTGATCCTTGGCGCGGCCACGATCGTTCTATTGGTCATCATCGGAGCCCAATCAAAGCTTCTGGTGAATTCTTCGAAGGCCGGGATGCCGGCCGTTGCCCCGGCTATAAGTCCCTCGTCCACGGTGGCTTCGGGTCAAGCCATTCCGGCAGATCAAGAGGCAAAACCGGTTCCGGCAGAAGCCGCCAGCCCGGTGCACCCTCGTAAGAGGCACGCCTCACCCAAGCCGATTGAGACCAGACAAATCGTGGTTCCTTCATCCACGCTCGATCTCGCGGTGCAGCATCAATTCAAGAATGCGACGCTCTACGTGTGGGTTGACGATAAACTCGCACTCACTCGTCCACTCCATGGCGGCGAGCAGAGAAGGATGGTCGTTTTCAGCGGAGTTCGTGGTGTCGATTCCGAAAGCTTGAAAATTCCGGCGGGCAAGCACATTCTGCGTTTTCGAGCCCTCTCCGCAGACCAAACCATCGATCTCTCCAAAACGGTTTCTGCAGAGTTCATCGGCGGTGACACCAAGTCTCTCATGCTCACCTTTGACAAGCACAATAGCGGCATCCACGTCTCGTGGGAATAAGACGAACAACTTTATTGCCGCAAGCCCATCCAGTTTTCTGAAACCACCAGGGAGTTTCCAGGGTTCTGCGGATCGTACTTCACGGAAGTGTGCAGTCCGAGCCGGCAGGAATGGAGGTTGATCCAATGCCTAAGGTAGGTGACATCCTGCGAGCATTCATACGAAACGCCGGCCACATCGTATTTGTAAATGAGCATAACTGCGGCGTGATGGTTATTGGCCGCGGCCAGTTCCTGTACATCGATGACGGTGCCGTCGGTGATGCGGCCAGATCCTTCCAGCCACGCGCGTCGTTCTTTCTCGAGTTCGTCGGGCGTCTTCGGTTTGCGCCGCAATAGTGCATACGCACCGAGCAGAGCAACGCTCCCCGTTGCTACGAGCCCATAAAGTCGAAACGAATCCATAGGAAGGTGGGGGTCGAAGCCAGTGGGATCTCCGACTTCACTGATCAGAATAAGCGGAAACCCGAACTGTTGGAAGTGGTTCGAAGGTTACGGAGGTGCCGATGTCTGTGAAAATCTTTTCTGCCGCGCAGGAGTCGCCGGGCGTGGTCTAGAATCAGCGCTTACCGGCAAAAAAGTTCAGTCTGCGCAGGGCTTGGAGAGGAAAGAGCATTTTGAGAATTCACGACACAGGCGTGGTGATTGGCCTCTGCATCTTTCTGACTGCCTCGATCGCGGTTTTCGCGGGAAAGAAAGACTCGTCAAAGGGCGCTTCACAGGATTGGCCGATCTACGGCGGCACTTCCGCGAACAATCACTATTCATCCCTCAAGCAGATCAATCGCAAGAACGTGAAACGACTGCAAGTCGCGTGGACCTTTGATTCCAATGAGACCGGCGGCCTGCAGACGAGTCCAATCGAAGTGGGAGGAGTCCTTTACGGCATCACGCCAACGCAAAAAGTTTTCGCCCTCGACGCCGCGACTGGCAAGCTGCTCTGGAAGTTCGATTCCAGAATCAAGGGAACACAGCCCGATCGCGGCCTCGCCTACTGGTCCGACGGCAAGCACGGCCGCATCCTTGTCGGCGTGATGAACTTCGTCTACGCGCTCGACGCCGAGACCGGCACGGCAATCCCGACCTTTGGCCAAGACGGACGCATCGATCTCCGCGACGACCTCGGCCGTGCACCCGCCGAGCAGTCGATCTTCATGACCAGCCCCGCGGTCATCTACAAAGACCTGGTGATCGTCGGCGGACGCGAATCCGAAACTCTCCCGGCGTCCCCCGGAGACATCCGCGCCTACGATGTGCGTACCGGTAAGCTGCGCTGGTCCTTCCACACCATTCCGCATCTCGGGGAAAACGGCTACGAAACTTGGCCTAAAGATGCCTGGAAGACCAGCGGGGCCGCTAACAACTGGGCTGGTATGACGGTCGACGTCGCTCGCGGAATTGTCTACGTCCCCACCGGATCGGCCGCGTTCGATTTCTACGGCGCAGACCGCATCGGAGACGATCTGTTCGCGAATTGCCTTATCGCCCTGAACGCCGAAACCGGCGAGCGCATCTGGGATTTCCAGGGAGTCCATCACGACCTGTGGGACCGCGATTTCCCCTCGCCACCTGTGCTCGTCTCCGTCGATCACCACGGCAAGAAAGTCGACGCAGTCGCGCAGACCTCCAAGCAGGGATTCGTTTTCCTGTTCGATCGCACAAATGGGAATCCCCTGTTTCCGATCGAATGCCGCGACTATCCTCCGAGCGCAGTGCCGGGCGAAGTCGCCGCCAAGCAGCAATGCCTGCCGATAAAACCGGCGCCCTTCGCGCGACAGCTTCTCACGAAAGACCTTCTGACCCAGCGCACGCCAGAAATCCATCAATGGGCCCTGGACCGCTTTCGAACTTTTCGCAGCGAGGGACAGTTCGTACCTTTCAGCCTGGATAAACCCACGGTCGTTTTCCCCGGTTTCGATGGGGGCGCGGAGTGGGGTGGATCTGCGTTGGATCCCGAGACAAACATTCTCTACGTCAACGCCAACGACATTGCGTGGACCGGACAACTGGCTGAGAATACGCCCGTAGAAAATCAGCAGAATACGCCCAAGGCCCTTTATACCAGCCAGTGCGCCGTCTGCCACGGCGAGACCATGACCGGATCACCACCGGCAATCCCAGCTCTGACCGGCATCGGTCAGCGGATGTCGGAAAAAGACGTCGTCTCCACTATCCGAAGCGGCAAAGGCCGCATGCCGGGCTTCGCCAACCTAAGCGATGATCAAGTCTCCGCCCTTGTAGCGTACGTCAGGAGCGGCGGGGACAATTCGTCTGCCAGGACAGAAGTCGTGAGCTCCGGTCCGCCACCACCCACGATGAAATATCACTTCACGGGCTACCTGCGCTTCTACGATCCAGACGGATACCCAGCCGTTGCTCCGCCATGGGGCACCCTGAACGCCATCAATCTCAACACCGGTGAGTATGCGTGGAAGATTCCGCTTGGCGAATATCCAGACCTGGCCGCGAAGGGCATGAAGAACACGGGCACAGAGAACTATGGTGGCCCTCTCGTGACTGCCGGAGGCCTACTTTTCATTGGCGCGACGAACTACGACAAAAAACTCCGCGCCTTCGACAAGTCCACGGGGAAACTGCTCTGGGAAACAATCCTGCCTTTCGCCGGAAACGCAGCGCCCATTACCTACGAACTGGACGGACGCCAGTTCATTGTTATCGCTGCCGGCGGAGGAAAAGATCTAAAGTCGAAATCAGGCGGGGTATACGTCGCGTTTGCGTTAGGTAAATAGTAGAGGGAAAAAAGCTATTTGCTCTGGCTGCAGACACTCTTGCTTACGAGATCGGCGAAACCACCTTCCATCGCTTTTCCAAACTGATCGTCGTGCGATTCTTTCTTGCTCACAACAAAACGTCCACTATGGTCCCGCGAGTACAGCCATTCCGTCGTAGGCGACGCTGATCCGCTGCTGCAATTGAAGCGCACACGCGCGCGCATCTCGACGAACGGCCCTCCCTGGGGAAGTTCCGACGGAGTCTTGTACTCAACCCGCACCAACGCTGTCCGTTGATTGTTCTTGAGTATGCGAACGGAACTAATCGACACTTTATCGCCCGATGCGGTCTGCCCGATGCTTTTCCAGTCTCCGGCGGCCAGTAGCAGACCGACGACCAGTATCGGTGCGAGAACAACGACGGCGAGGATGAGCAAGCCTTTTTTCAACGCCCGAGCCTTCCCAAGCCAATGGCAAGCACACTACTCTGGACCTCCAACCCTGTTCTGTCAACCGCCCGAGCTCGTTCGGACGGCTTCGCAGTTTCAAAATGAGACACCGTGCCATCGTTGGGTCTACAATGTCCGGGCGCCAGAGCACCCGCGGCATCCTATGGAAACCCTGTACACAACGAAGTGGGTATCACCGGTCGGCCCGCTGTTCCTTGCCGCTTCCAGCCGCGGGCTGGTCGCGCTCGAGTTCGATAAGCGCCTCCCCGGTCAGCAAACCGTTCGTCCGAATCCTCGCGACCTGCGAACTGAAAGGAAGGCGTTCCGGTTCGAACCGTCAGAAATCGAAACTCGCCGATTCACTCGTGAGCTCGAGGAGTATTTCGCCGGATCCAGGCGCAAGTTTGATTTTCCCCTCGATCTGCGTGGAACCGATTTTCAGCTTGCCTGTTGGCACGCCCTGCTGGCGATTCCCTACGGCGAGACGCGCACCTACGCCGATATCGCGCGGGCCGTCGGCCGTCCTCAGGGTTTTCGCGCAGTCGGCATGGCAAACAATCGGAATCCCGTGGCGATTGTTGTCCCTTGTCATCGCGTAATTGCATCCGACGGAACCCTTTGCGGATACGGCGGAGGACTCGACATCAAACGGAAGTTGCTGGAACTGGAAGGCGCTTTAACAGGAATGCTCGCAGCCTGAAAAAATTTCTATTGTCGAATTCTGATTGTTGATTGCAAGTTAGGCGATTCTTTAAATTCAACAATCAACCATCAAAATTCAACAATTCCTCACCACTAACCTTGACCGACAAACCTACGGCAGCATCTTCCCTACGTAAAGCAGGCCTCTTCTATCTCGTCTTCGTAATGTTCTCCTACACGACGGGTGGCCCCTTCGGTCTCGAGGACATGGTCACGACCTCCGGGCCGGGCATCACCCTTATCTACTTGCTCTTCCTTCCGGTCTTCTGGTGTATTCCCGTCTCGCTCGTCTCTGCGGAGTTGACTACCGCAATGCCGGTCGAAGGCGGCTTCTACCGCTGGACGCGCGCCGCCTTCGGTGATTTCTGGGGATTCCTCGCCGGATGGTGGAACTGGTCCGCCTCGTTTCTACTCGGAGGCGCCTATGCCGTACTCTTCACCGACTACTTTCTTTACTACCTCCCGAAGATGACCTGGTGGGAGCACTACCTGATTTCGCTCGGGCTGATTGTTCTGCTCACCTGGATCAACGTCCGCGGTATTCAAATGGTGGGCCAGGTTGCCACCGGCCTGGAGCTTTTCATCTTTCTGCCCGTGGCGACCATGATCGTTATGGGACTCGCACACTGGCATCAGAATCCATTCCATCCTTGGATCGTGCCCAATCAGCCCACCTTCAAAGTGTTTGGCGTTGGGTTGGCTCTGGGATTGTGGCTCTATTCCGGATACGAGCAACTCTCTACCGTCGCCGAAGAGGTGGAGAATCCACAGAGGGCCTATCCGCTGGCGCTCGCTCTCGTTGTGCCGTTGTCGGTCGCGGCCTATTTTCTGCCGGCGTTTGCAGGACTCGCCTCGGCCGGACATTGGCAGAACTGGCACACGGGATTTTTCTCCGACGCCGCCCGCATCATCGGTGGCCCATGGCTTGGCACATGGATGACGATCGCCGCCATGATCGGCAACGTGGCCCTGCTCAACAGCACCATCCTGACGACAACGCGGATGCCGTTCGCTATGTCAGAAGATGGATATCTGCCAAACTTCTTTACCCGCAAACATCCGCGATACGGCACTCCCTGGCTCGCCATCGTCGTCTCCGCAGCAATCTATGCTCTGCTCGCATGGCAGAGTCTCGGCCAGCTGATTTCGGTTTACATCTGGCTGCGTTCTGCGACGACAGTCCTGACCGTGCTCTCCGCCTGGAAACTTCGCCGCACCCAGCCGGAGTTGAAACGGTCGTTCGTCATTCCTGGAGGCCGCGCCGGGGTTCTTTATGTCGTTGCTGCGCCCGTGCTGATGGCAGTAGTTGCCTTGCTCGGAGGAGATCGCTTCGCCACCATTGGCGGCGCCATCGCGATACTGATTGGCCCTATTCTCTATCTGTTCGTGAGAACACATCTGAAGCGAGAGAAGACGGTCGCAGCTTGACTTTGGACGAGCCGGAACCTCCGCTTCAGAGGGGCTTCCGGAAGAGGTAGTTATTGCGGTTCGGCGGGTCGTGGTGCTGCCAGAAGTTTACCGTTTCGAGCCCAGCCGCTTCCGCCATCTCGATGAATTCCTGCGCTGTAGCGTAGAAGGATACCGCCGTTCCCGGCCGCATCACAAACGGAGTTGCACTGATTTTTGCCTTTGCCAGCTGCCGTACCATCCCCAGCCACGTCCTCAAGCCGTGCCGACGATAGAGATAAGCAAGCATCTCTCCCGTACTATCGAATCGCGGCGTAGGATCCGCTGTTTGCA
>Ga0335074_10012059_pt1 | contig 12105 bp, 6 predicted proteins | sample Lox_Sample_23_FD_206715 | JGI IMG/M metagenome (GOLD analysis project Ga0335074, IMG submission 206715) | Soil microbial communities from Loxahatchee National Wildlife Refuge, Florida, United States - Lox_Sample_2.3 | ecosystem: Environmental > Terrestrial > Soil > Wetlands | place: USA: Florida...
CTGTCGGCGGAGGTTGTCCTGGCCCACGATCGCCAGGCCGCGACCGTGCCTGCGACGGATCTCGGCCGCGACAGCCGACTTCCCCGACGCGGAGTTGCCGCGGATCACGATCAGCCGGGCGCGGTTCCCCCGGTCGGCGTCACTCAACGTTCCTCCTCCGTCCGATCGACGATCACGATAGCCAGCGCGACCGCGCATCGTGTCGGCCCCGTCGCGGCGAGTTGTGGCTTCGACGTGTAGCGTCGGGTTCGCGCGTCCCCGCGCGCGAGGGGTTCCGTGCCGCAAAAGCCATGGATCTGGGGGAATGTACGAATGGGAGAGCCTCTTCGCATCACCGACGTCAACGTCTTCGATAGCCTCGAGGGCCGGGTGGCCGGTCCGTTCGACGTTACCGTCGGCGATGGCACGATCGCCTCCGTCCGCCCCTCCGGCCCAGGTGGCGCGGCCGGCTCGGGCAACCCCGAGGGCATTCAGATCGACGGCACCGGCAAGACCCTGATGCCCGGCCTCATCGATGCGCACTGGCACACCGCGTTTGCCACGATCCCGGCCGCCGTCGCCACGCTGGGCGAGGTCGGCTACGTGTTCGCCCAGGCCGTGGTCAGCGCCGGTGAAACGCTGCTGCGCGGGTTCACCACCGTGCGCGACCTCGGCGGTCCTTCCTTCGGCATCAAGCAGGCGATCGATCAAGGTTCCATCCCTGGCCCGCGAATCTACCCGTCCGGCGCGTTCATCTCCCAGACCGGCGGGCATGGCGACTTCCGCCTCCCCAACGAGGTCCCCCGGGGGATTGCGGGGCATCTCAGCTACAGCGAGATCGTCGGCGCGGCCGTGATCGCCGACGGCGAGGACGAGGTCCTGCGCGGCGCCAGGGAGATGCTCCGTCGCGGTGCGTCCCAGGTCAAGCTCATGGCCGGCGGCGGCGTGGCCTCCCACTACGACCCGCTCGACGTCACCCAGTACACCGTGCGCGAGATCCGGGCCGCGGTCGACGCGGCCGAGAACTGGGGCACCTACGTGACCGTGCACGCCTACACGCCACGGGCGGTACGGGCCGCGATCGAGGCCGGGGTGCGCTGCATCGAGCACGGCCAGCTGCTTGACGAGGAGACCGTTGCGCTGATGGCCGAGAAGGACATCTGGTGGTGCCTGCAGCCATTCCTCGACGACGACGACGCGCCGCCGCTGGCCGAGCCCAACCGGGCCAAGTTCCTGCAGATGGTCGCGGGCACCGACAACGCCTACAGCCTCGCGATCAAGCACCAGGTGCGGGTCGCCTTCGGCACCGACACGCTCTTCGACGCCAAGCTCGCCACCCGTCAGGGCGCCCAGCTGGCCAAGCTGACCCGGTGGTACAGCCCGGCCGACCTGCTCCGGCAGGCAACCGCGGGCAACGCCGAGATGCTGGCACTGTCCGGGCCGCGCAACCCCTACCCCGGACGACTCGGCGTGGTGGCCGAGGGCGCCATCGCCGACCTGATCCTCGTCGACGGCGACCCGCTGTCCGACATCTCGCTGATCGGCCGGCCCGAGGAGGCCTTCCTCGCCATCATCAAAGGCGGGCGGCTGGTCAAGGGCGCAGAACTTGGGGCCCGCTTCTAATTGGCCCGCGATTGACCGGGGTAATTGGTCCGTGTCGGCGTAATTGCGCGATGCCAAACCGCCTTACATTGTTTTACATTGCTAATGCCGGAGTTAGTGCGGCATGCTTTGCACGTGTTCAGCCCCCGCGGTCCGATGACAACCCGACGCATGATCGCGTACTGGGGCGTCCTGGTGGCCGCCGCCCTGACCACGCTGGCGGTGGCCGCGGTGGCCGCCGCGATCGCCGTGTTCATGGGCCAGGCGCTGCCGCTGGCGGTTCAGCACGACCTCGCCGCGGCGCCCGGCACCGATATGCCGGTCACCGCGCTGGTGAACGGCGGCGGCCAGGCCTCCTCGGGCGGCGCGACCCTGCGCTCGCAGATCGCAGCCGCGATCCCCGGCGTGCCGTTCAGCTTCCAGTCGGCCTCGTGGTCCGATCCGCTCGGGCTGGTCCCGGGGGCGCTGCCCGCGTCCCCGGCGAGCGCGGGCGCCGGCAACACGGCCCTCCTGCAGGCCGCATCGATGAGCGGGATCGCCGGCCACGCGACGCTCATCGCCGGTCGCTGGCCGAGCGCCGCCGCCAACGCCGCCCCGGCCGCCCCGGGTGGCGGCGGGTCAGCGCCGATCCCGGCCGCGCTGCCCGCCTCGGCCGCGAAGCTGCTGCACGTCTCGGTCGGGGACGTGCTGCGCCTGCGCGACCGGCTGAACAACGCGCTGCTGAGCTTCCATATCACCGGCGTCTTCGCGCCGCGGCCCGCGTCCGGCCCCGACGACTCGTACTGGGCCCTCAGCTACATCCCGGCCAGCGGCGTGTCCGCCAGCTACGCCTCAAGCACCTACGGCCCGCTGGTGGTGAGCCAGGGGGCCTTCGGCCCGGCGCTCGCGCAGCAGAGCGAGTCGTGGGTCGCGCAGCCCGCGATGACGGCGTTCCCTGACGGCAGCCTCGGCCCGGACTCGGCCAGCGTCGCCGGCCTCGTCGCGTCGCTGCCGAACGCGACGTTCCTGGACGGCGCGCAGCTGACCACGAGCCTGCCGACCGTGCTCGACGCGGCGGGCGGCAACCTCACCGTCGCGCGGTCGCTGCTGGTGATCAGCGCGCTGCAGATCCTCGTGCTCGCCGTCGTGGCGCTGGCCGCGGCCGGGCGGCTGCTTGCCGCCCAGCGGGAGGGGGAGACCGCGCTGCTCATCGCCCGCGGCGCGACCCGCTGGCAGCTTGCCAAGCTCACCGCGGCCGAGGTGGTCCCGCTGTCGGCGCTGGTGTCGGTCGCCGGCGCGGTCGCGGGCATCAGGCTGGCGGAGGCGCTCGTTCACGCGGGGGCGCTTGGCGCGGTCGGCATCCGGCTGTCCGGCCGCCCGGGGGTCTGGACGGACGCGCTCGCGGCGGCGGTCGTCGTCGGCCTCATCGCGGTCGGCTCGCTGCTCGCGCCGGGCTTCACCGCCGTCGCCCGAGCCAATGGCGGCCGGCCGGGGCTGGTGGCCGGGGTGACCCGGGCCGGGGTCGACGTCGCCCTGGTCGTGCTGGCGGTGCTGGCCTGCTGGCAGCTTCGCCAGCTCTCCGCCGTCGGCGCGAGCGGGACCGGCGGGATCGACCCGGTGCTTGCGCTGGCGCCCGCGCTCGCGCTGGCGGCCGGCAGCGTCGTCGTGCTGCGCCTGCTCCCGCTGGCGGCCGTGGTCGCGGACTGGCTGGCCGCCCGGGGCCGCGGGCTGCTCGCCGCGCTCGCCTCGTGGCAGTTCAGCCGGATGCCGGTCCGCCAGGGCAGCGCGGCCCTGCTGCTGGTGATGGCGGTCGCGGCCGGGACGCTCGCGCTCGCCCAGCATCAGAGCTGGACCCGGTCGGCGTCGGACCAGGCCAACTTCACGGCCGGCGCCGACGTCCAGGTCGACCTGCAGCCGGCTCTTGACCCCGGCGCCTCCGGTGCCGTGGCCGACGCCCGCGGCGTCAACGCCGCGATGCCGGTCGCGGTCGACCCGACCGCGACCCCGGGCGAGGTCCTCGCGGTCGACTCGGCCCAGGCGGCCGACGTCGTCCGGCTGCGCAGCGACGAAACCCCGAAGTCGCCCGCCAGCCTGTTCGGCGCGATCAGGCCGTCCGGCAGCGGGCCAGGGGCGACCCTGCCCGATCCATCGGTCGGCGCAGGGTCCAGCGCCATCCGTCTCGCGGTCACGCTCGGCCCGGCCCCGCCAGCTGCGAAGCCGGGCAAGGCAGTGCCGGGCGAGACTGCGACGACGAAGGCGCAGCCGGCCCTCACCGGCGCCCAGGTGGCCGCCCGGCTCGGCCCGGTCGCGATGATGCTGACCGTCATCGACCGGACCGGCGGTGCGTTCCAGGTCTCCGACAACGCGCTGGTCGCGGACGGGCGCGCGCACGTGATCGCGGTGCCGCTCGGCGGCGACCAGGCGCTTTACCCGCTGCGGGTGGTCTCGATCACGCTCTCGTACGGGCTGCCGCAGCGCAACGTCGGGAGCCTCGCGCTGACCGTGCAGGGCTTGTCGCTGGCGGGCTGGACGCAGCGGGCGACGACGCCCGAGCCGCTCAACTTCCCGCCCAGCGAGGTCGTCGACCCGGCCGACGGGAAGACGAGCACCACCGCCGACTCGGCGACGTTCGGCTTCGTGGCGGGCCTCGCACCGCTGGTCGAGATCGGCGGCGGCGCCGGTCAGAGCGTCGCCGCGCAGCTGTTCCTGCTGCCGCACCAGGCCCGGGTCCCCGCCATCCCCGCCATCGCCACGAAAGCGTTCATGACCGCGAGCAGCCAGCAGATCGGCTCGGTCGTGCCGGAGTCAGTGGGCGGGGACACGGTGCCGCTGAAGATCGTGGCCGTGGTGAACTCGTTCCCGACCGTCACCGCCTCCGGTGGCGCGCTCATCACCGACCTCGGCAGCCTGCAGGCGTATCTGGCCCGGCAGTCGTACAGCCCGCTGCCGGTCACCCAGTGGTGGCTGTCCACGGCGGGCGGGCGCGTTCCCGCCGCCCTGGCGGCCGGCCTCCCGGCCGGCGCCGACATCACCACCGCCGCCGCGCTGACCGCGGCGAACACCGGTGACCCGCTGTCGGCCGCGCCGCAGCTGGCGCTGCTGGCGATGACGGCCGCCGCGTCCCTGCTCGCGATCATGGGCTTCTGGGTCTCGATCGCGGCCGACGTCCGCGAACGCCGCTCCGGGGCGGCGCTGCTGGCCGCCCTCGGCGTGACCAGGCACACCGCCGCCGCGCAGCTCTGCCTGGAGAAGCTGATGCTCAGCCTGCCCTCGGCGGCGCTCGGGGTAGTGCTCGGCACGCTCGTGGCGCGGCTGCTGGTGCCCGCCGTCACCCTCAGCCCGACCGCGCATGAGCCGACCCCGCCCGCCCTCATCCTCTATGACCTGCCCGCGGCCATCACGCTCGCGCTGGTGGTGGCGATCGTTCCGGTGGCGCTGGCGGCGCTGGCGGCCACCCGCAGGCCCGACCCGGCCGCCGACCTGCGCGCGGCGGAGGCGACATGAACCTGCTCAGCCGGCTCACCGGCATCGGGGCCGCGGCCAGCATCAGCCTCGGGCTGCTGGCCGGAGGCTGCGTGCTGGCGGCCACCGCCGGCCCCCGGCAGTCGCAGGCGACCGGGATACGGGCGGTCCACCAGACGCTCGACGGGCTGTCGCCGCTCGACAAGACCGTGGTCGCCACGACCGACTGGACGCAGGTCGACACCAGCCTCGGCGGCGGAATTGAAGGCCCGACCGGCACCGGCGTGGAACTCACCCAGCAGGACCTCACCGCCGTCACCGGCCAGCTCCGCGACGATTTCAGCGGCGGCCCGCTCACCCTGGGCCCGCAGTCGGCCGACTGGGCGGCGGTGACCTCCGAGCCGTATCCCATGGCCCGGCTGCCCGTACTCAACGGGGTCCCGGCGAAGTTCGAGGTGGCCTACCGCTATCCGCTGGCCGGCCACCTGCGGCTGGTGGCGGGCAGCATGCCGACTGCGGCGCTCCCCGACGCCAAGGCCAGCCAGGAAATCCAGGTCGTGATCACCCAGGCGATGGCGAAGACGTTCGACCTTGCGCCAGGCGCCGGGTGGCTCATCGCCGTCCCCTCGCCGACCAATGAAGGCGCGTACAACCAGGTCATGCTCGACGTGACCGGGATCGTCGAGCCGACCGATCCGGGCTCGCCGTTCTGGACCGTCGACACGCTGCTGCCGGGTCCGACGCTGTCCAAGACCGGCGGCGGCGAGATGTGGGTCGGCTCGTTCATCGCCGATCCCGGCGAGCTCGGCGCGATCCAGCAGATCTTCGGCGAGGACGGGCTCGCCATGCAGTGGCAGTTCCCGGTCGACACGGCCGGCCTGCACAGCCAGCCCCCGGCCCTGTACAACCAGATCAACGACATCACCAACCGCAACCCGAAGCTGACCGGGTACTACGCGCCGATGTCGGACGACCTCAAGGTGACCTCCGGCCTGCTCCAGCCGCTGGTCGACCTGGTCCAGGAATCGACCGCGATGAACCTGGTCCTGCTCATGGTCTACGTGGGCCTGGCGGTCGCGAGCGCGGTGATGCTGCTGCTGGCGGCCCGGATGATCGCCGACCGCCGGTCGGCCGAACTCGCCCTGCTGCGGGCCCGCGGAGCGTCGCTGCGCCAGCTGTTCTGGCACGGGTTCCTCGGCGCGGCGCTGCCCTGCGTGCCCGCCGCCGTGCTCGCCTGGGCGGTCGCGGTGCTGCTGATACCGGACGCCGCACCGTCCGGCCCGATCGCCTGGTGGCCCGGCCTGGCGGCCCTCGTCATCGCCACGGCGGGCCCGGGCCTGGTCGCGGGCTGGCAGCATCGCCTGCCGCGCCGCCGGCGGGCGATGCGACGGAACCAGGGCCGGCGCCGCCGCCGGCCCTGGGTGACCCGGGTGATCGTCGAGGTCACCGCGGCCACCGCCGCGCTCGGCGGGATCCTGGTCGCCAGAACGCAGTCGGGCATCGTCGATCTGTACGCGAGCGCAGCCCCGGTCCTAGTCGCGGTGCTGGCCGTGATCGTGATCCTCCGCCTCTACCAGATACTGCTGCGCGGGCTGGCGCGGGCGTCGGCCCGCGGCCGCGGCGTGGTCGGGTTCGTCGGCCTCAGCCGCGCGTCGGCCGCCACCGTGGCCCTGGCGCTGCCGGCCCTCACGCTCGTCCTGGCGGTCACCATGGCGTCGTTCACCGGCATGGTCAAGGAAGCCGTGGCCCGCAGCGAGGTCGCCGAGTCGTGGCAGCAGACCGGCGCCGACGTGTCGGTCGCCGCCCCCTTCGCGCAGAGCGCGGTCGGCTCGCAGATCAGTCCGTCCCAAATAGCGGCGATAGCCGCCGCCCCGGGGGTCAAGCGGGCAGCGTCGGTCCTGGTGGCGCCGCTGTCCGTCGGGGGCGGGGCGGTGGTCACCATGCTCTTCGTCGACGCCGCCAGCTACGCTGCGCTGGCCGCGTCGTCGCTGGAGTTCCCGGCCGTCAGCCCCGCCCTGCTTGACCACGCCGGCCAGCACGGCGTCACCCCGGTGCTGGCGTCACCGCAGGCGGCGGCCATCCTCGCCGCCCCCGGCGCCGACTCCATTTACGCCCAGCAGGGCCTGCCCGCGCTCCGGGTCAAGATCGTCGGTGAGCTCCAGTCCACCCCGGCGATGCCCGGCGGCGGAGCGTTCATCGTGCTGCCGAGGTCGGCGGCCGGCACCGACCACGAGGTCAACCTCATGCTGCTCAACGGCCCCGGCATCAACCTGGCGAAGGTCCGCGCGGCGTCAAAGGCGACCGCGACCGCCGACGCGCTGCTCATCGACACCCGGGCGGCCGCGCTGCAGCAGCTGGCCGGGGCACCCCTGCAGGAGGGCACGTTCCTGATCTTCGCGCTGGCCATCGGGTACGCGATCGCGCTGGCGCTGGCGGTGGTGGCTCTCCAGCTCGCGCTGGGGGCGGCGGGCCGCGAGGTGATCCTGGGCCGGCTGGCCACGATGGGACTGCCGGAGCGGCGCCGCAGCCTGCTCGCGGCGGTCGAGGTGCTCCCCGCGATCGCCGCCGCCGCCGTCGCCGCGGTCGGCTGCGCGATCGCGCTGCCGCCCGTCGTGGACCCGGCCATCAACCTGTCGGTGTTCACCCAGTCGCAGGTCCCGGCGCCGCTGCAGCCGGACCCGGCCTCGTTCGCGCTCCCGCTGGCCGGGCTCGCGCTGGTGACGATCGTCGCGCTCGGCTACGAGATGAGGTCGCGGCGCCGGCGCGGCGTCGCGGTGACCATGCGGGCGACGTAACCAGAGAAAACCCGACGTATCTGAAGCGCCGTCGCCGCCTCTTTCAACGAAGAGGCCGAATTTCACGCACGGCGGCCAAACGGCGACGCGGGGGCGGAGAATGCGACCATGACCGTGACCAGCTCAGAAACCGGCAGCATGGTCGGCACCTTCCTGCTGCTGCGCAAGGCCATCGGCTGGATCGGGACGCTGCTGCCGATCGTGGTGATCGCCGGCGACGCGGCGTTCTCCTCCGGCCCGCTGCCCAACTCGCTGAGCGACTACTACTACACCCCGATGCGCAACATCCTGGTCGGCGCGCTGTGCGTGCTCGGCGTCTTCCTGCTGCTGTACGACGTGAGCGTTCGCTTTGACCGGTGGATTACCAACGCGGCCGGCATCGGCGTGCTCGGCGTCGCGTTCCTCCCCGGGTCGCCGCCGGTCCCGCACCTGACCACGAGCCAGGAGGTCATCGGCAACCTGCACGTGTTCTTCGCGTCGATCGCGTTCCTCGGCCTCGCCGCCACCATGTGGCGGTTCGCCTACGCCGTCAGCGACGGTCCCGAGGCCCCGCCGCCGTCGCCCCGAGGGTGCCTCTTCTACAAGATCAGCGCCTGCGTCATGCTCGGCTTCGTGCTCCTGTCCGGCGTGGCCATCCTGCTCCCGCTGTCGATCCAGAACAGCACGCTGGCGATCTACGATACCGAGGCGGCCGCGATCTTCACCTTCGGCATCTCCTGGCTGGTCAAGGGGCAAGCGCTGCAGCCGCTGGCGAGCGCCCCCGCCATCGCCCGGATCCTGGGCCAGCAGCGGGGCGCCGGCCGCGCCGTCGGCGCCTGAGCCGGCGTTAACGGAGCGAGGGCTCCTCGGCCGAGCTGACCGCCACGCCCGACCACCGCGCCGCCTCGGCCAGCGCGCCGTCGAGCAGCTCGAGGTCGCGCAGCGCGAGCTGCGGTCGGCTGAGCGGCGAAGTCGCCGGCAGCCGGTCGGCGACCCGCGCGAACAGCGAGGCCGAGCGGACGTAGCCGGCCCCGCCCGGGGCAGTCCCGTGTTCGGCCAGCGCCCCGGTGATCGCGGCGATCGACGCGTCGAGCTGACGACCGGCCGCGGCGAGCTCCGAGGCGGCCGCGACGTCCAGCGCCGGGCACCGGGTGGACGCGTCGAGCAGCAGGTTGCGGGCGTAGTGCCGGGCGGCGTCGGTGGTGGCGGTAAACCCCGCCACCCGCGACGCGAGCTGCCCGATCAGCGGCGTCCGCATCGGGCGGACGGTCGCCGTCATCGCCTGGTGGGCGACGTCGACCCGCCTGGCCGAGGCCCGCAGCTCGAGGTCGGAGCCGGCCGCGCTGGCCGGGTCGGCCAGCCGCGCCAGGCACCGGTCGATGAGGTCGCCGAGCGCCTCCACCTGCTGCCTGGCGGCGACCCGGGCGACCCGCCCGACGTGCAGCGGCAGCACCAGCAGGACGGTCGCGATCGCGCAGCCCGCGCCGATCGCGGTCTCCTCAAGCCGCAGCGCCAGCAGCGCGTTGGAGAACTCGCCCAGCTCCACGTACAGCTGCGACACCATGACCGTGATCCCGATGGTCATGAACGCGTAGTTGACCCGGAACAGGTAGAGGCCGAGGAAGAGCGAGACCAGCACCACCGCCACCTGCAGCAGCACCCGGTCGCCGACCAGGTGCGCGAGCACCGCCCCGACGATCACGCCGACGAACGTGCCCGCGATCCTGAAGAAGCTCTTGCGGATCTGCTCGCCCGCGGTGTTGGCGCCCATGAAGGTGATGAACGCCGCGATCACCGCCCAGTAGAACCGCCGCCCGGACAGCGCGTCGCCCGCGACGATCGCCAGGCTGACCGCGACGCCCATCTGGATCGCGATCCGCGCGTACGGCGCGAGCCTGATCCGCTCGATCAGCCCGCTGCCGCCCCGCTCCTGGGACGCCGCCCCGGCCACCGCGGCCGAGCCCGGCAGCCAGCCGCCGAACGTCGCCACCGGCGTGGTGAACTCCCCGTCGGGCGCGTCGTCGAGTGCCTGGCCCGCCGGGTACTGGCGGAACGCCCGCAGCGCGACGGCGAACTCGCTGACCGAGGTGGCGAACCGGTGCAGGACCACCCGGCCGTCCGGAGTCAGCCCGGACCGTTCGATATCACGGTTGTCGAGAAGCTCGCGGACCGCCGCGGTCGCGTCGAGGACCGCGGCGAAGTCGGCGTCGCGGATGCCGGCGAGGGCGTCGGACACCAGCGCGGTGACCGGCGCGGGATACCCGCCGTCGGCGATCACCATCGCGAACCGGGCGACGTTGCCGAGCCCCACCTCGGCGTCGAACAGGCGCTGGTGCAGGGTGGCCGCGCTCCAGCCGGCCGGGATCGCGGCCGGGGCGCTCAGCTGCGCGTCGATGAGCAGGGCGGTTTCATTGAGCCTGAGCAGCTGCCGCTGTAGCTGCCGGTCGGCCCGTTGGTTGCCGTCTTTAGTTTTTCCCGAACGGTCCCGGGCTTCGAATAGTTCGGCAATGTCACTGGCGAGGTCGCGGGCGCGGACGGTGTACGAGCGCTGCATCCGCCGCACCGCGACCTCCGGCCGGGGGCGGAAGAGCGCGAAGTGCACCACGATCGTCACCGCGGCGCCCAGCGCGATCTCGGCCGCGAGCCAGCCGAACTGGCTCATTGTGACGTAATCCTGGATGAAGAAGCCGAGGAAGGCGCCCATGAACGCGAGCATGCCGCCCATGAATCCCCGCGGGCCCCAGCGGCGGCAGTAGGTGCCGATCGCGAGCGTGATCGCCAGCAGCGCCAGCGACGCCACCCGGACGTGGACCGACAGGCCGACGGCGAGCATCGCCAGCATCGGCAGCGGCAAGAACAGCAGCGTGATGAGCTGGCTCCGGGCGCTGGCGTACATGCTGATGCCGAACCCGCTGATCATCGCCAGGATCGCGCCGAGCATGACCCCGATCACCAGCAGCGCGTGGTTCAGCGTCCACAGCTCCGCCGCCAGCGCCTTCGGCGCGCCGGCCGGGATCGCCGTCTGCAGGGCGCCGGTGGCGCGGACGAAGATCCACTCGGCCGCGACGACGACGCCGATCGCGACCACGACCTCGGTCGCCATCCGCAGCCGCATCAGCCCCGGGTCGGTCGAGTCGAGCCAGTCAAGCAGCGCCCGCCAGCGGTTCTTCGACTGGGGGGCGGGCCTGTCATCGGGGCGCGCGTCCGCGCGCTGCATCGAGTCGGCCGTCACCGGGGGATCCTAAGAACGAGAGTCATCGGTGTTTAGTTTACCTTACGAAATATTTTCGGATCAGGGAAGCTTCGGGCGGGGTGCGGCGGTCTCTCGCTATCGCTTCAGCAAATCGTCGACTTCGTCGGCCAGCTCGCTCAGCTGGGCGACATCGAACGCCCCGTCGACCCCCAGCGGCTGGACCACCACGTGGTCGGCGCCCGCCTCGAGGTGGGCCCGGACGGCCGGGCCGGCCGCCGCGCCCGAGGGGATGACGGTGTTCACGAGCCGGTCGCTGCCGCCGTCGGCGATGTCGGCGTCGGTGAAGCCGTAGTTCTTGAGCATCCGCGTGTAGTTCGCCATCTTGAGGTACCTGGCCGCGTACGCGCGCACGCCCTCGGCCGCCAGCGGATCGAGCGAGACCGCCTGCTCCGGTATCAGCAGCGGCTCGGGGCCGAGCACCGCCCTGGCCTCGGCGGTGTGCGCGGGCGTCGTGAAGTAGGGGTGCGCGCCCGCGAACCGGGCGGACAGCTCAAGCATCTTCGGCCCTAGGGCGGCCAGCACGATCGGCGGAAGCTCGCTTCCGCGCTGGCGGTGCGCGGGGTGGTCAAGCTCGTCGAGGAACCGCTCCATCTTCCGCAGCGGCTGCTCGTACGTCTGCCCCAGCCGAGCCACCAGCGGCGCGTGGCTGACGCCGAGCCCGAGCATGAACCGGCCGGGGAAGTCCGCCTCGAGCCGCTCCGCCTCGGCCCGGATCGCGGCCGGCTCCCACGCCCAGATGTTGGCGATCCCGGGCGCCACGATCAGCCGCTCGCTCCCGCTCAGCAGCGCCCGCAGGACCGCGAAGTCCTCGGGTCGCGCGTTGCCGCCGCCGACCCACACGGAGCTGAACCCGGCCCGCTCGATCGCCTCGGCCGCGGTCTCGGGATCCAGCCCGACCGCCGCCGGCGGCGACATCCAGATACCTACCCGTCCGAGCCTCGCGCGCAGTTCATCGGTCGTGGTCATGCTTACTGTTAACTCGCGGGAGCGGCTCTTCAGTCCCGACTGGGCGGGTAATCCGTCTCGGCTGCCGGGCGACGCTGCCCGGCGACGCTA
>Ga0335074_10012060_pt1 | contig 12105 bp, 9 predicted proteins | sample Lox_Sample_23_FD_206715 | JGI IMG/M metagenome (GOLD analysis project Ga0335074, IMG submission 206715) | Soil microbial communities from Loxahatchee National Wildlife Refuge, Florida, United States - Lox_Sample_2.3 | ecosystem: Environmental > Terrestrial > Soil > Wetlands | place: USA: Florida...
GCCGCCTCACGCTGGCCGGCCGCGTGCAGCAGGTCGGCCAGGTTCGTGTGCAGCGCCGCCACCCGGTGCTGGTCGCCGAGCTCGCTGCCCAGCTCGAGCGCTTCGGTGGCCAGCGTGAGCGCCTCCGTGCCGCGCCCTGTTTCCGCCAGCAGCCTGGCCAGGTTGTTCAGCGCCGCGACGGCGGCGCCGAGCTCGGGCAGCCGCCGGGCCTCGGCCAGGCTGTCGCGGAGGTACTTCTCCGCCGCGTCGGTGTCCCCGGCGCGCGCGGCGAGCATGCCGAGCACGTTGAGCGCCTGGGCCATCGCGCCGGGGTCAGCGGCGGCGCGGGCGGAGTCGAGCGCGGCCTGGCCGAGCGATTCGGCCTGGATGGTGTCGCCGCGCCGGAACGCGACGACCGCGCGGTCGGCGGCCGCGCGGGCCAGGTGGCCGGGGTCGTCGGCGAGTTCGGCGACGGTCGCCAGGTGCGCTTCTGCCAGGTCCCAGTCGCCCAGCCGGTGGTGCACGTCCGCGAGCTTGTGCTCGATGCCGGCCAGCGCGGCCCGGTCGCCGCCCTGCTGACCGCTGGCGATGGCCGCGGCGGTCTCGAACTCGGCGAGCGCTTCGCGGTACCGGCCGAGCACGACGAGTTCCTCGCCCAGGGCGATCCGGCCTGGCAGCTGGGGATAGCCGAGCGCGAGGGCGCGGGCCAGGTAGCCGCGCGCCTCGGCGTGCGCGTACAGCTCGCGGGCCCTGGCCGCGGCCAGCCACCACCATTCGGCCGCCGCGCTGTCCCGTCCGGCCAGCTGCAGGTGCTCGGCGACGGTGCCGGCGGGGGTCCCCACGGGATCGCGCTGGTGCCTGGGGGCGAGGACGTCCGCGGCGCGTCCGTGCAGCAGGCGCCGCCTGGCGAGCGAGGCCGAGTCGTAGGCGGTCTTGCGCATCGCCTCGTAATGGAACCGGTAGGACGGCGCCCCGCCGACGGCCGGCGGCGGGTTCTCTGTGAGCAGCGACCTGGCGACGGCCTCCTCGATCGCCTCGACGATCTCGTCCTCACCCCGCCCGCTGACCGCCTGCAGCAGGTCCGCGTCGGCGTCGCTGCCGAGCACCGCGGCGGCGGTGAGCACCTGCAGCGTGGGCTCGCTCGCCGCCCGCAGCCTGGCCAGGAACAGCTCTCGCACGCTGGCCGGAGGCCACCAGTCGGCGAGCTGGGTTCCGTCCGCCGACGCCCCCGGTGCCCCCGGCTCCCCGGCGGACCGCAGCGCCTCGACGTACTCGCGCACCAGCATCGGCAGCCCGTGCGTCTCGGCGAGCAGCAGGTCCACGTCGACCGGCGGCGTCCCCGGCAGGCTCAGCAGGGACCTGATCGCGTCGGGCCCGAGCGGGCCAGGCTCGATCGTCTCGCCGAGCGGGCCGGCCTCGCCGAACGCGGCGCGCAGCACCCGCAGCCGGCCCGCCTGTTCCGGCTGCCAGGTGAGCGCGAGCAGCAGCGGCCAGCCCGCGAGCCTCCGGACCAGGTAGGAGAGCAAGCCCAGCGAGGAATTGTCCGCCCAGTGCACATCCTCCACGGCGATCACGCCCGCCGGCCGCCGCTGCCCGTTCCCGCCCCGCGCGGGCGCTCCGGCCGCGACGCGCAGGGTGTCCGCGATGGCCGCGTACATCCGGGCCACGGCCGCCGGGCTGTCCAGCGCGGGGCTCCGCGGATCCTGCTGGACGTCCGCCAGCCCGGGCACCAGCCGCCCCGCCATCGCGATCGTCTGCGCGGGCAGCAGGTCGGGCAGCTCGGGGCACACGTTGAGCGCGCTGCGCAGCAGGTCGGCCGCCAGCACGAACGGCAGCGCCGACTCGCCGTCGTGGCAGCGGGCCACCAGCACGGTGCCGCCCGCGCCGACCGCCTCGGCGCGCAGCTCCTCCACCAGCCTGCTCTTGCCGCTGCCGGCCTGGCCGACGATCGCGACTGCCCGGCCCCGCGCCCCGTCCGGCCCACGGGCCCCCGGCGTCCCCGCCGATCGCCACGCGCCGCGCAGCGCCGACAGCTCGGCCGTCCGGCCGACCAGCGGCCAGTCGAGGGCGGCCACCTGGTCAGCGGCCCCGGCCGCAGGACCAGCCGCCGCCGCTGCCGACGGCAGCGGGGGCGCGGCGAGCCTGCCCGCGCGCACGTCCTCGTACAGCTGAGTGGTCTCCGGCAACGGCCGGACCGCGAGGTCCCTGTCCAGCACGTGCACCAGCGACCGGTACTGCCGCATGGCGGCGGACCGCTGGCCCGTCCACTCATACAGCCTGATCATCGCCTGGTGGGCGGGCTCGTGCAGCTGGTCGAGCTGCAGCCAGCGGCGGGCGTGCCCGATCGCGCGCTCCAGCTCGCCGGCCGCCACGCAGGCGGCGACCAGCCGCTGCAGGCCCCTGGCGAGCAGCTGCTTCAGCTCCTCCCGCACCGACGCCTGCCAGTCCTCGAAGTCCGGACAGTCGCGGACGGTGAAACCGGCCAGGAAGTCGTCCCGGTACAGGCCGACACCGCGCTCCAGCGCGGCGGCGTCCTTGCGGGTCAGCAGGGTCTCGAACTCACGCACATCGACGTCGACCGCCGCGGGCACCAGCCCGACGGTCGTCCGCGTGATCGCGAGGGCCGGCCCCACGGCCGCGGCCGCCACCGACAGCGTGCGCCTGAGCGACCCGCGCGCCTTGGCCTCGTCGGCGTCCGGCCACAGCAGGTCGGCGACCTGTTCCCTGGTGTGCTCGCGGCCGGTGACCGCCAGCAGCGCGAGCAGCGCGATGGCTTTCCTGGTGTCGAACGTGACCGGCGCGCCGTCACGCTTGACCACCGGCGGCCCGAGCAATGCCAGGCTCAACTCACTCATGCGTTCCCCCCACCCTGGACCGCATTATCACCGTAACGGTAATTCGTGAAAGTCCCTCACACGATCACGCTTTCCGTAACGATCCCGTACCGCCTTCTTTCTACGCTGATCTCGTCGGAATTCGCCACGATCCGGAGAATCATATGCCGCAGCGCACGGAGGGACAGCGGGCCAGCGAGACAGCGCAGGGGCCCCAGGGAGCCACTGCGCCGGATACCGCCTGGCAGGACCCTGCTGGCGAGCTTGGGGAAACGAGCGGAGCGGGCTGGGACGGCGGTCGAACCGCGGACGGCGGCCGCGCTGCCGACGACGGCGGTGCTGCGGACCAGCGCGGCCGGCGCGCGGAGCGCGCGGAGCCGGGGGAGCGCGCCGGCCGGCCGCGGGTGCGGGGGCTGCTGCATCGCAGGTCGCAGGCCGGGACGCCCGGCGAGGCGCCGGCGCCGCGGGTCGTGCCGACCGGGATCGACCTGGACCTGGCCGCGAACGATCCGCTGGTGGGCTATTTGCTCAGCGCGGCGGGTGCGGTGGACATCACCAACTTGCGGCTCGCCTCTCCGGCGCTGAAGGCGCTGCAGGCCGCCGGGGTCGTGCTTGTCGTCCCGCTGATCTCGTCGGGCAGCCTGGTGGGCCTGCTCAGCCTGGGCCCGCGCATGTCGGAGCGCGGTTACTCCTCCGACGACCTGCGGCTGCTCAACTCGCTGGCCGGCTACGCCGCCCCCGCGATGCGGGTCGGCCAGCTCGTGCGCCAGCAGGAGGCGGAGGCCAGGAACCGCGAGCGCATCGAGCAGGAGCTGAAGGTCGCCCAGCTCATCCAGCAGCAATTCCTGCCGAAGAGCCTGCCCGAGCTGCCGTCCTGGCACGTGGCCGCGTTCTACCGTCCGGCCAGGACGGTCGGCGGAGACTTCTACGACTTCATCGAGCTGCCGGACGGCCGGGTCATGTTCGTCGTCGGCGACGTAACGGACAAGGGCGTGCCGGCCGCCCTCGTCATGGCGAGCACGCACGCGCTGCTCAGGGACGCGGCCCCCCGGCTGATCTCCCCTGGCGCGGTGCTCGGTCACGTCAACGACATGCTGTGCGCCGACATCCCCGCGCACATGTTCGTCACCTGCCTGGCCCTGGTGCTCGATCCGGTCAGCGGCGCGGCGGTGTTCGCCAACGCGGGGCACGACGTCCCCTACGTGCGGACCCGCGACGGCGTGGCCGAACTGCGGGCCCGCGGCATGCCGCTCGGGCTGATGCAGGGCATGCCGTACGAGGAGAAGGCCTTTCAGTTCGAGCCAGGCGACTGCGCGCTGCTGCACAGCGACGGCCTGGCGGAAGCCCACGGGCCCGGCCGGGAGATGTTCGGCTTCCCGCGCGTCGCGGGGCTGGTCGGCAAGGGGGTTTCCGGTGAGTCGCTCATCGACCTGTGCCTGACCGAGCTCCGCGGCTTCACGGGAACCGATTACGAACAGGAAGACGACATCACCCTGGTGTCACTCCAGCGCTCGCCGGCGGCGTGGCCCCGCGCCGTCAGCGAAGGAGGCGATTCATGACATCAATAGCCCAGCCCACGCCCCGGCGGCTGGACGCGTTCGCTCTCGCCAGCGAACCAGGCAACGAGCGCCTCGCGATCAGCCGGGTAGCCGAGACCGCCTCCTCGGCCGGCATCTCCGCCGAGCGGCTCGAACGCCTCAAGACCGCGGTCGCCGAGGCCACCATGAACGCGATCGAGCATGGCAACAAGAACCACGCGGAGATCCCCGTCGACGTGGAAATCATCCAGGTCGGCGACGAGATCACCGTGGCGATCAGCGACCAGGGCGGTGCCCCGGTCCAGAATCCGGCGTCCGATGCGGAGGAGCCGGACCTGGTCAAGAAGCTGGCGGGCGCGCAGAGCCCGCGCGGCTGGGGGCTGTTCCTCATCCGCAACATGGTCGACGCGATGGAAGTAACGACCGATGGCCAGCGGCACACCGTGTGGCTGACCATGCGAACCAGCGCACCTGAAGGAGCTGAACATGACGAGCAGGTGTGAGGCCACGACCCGGACGATGCCGGGCGCGGCGGTTATCGAACTGACGGGCGAGGTCGACGGGACTGCCGCCGATGTCCTGACGGCGGCCTATCAGGCCGCGGTGACGGGCACCGATGTGGGCGTCGTCGTGCTGGACTTCGCCTCGGTCGTCTACATCAACTCCACCGGGATCGCGCTGATCGTGAGCATCCTCGCCCGCGCCAGGGCCGAGCGGAGGAAGGTCGTCGCCAGCGGCCTGTCCGCGCACTACCGCGAGATCTTCGATATCACCAGGCTGTCGGATTTCATCGAGCTCTTTCCCGACCTCGATCACGCCGTCAGCGAGCTAACAGGACCAGCCGCCTGACGGGACCGACGGCGGCGCGGAATTCACCGCACACATCACTGCAGGACCAAGGGACCACTGTAAGGGGAGAGACAGATGAGCGTTCCCGCACTTTCGATGGACGTTCGCCGGGTGGGCGACAGCATTGCCATCGTCGATATCAAGGGCGACGTGACCGCGGCCTGCGAGCCGGTGCTGATGTCGGCCTACGAGGCCGCCGGCGGCGCGTCGGCGAGCAAGCTGGTGCTGAACTTCGCGGGACTCGAATACATGAACAGCGGCGGCATCGGCATGCTCGTGACGCTGCTCGTCCGCGCGAACCGGCAGCGCCAGGAGCTTGCTGCCATCGGGCTGAGCGACCACTACCGGGAGATCTTCGAGCTGACCAGGCTCGACGAGGCCATCACCATTTACGACAGCGAGGAGTCGGCGCTGGTCGGCGCCGCAAAGTAAGAATCGAGGGGCTGTCATGACTGAACTAGCAGGTCCGGACCGCGCCGCGTCGGCGGAGCAGATCGGACTCAGCCACCGCGAGGCCGCGGCGTCGCCACCCGGCCACGCGCCGTCGCAGCGCGCCACGGCGCCGCGGGACGCGCAGAGCTGGGCCGCCAAGGTCGACAGGCTCGCCGTGGACCAGCGGGCCGGGGTGCGCGGCACCAACGTCGCGGGCCGTCGGCTGACGGGCCCGGTGCAGGGCTTCGGCAAGATGTGGCAGAAGACCTACCGGATGGAGGTCGGGGACGTGATCGAGCCGGCCGCGGCGATCGCGTTGTGGCGGTCGAACTTCCCCGACTTCTGGCCCAAGGGCAACCGCTTCGCCGGCGCGCTGACCGGCATCAACCCGGGCGATGTCGCGCTGCTGGACCTGGCCGTCGGCGGCGGGGTGAAGCTGTCGACCGGGGTGTTCGTCCTCTACGCCGACACCGAGTCCTTCACGCTGATGACCCCGCAGGGGCACATGTTCGCCGGCTGGATCACGTTCTCCGCCGAAAACGCCGGCGACGGCACCGTCGTGCAGGCGCAAGTGCTGATGCGGGCCAGCGACCCGATCTACGAGATCGGCATGACGCTCGGCGGGCACCGGAAGGAAGACAAGTTCTGGATGGCGACGCTGCGGGCGCTCGGCGACCGGATCGGAGTGCCCGACGCGCCGATCACCGCCGTCACCAGCTGCGTCGACAAGAAACGGCAGTGGCGGCAGGCCGGCAGCGTCTGGCACAACTCCATGGTGCGCAGCGTGCTGCAGACGATCGCGGCCCCGGTGACCGCCCTCGTCCGGGTCGCGCGCAGAGGCAGCAGCAGGACGCGGGAGGAGCAGGCCGCGCCCGTTCGGGATGAAAGATGACGGTAGCGGGGACAACGGCGCAGCCTTTGCAACCGGCTGCGCCGTTCGCTCGCTGGTCCGCGGTGCTCGCCGCCGGACTCGGCTGCCTCGCGCTCGCTGTCGTGGCGGCCACGTTCCCGCTGGCCAGCATGGCCGGCCAGCTCAACCCCCAGGTCGTCGCCTCCACGCTGGTCGCGCTCGCGTTCGCGGTGGTAGGCCTGCTCGTCGCGCTCCGCCAGCCGCGCAACAGCATGGGATGGCTGCTGCTGGCCGGCAGCGTGCTGGTCGCGCTCAACTTCGCCGCCGCCTACTACGCCGAGCTGGATTACCGGCTCGGGCACCACCTGCCGCTCGGCGCCGTCGCGCTGGTGCTGCAGCCGAGCTGGGCGCCGGGCATCGTCTCGTTCGGGCTCGCCGTCTTGCTGTTTCCCGACGGGAGGCTGCCGTCGCCGCGGCTGCGCTGGATCCTGCGGGTCTACCTGGCGATCGGCGCGGTCTGGGCGGGCGGCGCCGTGGCGATCACGATCGGCGCCATCGCCGCGGGGGATGTCCAGGTCGACGCGAGCGGGAACCTGGTGAGCATCGACAGCCCGCACGGTGACACCGAATGGTGGGGCATCGTCCAGATCGTGTTCTTCGTCCTGCTGATAGCCATCGCGATCGGCTCGCTCGCCGGGCAGGTGGTACGGTTCAGGCGCTCCGTTGGCGAACGCCGCCAGCAGCTGAAATGGCTGCTGAGCGGCACCGCCGTCGCCATGCCCGGGCTGGGCCTGTCGATCGCGCTCGGCGACGCTACCGGTTTCCTCGGCGCGGTGGGCGGCATCGGCTTCGCGCTGGTCGCGGCGCTGCCGATCGGCATCGGCGTGGCCGTCTTGCGGTACCGGCTGTACGACATCGACCGCCTCATCAGCCGCACGCTCGCCTACGGCGCCGTCACCGCGCTGCTCGCCGGGGCGTACGCGGGCCTGGTGCTGCTGGCGACGCGGGAGCTCCGGTTCTCTTCCGAGGTGGCGGTGGCGGTGTGCACGCTGGCGGCGGCGGCCGCATTCAACCCGGTGCGGCGACGGGTGCAGCACGCCGTCGACCGCCGGTTCAACCGCGCCCGCTACGACGCGGACCTGATCGTGGCGGCCTTCGCCGCCCGGCTGCAGGATACGGCCGATCCGGAGGTGACCACGCTCGACCTGGGCGAGACTGTCCAGCAGGCGCTCGAGCCCGAGCACCTGTCGCTGTGGATTGGGGAGGTCGCGTCGTGACGGCTACCCGCACCACCCGCACCACCCGCACCGTCCGTGGCGGGCGAGCGTCGCGGCCGCCCTGGCCGCCCGCGGCGGTAGCGATGGCCGCACTCGTGGTGGCGCTGCTGGTCTCAGCCTTGTTCATGGGCCCGACGTCAGGCCCGTCGACAACCGCGGCGACGATCGGCGGCTTCGCGCTCGGGCTGATGTTCCTGGTCATGGCCGGGGTGGGCCTGGTCGTGGCGCGTTTCCAGCGCCGCAACCCAATCGGATACCTGCTGCTCGGCGCGGCCTTGTGCTTCCTGATCACGCTGAGCAGCGGTGGCTACTCCACACTCGTGTATGCCCGGCACGATCACCTTCCGCTGGGCGCGGTCGCGCTCGTGCTGTCGCCGTTCGGGATGCTCGCCGTCGTCATGCTGCCGCTGATCGTGCTGCTCTTTCCCGACGGCCGGCTGCCGTCCAGGCGCTGGGACCTGCTGCTCGCGGTCGCCCTCGTGCTCGCTGGCTACGCTCTCGCGGCGAACGAGATCGCGATCGTGGCCGGGCTCGTCCGCCACGACCTGCGGGTCAGCTCCGACGGCACGCCCGTTATCGCCGGCGGGCTGTCGCGCACCGCCACACTCGCGGCCTTCACCGCGGTCTTCCTGCTCATCGTGGCCGCCATCGTGCGTCAGGTGCTGGCCTGGCGGCATGCCGGTACCGACCGGCGGCAGCAGATCAAGTGGCTGCTCAGCGGCGTGGGCGTGTTCCTCGTGATCGGCGTGCCGTCCCTCGGGATCAGCTCGGACATCTGGGAAGCCGGGATTGCCATCGGGTTCTCCGCGCTGCCGCTGGCGATCGGGGTCGGCATCCTGCGGTACCGGCTGTACGACATCGACAGGATCGTCTCCCGCACCGTGTCCTACGGAATCGTGACGGCGCTGCTCGCCGGCGCGTACGCGGGCCTGGTGCTGCTCGCGACGCGCGAGCTGCGGTTCTCTTCCGAGGTGGCGGTGGCGGTGTCGACGCTCGCGGCGGCGGCCGCGTTCAACCCGGTGCGGCGGCGGGTGCAGCACGCCGTCGACCGCCGGTTCAACCGTGCCCGCTACGACGCGGACCTGACCGTGGCGGAGTTCGCGGCGCGGCTGCAGGACGCGGTGGATTTCGATGCGGTGCGGGCGGACCTGGCCGGGACCGTGCAGCGGGCGCTAGAGCCCGAGCACATGTCGGTGTGGACGTGGGAGGCCTGAACCATGAGCGTCACGGGAGCGGCTTCGCGGCTGGCCACGCCGCGGACGGCGATCGTGCTCGGGACGCTGGTGTTCGCGTTCAACGTGGCCGCCATCGTGGTCATGGCGCTGTCCCACTACTCGATCGCCGAACTGGTGCGGCTGAGCGCGCTGCTGCCCACGGTGGCGATCGGGACGCTGGTGGCGGTCCGGCGGCCGCGCAACCCGATGGGCTGGCTCATGCTCGGCGCCGGGTTCTCCTTCACCACACAGGCTCTCGGCACCGGCTACGCGATCCTGGACTACCACCTGCACCACGGTGCGCTGCCTCTTGGGCGGGTCGCGATCGCGTTCGAGCCCGGGTGGGCGATGGGGATGGTCTTCATCGCGGGACTGCTGTGGCTGTTCCCCGATGGGGACCTGCCCGCCGGCCGCTGGCGGCGGGTCGGCGGGCTGCTGTTCGCCGGCGGCATCGTCTGGGCGCTGGCGATGTATGCGCCATCGGTGGCCGTCGCCGCCTCACCTGGCCTGCGTGTCGATGCCGACGGCACCCCTTCGGTCATCGAAAACCCGCCTGTCTCGCAGGTGTTCTGGCTCTTCTGGATCATCATCGAGAACGTGGGCTTCATCGCCCTGATCTTGTCCTGGCTCGTGTGGCTCGCCGTCCAGATCCCGAAGTACCGCAGGTCCCGCGGCGACCGCCGCCTCCAGCTCAAGTGGCTGTACGCCGGGGCGGCCGTCTTCGTGGTCACCTTCGCGGTGGGCATCCTGGAGGTCACCGGCCCGGTCGTCACCGCCGTGCTCGCGTTCGGGATAGCCGCGCTGCCGATCAGCCTGGGGATCGGCATCCTCAAGTTCCGGCTGTACGAGATCGACAGGGTGATCAGCAGGACGGTGTCCTACACGCTGGTCACCGGGCTGATCGTCGGCGTCTACATCGGCGTCGTGCTGCTCACGACGGATGTGTTCCGGTTCTCCTCATCGGTCGGCGTGGCGGCCTCGACGCTGGTCGCGGCGGTGCTGTTCAACCCGCTGCGCAGGTGGGCGCAGCGGCTCGTCGACAAGCGCTTCAACCGGGCCCGCTATGACGCGGAGGCGACCGTTGCCGCCTTCGCCGACGCGATGCGGTCGTCAGCCGACCTGCCCGGGGTGCAGCGTGAGCTGGTCGCGACCGTTAACCAGGCGTTCGAGCCGGTGCACGTCTCGGTGTGGGTGAACGTGTCCTAGCGCGCGGCCGACGGGGCGGCCTTGGCCGAGAGGCCCGGCCGGTCGCTGCGGCGGCTACGGCACCGACCAGTGCTGGTTCGCGGTGTTCTCGCAGGCCGCCAGCGTCAGCTGGGTGCCGTTGCCGGCGGACGGCGCGGTCAGGCACTTGCCGTTCGACTTCAGCACGTACTCGCCGTTGGACTGCCGCGTCCATTCCTGGCTGGTGGCCCCTATGCACGGCTCGAGGAACGCGGTCGTCGTGCCGGTGACGCAATCGCCGACCACGAGCAGCTCGGTGTTCGTCGCGAAGGTGATGTTCTGCGCGGCGCCAGCGGCGCAGGTGCAGATGACGATCTTGTTGCCCGCGGTGGTCTTGGCGCTGTAGTCGCCGAGGCACTTGGCGTCGTACCCCTTCATCTCCCCGGCCAGCGAGCTCAGGTGCCAGCCGAAGGTTTTTGTCACCCAGCCGGCGTAGTAGGACACCACGACCTTGGACGTGAACGTACCCGCCGTGACGTTGGAGGTGCCGCTGATCACGCCGGTGGACTTGTTGATCGACAGGCCGCCGGGCAGCCCGGACGCGGTGTACGTCAAGGGCGTGGTCGCGCCCCCGGTCGAGGCCGTGATCTTGAGGCTGACGGCCTTGCCGAGGGTGGCCGTCTGGGTGGCAGGCGTGGTGACGGACAGCGGAAGGCCGCCGTTCAGCACGCAGCCGCGGGTCGCGTTGCTCCACAGGCTCTGCATGGCGAACGTGCCGCCGCCGAGCGTGACGTTCCCTGCCGGGTCGCTGTCGCCCCAGAGCTGGCCGCCCCAGGCGCACTTGTCGGCGACCTCGCCGCCGCTGATGGTGTCGTTCGTGTCCAGCCACCCGGTCCCTACCGGGTCGGTGATGGCCTCCATCAGCTCGTGCCCGCCGGTGATGCTGTACCCGTCGTTAGTGCCTGGCGAGTTGATGAAGCCCTGACCGCAGCCCGCCCCGGCGTCGGGCTGGTAGGGGAGGTTTTCCCACGGCAGGTAGAGGCTGGAGTTCGCCGTGTTGACGTCCCAGTCGTGGAAGGCGCAGTAACCGGTCGCCTGGGGTGTCCCGCAGTTGCCGGCGAAGTTGAGGCCGCCGCTGGGCGGGGTGAAGCAGGTGCCCTGCCGCGCGGCGATGACGACGTCGGCGTCGTTGGTGTCGGCGATGTGCAGCCAGTTGACGGCCGCCGCCGCCTCGGTGCCGAGGTTGGTGTTGGTGACCGACTTCTCCGGTGTGTTCTTGTCCCAGTACGTGCCGACCAGCAGCCCCTTGCCGAACGTCGGGTGGCCGGTCTTGTCGCCGTACTGCTCCACGGTCGTCGACCAGTAGTCCGACGGCTTCCCGAGGTCGGTGAAGAAGCTCTTCACGAAGTTCTCGGTGGCGGTGTTGGTACCCCACTTCGGACCCCAGAAGACGAGGTACACGTGCGGCGTGTGCTGCACCGGGCCGCCGCGGTAGGGCAGGTTGCAGTCGGGTTCGGTGCCGCAGGAAACGGCGGCGGCCGCATGGCTGGTGCTGGTGCTGGTGCTGGTGCTGGCTGGTGCGAGCGCCGCGTTCTTCTTGAGGCTGCTGCCGCGCGCCGGGATCAGGCCGGAGACGGCGCCGGTGGCCGCGGTGCCCGAGCTGCTGTCGAAGGAGGCCGGGGAGGCGGGCTGCACGACGTTGATGGCGGGGGCAGGGCCGTCCGCCGCGCTCGCGATGCTGGGCGCCGCGAGGGCGGCGGCGGTAGCGACCGCTGCGGCCGCGCCGGCGGTCCGCAAAGTCCGGATCTTCACTTGCATCTCTCCCGCCCATGCAGCCGGCCCAGGCGCCAGCCGTCGCGCAGAGATTCCCACCGGCGCAACCACTTCATATCAAGGTTGTATTTATCGTTATATTTCGTCTTCTGAACGGGCCGGTGGTGACTCTCGCTCCGTCGTGGTGGCTGTGAC
>Ga0335074_10012061_pt1 | contig 12104 bp, 8 predicted proteins | sample Lox_Sample_23_FD_206715 | JGI IMG/M metagenome (GOLD analysis project Ga0335074, IMG submission 206715) | Soil microbial communities from Loxahatchee National Wildlife Refuge, Florida, United States - Lox_Sample_2.3 | ecosystem: Environmental > Terrestrial > Soil > Wetlands | place: USA: Florida...
GCCAGCCGTCGCCAGCACGTCGAGATCGCCATCTCCGTGGCCGAGAAAGTCCGGCAGCTGTACTCCGACGGCTTGCCCACCGCCGACCTCCGCTCACCCGACGAACCGCTGCTCGGCATCACACAGAACTGACAGGTGCAATCACGGCCGGGCGAGGCGGCTACTCCCGTTCGCGGTCCGCGCCCTGACCCGGGGCCTGGTCCGGCCAGACGCCGACGTGGTCGGTCTCCTCCTGCAATTCGACCCGGTTGCGCATCCGCAGGCGCCTGGTCATCTCGCGCGGGAGCTGAACCCGGCCCGCCCGGTCCAGCGTCGCGTACTCGCGTGCGTGCAGCGTGGTCTCGCCCCGCTCGTCGGTGGCCGCGTGCCGGATCGTCTCGCTGCTCGTCTTGCCGTCCCTGATCGCGATGGTCCGGCGGACCTGGGACGACACAGCCGGGTCGTGGGTAACCACCAGCACCGTGACGCCGAGCTCGGTGTTGGCGGTCTGCAGCGCGGAGAACACGTCCTGAGCGGTCGCGGAGTCCAGCTCGCCGGTGGGCTCGTCGGCCAGCAGCACCTCCGGCTCATTGGCGAGCGCGGTCGCGATGGCGGCGCGTTGCTGCTCACCGCCGGACAGGCGGTCCGGAGTGCGGTCCGCGCAGTACGCGATGCCGAGGGTGTCGAGCAGCGCACCGGCGCGCTGCTGCCGCTCCCGGCGGCCGAGCGAGCTCAGCCGCATCGGCAGCAGCACGTTCTGCCGGGCGGTCATGTAGGGCAGCAGGTTCCGGGACGTCTGCTGCCAGATGAAGCCGGTGACGCTGCGCCGGTAGGCCAGCCGCTCGGCGGCGGTCATCACGCCCACGTTGTGGCCGGCCACCCACACCGTCCCCGCCGTCGGCGTGTCCAGCCCGGCGAGGATGTTCATCAGCGTGGACTTACCGCTGCCCGCCGCGCCGATCAGCGCGGTCAGCTCCCCCTTGGCGATCAGCAGGTCCAGCCCTTGCAGCGCCTGCACTTCGATGCCCTCGCCGGTGTAGATCCGGACCAGCCGGTCACAGACGATCATCCCGTCCGCGGCGGTAGGGGGCTGGTCCTGCGGGAAATGCGCGGCAGGCTCGGTCATCCGCCTGGCCTCCTTCACTCAGCGATCCGCAGCGCCCGGGCGCTGCCGCGATGGTAGGTGATCACGGCCTGAACGGCCATCAGCAGCAGCGCGGCGAGCACCAGCCCGACCGCGGCAGCCAGCAGCGGAGATGCGGCGGGAGTCACCACGTCGACCGAGCCGGTCCCGCTGAACCCCGACAGGTTCAGCGACGGGCCGACCAGCGGCGTGAGCAGCCAGGCGCACGCGACGCCGCCGAGGGCGGCGGCCACCACCGGGGGCAGGGTCTCGGTCGCCAGCAGCAGCTGGGCCTGCCATCGGCGCAGCCCCATCGTCGCCAGCCGGGCCAGCGTCATCTCCCGGGTCTGGGCGGTGAGCAGCAGCGACAGCAGCAGGACGAGCGCGCCGAAGCCGGCCGCGGTGGCCATGCCCAGGGTGAGCGCCGACTGCGCCGCCTGCGGCACCGGCGCCGTGGTCAGCGCCGTGAGGGCCGGGGCGCGCAGGGTCACCGACCCGCCCGGCAGCCCGCGGTGCACGTCCGCGGTCAGCTGCGCCGCATCCAGCCCGGGCCCGGCGACCAGCATGAGGTTCGGCCCGGGCGGGTTGGGCCCGAGTGCCGAAATTGGCAGCATCACGACCGCGTCCGCGGCAACGCCGGGGAGGGCGGTGATCGATCCGGTCAGCTGGATCGTGATGCTGCCGGTACCCACGGTGAGACTGGTCGGCGCCCTGCCGACAAGCTGGGCGGCGGCACTGGTCGCCACCGCGGGGACAACCCCCGGCTGGCCGCCCCCGGCCTTGCCCGACAGCGCGGCCAGCGGGAATCGCGGGCCGGGCGCGTGGTCGACCACGGCCGCGTACTGTGCCGGGTCGACGAACACCACGGGCAGCTCAAACCCGGTGGGCAGCGACCCGGGGTCCACCACCGCGGCAGCGGTGGACGTGACGCCCGGCACCGAAGAGATCTGGCGCTGCAACGCGGGGGTGATCACCGCGCCGGAGGGGGCCACGACGATCGCGTCGGCACCCACCTGCTGCCAGGAGGCGGCCACCTCGCTGCCGGTCACCGACGTGCTGACCATGTCCGGGAATGCCACCATGGCCAGCACCAGCACCAGGGCGAACGACGGCAAGACGGTGCCGGCCGGGGTACGGGTGGCCCGCGCCAGGCCGACGAACGCGACCACCCCGCGCGTCAGGCCCGCGATCCGGGCCAGTTCACGGACGAGAAGCGGGTAAACGCGCAGCACGACGACGGCCACCGGGATCGCCAGCAGCACCGGCGCCGTGCTCGTGTACAGGCTGCTGTTCCCGGAGCTGACGCCCTCGTTATGGAGCACGACGAGCCCGCCGATGGACAACGCGACCAGCGCTGTCTCGACGACGATCCGCCGGGCCGCGGGCCAGCGGCCGCCTGCCCGGCGCCGTGGCCTGCCGCCGACGGGCGCCGCCACGCGCTGCGGGACCACGCTGATCAGCACCGGGCCGACGAGCGCGACGGCGATCGCGAAGACAGCCAGCCACCAGCCCATGGGGTCGCCGTCGCCGGGGGTCAGCAGGAGGGCGAGCACGGTGGCCGCCGCCCCGGCGACCACGCCGATGACCGCGTTGGCCCGCAGCACCAGCAGGCCGAGCTGGTACAGCGACGCGCCCCGGGCCCGCATGAGCGTGAACTCCGCGGTGCGACGCTGCGCTACCAGCCGGGCACCGAGCAGCACCACCACCGCGCCCATCACGGCGAGGCTGACATACAGCAGTTCGAGCACCGGGTCGACGGCGCCTTCGGCGGTGATGAACGGCGACAAGATCCAGTTGATCTGGGACTCGATCGGCAGGCTGAGCGGGCCGGTCGGGAAGAGGTACGTCGCCCCGTTGGCGACCAGGCTGCTGACACCCGCCGCCAGCCCGTCCGCCTGGCCCGCGGTCAGCCCGGACAGCGCGGCCGGGTACACCCAGGTCAGCTCGTTTTCACTGGTGCCGAGCCAGGTTTGGATCAGCGGGAGCGCACCGGGGCCGATGAAAACCGCTCCGACCCAGTAGGACCGGTGCGGGTAGTTGGCCGGCGTCAGCTCGGGCCTGCCCGCCACCAGATCTTGCCTCCAGAAGGCGGAAGCCGGGTTCACCGGCGCGATGATCCCGGTGATTAGCAGCTGCACGGGTCCCACGGTCAGCCGGGAGCCGACCCGCAGCCCGAACCTGGCCGCGGTGGCGGTGGTGACCGCCGCCTGCACTTCGGCCCCGCGCACGCCGTTCGAGCCGCCGACCGGGAGCCGGCCGGCCACGATGTGACTGTAGCTGCCCAGTGCCGTGCGGTAGGCCAGCTCGAACTGCGGCGGGCCGTCCCCGGCGGCCTGGGCCGCCCCGCTGACCGGGTCGAAGCCCGTGGTCAGGCTCTCCCAGGCCGGCGGGTCACTGGCCAGGGGAACCTTGTCGGCGACCAGTTGCGTCCGCACCGAGGCGCCCATCGCGGCGATCTGAGCGGCCGAAGCCGTGGGGTCCAGGTCCGCCATGTTCGCCTCAGCCAGCTCCGCGATGACCGTCCGGTCGGCGAGCGGCGAAGCGGCGATCACGCTTCGCAGCGCCTGGGTGCGCAACGCCACGCTCTCCCGCGGGATCGCCAGGCTGGCCAGCACGGCGGCGAACACCAGCAAGCCGAACGCGACACTGGTGGCGGCCCCGGTACCGGTCAGCGTCACCCAGGCCGCGCGCAGCCGGAGCCATAGCGTTCTCATCTCGCCTCCGCCCGCAACTGCGCCGCCGGGTCGGGTCTGCGCAAGACCGACAGGGCGGCGGCGACCACCGGCATGGCCGCGGTGACGAGGGCCAGGCCGACGGCCGGGCCGAGGGGCACTATGACCAGGGCCGACGGCAGCGGGTCGGTCGCGCCCGTGGTCAGGGTGATCGCGGGCACCAGCAGTTCGGCCAGGCCGATCCCCGCCAGCAGGCCCGCGGCCGCGGCCGGCAGGCTGAGCGCGCACTGCTCCAGGCACAGCTGGCCGGCCTGGGCGTTTTTCCCCACCCCGAGCGCGGCGAAGACCGCGCTCTGGGTTCGTCGCGAGCGGAGGCTGGCCGCCACGCTGATCGAGAACCCGAGCACGCCGAGCAGCACCGCCGCCACCCCGATGGCCAGCATGGCTTGCCGGGGGGCCGTCAGCAGCGGGTTGTCGAGCAGGGCCGCCTGCTGGCTGAGGCGACTGGTGACGGACAGGCCGAGGCCGGCCGGCAGGCGGGGTACCTCGCCGTTCGTGGTGCTCAGCCACCAGCGGGTCACCGGCACGGGCGGCTCCTGGTTCGCGACGAGCAGGAAGTTGAGCTGCGCGAGGCCGACGATCAGCGCGCCGGCCTGCCCGAAGACGGTCGGGAAGTTGGCCACCGACGCCACGATCACGACCGTCGCCTGGACCTGGTTGCCCAAAGCGGTCCACGAAACAGTGGTGACGTCGCCGACGCCGAGATGGTTGGCCGCCAGGTAGCCAGCGGTGGCGATGGCCGGGATGACCTTGGGTGAGCGGACCGAGATCGCGACCGCCCCGGTGGCGGTCCCGGGACCAAGGTTGACGCCGAGCTCAACGGCTATCGATGGATCGTGTCCGGCATTGAACGTGAGCTGCTGTCCGCCCCCGGCGACGTGTCGCCAGCGGAGGACCGACGGCGGTGCCCCGTCCGATGGCGGCGTCGACCCGTACGCGCCCGGTGGCCCCGTCGGCACCGATGCCGACGATCCCGTCTGCTGCCAGGCCGCCAGCGCGGCACCATGAGCGAACGGCGCACCGAACGGACCGCTGGCCGTGTCGGCCACCGCGAGGGACCCGATGGTGAGGCTGGCGGTGGGGGCCGACGATGGGCTCTTGGTGTCGTACGGCGGCAGGGTATAGGTCAGCGAGAACCCGAGCAGCCGCAGCGGATAGCTCGCCACCTGGCCTGCCAGCGTGAAGACCACAGAGTGCGGCTTGCCGTCGAAGGGCAGCGGCCCGGCGGGTACCTGGTAGGTGCCGCCGTTGGCATCCTCGACGGAGGCCATGATGAAGGCCGAGCCAAGCTGCCTGCTGACCTCGGCCGCGCTGGTCCCGGGGCCCGCCCCGAGGGTAGCGAGGATCTCCAGCCGGTCCGGCTTGCCGGGCAGCGCCAGCCCTTGCGACGGCAGGGTGATGCGCTGCCACAGCGTGCTCAGCGGAATCGCCGACAGGTCGGGCCGGAGCAAGATCGTCTTATCCGCCGTGCTCGAGTCAACCGCGATCAGCTGTCCGCCGTTGCTGATGTCAACGACGCTAGCCGGCGTGGCGGCGCGGACACCCGGGGCCTGGGCGATCGCCTGCGCCGCGGCTGGCGGCACACCGCCCGCGGCGTCCACCCGCACATCCGAGCCGACCGTGAAGGCGGCCTGGTCCGCCGCCGACTGGTGCCAGCTCGCGTACCCGGCCAGCGCCAGCGTGGTGGTCGCCGTCGCGATGACGACGAGCAGGACCGGGCCCGCCTGGCGGATCGGCCGCCGGGCGATCTGCCAGCTCACCATGGCGGCGGCCAGCCACCGTTCGCGGTCGGTCGCCTTGTCGGCCGCCCTGGCCAGCAGCGGCAGCCCGCGCAGCGGGATGAGCGCCACCCCGGCCAGCGCGAGCGCCGGGGCGACGGCCACCACCGGATCGATCCCGAGCGATCCGGCGCCCGGATGCGCCACCACCGAATAGCCGCGCAGCTCCCATACCGCGACCGCGGCCAGCACCACCAGGGCCAGATCGCCGCCCGCCCAGGCGATGCCCGCGAGCCGGGCCTGCCGGCCGCCGCGGCGGCGGGCCGTATCGGGCGTCAGGGTCCGCAGTGCGGGCCAGACCATCACCGCCACGCACAGCACCAGCATGGCGACCGCCGACAGCCAGGCCAGCGCGGGGATGCCCGAGTAGCCCTCCAGGCGAAGGTTACCGAGACCGGCCAGCACGCCGGTCAGCCGGCTGCCGACCAGCACGCCTGCAAGACCGGCCGCGGCGCCAACCAGCATGGCCTCGGCCAGCACCGGCCGCGTCACCTGCCGTCTGGTGGCACCACGCGCCCGCAGCAGCGCGGACTCCTCCTCCCGCTGGCTGGCTAGCAGCCGTGCGGCCAGTACCAGGGCCGCCCCGGCCAGCAGCAGCAACTCCAGCGCGGCGATCGTGAACAGCGACCGGGTCAGCACGATGGTGCTGGCCGTGCCGGTCAGCGTCTGCGGCAGCGTCGAGGTCACCTTTATCCCGTACGGGAGGACCGCGACGGCCAGCTGGGAGACCGCCGCGCTGGTGCCCGCGGCCAGCGCGGCGATGTTCCCGCTGGCCAGCGCCGAAGCCTGCGGTATGACCAGCCACGAAGCCTGATACGCGGTCAGCGCCCCGCCGAACGCGGCCGGGTTCACCACCGCGGGGCCGTAGCTGACGACGGAACCCATGGCGGGGTTCCCGGCGACGCTGTTGACGAAGCCCTGGGCGTTGGATCCGGAGACGGGCAGCAGATCCAGCCCCCAGTAGGCCGAGGCCGGGTCCCGAGGCCGGAAAAAGCCGGTGACCTGGATCTTGACCGGGGTCCCGCCGGACTGCGGTGTGCCCGTCAGGACCGAGCCCAGCCGCACGTGCAGCTGGCTGGCGTCGGTGGCCGGCAATGCGACCGGCAGCGGGCCGCCCGCCTGCGGCGGACCTGGCCAGGTCCCGGCGGTCAGCGTGGCCTGGTCGGTGATCTCGTCCAGCGACGCGGGCACGATCTGCGGGGTGATTTCGCTGGTGCCGCTGGCGCCGAACTGCGTCGAGGGCGCGACGCTGACCGACGCCGGGAGCTGGAGCGCGTTCGCCCATAGCGCGCTTTCCATCTGGAAGCCGACCCGTGGCCAGGCCTTGCCCAGTGCGGCCCGGATGACCTGCGCGTCGGAGGCGGCCTCGCCGGTGTCGGCCAGGGCATTCAGCGCGACCGCGCGGCTCTGCGGTGCCGCCAGGATGCCCAGCGCCCCGGTAGGGACCACCCCGGCCGCGAAGGTCCACAGCACCGTCGCCAGCCCGGTCACCAGCAGCACGGTGACCACCACGCAGGCCAGGAGCAGCCACGAGGACCTGGCCCGGCGGAGGAGGAAGGACGCGCCCAGTCCGCCCACGCTTGCTCCTAACCGCCCTGGGTGCCGACGACGGCCCCGTCCTCGAGCACGATGACCTTGTCGGCCAGGCTGACGAGCGCCTCGTCGTGGGTGGCGACTAGGGCGGTGATCCCCTCCGAGCGCACCACGCTGAGCAGCAGCTCCATGATCTGCCGACCGGTCTCCAGGTCGAGTTGGCTGGTCGGCTCGTCCGCGATCAGCAGGCCCGGGCGGCCGGCCAGCGCGCGGGCGATGGCGACTCGCTGCTGCTGGCCACCGGAAAGCTCATCCGGGCGGTGCAGCGCATGGCTGGACAGCCCGGTCAGCGCCAGCATGGCCGCGACCCGCGCCCGCCGCTCGCTGGGCCGCAGGCCGGCGATCCGCAGCGGAATCCCCACATTTTCCGCCGCCGACAGCATCGGCACGAGGCCGAAGGCCTGGAAGATGAACGCGACCCGGTCCCGCCGTAGCGCCAGCCGCTCCCGCTCGGTCATCCGGTTCACCTCGCGGCCGTCCACCCACACCCGGCCCGCGGTGGGGTCGTCCAGACCGCCGATGATGTTCAGCAGCGTGGTCTTGCCGGAGCCGGATCGCCCGCGCAGCACAACGAGCTGACCGCGGTCCACCGTGAACGAGACCCCGCGCAGCGCGTGAACCGCGGTATGGCCGCTGCCGAAGGTCCGGCTGACGCCGTCGGCGGCCACCATCACCTCCGGCGGCGGGCCGGTGCCATCCGTGCCGTGCTCAGTAAGTGCCTGGCTGCTGTCCATTCCCGTCCTTGAGGGTGGGCTACTGGCCCGCTTCGCGGGCCAGTAGCGGGACGAGTACCTGTGCGTTGGGGCTGCCCCAGCCGGTCACCGGGTCCCAGCCGGGACGGGCCGGGTAACCGGCGGTGCCGGCCGGGTACGGCATGGTCTGGATGTTGCTGCCGGTCGTGACGTCGTGGAAGGCGCTGTGGTAGCTGGGCCCGCGGCCGATGGCGTAAATGGCGGGGTTGACGAAGCCAAGGTCATGATGGGCGTCCTGGTCGGCTAGCGCAATGAGTCCGGCCCACAGCAGCGCGGCGGCGGCGGTGCCGGCCGCCGGGATGATCGCCGCGTTGCCGCCGTCGCTCAAGACGGTCGCGATGTTGTCCTGCTGAGCGGCGTCAGCGGCCACGTCCGGCACGCCTCGCTTCGCCGAGATCCCGCGGACGCCATCCTGATAGGCGGGCCGGGCGTACAGGTGGCTGAAGCCACCCCCCGTTCCTCCGTTGCTCTCGGAAAAACCGCCTTCGTTATTCCAGGCCGTCTCGCTCATGTAGGCGCCGGTCACGGGATTCACGGTGAGCGTGGTGCCGCCGACGGCCAGCACGAGCGGGTCGGAGGCCGGCAGGCTGACCTCGGCGACCGGCGTGCCGCCGAAGAGGGTGTCGCTGAACCCCGCGTTGTCGCCGGCCGGGGCGACCACCGTGACGTGATGAGCTTCCGCCCCCAGCAGGATGGAGTTCAGCTGAGCCGCCTGCGCCTTGGTGAAGAAGTGCTCACCGAGGCTCCAGTCGACGGCGGCCACGTCCGTGCCGGAGACGGCCAGCCGCAGCCCGGCCAGCATGTCCGCGGTCGCGTTGGCGGGACTGTCCGCCACGGTGGCAGGCAGCAAGACCACCCGCAGGGTGGCGGCGGGGGCGACCGCGTGCACGATCTCGACGTCCTGGACCGCCGCGGAGGCCGCCTGCCAGGGCGAGGCCGCGTGCGCGAGGCTGTTGACGACCGAGATCCGCACGGCGGGCAGCCGGAACTCGCTGTCGAAGGCCGCCAGGTCCCGGCGAATGTCGGTGGCTTCCACCAGGTTCTGCAGAGGATGCGGGCCTGACGGGCCAGACGTGCCCGACGGGCCGGCCGCGACCGACGGGCCTGACGGGCCTGCCGGGACGGTCTCGACCGTCGGGCTTAGCAGGACCGCGTTACCGGCAAGGATGGTCACCGTCTCCCCGCTGCCGTCAATCCCGCTGTTCAGCAGCGGCGCAATGCCATACGCGACCCGGAACATAGCCGGGGTGTAGCAGGAGGCCGGGGCGGGGACGAGGCAGTTCGTCACCGTGCCTGTCCGGGTGGTGGTCGCGCGGTGCGACGTCGTCGCGCCGCTTCCCGTGCAGCCCGCCACGACGACCACACTCAGCAGCAGCGGTACGGCGAGTAGCTTCGCCCGGCGGCCGCGCCGGGACTCATACGTACGCACGGGCGGCACCGCCGCGACCAGTCAGAACCAGAACGCGGTGGCGGGCCCCCGGCCCGTTCGCGCGCCGGGCCTGCCGGAGCACCGCCCGCGCGCCGCACCCGACGGTGATCGCCAGGCACCCGGCGACCATGGCCCCCGCCACCAGCGGGGCCGCGGAGACCTCGCCCGCCGAGACCGGGGTGAGCCAGGCCACGGTCATGGGAGGAGCTATGGACAACCTCATGCCACTGCCCAGCAGCGCGAACAGCGGAGCGGCGGCCAGCAGGAAGCAACTCGCCCGCACCCCGGGGGACAGCCGATCCCGGCCCGAGGACGAGCGCCGGGCGAGCCGGCGAACGCACAGCAGAACCAGGACGACCGCCGCCATGACCGCGTAGACGATCAGCACCGTCTGGGCGGGGTCGTAGGCCGGGACGGGGACCGCGCCGGACAGGTGCCGGGCTCCGCTGCTCCAGTTACACGAGTACTCGCAGGATGGCCCCGCGGGCGGCGCCGGCGGCAGGGCCGGGACCGAGCGCAGCGGGAACCCGAGGGCCCATAGCAGTGCCGATGCCAGCAGGAAGCAGCCGGCCGTTACCCCAGGGGACAGCAGTTCCCGGCCCGCGGACCCGCGCCAGACCACCCGCCGGGTGGCCAGCAGGACCAGCCCGCCGACGGCGATGGCCGCGTAGGCGACCTCCAGCCGCGGCACCGGCCCAGGGCCGCCCGGGGAAGATCGCAGCAGGTACTGGAAGATCTCCATCCCGGCGACGCCGCCGGCACCCACGGCCGCCGCCAGCAGCGCGACGAGCTTCCAGGCGGCCATGGCCGCCTCGTCGATCGTGACCGTTCGCCGGCGGTGCGCCCGGACCACGGCCCGGACCGGGCCGAAGCTGGAGATGGCGGCCTGCTGTGCCTGCACCTTGGTCATCCCGGTCTCGAGCCCGGCCGCGGCGGTCTCGCGCAGATGGTCCTCGGCTTCGGCGAGGATCAGCTCTGCCTGAGCCGCCGGGACCCGCAACCCGGCACCCAGCTCCGCGAGGTATCCGTCGATCAGGTCAGGGGCCACCGCGCTCATGCCGACCACCCCCAGCCGAGCACCGCGTGCACCCCGCCGGCGAACTTGCGCCATTCGGTCTGCTGAGCCGCCAGCGCGGCCGCACCCTGGTCGGTCAGCCCGTAGACCCGGCGGCGGCGGCCCTCCGTCCGGTCCCAGGTGCTGGCCAGCAGGCCCGCGTCCTCCAGCCGGTGCAAGGCCGGGTAGATGGTCCCCTCGGGCAGGTCGAACGCGCCTCCGCTGCGGTCGCGCAGCGCCGAGATGATCGCGTACCCGTGCGCGGGACCGGACGAGAGCACCGACAGCAGCAGCAGGTCCAGGTTTCCCTTGAGGCGTTCACGGTCCATGCTTTGTGAATCTATGCCTAGTAATACGAGGCGTCAATGCCCCGCCGGAGGTAGCCGGGAACCAGCGGTTCGTTCGGGCTGATGTCTTTGGTTTTGCTGAACGGACCGCGGTGACGGCCGCCGCGCCCGCTCAGCCCGCACCGGGCAGGACGGCCAGGCTCAGGCTGGCTTGCGGAGGGGGGCGGGCAGGTACCGGGCGCCCGGCCCGTCGGCGCCCGCGATGTCGGCCGGGTTGGACATCGCGCACCGCTGCAGCGACAGGCAGCCGCAGCCGATGCAGGAGTCCAGGCCGTCGCGCAGCCTCTCCAGCGCGGCGATTTGCGCGTCGAGCCGACCGCGCCAGCCGCGGGACAGCCGGGTCCAGTCGGCCCTGTTCGGAGTGCGCGAGTCGGGCAGGGTGGCGAGCGCGGCGGCGACCTCGTCCAGGGACAGGCCGACGTTGCGGGCCGCCCGGATGAACGCGAGGCGGCGCAGCACGCTGCGTTCGTACCGGCGCTGGTTTCCCGATGTCCTGGTCGCCTGGATGAGTCCTTCCCGCTCGTAGAACCGCAGTGCCGACGGCGCGAAGCCGCTGCGGTCGGCGACATCGCTGACGGTGAGAAGGTCGGTGCTGCGCACGGTGCGGTTCGTCCCCTTGACTTAAAGTTGACTTCAACTACAACAATAGGCCGCATGACCAGCACAACGCAACCGACTGTCCTCATCACCGGGGCCGGGCGCGGCCTGGGCCGGGCGCTGGCACGCGCCCTGCTCGCCAGCGGCTGGCGCGTCGTCGTCGACGCGCGCCGGGCCGGCCACCTCAGCGCGGCGCTGCCCGGGGCCGTCGTCGTGCCCGGCGACGTCACCGACCCAGCGCACCGGGACGCGCTCACCGCCGCCGTCGGCGGGCTCGGCCGCCTCGACCTGCTCGTCAACAACGCCAGCGACCTCGGGCCGTCTCCGCTGCCGCGGCTCGCCGACGTGCCGCTGGCGGCGGTCCGGCGCGTGCAGGAGACCAACGTGCTCGCCCCGCTCGCCCTCATCCAGATGTTCCTCCCGCTGCTGCGGGCCTCCGGCGGCACCGTGCTGAACGTCAGCTCCGACGCGGCTGTCGAGGCGTACGAGGGCTGGGGGGCGTACGGCTCGTCCAAGGCGGCGCTCGATCAGCTGACCGCGGTGCTCGCCGTGGAGGAGCCGGGGCTGTCGGTCTACTCGGTCGATCCCGGTGACATGCGCACCGAGATGCACCAGGCGGCCTTCCCCGGCGAGGACATCTCCGACCGGCCCGCGCCGGAGACCGTGGTGCCAGCGCTGCTCCGGCTGCTCACCGAGCGTCCGCGCAGTGGCCGGGTCCGC
>Ga0335074_10012062_pt1 | contig 12103 bp, 9 predicted proteins | sample Lox_Sample_23_FD_206715 | JGI IMG/M metagenome (GOLD analysis project Ga0335074, IMG submission 206715) | Soil microbial communities from Loxahatchee National Wildlife Refuge, Florida, United States - Lox_Sample_2.3 | ecosystem: Environmental > Terrestrial > Soil > Wetlands | place: USA: Florida...
CGGCTTTCGACCGCTACCGCGGGCGCGAGCTGCAGCCGGGGGCCGACGTGCAGTCCGACGCGCAGATCGATGCCTTCATACGCGCCAAGGTCGAGAGCGCCTACCATCCATCCTGCTCCTGCAAGATGGGAGCCGCCGCCGATCCGATGGCGGTGGTGGACGCGCAGACCCGCGTTCACGGGCTCGAGGGATTGCGCGTCGTCGATTCCTCCATCATGCCCTCGATCACCACCGGCAACCTCAATGCGCCCACCATCATGCTCGCCGAGAAGGCGGCCGACCACATCCTGGGCGGCCCCCTGCTGGCGCCGGAGGACGCGCGCTTTCATCGCGCGCCGAACTGGCAAGGCGCGCAGCGATAGCAACCTGCCGGACGCGGCGCGGGCGAGCCGGCGGGTGCGCTCACTCGCCCGTCTTGAAGCGCTCCCAGATGCGCGTGATGGCGCGCAACTGCTCGGGTGAGTCCATGGTCTGCACGAACAGCCGCCGCTGGGTCTCGGGCGGCGGGAAGATCGCCGGATCCGAGGCGACGGCCGCATCCAGGAGCGGCCGCGCGGCGCGGTTCGCGTTGGCGTAGCCGATGGAATTCGATATCTTTGCGATCACCTTCGGATCCATGAGGTAATTGATGAAGCGGTGGGCGTTCTGCGGGTGCGGCGCATCGATCGGAATCGCCAGCATGTCGAACCACAGGAGCGATCCCTCCTTCGGCACGATGTAGGCGATGTCGTTGCCGTTGTCGCTCTCCCGCGCACGATTGCGCGCCTGGACGAAATCGCCGTTGTAGCCGAGCGCGATGCAGATGTCGCCGTTCGCCATGGCGTCGATCATGCTCGCCGAATCGATGGTGCGGATGTAGGGGCGGATCCGCATGAGCACCGCCTCGGCCTGCGCCAGGTCCTGCATGCTCGGCGCATTCGCGTTCTTCCCGAGGTACTGCAGCACCAGCCGCTCGACGCCCGGCGGGGCGTCGATGGTGCTGATGCCGCATCCGGCCAGGCGCGAGGCGAATTCGGGATCGAAGATCAGCCGCCAGCTGTCGAGCGGCACGCCCGGCAGCGCCGCGCGCACCCGCGCGACGTTGTAGCCGATGCCGTAGGTTCCCCACGTGTAGATCACCGAGTGGGCATTGCCCGGATCGTTGCGCGCGGCGCGCGCCATCAGGGCGGGATCCATGTTGGCGAGGTTCGCAAGACGGCTCTTGTCGAGCGCGAGGTATGCCCCGCCCGCGATCTGGCGCTCGAGATAAGGTGCGGTCGGTACGACCACGTCGTATCCGCTGTGGCCGGTCAGCATGCGCGATTCGAGCGTCTCGTTGGTGTCGTAATACGAGATGCGCACCTTGATGCCGGTGGAGCGCTCGAAGTCGGCGATGGTGCGCGGTCCCAGATAATCGGACCAGATGTAGAGGTTGAGGACGCGCGCATCGCCCGCCGCGCCGCCGCCTGCGCCGCTCCCTGCGCCGCGACCGCATCCGGCCGCCGCGCACAACAGCGCGAGCGCGAGGAGGCCGGTGCGCATGGCGCGGGATCGAGTCCGTCGATGGCTCAGCATGCGCGGATGTTAACCCGGCGCCCCGGGTGAGGGCGGTTTGACCGGCGGCGATCCTTGTTGTACATTCGTTCAACAACAGGACTCATGCGCTGCAAGGAGATCGACATGCTGGATACCGTTCAATGCCGCGAGGCGCCGCGCCGGCCCTTGCTGCGCTCGGCAAGGCTCATCGGGGGCGAGGTGGAGGTGTCCTGGCACGGGCTGGAAAGGATCGGCCGGTTCGCGCCTTTCTGGTTGCGCGATCATTGTCACGGCGCGCACAGCCTGCATCCCCAGACGCTGCAGCGTCAGGTGGATACGTTCGCCATCCCCACGGACATCGCGGTCGAGCGGCTCGAGATCGCCGACGCGGGCAGCACGCTGCGCATCGTGTGGCGGCAGGAAGGCGGCACGAGCACGCTGCCCGCGTCATTTCTCTGGGACATCGGCGAGCACGGGGGGCGGCCGAAGGCGCCGGCGCGGCAGCTGTGGAGCCGGCAATCGCTATCGGCCGACCTGCCGACCGTGAGCCATGCGCAGATCATGTCCGGGGATGCGGGGCTGCTGCGCTGGCTGGCACTGGTCGAGGAGTACGGCTTCGCGCTCGCCGCGGACGTGCCGCCGACGCTCGAGGCCACCCGCACGCTGGTCGAGCGTATCGGCTACGTGCGCGAGACGATCTTCGGAGGGATGTGGGACTTCACCGCCAATCTCGCATTCAAGGACACGGCCTATACGTCGGCGGCGATCGGACCGCACACCGACGGCACTTACAGCTTCGATCCGCCGGGGTATCAGCTGTTTCACTGCCTGCAGTTCGACGGCAGCGGCGGGGAGAGCACGCTGGTCGACGGCTTCAAGGTGGCGCAGGACATCCGCCGCACGGATCCTGCGGGATTCGAGGTGCTCTCGACGGTCAGGGTGCCGGCGCACTATCTGGGCGACGGTGTGCATCTGCGGGCGCAGCATCCCGTGATCGGTGTCGATGCCGATGGCGAGCTCGCTCAGATCGCCTACAATAATTACGACCGCGCGCCCTTCAGCCTGGCGGGCGAGCGGATGAGCGAGTTCTATCGGGCGCTGAAGGTGTTCAATCGGATGATCAACGATCCCATGAACGAGATCAGCCTGCGGCTGGCGCCGGGTACGGCCCTGCTGTTCGATAACTGGCGCACCCTCCATGGGCGGCGCGCCTACCAGGGCTATCGGCGGCTGTGCGGCGCCTATCTGAACAAGGAAGACGTCGAGAGCAAGCTGCGGGTGCTGCGCGCGGGGGAGCGCTGAGCCGCGATGACGTTGACCCGCAATTTCGGCAGCGACAACGTCTCGCCCGCGTGCGAGCCGATACTCGCGGCGATCCAAGGCGCAAGCGCCGGCCCCATGGCCTCCTACGGGGCGGATCCTTTCACCGAGCGGCTGACCGCGGCGGCCAGCGAGGTATTCGAGCACGACGTGCTGATCTATCCCGTCGCCACCGGCACGGCCGCCAACGCCCTGGCTCTGTCGCAGATCGCGCCACCCTTCGGCGCCATTTATTGCCACGCCGGCGCCCACATCGTGACCGACGAATGCGCTGCGCCCGAATTCTTCACCGGCGGCGCCAAGCTGCTCGGCCTGCCGTCGCCCACCGGCAAGATCGATCCGCAGGCGCTGTCCTCGGCCATCGCGTTCGCTCACGAGATGGGCGTGCACCACGCCAAGCCCGCGGCACTCAGCCTCACCCAGGCCACCGAGCTCGGCACGGTCTACGGACTCGATGAGATTCGCGCGCTGACGGCGGTGGCGCACCGGCACGGCCTTCGCGTACACATGGACGGCGCGCGCTTCGCGAATGCGCTGGTGCATCTCGAGTGCACGCCGGCCGAGGCGACCTGGAAATGCGGCGTCGACGTCCTGTGCCTCGGCGCCTCGAAAAACGGCGCATTGTGCGCCGAGGCCGTGATGTTCTTCCAGCCCGCGCTCGCCGCGGATTTCGAACGGCGCCGCAAGCAGGCGGGCCACCTGTGGTCGAAACTGCGCTACTTGAGCTGTCAGCTGCTCGCCTATCTCGAGCAGGGCCTGTGGCTGCGCAACGCGAGGCAGGCGAACTCGATGGCGGCACGATTGGGGCGGGGACTCGCCGGCATACCGGGTGCGCAGCTCGTGCAGAACGTCGAGTCGAACGAGATCTTCGTGGCGCTGCCGGAAGTTCTCATCGGCCGGCTGGAGGAGGCGGGCTTTCATTTTTATCGATGGCCGCTGTGCGCGGTCGCCGCGGGCGCCGTGATCCGGCTGGTCACCTCCTACGCGAGCAGCGAGGCGGACATCGACGACTTTCTGCGCGAGGCGCGCAGGCTCGCCTGAGCCGGCTTCCCTCATCCCTGGAATATCAGCAGAACGTAGGCCACGAACAGCAGCAAGTGCACCACGCCCTGCAGCACATTCGTGCGGCCGCTGCCGAAGGTCACGACGCTCAGCAGCAGCGTCATCAGCAGCAGCATGAAGCTGGTGTTCTGCAGGCCCAGGTACATCGAGGCGCCCAGCAGGTGACTCACCACCAGCATGATGGGTACCGTGAGCCCGATGGTGGCGAGGATCGAGCCGAGGCAGATGTTGATGGACCGCTGCAGGCGGTTCGCGAGCGCCGAGCGTACTGCGCCGATGGCCTCGGGCGTCGCGACCAGCGCGGCGATGATGATGCCGCCGAGCGCGACCGGCGCATTGAGGGTCGCGATCAGCTCATCGATGGGCCGGCCGAATTGCTCGGCCAGGTACACCACCGGGACCATGTAGGCGATCAGCAAGATTGCATGGAGCGGCGCCGAGCCGGCGGCGGGGTCATGGGCTTCCTCGCCCTCCGATTCGAGCGTGAAGTAGCCGCGATGCCGGCCGGTTTGCACTGCGAGAAAAGCGGCGTAAAGCCCGATGCACATCACCGCGAGGAACACCTGCTGCGCGAAGGACAAGGTGGGACCGGGCGTCGTTTGGGTATAGTTGGGCATGATGAGGCTCATCACCGCGAGGGGGATGATGACGCTCAGATAGGTATTCGCGCCCTGCAGGTTGTAGTACTGCTCGTGATGGCGCCACGCGCCGAGCAGGAGCGAAGCGCCGACCATGCCGTTGAGGATGATCATGATGACCGCGAACAGCGTGTCGCGCATGACCGAGAGGTTGTGCGGCGAATGAATCATCACCGCCGAGATGCTGGCCGCCTCGATGGCCGTGACCGCAAGCGTCAGGATGAGCGTCCCAAGCGGCTCCCCGAGGCGTACGGCGAGATGCTCGGCATGGCGCACCACGCACATGGCCGAGCCCAGAATCGCCGCGAACAGCCAGACGAATATGACGCCCCGACCCGCCGCGCCCGCCGCCACGCCGTACAGCCACTCGCCCAGGAAGAGAAATGCCGCGGCGCTGGCCAGGCTCACGCCCAGAAACCATTCCTTGCTGACCAGGCTCTTGGCTGACACGGTACGCGCGGCTGGGGAACGACCGGCGCAGCATACCCAATCCGCGCGCCGTTGTCCGAGGGCTGTGCTGCGGCGATAATCCGCCCGGAAGTCCTCCCCCGAGGATTGGAGGTGCCGACATGCTGATGCCGGATGGTCGAGCGCCGGGGCGCGCGGCGCTCGCGGCTTTGCTGTGGGCTGCCGCCGGGGCGGTGGTGGCGGCCGCCGGCCCGCAGGCGGCGCCCGCCGGCACGGCGCAGGGCGCGCAGTCCTCCATGGCGCGCATGGCGGCCCACATGTACCTGACGACACTGCGCCCGATGAGGCCGGGGGATCGGGAGAAGGCCGACGCCATCGTGGCCCAGGCCAAGCTCGCCATGGCGCCCTATCAGGACTATCGGCGGGCGATTGCGGACGGCTACAAGATCTTCCTGCCGAACGTGCCGCAACCTCAGTACCACTTCACCAAGGCGGCCAACGGCCTGGCCGCCCGGCGCCGATTCGATCCCGCGCAGCCCACCTCGCTCCTATACAAGAAAACGGCGGGCGCAGGCTATGAGCTGGTAGGCGTCATGTACACCGATCGCGTCGATGCGAGCGAGCAAGAGATCGACGAGCGCATACCATTGAGCATCGCCCGCTGGCACCAGCACATCAATTTCTGCAGGGCCCCGCCGGGCCACCTGGCCGAATACTTCGGAGCGAACGCCAAGTTCGGGCTCATGGGGTCGATCAGCACGAAGGATGCGTGCGAGGCGGCGGGCGGCAGCTTCTATCCGCATGTGCTCGGCTGGATGGTGCACGTGTACCCCTACGAGGCCGATCCGAACAAGGTGTGGTCGACCGTGGACGACGATAGCGGGCACGACAACATGGATCATTCGAGCATGCCCGGCATGGAGAGGTAGACCGACGCGTAGGCGCGCCAGGGCCGCCAGCCGCCCGAGCGCCGCGCGACGTCCGCGGGGTCGATATCGAGCACGCCCGCCACTGCGCTCGCGCTCAGAGGAAAGGCATCCGGCTCGCGCAGTGCGCGCATCGCGACGTATTGGATCAGCTGCGGCGTGAAGCCCGGCAGCGCCGCGAGCTGTGCGAGCAGCGCGTCGGGATCGGCAATCCTCTCGAAGCCGATCCGCCCCTCCTCGACGGCGAGGGCGAGTGCGCGGACCGCCTCGGACTGCGCTTTGCCGAGACCCAGCCGCCGAAGGTCGGCGCGTGCCAGCGCCTGCGGCCCCGGGAAGAGGTGTGTGAGCCCAGGGGCGAGATTCATCGGCGTGCCGAGTGCGGCGGCCAGCGCACCCGCAAGGACGGTGGCGCGCCGGCCGCCCTCTTTTCCGAGGAGCGCGCGGACGGCGAGCTCGAATCCGCTCCAGCAGCCTGCAACCCGCAAGCCGGGCCGGGCGCGCAGGCGCGGGGCCAGCGCGCGGTCGGCCTCGAGCGTGCGCTCGATGATCGGCCAGTCGGCACTCAGGTCGAACATCGCGCGCACGCGCTCGATGATCTGAAACAGCGAGCGCGGCTCCTCGATGCTGGCACGCACCTCGAGCGCGTGATGGGCTTCGTCCACCGCGACCTCGAGGTAGCCGTGCACGCCCTGCAGGGAGATGGTGCGCCGGTAGCAGCCGCCCTCGACGCTCTCCACTCCCGGCGTTGCCTGCCGCGCGAGCATTCCCAGCATCTCCCGCCAGGCATAGGGCGGCCGATAGTGGAGGTGCAAGAGGTACTGGTTTTCCGGCTGCGCGGCGCCGCGCGCCCGCTCGCGCAGCTGCGTCGGCGTGCGCTGATAGACCTTGTAGATGGCGGCGTTGAAGCGGCGCACCGACCCGAATCCCGAAGCGATCGCAACCTGCGTCATCTGCAGCGCCGTCTCGTCGATGAGCTTCTTGGCGAAATGCAGACGGCGGGTCTGGGCCACGGCGCGGGGACTTGCGCCGAGGTGGCGCATGAACAGCCGGCGCAGATGCCGCGAGCCCAGCCCCAGGTGCGCCGCCAGCGCCTCGATCCCGCCTTCCTCGAGCCCGCTCTCGTTGATCAAGCGCAGCGCGCGCGATACGGTGTTCTTGGTTCCCGCCCAGACCGCGGTTCCGGGGGAGCATTCGGGGCGGCAGCGCAGGCACGGTCGAAATCCTGCCTCCGCCGCGGCTGCCGCAGTCGGGAAATAGCGCACGTTCCTCTCTTGCGAGGTGCGCGCGCGGCAGATCGGTCGACAGTAGATGCGCGTGGTGAGCACGCCGATGTAGAACTTGCCGTCGAAGCGCGCGTCGCGCGCGAGGCGCGCCCGTGAGCAGAGCTGCGGATCGAGCGTCATGGCCCGATTCTAAGTGTCCGCGCGATGCAAAGTCAGCAGCGAATATCGCGTCCGATAACGTCCAACACGCGCGCAGGTCCGCTCCTACACTTCGCCGCAGAACGCAGAATCACGCGGGGGCAATGACATGCACATCAAGCCATCTCGATATGTCGGCGCCGTGGCCGCCTGTGCGCTCGTGATGGGCGCGGCCCGGCTCGGCGCGCAGCCGCAAGCGAGCTCGAGCGAGGATGCGGCGTACACCGTCTACGATCTGGGCACCCTCGGCGGCACGGTGAGCTCGGGAAACGTCATCAACGATCCGGGCTGGGCGATGGGCAACGCCAATCTCGCGGGCGATCAGATCACGCACGCGGCGGTATGGATCGACGGGATGAAATCCGATCTCGGCACGCTCGGCGGGGCAAACAGCGTGATCGATTGGCCCGTGCACAACGGCCGCGGCGTGATATCGGGCATCGCCGAGACGGCGCAGATCGACACGCTGGGCGAGGCGTGGAGCTGCTCGGCCTTCTTTCCGACGGTCACTCATCACGTCTGTCTGGGCTTTCGTTACTTCGAGGGGACGATGACGGCGCTGCCCACGCTCGGCGGCCCGAACGGCTATGCGGCAGGGGTGAACGAGCAGGGAGACATCGTGGGGTGGGCGGAGAACAAGGTGCACGATCCGACCTGCAATCCGCAGTCGACTCAGGTACTGCAGTTCGAGGCGGTGCGCTGGGGCGCGGACGGTGCGATCGAGGAGCTGCCGCCCTATCCCGGCGATCAAGACGGCGCCGCCACCGCGATCAACGCGCAAGGCGATGCGGTCGGGATCTCGGGGACTTGCGACTACGCTGTCGGCGCCGGCACGGCCAAGCACGCCCTCATCTGGCGTCACGGAGTGCCGGCCCTGATTCCGACCTTCGGCGGGCAGGGCTGGAACACCCCCGCGGACATCAATTCCCGCGCCGAGGTGGTCGGGTTCGCGGACGTCAAGAATGATGTGACCAACGGGGTGCTCACCCCGTATCCGCTGCCGCTCGGATTTTTCTGGAGCGCCTCGACGGGCACCATTCAGATCGATCCATTGCCGGGCGATCAGTACGCGATTGCCTATGCGCTGAACGACGAGGGGATCGTGGTCGGGCAATCCTTCGGAGGTCCGGAAGGCTCGCGGGCGTTCATCTGGCACCACGGCAAGGCGTACGACCTCAACACGCTCCTGCCCCCGGGATCGGCGCTCTATCTGATCTACGCCGAGGGCATCAACGATCGCGGCGAGATCACCGGGCAGGCCTGTGTGCTGGTGGACGGGGTGTGTCCCGCAACGGGCGCGGTCACGCCGGCATTCCTCGCGCTACCGAATTTCATGCCGCAGGACGCGGATGACGCGCTACAGGGAGCGGCGGCGGCGGGCGGCGCGCCCGCAGTGGGCGTTTCGCGGGCGCTCTATCAACGCCCGCTGCGCCGCTTCGGTGCACGCGGCGCGGTTGGCGGTATGAGCGCCGGGGCGCAGTGAGGTCAGCCGGTGCCGCGCGAAGTCAGTCGGTGCTGCGCCGGCCGCGCTTCTCGCGGCGATCGACCTTCACGCGCGCGGGAGGGCCCTCTTCGGCGCGCCGCGGCGGTCCGCGGCGGTCATCGAAATGGCGGTACCGGCAATCGCACGCGGCGGCGTCGCACTCGGGCAGCGGCAGGCGGGGTGCCTCATGGGACAGGAAGCGCCGTCCCCTGCAGGCTTGCGCCGCGCCGCAGGCGCTTCCCCGAGCCACGATGGTCACGGCGTGCCAGCGGTGGCGCGCAGAGCGGGCAGCCCGCTTGGGCGCAGGTTGCGCCGGCAGCTTGGGCGAAGGCTGTTTCGAATCGGTCCCTGGCTCGATCAACATGCAGGGACCACCTTAATACAGGACGCCATGGCGCTGTAGTGAAGTTCACATAAGTCGTCAGGGAGCGCGCTGGAGTGCCGCGTGGGTCACGCGGGGGCGTTCACGGCGCGGACGGCGGCGCCCGAGCGGGCACGGTGGAGCCTCGGCCGGGCGCGCCGCGGCTCGCGGGGCACGGGCTTCGGTCACTCTGCGGGAGCGGTCGGCTTGCCCCAGCGGTAGGAGAACCGCAGGCCCACCACGCGCGGCTCGTTGCGCGTGTAGCGCAGGTCGTAGTTGCCCTCGTTGGTGTAGATGACGGCGTTCTTGTCCGTCAGGTTCGTGCAGTACAGCTCGGCCAGCCAGTGCTGCTCGGTCTCGGTGAGGCCGAAGCGCAGGTTCATGATGGTATAGCCGGGCTGCAGCACGCGCGGCAGGCCGTTGTAGCCGTTCGCCTGCAGGTCGTTCCACATGTCCCCCTTGTGCTCGGCATCGTACTGCCCGTACCAGTGCAGGGTCTGCTTGAGCGCGGTCTCGTAGCGCGCGTTGCCGCTCCAGTTGAAGTAAGGCACATACGGCAGGCGCTCGCCCGGGGTGACCTGGAAGCCGCTGTTGTAATAGGTATCGGTGCGGTCGCGCGAGTCGTTGTAGCTCGCCATCGCATCGAAGGACCAGCCGACGTTCGTCTGATACTTGACCTCCGACTCCGTGCCGTACACCTGCGCATCGCCGATGTTGGCGGTGAAGCTCGCCGCCGCGCAGACGTCGGGATCGAATACCAGGCTCTGCAGATTGTGCCAGGGCATGTAATAGAAGGCGCCGTTCCACACCAGATGTCCATCGAGCCAGGCGGTCTTGTAGCCGAACTCGTAGTTGGTGAGCGAATCCGGCTTGAACTCGAGACTGGCACCGCCGGTCGTGCCCTGCAGCTTGCTGCCCGTGATGCAGGTCGAGGGCAGCCCCACGTTGACGCCGCCGTCCCGGAATCCTTGCGCCACGTCGACGTAGAGCAGCGCGCTCTTCGACACGTTGTAGCTCAGGTCCACCTTGCTGTTCCATTTGTTGGACGAAGCGCCCTGATCTGCCGGGCTTTGCGGCGAGTACCAGTAACCGCCATACATCGAGGTATTCTGCGTCGAGTGGAAATGCTCGGTGCCCAGCTCGAGGTGCAAGGTCGGCAGGATGTCGAACACCTCGTTGGTGAACTCCGTGACCTGCAGATAATCGAAGCGCTCCACGTAGCTGAACCAGTCGTCCGGCTCGGGCGGCGGCATGGTCTGGCCGTAATAGCTCGCGAACGCCTGGTACTGCTGGCCATTCACCTGCAATCCGGGCATGTGGTAGTAGTCGTCGATGAACTCTCGCGTCTTTTCCCAGTAGCCGCCGATGAGCCAGTGGAACCAGCCGCCGCCCTTGGACTGCAGGCGCAGCTCGTTCGACCAGCGGTCGGTGTGGGTGATGTAGTCGTAGTACTGGATCGGTGTCTTGCAGCCGCTGAAGCCCGAGCCGTTGATGGGATCGGTGAGGCAGTCAAAGGCCTGCTGGGTGGTGGCATTGAACGAGGGGCTGACGTTCACGTACTGCATGTACTCCGAGTACTCGTTGACCCAGCGATCGTCCTGCGCCCACCAGGTGTTGGCATACACGAGATCGCCGATGCCCACGTCCCCGTCGAGGTGAAAGTCCATGGTCTTGGTGTAGTACTGCTTGAATTCCGGACCGAAGCGCACCACCGTGTCGGGCGGCTCGGCACGCACCGGGCCGTTGACGAGCGCACCCGTCACGCTGTTGACCGCGCCGCCGATGCTGGGATCCTCGTCCCAGGCGCCGTGGGTGAGCTGGCTCTGGTAGCTCCCGGTCAACGTGGCCTTCCATCCATCCGCGATCTTCTGCCCGATCGCGATGCGCCCGCCCTCGACCTTCTCGGTGTTGTAGTCCCTGCCGGCCCATTGCGCGTTGTTGGATACGGTGCCGTTCACCCAGTTGCGGGTATCGAGCACGTTGGTGATGTACCCGCCGTGGTAATCGTCGTAGACCGAGAGGCGCACCGCGGTCCAATCGGGGATGACGGGCAGGTTGGCGTAGGCCTCCACCACGGAATTCTTGGTGCCGCCGTCGATCTTGCCCACGTCCGTGTCGACTCCGGCGCTGAAGGCCGTCGGATCGGGCTTGTTGGTGATGAAGCGCAGCGCGCCGCCCATCGAGCCCGCGCCGAACGTCGTGCCCTGCGGGCCGTTCAGCACCTCGATGCGCTCGATGTCATACAGATGCAGATCCGGCGTCGTGGAATAGAAGCTCATGGACATGTCGTCGACCATGAACAGCACCAGCGACTCGTTGGAGTAATTCGAGTTGCTGCCGTCCGACACGCCGCGCATGACGAGGGTCTGGGTGCCGGGCCCCGCGCTCACGAACGAGATGGAGGGCGTGATGGTGGCGTAGTCCTCGAACTGCGAGATGTCGCGATCCTGCAAATCCTTGCTCGAGAACACCGACATGCTGATGGGCACGTCCTGCAGGTTCTCGGTGCGCTTGCGGGCGGTGACGACCACCTCCTCGAGCGCGGTCCCCTCGGCCGGGGCGGCGGCGTCCGCGGCGCGCGCCGGCGGGACATGCAGTGCCGCGGAGCCCGACAAGCTCGCGGCGATGGCGATCGCAAGCTTGGAGCGCGAAGCGTGCGGCGCGGCCGCGCAGCGTGACGAGTGGCCCGCGGCGGGCGCTGCTTTCTTGCGCATCAGATCATCCCCTCATCCCCGTTCGTCGGGCGCACGATGGTGCCTGTTCCCTGCCTCGGATCATGTCTTGCGAGGACGTGCCATGTCAATGATTTGCAGCGCGAGAATTGATCGATCGTTCAACAGTCGGCGGCACTGAGGACACGGGCCGCGCCGAGGACACGGGCCGCGCGGGCCCGCGGCGGATGCTCAGGCGGGCGCCGCCCGGCCCTGCGCCTCGAAGCGCTCGAGGCAATCGCCCAAGGCCCGCCGCAG
>Ga0335074_10012063_pt1 | contig 12103 bp, 8 predicted proteins | sample Lox_Sample_23_FD_206715 | JGI IMG/M metagenome (GOLD analysis project Ga0335074, IMG submission 206715) | Soil microbial communities from Loxahatchee National Wildlife Refuge, Florida, United States - Lox_Sample_2.3 | ecosystem: Environmental > Terrestrial > Soil > Wetlands | place: USA: Florida...
GCCTGCGAAGAACGTTGAGCCGGCGAGGGAACAGATTTGACGCTGGTGACATCGGCGCGAGATTTGTACGGAAGTAGAGTTACAAGAAGCGCAGCAAAACAGCCAAATGTCTGACGCATGCGAACAACGGCCTCAACTGTCCATCAGACCCTAATACCAACGCATTGTCGCGCGGCAAATTGTCGCACCCTGCTAAATCAGCGCGGCGGTGGGTATTTGGCGAGTTTTCGTTGCAGAGAGCGGCGGTGGATGCCCAGTAGACGGGAGGCTTGTGAAATATTTCCATCGCAGTCGGCGATGACGCGCTGCATGTGCTCCCATTCCACACGGGCGAGCGTCGGAACTGTTGTGAGCGTCGCCTCCTGTTCGTCCGTGGAAGCGGAGTGCAGCTTGTCGTAGACGGCCAGAATCTGGTCCGCGTCCGCGGGCTTGCTCAAGTAGTGATCCGCGCCCCGCTTCATTGCAGCGATCGCGGTCGGGATGCTGCCATAGCCGGTCAGCACGATGATCGTCATCGAGGAATCGATTTCGCGTAGTTCCTGCACCACCTCTAGTCCCCCCATACCTGGCATGCGTAGATCTACCAAAACCAGGTCCGGACTGCGCTCACGGGCGACCTCCAGGGCTTGTTCGCCACACGCGGCCTCTTCGGCGTCCCACCTTCGCTTCGCCAATGCAGCACACAGACGACACCGGAATACCTCGTCATCGTCAACTACTAGCGCGAGAAGCGTATCTTCAGACGGAGACATGCGCTTCTCCCGGTGCGTTTAGCGGAAGCTCCAACGTAGCCGTGGTGCCTTTGCCAAGAACGGAGTCGAACACGACCCTCCCACCTAAACCCTCGGCGAACGTGCGGACCAAAAATGTTCCCAGACCCATGCCCTGGCCCGGTTCTTTAGTAGTGAAGAACGGCTCAGCGATTCGGCGCAGAACGTTCGGCGGCATGCCGTGTCCCTGGTCGCGAACGGCAATTACCAATGAGCACTCGCTCTGCCTAGCTGCGATAACGACGGCCCCATTGCGGGCACTGGCGTCGAATGCATTCTGCACCAATGCCACCAGCGACTGTATCGTTGCGCGAACCGGGAGGATAACCTCGGACTCACCGGCGGCCAGTTCGATCCCGAGGAACGCCCGGCGAGCTTCCGGTAATTGCTGAGAGACTTGAGCCAACAGCTCACGCAGGCGGATTCGCGAAGGCGCTTCTCCCATCGGTTCCGCGCTTTGCACACTCATCCGCTCCAGGATTCGTCGGCAGCGATCCACTTCTGAGCGAATCAGCCGAGAATCCCCTACTACCGCGTCGTCTCGGGCAACGTTGCTGGCATAGTGTTCGAGTTCCTTCGCCACAATCGCGATCGTCCCGAGAGGTGTGCTGAGCTCATGTGCCGCCCCGGCTGCTAGCGTCACCAAGGATGCCAAGCGTTCGTTCTTTGCCACGTGCTCCTGCAAAACGAGAACATCCTGTTCGCGTTTCCGTAGCGCGTCCGAGATCTTACCGGTGAAGAAGGTAATCAAACCCGCTGCGGCAACAAAAGCGATCCACATGCCTATCAGATGGGGCGAAAGGCCCTGGTCGAAATGGTGCGGTGCAAACTCCACTCCAGACAGGCGAACAAAGAACAATAGGCCGAAACCCGCCGTAGAGAGCGCGCCAAGAATCCACGTCCACAGTCTCCGGAGAACAACAGCCGAAAGCGTGATCTGCACAAGATACAGCAAGCTGAAGGGGTTGGTAGCTCCGCCCGTGAATGCCAGTATTGCAGTCAGACAAACAGTATCGAGACAAAAAACTGAGCCCAGCGTATCTTGTGTAAAACGCGCGGGCAGAGACCGCAGACGGCCGAGCAAAACATTGCTGGCCAGACTTACTGCCAGAGGCATCAGCGCCCACTTTAGAGGAAAATCGAGGCGCAGACCGTAGTAGAGCCCTAACACGACCGCGACCTCGCCGGCGGCCATCCCATAGCGAAGCCTGACCACCCACGGCAGAGCGAGACTCGCGGCGGGGTCGCCAGCTGCAGGCGGCTGCTTGGATAGGGCGGGAATCATCTCTTTGCCATCCTATCGCCACTCGACTGCCGTGTGCCTGCGACAATTTGCCGCAGCCCAAGACGAGCAAGCGCTCAACTGCTCTCTCGATCCAAGCTCCTGGCGTCCGCGATTCGGTAGGAGATGGCGTCAGGTTCCGAAGTCAGGTAATAGCGCAGCGGATGCATGCTAGCGCTCCCGCAAGAGCAAGAAACGGCCGCATTCCGTCAAGCAAAGCATGTATAACCATTCCACACCTCGTCCGGCTGAGGCAACGAACCCCACTGGGATTTCCACATCGCCAGCGCGAGGGCACGCGGCAGAAGGCGAACGACACGACAGATTGACCCATCTCCACGATCAGCGCTCGTAACTGTTAGGCGACCTGCGAAACGTGAACGGCGAAATTTTCGCGCCAGCACGGGATACAAAGTGGGCCTCGATCTGCGGCGCCAGTGCTTCCGTTTCTTCCGCCTCATCCGAGGTGGGTACAACCAAAACGGCTAGGGCAGGCCGCCCCGTGCAATCTTCTCGGCATCCCGGCGAATCGGGACGAGCGTCCAAAGGCGTTGAAACGGGGACGGGCGTGGCGGCGCGACCAGTGGCGTCTAGCGAATCTGCGGCTGTTCGGGTGCAGAAAGCCAAGAGCTGATGGCCTGATCCCGCTCGCCGCCGACTACTTTTCGTATATCCCCTCTGGAAAGACGTGTGGGCGAAACTTCTGCGGTTTGGCGTTTCCGCGATGGCCGCCTGCACTGCGGAATGGAGGCGCAGCCGACGCGTTCCCGTTGCTTCTTCAGATCCGCCTGCCGGTCAAAGACGGCTATGGGATACGCAGACCAGGCTCGTCTACAAGTCCGCTGAGCATCTCGATCTAGATCTTCACGGTCTTGACCCAGATATCGTGCATATTGCATGTGCTGGTGACTGTGACGCTCCCCGTGTATCCCGCGGGCAATGTATGCTCTGATACCGGTTGATCTTTCCAGGTGAACGTCTTCCGATCAAGAAACTTACCATCCCCGAGCACCACACTGTGGCTCACAATGTAGTGCGCTTCGCTCATAGAATGTGGAGTGCGGATGGTTATTTTCCCCCCGTTAAACTTTACAACCGGCACATGGTGCTCCGCCATACCCTTCCAATGGCCGTAATTGTCTCCGCTAAATAGGATGTTAGTCTCGGTATCGGACTCCGCTGCCGCAGTCGGGCCAGAGAGCGCGACGGACATTGCCGTGCCCGTAAGGGCAGTAACTACAAGATCTCTGCGTTTCATTATGGACCTTTCTTATACCTATCCGTCCGGAAGTTCAGTTGTAGACTTCCGATCATTACCCATAGACATTACGCATGAGTCTTGCGTTACCGACTTTTCGCTTACTGCGACAATTTGACGCACCGGAGAAGGTCTCGAGATGGTTCTAGGAAAGATTCCCTCGATGGGCTAAACCGATAATTCTCTCAAAGCCACTCGAGTACCCACTTTTCGGAAATCTTTTAATTGTGGCGGACCTTTCGTTGGGTGCTTCCTTTTGGCGCGTGTGGCTCGAATCGCCGAACCAGGTACGCAGTGCTCCTGGTCGCCAGCCCGAGATGTGACCGGGTATTTAGTCGGCAGCGGAACGTCGGAACTGCCCCGTAGGAGGATAAGTCCTCGTGTGCGCGCAGCCGATGCATGCTGGCGGCCGCAAGAACAAAAACGCCGCCGCATGCCGTGAAGCCAAGCATGTCATATCCATTCCAGATCCTCGTCCGGCTGAGCCAACGGAACCCGATTGCATTCCCACATCGCCAGAGCGCGGGCGCGCAGCAGAAAGCGAACGACAAAGAGAAAACCGATCATAAGAGCCATTAGCGGGATGAGGTTCAGCAATCGGAAGGGCGTCCCTCTAGGTTCCCTAAGAACCCGTTCGCCGAATCGGGCGACCATATAGTCCACAATCTGTGGCTCTGTCCGGCCGGATTGAACCATCTCCGCGATCAGGGCTCGTAGCTGTTCAGCAACCTGCGAATCGTGAACCGCCAGATTCTCACGCCAGCAGCACGGAGACACAAAGCGTGCCTCGACCTGACGCGCCCGTGCTTCCGTTCCCTGACCCGCGAGCGAGGCGGGTCCAACGAAAGCGGCCAAAGCGGCGAGGAGCCAGGCCGAAGTGAGGTTGTGACGCATATCTGTGGGCGGAATCATCAGGTTCTGCTCTAATTCGATTAGACTCCGTAAGCTCTCGCTTCCTTCCGCGTTTGCGAGCCTGCGACAATTTGCCGCAGCGCTTCGATCAAACGTAGAGGCTTTTGTGCCGCCCAAGCGTTGCCCGGGACACGTGCCGAGGCGTAGGATGTAACCTTGCGCCGCCTTCTCGCCATTCTGCTTCTCGCTCTGATGGGTTGGCCGGCAGTCGTCCCGCTCTTTGCAGGCGATCCCGAGTTGAATCTCCCTGCGTGCTGCAGACGCAACGGAAATCATCATTGCGCCATGATGGCGTTGGCCCCAGACAGCTCGTCCGGCCCTGCTTTACAAGCCGCGCGTTGCGCAGCCTATCCCAATCTGAACGTAGGCACCGTAAGCCAGTTCGCTTACGTTGCACAGTCTGCCAGAGGGCTTTATAGGGGAGTTGTTTCCATTGCCCTTCGACGGTGCGAGTCACACCTTCGTGACAGAAGTCCAAGCGGCTCTCAACGAAAACGCGGCCCTCCGCAGCTCCTTTCCTAACCAAAGCTGAGAAGCCGACTTGCCAGCGGCGAGACTCGTCGCGCGCGTGAACGCCACTGAAATCCCCGCTTGCAAGTGAACAAGAGATCAATCTGACAGAGGAGTCGTTATTGTGGATCGGTTTGTTATCGTTGAAAGCGCTCATAGGAAACGCGAAGCCCCTTTGCTGTCCGCGAAGATTTTGCTCTGTTTCTATCTAATGTTGGCGGCGATCGGCCGCGCTCAACCGCCGACTGACGCCTTAAGAATCACGGGACATGTCTTGGACCAGTCCGGCGGAGCGCTGCCAGACGCAGCCGTGATTCTTCTGAATAGTTCCGCTACGGTTCGTTTGCAACAAACAAAAACGGGCGAGGATGGCAGCTTCGCGTTTGACAATGTCGCCCCCGGCGATTACCTCGTCGAAGTGCAGCGAACCGGATTCACCCAAACAGAAACCAAGGTCTCGCTCACCGCGGGTCAATCGCCAGCGCCCGTCTCGATCCAAATGACGATCGCCGGGCCAGGGCAACAGATCACCGTGACCGCGGAGCCAGATTCGTTCCAAACTGACGAATCTTCGACGGCAACCAAGATGAACATCCCGTTGAACGAAATTCCGCAAGGCGTCGGCATTGCAAACCAGGCTCTGATTCAAAGCCAGCAGGATACCTATTTTGCGGACGCGGCCGAAAACATCAGCGGCGTCAATCGCGACGTTCTCCTGGCTGGCGACGTGGGCAACGCGCTCACGGTTCGAGGTCTTCCGCTCGGGATCTTCAGCAACTACTATCGCGACGGGTTCGCCTTCGACGGCATGGTTCCGTCGGATTCAACCGATATCGATCGCGTCGAAATCCTGAAAGGGCCGGCTTCGGTCCTGTATGGCCGCGCCACTTCCAGCGGCATCGTCAATCTGATCACCAAGGAACCGTTACCGGCCACGCACTTTACCTTCACGTTTCAGGGAGACCGCTACGGCGCCGTGCGGCCAACGTTCGACATCACCGGGCCAGTTGGGAGCAGCGATAGACTGTTCTACCGTCTGAATGCGGAACTGGCCGATACATCCACATTTCGAGACTATTTCCATGATCGGCGGTATTTTCTAGCACCCGCGCTGACCTGGAAGCCGCAAAACGCAACTACGATTCGCTTCCTGATCGAGTACATGCACGGCTCGACGAACACTGACTATGGCATTCCTTCACTCGGGGATCGGCCGGCGCCTGTTTCGATCAGCAACTATTACGGAGAGCCCTGGCAGTATTCCCATTTGCAGAACGAGCTCGGAAGTGTGGACGTGTCTCATAACCTGACCTCCCGTTGGGTGGTCCGCAGCCGCTTTCGGGCCACGCTGACCGACTGGAATTACTTGGACACCAGTCTCGGCTATCTCTCGCCGGATAATCAAACATTCACGCGATATTCAGAGGACACAGCGTATCCGCTTCGGTTCTATGACTGGCAAACGGATCTGACCGGAATTTTCAGAACAGGAACCATCGAGCACAATTTCCTCGTGGGATTCGAGTATGGCTTTGAGTCCGTCGTGCAGCGTGGCGTCTTCAGCGATGCTCCGCCAATCAACCTGTTTAATCCGGTCTATTTTAGTCAGACCATGCCCAGCACGGCTGCGCTCGCCGCCAATTTTTTCAATCCTTCCTCGCCTGACTATTTTCCAATCAGCGGTACTACCAGGTTGATGACGCACGGTGGCTATCTTCAGGATCAAATCTCGCCCTTGCCGGGGCTCAAAGTGCTTGCCGGTGTACGATTCGAAGGCTTCACACAAAAATATGATGAGCTAGATTACGACACGCACAATCGGCAGAGTAATGTCTCCGCTCTCCCACGCATCGGCGTCACGTATCAGGTGGTTCAACCGCTGTCACTTTACGCTAGTTGGAGCCGTAGCTTCAGCCCGACACTTGCGGCGCAATTTGGGCCCAACGGTCAGCCTTTCGTTCCCGAAAAGGGACAGCAATACGAAGTCGGTGCGCGGACATCGGAGCTTCACGGCAGGCTCACATCGTCCCTGGCGCTTTATCGCATTCGCTCGTCGAATCTGCTGATCACGAATCCTGGTAACCCGCTTGCATCGATTCAGCTCGGCGAGGTGGAATCGAAGGGCATCGAACTGGACACTTCCGGCCGCATCCTCTCTGGGTGGAATGTGACCTTTGCTTACGCCTATAACGAAGCGACTATCGTCTCCGACCCGGTGTACTCGATCGGAAATACGCTGCAAAATGCTCCTCATCATAGCGGCAGCATTTGGACTGTCTATGAGATCCAGCACGGCGAGCTCCGCGGGCTGAGTTTCGGAGGCGGTGCGCAAGCGCGCACGTATCGTTATGTCGATCCGTCGGATGATGTCATCCTTCCTGGATATGCGCGGCTGGATGCGACGGTAGGTTATGTCTTTGGGCCATCACACAACGAAGAAAAGCGCTACCGGATAGTAGCAAACATTCAAAATCTGACAAACCGGATCTATTACGTGTCCGGCAACACGACGAACAGCATTTTTCCGGGCTCTCCAATTAACGCCATGCTGGAGTTTCAAGTGCGTTATTGAGTTATTACCGATGATTCTGCAACAGCGAACAACGCGTCTAAAACGAAGCTGGCCAGGATATCGCACCATCTGGCGGTGGCATTTCTATGCGGGGCTCATTGCCATACCGTTCATCGTATGGCTCGCAAGCACCGGCGCAATTTACCTTTTTCGGCCGCAAATCGAGGCTCGGCTGGATCGGCCTTATGACCATCTCGAAATCAGGGGTTCGCGGTCCAGCGCCGAAGCCCAGGTTTTGTCCGCGCTCAGAGCAGTCCCTGGATCGAATTTGCATTTTTACCAGCTCCCAACTACGCCGCGATCCGCCGTTCAGATCATCGTGGGCCGAGCCGCGGAAGAATACCGCATTTACGTACATCCGCAGACTACTCGTGTCTTGCGTGTGGTGAATGAAAATTCCCGGCCGATGACGGTGATCTTCCATCTGCACGGTGAACTGCTGGCGGGCGACCGCGGGTCCATGATCGTCGAGCTTGCGGCATCCTGGGCCACCGTCATGGTCGCGACCGGACTCTTTCTTTGGTGGCCCCGCGGCGCGAGGGGGCTAGCAGGCGTTCTCTATCCGAGGCTGAACCAAGGGCGACGAATGTTTTGGCGCGATCTTCACGCAGTAACCGGCGTTTGGGTATCGGCGCTGGCTCTGTTTTTATTGCTGACTGGTCTGCCTTGGGCCAGCAATTGGGGTAAGTATCTGGCAGCCATTCGCACCCTGACCCACACCTCCGGCAATCCCGAGTGGACATCCGGCTCAGCGGCCGAGGCCGCGGCGCGCATTGCACGAAATGCGATGGCAATGCCGGGAATGAACGGCCACTCAAGCGATGCAACAGCGTCCACCTATTCCGGAATCGATACCATTGTCGCCACGGTAGCTCCCTTGCGCTTGGCTTGGCCCGTGTTGATCGCGCCGCCTGTGATGCTTGGCGGATTGTGGACTGCAAAATCCGATGCCCAAAATCGCACTCTTAGATCGAATCTTCAATTGAACTCTTCGGGCGCGATCATCAGACGCGAGGATTTCAGACAACAACAGTGGATCGACCGGTGGGTGGAAACCGGCGTGGCAGCGCACGAGGGACAACTATTCGGGCTCGCGAATCAACTTCTCGGACTATTTACCGCGCTCTGCCTGATCCTGCTGAGCATCAGTGCATTTGTGCTCTGGTGGCGCCGACGACCGGAGAAGGTTCTTGGAGCTCCGCTGTACCTGGCAACCGAGAGACCTGTTGCCATCGGCTTCGTTCTTGTCGTACTCGTGTTCAGCGCGTATCTTCCGTTGTTGGGAGCTTCTATCGTCCTCGTTCGAGCGCTTGAACTCCTTGTGCTCCGCAGAATACCGTCCACCAGGAAGTGGCTGGGGCTCGCGAGCGTTTAAACGCGAAGTCACTTGGCTTGGCGAACTCGAAGGGCACCGGCGCCAACACCTTATCCCAGAGCAGCGCCATCAGTCCGCCGGAGTTCGACATGTCCAGGAATTCCCACGTCAGTTCCTCGGTGGAGTGTGGCTGCTTTTCCAGTCTCATCGGTACGCGCAGGACATCCTTGTCGGGTGTGTAGAAGTACGATCCCCACAATTCCGTTTTGTTGTTCGGGTCCCAGTGCTGCACCGCCGGCCAGGTCGTCACAACGAACGTCCATTTGTTATCCTTCAGATCGATGAACAGCGTGTAAACGTTTGGCTGGAGCGTCTTACCGCCGATGACCAGTGGAAGCTCAGTATTCAGCTGGGTCGAAACATCGGCGCCCGTGCGCCAGATCGGTGTGCCGACCAGAGCAGCTTTTGCCCTAGTCGGTGCCGGGCCCCAAAGGCCGCGGCCATTCTTCAAGGGACGCCCGTACGTAATTTTGATACACTTTCCAGCTCGGTAGGTCTCGCCGCGACCGCCGGAGCGCTCTTTCCGGGAGTCTTCACGTATCGACCCAAAGCGTGAACCGCGGCGCTACCGCGCGGGCTCAGCGGACGGTTCTCCTGGGCATCGGCACTCCACCCGGGGAGTAGCAGTATACCAACAGCCAAGAAACTCTTCGCAATCATTATCACGACTTTACAGGAACCTTGCAATGTTGGCAACGCAATTCAAGCGAAAGCTAACCAGCTGCGACAGTTTGCCGCACCTCACGCCTTTAGAAGTGAAACTTTGCGGCCAGTTGCAACAGCCGCGGCGCTGCCGCACTGACGACCTGCCCGAAATTCGGATCATTCACCTCTCCATCCACGGACGAGGGACCATAAAACTGGGCGTGGTTGAACACATTGAAAGCTTCCACCCGAAGATCAAGCGATTTCGATTCCGTAAAACGGATCGACTTACTGAGTTGCATGTCGAAGTTTTCGATGCCCGGCCCTTGGAAAAAGCGCCGGGCCGCGTCGCCAAGTTGTCCCAAGGCCTCCGGGACAAGAATGCTGGTGTTGAACGCCGGTTTGCCGTTGCGTGGGTTCTCGTTCAAATCCAGTGGACCGGGAAGCAGCTCCGGAGTGTCCAGCAGTTGATTGTTTACGCCGTTGCCGAGCGTCCCCAAAAGCGAACGGTCGGAATCGTCGAAAAGCGTTACGGGAAATCCGCTCGCGAAGCGGGTAGTTCCCGAGATGCTCCAGCCTTCCGTCAGCCGGTTGGGATGGAAAAGCTGATCGAATGGCAGTACGTAGGTGTAGGAGACCACAAAGTCATTCGGTTCGTTCCAGGAGGAAATCACCCGGGTCAAACGGTAATTGAAAGGGTTGATCTGCTCGCCAAGGTTAGACGCGTCGTCGATCGACTTGGAGAACGTATAGCCCGCCAGGATTGTCGCCCGGGTCCCGAGAATATAGCGATAATTCACCTCCAGCGCGTTGTAATTGGAATTGCCGATTGTCTTCTGCGCCGTCATCGAACCATAGTCTGGACCTAAGCCTACCCGCGTTCCCTGATAAACCTTGCCGGAAGCGGAAGTATAAGCCGAATCCTCGCCGAATGGCCCGCAAGTGGCGCTGCCCGGCGCGACTTCGCTCGGCTGGCTGAGGCTCAGGCAAAGGGCGGGGTTCCCGATGTTCGCCGGCGCGAGCACGAGCAAGTGGTGGCCCTGATTGCCCGCGTAGCTGACCGTAAGCAGCGAGTTTCTGGCGATTTGGCGCTGGATCGAAAACATGTAGTTCTCGGTGTAGGGAACGCTGTTGCGATAGTAAAAGTACGGGTCGGCGGCGATCGGTGTGACAGCGGCGAAATTGAAACCGGTAAATGGATTCTGCGCCGAAACGTTGTGGGGCGGAAAATTCAACGGAAAAGGATCGGTGTTCGCGGTGCCGTCGGCAGCGTTGATGAAGGGCGTGGCGAACTCGGGAGGCGCGGGACTGAGATAGTTGTATCCGAAGGGCGGAACACCGTACATGATGCCCGCGGTCAAACCCGGAAATGCCGTGTAGAACATGCCGTAGCTGGCACGGATGCTGCTCTCGCCCGATGCGCCAAAAATCTTCTTCAGAATTCCGTTGTCGAACTTTGGCGAATACGCCACGCCCAAGCGCGGCGCGAAATTCCGATATTTGGCGGGCGATAGGGTCGGGGGAATGCCGGGGTCGCCGGGGACCACCAGGTCGGGAAGCGCGTTGGGATAGAGGACGGATTGCTCACCCGGAACAATGGTTTGAATGTTGTTATATTTTTCCGACCATGGCTCGATCAAGTCCCACCGCAAACCGTAGTTGATCGTCAAATTTGGCCGTGCATGCCAACTGTCTTCGGCGAACGCCGCCGCGTAATGATTGCGCAGGTAGAAGCGCTGCCCGGTAGTCTGCGTGAAGTTGCTGGGAAATCCGAGCAGAAAATCGGCGAACGGATTCCCGGTCTCGGTTCCGTCAATGTTGAAGGTGCCGTTGAAAGTGGCGTTCGGGTTCTCGTTGACCTGGTCATTGTGGAATTGAAACCCGAACCTGAACGTGTGTGGGCCGATTACTTTGGAGACCGCATTGCTGAGATATAGCGTGTTGTTCCACTGATCGACGTTGGTAATGGGCACGCCCATGACCAGCGAGGGAAACACGATGTTCTCGACTCCCTCAAACTGTGGCGCCTGAACAACGATCCCGCCATTCGCCGAACCAGTGACAAAACCTTGCGACGCCAGCGAGACGCCCAGTCCGCCGTGGGGCTGGCCGATATCGTTCACATTTCGCAAGAAGCCGATATGAAATTCATTCACCGTAGTGGCGCCGAAGACCTTCGTGTCCCCGATCGTGATCTCTTGCGCTTGCCCGATCGTGAGTGCATCAAATCCGGGAATACTGGCGCCGCCCTGTCCGCCGGGATAGGGATTATCCAGGCGGTAATTGTCGACAAAATAGTAGCCCGCAAGTTGCCCAATGCGCGTGTTGGCGTCCATGCGGCCGCCCGCTTTGTCGTCACGCACGGTCTCGGGGTAGGCTGATGTTTCAAATTGATTGGCGCCGATATTCGGCGCTGGAATGTATTGCAAAAGATGCTGCGCAGGCGTTGACCAGATCGATCGCGGGATGATGGCTCCGGGGAACACACATTGCGAGCCCGAGCCACAGCCGGGAGTATAGTATGGCTCGCCAACGGAGACGTTATAACCGAGCTTTCCAGTGAGCATGCTCGCGATGTTGGGACCACTCACCGTTCCCGTGAGCGAGCTTCCGGCATCGCTGAAGTTCCCTTGGCGCTCCTGATTCGAAAGTACGGTTGTTACGGGCGAGGAGATCCCCTCGAGAGTTCTGGTTCCCTGGTAGTCAAGAAAGAAAAACAGCTTGTCTTTGAGAATTGGCCCGCCGACGGTACCGCCGTATTGATTTTGCTGGAAAACGC
>Ga0335074_10012064_pt1 | contig 12103 bp, 8 predicted proteins | sample Lox_Sample_23_FD_206715 | JGI IMG/M metagenome (GOLD analysis project Ga0335074, IMG submission 206715) | Soil microbial communities from Loxahatchee National Wildlife Refuge, Florida, United States - Lox_Sample_2.3 | ecosystem: Environmental > Terrestrial > Soil > Wetlands | place: USA: Florida...
CGAGCGCACCGGCCGCCCTGGCCTCTTTGGCCGTGGCGTCCACGGCGCCATCGGAGACCACGATCGTCGCGGTCTCGAGCCCGGCCACCGCCTTCGGAAGTGCGTCAACGACCTGGCCTATAGCGCCCTGCTCGTTGTAAGCGGCGATCACGATCGCGATCGGCGGCAGGCTCGTGGCCCGGTCGCCGAACTCGTCGATGAACGCCCGGCTGGCTGCGCTGTCGATGGCCTCGTTGCCATCAGCGGTGGCGGTCGTCGTCACTTTTCTGCCTCCGAGAGCTCTGGCCATGCGGTGGTGAGCCCGAACCTCACGAGCATCCGGCGAGGGCTGACCGCCCTCTTCGATGCTGCGTTTACCTGTGTTGTCATACACCACCTTGCTGTCCTGGGCCTGTTCGGGTTTAACGGTCCAGCATGCAATGATCCTCAGAGAGCGATTAGGAAATGCTGAGCGTCTCCCGAAACGCTGCCGTCAGACTTGGCAAGCCAGCGCTCGCCCGCGGAGGGCGGGCCCGCGGTCGCCTGGCTAGTGTATCGGCGACCCTGACTGCGTTCGCCGGTATCGTCAACTCATTTGCCCTGGTCAGCTGGTGGCGTCCGGAAAACTGGCTGTGTGGTAGCTGAATGGCGGTGGCCAAAACGGATTGCGGGGGCGGCGGACACACGCCTGCTGACCATGATTGGCTCATCCCGGCGGAGGTGCCGGCCCGCACGCGCGGGGCTCGCTGTCGAGGAGGTGATGGCACGGTGACCTGGCCCCGTGACATGCCACCGGGCCCGCAGTCGGCCGAGGAGGAGGCGTACCGGATCCTGCGTTCCCGCATCGACCTCTCCCGGCTGCCCAAGCACAGCCGTGACGTCACCGAGCGGGTCATCTACGCGTCGGCCGACTTCGACTATGCGACCGATCTGGTCTGCGACGAGGAAGCCCTCGACACAGCCGTGGGCGCCCTGGCGGGCGGAGCCGCGGTCGTCGCCGACGCGGCCACGGTCGCGGCCGGGATCACGGGCTGCCCCGTGGTCTGCAAGATCGGCGAGCCGCTCACCGCGCGGCTCGCCCGGACGGCCAGCATCTCCGCGGCCGCCGCTGCGGTCCGGCTGGCCTTCGGCGAAGTGGGTCCCGGCGCTGTGTGGGTGGTGGGGTGCGCGCCAGCGGCACTCACCGAGATCCTGAGCAGGGGCGTTGAGCCGGCCTTCGTCATCGGCCTGCCGGTCGGGTTCGTCGGCGCGGCGGAGGCCAAGGACGCGCTGCGGGCCAGCGGGATCCGCTCGGTGAGTAACGTGTCCGAGAAGGGCGGGGCGGCCGTGGCCGCCGCGGCGCTCGAGGCCTTGCTCCGTTCGGCGACGAGGGTCACCGGGTCACGGGCCGGGTGGGGCGCTGGGGCCGGAGGGGCCGCGCCCGCACCGGGCGATGGGTCTGCGACGTGACCAGGGGGCGGCCGTGAACGAGCATTCCTACTCCGATGAGCAGCGGGCTGCCGTCTACCGGGTCATCGAGGAGCGCAGGGACGTGCGCCAGGGGTTCCTCCCCGACCCCATCCCAGCCGACGTGCTCACCCGGGTGATCGCCGCGGCGCACCGGGCTCCTTCGGTGGGCCTTTCGCAGCCATGGGATTTCATCGTGATCACCGACCGGTCGCGGCGCGAGCGCATCAAGCAACTGGCGGACCGCGCCAGGGCCGACTACGCGGCCTCGCTGCCCGGCGCCCGGGCGCAGGCCTTCGACCGGCTGAAGACCGAGTCCATCCTCGACACGCCGGTCAACATCGTCGTGACCTGTGACCCGACCAGGGGCGGGCGGCACACGCTCGGCAGGCACAGCCAGCCGCAGACCGCGGCCTACTCCAGCGTGCTCTCCGTCGCCAACCTGTGGCTCGCCGCGCGGGCCGAGGGGCTCGGGGTCGGCTGGGTGAGCTTCTTCGGCGAGCGCGAGCTGGCAGCGGAACTTGGGCTGCCATCCTTCGTCGAGGTCGTCGCCTACCTTTGCCTCGGCTACGTGACGGAGTTCACGCCGGAGCCCGAGCTCGCGGCCGCCGGCTGGGCGCGGAGGCGGCCGCTGGCCTGGTCGGTACACGCGGAGGAGTATGGCCGCCGCGGGCTGCCCGGCCAGGACGCGGCGAGCCTGCTGGATGACGCGCGAGCCGCGATCGGCCCGCTCGACCCAGGCGCGATGGCCGCGGCAAGGGAGCGGCTCGACCGGATGACGAAGCCGCAGGGTTCGCTCGGCGCCCTGGAGGACGTGTCGGTCCGGCTGGCGGGCCTGGCGGGCTGCTGCCCTCCGCCGATGCCCGAGCCCGCAGCGGTCGCGGTCTTCGCCGCCGATCACGGCGTGCATGCGCAGGGAGTAACGCCGTGGCCACAAGAGGTTACGGGGCAGATGGTCGCCAACTTCCTCGCGGGCGGGGCCGTGGTCAACGCGTTCGCCGCGCAGGCGGGGGCCGAGGTCGTCGTCGTGGACGTCGGCGTGCGGGCCGATCTCGACTACGTCCCGGGCCTGCTGCCACGCAAGATCGCGCCGGGCACCGCGGACTTCACCGCCGAACCGGCCCTGACCAGGGAGCAGGCCGAGGCCGCGATCGGGGTCGGTATCGAGGTGGCGCGCGACCTGGTCGCGGCCGGCAACCGGTGCCTGCTCACCGGCGACATGGGGATCGCGAACACGACGGCTTCGGCCGCGCTGATATGCGTGTTCACCGGCCGCGACCCGGGTGATGCGACCGGCCGCGGCACCGGCATCGACGACGCCACCTTCGCGAGAAAGGTGGACGTGGTGCGCCGCGGGCTGGCCGCGCGCCAGGCGGACCCCGCCGACCCCGTCGGCGTGCTCGCCGCGTTCGGCGGGCTCGAGCACGCCGCGCTGGCGGGCTTCATCATGGGCGCCGCAGCGCTGCGCATCCCGGTGATCCTGGACGGCGTGATCGCGGGGGCGGCGGCCCTCGCTGCCCATGCCCTGGCCCCGGACGCGATCGGCTGCTGCGTGGCTGGGCACCGCAGCGTCGAGCCCGGGCATGCGGCTACGCTCGATCATCTGGGGCTGAGGCCGCTCATCGATCTTGAGCTGCGGCTCGGCGAGGGCACCGGCGCCCTCCTGGCGCTCCCGATCGCTGCGAGCGCGGTTCGGGCGCTGCGGGAGGTCGCGACGTTTGACTCCGCCGGGGTGACGGACAAGGGCTGACGGCCGGCCGCACTTGGCGGGCATGGGCGGCCCGGAGCCACCGCCGCCACGCCTGGCAGCATGATCCGAAGGAGCGCGGACAATCCATGGCCGGCACCGAGCACGCGCCGTACCTGCTGGCCCTGCGGCTGGCGGGCCGCCGGGTGACGATCATCGGCGGCGGCACGGTGGCCGCCAGGAGAGTGCCGGCGCTGCTGGACTCCGGGGCCGACGTGGTGATCATCTCGCCGGGGCTGAGCCCTCCGCTGGCCGAGTTCGCCGCGGCCGGCCGGATCCGCTGGACCCAGCGCGGCTATGCCCACGGCGACTGCGCGGGCTCCTGGCTGGTTGGCGCGTGCACGAGCGACCCGGACGTCAACGCGGCCATAGCTGACGAGGCAGACGCCGCGGGGATCTGGTGCGTCCGGGCCGACGACGCGGCCGCCTCACGGGCGTGGACACCGGCCTCGGGAACGGCCGGGGACGTCCGGGTCGGCGTGCTGAGCGGGGAACCGCGGCACAGCGCCGAGGTCAGGGACGCTATCGTCGGGGGGCTCGCCTCGGGCGCGATCGCGCCCCGGGCGGGAGCGGCACCGGCCTCACCACCCCGGCGTGGCGCGGCGCTCAGCGGCGTGGCGCTCAGCGACGCGGCGTCCCGCGGCGAGACGCCGCACGACGGGCTGCGCGGCGGCAGCGTCGCGCTCGTTGGCGGCGGGCCGGGCGATCCCGGGCTGATCACCGTTCGCGGCCGGCAGCTGCTCGCCGAGGCGGACGTCGTCATCACGGACCGGCTGGCGCCGCGGTCCCTGCTGGCCGAGCTCCGGCCCGAGGTCGAGATCGTGGATGCGGCCAAGGTGCCGCGTGGTGCTGCCGTGGCGCAGGAGCACATCAACGCGCTGCTCGTGTCCAGCGCCCGGGCGGGCCGCTTCGTGGTCAGGCTCAAGGGCGGCGACCCGTTCGTCTTCGGCCGCGGTGGCGAGGAGGTCCTGGCCTGCCTCCGGGCCGGAATCCCGGTCACGGTCGTCCCCGGCGTCACGAGTGCCGTGGCCGTGCCGGCCGCGGCCGGCGTGCCGCTCACGCACCGCGGGATCGCCCAGGAGTTTCATGTGGTCTCGGCGCACGTCGCGCCGGATGACGAGCGCTCAGCCGTGGACTGGCGGGCCCTCGCCGCCTCCCCGGCCACCCTGGTGCTGCTGATGGCGACCGAGCACGTGCAAGCCGTGGCCGACACGCTCATCAGACATGGGCGTCATCCCCGGACTCCCGTTTCGGCTATCTCGGACGGTACCCTGCCCTCTCAGCGCACAATTAACGCAAGACTGGACACTGTTGCACGCGATTGCGCCAGGGCCGGACTGCGGCCCCCGGCCGTCGTGGTGGTGGGAGAGGTTGTGACCATCTCCGAGCAGATCGCTGAGCTTTGCGGCGGCTTGGCAGGGAGCCCGCCGTGGGGAACCTTTGTGCCCCGTGGCGGTCAGCAGAGCGGGGAGCGGGTGGTCCCCGCCGCGCGGGGTAGTGGACCGCGTGGGGAGGGAGGCTCCGGCGCCAGTCCACCGACGCCGGGAGCCGTGCGGCATGAGTGAGGGGCCGGGCGTGGCCGCCTCGTCGGTGCCGCCCGGCCGCATGCCGCGTTCACTAACAAACCCCGGCATAGAGGGCGCCGCGGGAGCCGCGGCGGACCCTCCCGAGTACGACGAGGTCGAGCCCCATGTGCGGGTGGACGGCCGCCGGCTCGAGTCGGCCCTGCTCGGGCTCAGGCACCTGATCGTCGAGGTGCCGCTGCACCTGGAGGCTCCCGGGGTCGATGAGGCCCGCGCCGAGCGGCGCAAGCTGCTCAGCCAGGTCGATGACTACCTGCTGCCGCGGCTGCGCCAGTCCGGGGCGCCGATCCTGGTGGCGCTGGTCGGCTCCACCGGCGCCGGCAAGTCGACGCTCATGAACAGCCTGGTCGGCGCCAAGCTCAGCAACACCGGCACCCGCCGTCCCACGACGAACAGCCCGGTGCTCGCGTGCCACCCCAGCGACGCCCGGTGGTTCGCTGAGAACGTCTTCCTGCCGACCCTGCCGCGTGTGCGCCAGCAGGGCCTGGCCATGCCCGGCCGCGACGGCCTGCTCGTGCTGGCCGAGAACGAAGGCATGCCTCCCGGCGTCGCGCTGCTGGACACGCCCGACATCGACTCGGTCGTCCAGGCGCACCGCGAGTTCGCGCACCAGTTCCTGGACGCGTCGGACCTGTGGCTGTTCATGACCAGCGCGAGCCGTTACGCCGACGCGGCCGTCTGGGAACTGCTGCAGCAGGCCAGAGAGCGGGATGCGTCGCTGGCCGTCGTGCTGTCCCGGGTGCCGCCCGCATCCGCCCGGCAGCTCAGCTCGCACTTCGACGCGATGCTCGAGGCGAATGGGCTGGCCGGCGCGTGGCGTTTCATGATCGCCGAGACCGTGCTCACCGACGGGATGCTGCCGCCAGAGATCTACGGCCCCGTCCGGGAGTGGCTCGACGAGACCGCGGTGCAGCAGGAACGGCGGGTCGCGGTGCTGACCCAGACGATGTCGGGCGTGCTCGACACGTTCCGCACGAGGGTTCCCGCGCTGGCCGATTCGGTGCAGACCCAGGTCACCCTGCAGGCCGAGCTGCGAGCGCAGGCCGACAGCTCATACGTGTCCGCGCTGGCCGAGTTCGACGAGGCCACCAGGAACGGATCGCTGCTGCGCGGCGAGATCCTGGCCCGCTGGCAGGACTTCACCGGTACCGGGGACCTGCTGCGCATGCTGCAGGTTCGCCGCAGCGGCAAGCCCGCCAGCCGTCCGCGCAAGCGGCAGATGCCGACCCGCGCCAAGGCGCTGAAGGCCGCGCTGCGCGGCGGCCTGGAGACGCTGGCCGTGTCGCTCGCCGACCGCGCCGCCGAGGACACGGTCACCAAGTGGCAGGGACAGGATGCCGGCGCGGCCCTGGTCGCCGGCACCAGCACCGGTGCCGGCCCGGGTGACCCGGGCGGCATCAGCTTCGAGGTCCTTGCCGAGCTGGACTTCATTCCCGCGGGCCCGCCAGGCGCGGAGCCCGACCTGCCCGGACCCGGAGGCGCCGCGGCGCTGACGCGGTCGTCACCTGACCTGGCCACGAGGGCTGCGCGAGCGGTCAGCGCGTGGCAAGATCACGTGATGCAGTTGGTAAAGGCGGAGAACGTGACGAAGCGGTCGGTAGCACGCGTCGTCTCGTTCGATGAGGAGTCGCTCGCGCTCGTGCTGACGATCGGGATGCTCGGGTACGGAGCGGACGGCGTGGCGGCCGACGGAGACGCCAGCGCCGTCCCGCAGCGCTTGCTCACCTCGCTGTTCGGAGCGGGCCAGCTGCGCGACCTGGGAGCGAGGGCACGGATGGACCTGCACGACAGGATCAGCCTGCTCTTCGACGAGGAACTGCAGCGTTTTGCCGCGATCGTCAACGCCGCCGGCGCGCCCAACGGCGACGCTGCCTTCGCCCTCCGCGGGGCCGAAGAGGCGCTCGAGGCGGCGCGATGACGTCCGGCGGACCGCCGTGGCCGATCCTGGGCGACGAGCAGCCCAGCCCGGAGGATGACCGGCTTCGGCCCGAGCCAGACAAGGTCGCCGCGGCAGCCGGCGCGCACGAGCGCCCCGCGCCTGCCAACGGCCTGCCCGGGGCCGCGCTGATACCGTCCGTGACGGTGGCGGCCAAGCCGCCATGGGAGGAGAGCCCGGAGGCCGCCGTGTGGCCTGGGCTCCCCGGGACCAGGCCGCCGAGGCACGCCTCGCCGGTTCTCAGCCTGTCCGCCCGGCTCACCGCCCTGACTCAGCTCATCCAGATCGCGGCGGCCCGCACCGGCGCCGGCGGTTTCCCCGAAGGTCTGATCCAGGACGCCGAAGACCTGGTTGAACGCGCTGGCGAGCGGCTGCGGCTGTCGGCGGGCCACACGGTCGCGGCCCTGGCGGGCGGCACCGGCAGCGGCAAGTCCTCGATCTTCAACTATCTGGCCGGCGCCGATTTCTCCACCGTGGGGGTGACCAGGCCGGTAACCAGGGACCCGCACGCCTGCGTCTGGGGCGGGTCTGGCTCCGGGCCGCTGCTCGACTGGCTGAGCGTGCCGCGCAGGTTTCGCTACGCGCAGGGGAGCGAGCTTGACGGCGGAGAGGCCTCGCTGAACGGGCTGGTCCTGCTCGACCTGCCGGACCACGACTCGGTCGTGGGCGGCGCGACACATCAGGTCGACAGGCTGATCGGCATGGCCGACCTCATGGTGTGGGTGCTCGATCCGCAGAAATACGCGGACGCGGCCGTGCACCGGCGCTACCTCGTGCCGCTGGCCGGCCACTCCGACGTGATCGCGGTGGTGCTGAACCAGGCCGACCTGCTCAGCCCCGAGCAGGTCGAGGACTGCACCGGCGACCTGCGCCGGCTGCTGGACTCCGAGGGCCTGCAGAACGCGGCGGTGCTGGTCACCTCCGCGGTGACCGGCGCGGGCATGGACCGGCTGCGCACGATGCTGGTCCAGGCGGTGTCCGACCGGCGGGCCAGCAGCGCGAGAATCTCGGCCGACCTGGACGGCATCGCGGCCGAGTTCATGCCCTACGCGCAGGCGCAGGCCGACGGCCACGGGCGCGAGGCCGCGAACGGGACCGGGACCGGGACCGGCGATGGGGTGCCGGCCCGCGCCACCGAGCAGCTTCTGGACGCCTTCTCGGGCGCCGCCGGGGTGTCGGCCGTGGCCGACGCCCTGCAGAGCGCGCGTGAGCTGCGGGCCGTCGACTACGTCGGCTGGCCGGTCGCCTGGTTCGTGGAACGGGTCACCGGCCGCGACCCGATACGGCGGATCCAGCTCGGCAGGCTGTGGGCCGAGCTCAAGAGCATGGCGGCCGGCCCGTCGGGCGCGCAGCAGGCCGACATCGACACCGCCCTCACCAGGCTCGCCGACGATGTCGGGGCGCCATTGCCGAAGCCCTGGTCGCAGACAACCCGCGCGGCCGTGCGGTCACGAGCGGAGGAGATCCCGGCAGCGATCGGCACCGCGATGGGCGAGTCGATCCCCGAGGAAAACAAGATCATGCTGTGGTGGCGGCTGATCGGCGCGCTGCAGGGACTGCTGCTCGGGTGCGTGATCGTCAGCGCGGCATGGATCGTGGCGCTGACCATCTTCGGCGTGTTCCGCGCCGCCGGAACCGTGCCCCAGCTCTTCGGCGACGCCTCCTTGCTGCCCTGGATCATCATCATGCTGGCGGCGTTCCTGATCCTGGGCTGGCTGACCGCGGCCGGGTGCATGAACCTGGTCCGGTCGGCAGCGGCGCGCGAGCGGGAGGCGCGGCTCGACGCGATGCGCGGCAAGATCGCGGCGGTGGCCAGCGAGATGGTGCTGGTCCCGGCCGACCAGGAACTCGCGGAGTTCCATCGCTTCCGGGGCGAGCTGATGGTCGCGGCCGGAGGCTGACCGGCGGCCGGGGCTCAGGCCGCGCCGGGCAGCACCCGCGGCTCGATCCGCTCCTCTTTCGCTCCTCCCTGCCCCGCCGCACCCTCCCGCTGTCCCGCCGCGTCACGCTCCCGCGTGACGTAGTAGGCGCCCTTGCCGCGTACCTCGGTGACCGCCTCGGCGAACTCGGTCCCCCGGTAGAGGACGCCGACGCCGTCGTCGGTCGCGTAGCCGTCCGGCAGTTCGCCCGACCCTATGAGCCGCTGGAACAGCGGACGGCGCTGGGTCTCGGAGTCGTAGTGCACGCCCGCGGCGTAAGGAACGAGCGCGAGGCCGTTGAAGACCGGCCGCAGATCGGGCCCGAACGAGTCGGTGGTCCCGCCGACGTGCCAGCACACCGACCCCGCCGACACCCCGGCCAGCACGACGCCTGCCTGCCAGACCTCGCGCATCACCTGGTCCAGGCCGTGCAGGCGCCACACCGCCAGCAGGTTCGCCACGCTGCCGCCGCCGACCCAGACCACGTCCTGCTCGAGCAGCAGCGCCGTCGGATCGGCCACGCTCGGCATCGGGAACAGGTTCAGGTTGGTTGTGACCATGCCGGCGGCCTCGCCTGCCCCGGTGAACAGGGCGTTCCACCACTGCTGGTCCCCGCCTGCCGTGCCGAGGTGGCAGATCCGCGGCGCGCGCCCGCTCACGCCGGACAACTCGACCGCGTAGTGGATCAGCGGAGCGAACTCGAACGCGGTACGTGACCCACGGCGGAGGCCGCCGGAGGTCGCGAGGATCGTGGGCTCGGAGGCTGGCACCCCACGAATGTACCCAAATGTCTTGCCCGCGGTGCGGGCGGCCGGCCACGCCGCGCAGGCAGCGGCCGGCCACCGCGAGCGGGAGGGCGGCCAGCCACGAAGCATCGCGTTCCGGCCCCTGAACCCGGGCGCCACGATCGGCCGAACCCTGCCGCACAGGTGTAATCTTGTAATTACCTTGAACGGGAGGATGAGATGGAATCTGGCGAGCTTGACGCGTACTCCCGGGTGGTCTCCGGCGTGGCGGCCGAGCTCACGCCGAAGGTCGCGAGCCTGCGGGTGCCACAGCGCGGCTCCGGGCGGGGCGGGGAGAGCCTGGGCTCGGCCGTCGTGTTCACCGGGGACGGGTTCCTGCTGACCAACGCCCACGTCGTGGGGCACGGCCAGGGTGGGACCGCGCTGTTCTCCGACGGCACGAGCGCGGCGTTCACCGTGGTCGGCGCCGACCCGCTGTCCGATCTCGCCGTGGTACGGGCCGGCGGGCCCACGCCGCCGCCTGCCGAGCTCGGCGAGGCCGACAACCTGGTCGTCGGCCAGCTCGTGGTGGCCGTGGGCAGCCCGCTCGGCCTGGCGGGCTCGGTGACGGCCGGCGTGGTGAGCGCGGTCGGGCGGTCGCTGCCGACCCGCAGCGGGGCTGCGGCGCGGCTGGTTGAGGACGTGATCCAGACCGACGCAGCGCTGAACCCGGGCAACTCGGGCGGGGCGCTCGCCGACGCGCGCTCGCGCGTGGTCGGGATCAACACCGCGGTCGCCGGCGTCGGCCTCGGCCTGGCGGTCCCGGTGAACGCCACCACGCGGCGGATCATCTCCGCGCTGATGCAGCACGGCCGGGTCCGCCGCGCCTACCTCGGGATCGTCAGCACGCCCGAGCCGCTGCCCGCCCCCCTGCAGCAGCGGTTCGCCCGCAGCAGCGGGCTGCGGGTGGCGGAGGTGGTCGCGGACGGGCCTGCCGCCCGGGCCGGGCTGCGCGCCGGTGACCTGCTGATCAGCGCGGGCGGGCAGCCGGTGCAGAAGGCGCAGGACCTGCAGCGGCTGATGTTCAGCGAGGCGATCGGGCGACCGCTGGCGATCACGGTCCTGCGCAACGGCGCGCTGGTCGACGTCATCGCCCAGCCGGCGGAGCTGGTCGCGGCCTGACGCCCCGGCCCCCCGCGGCCGCGCATCATCTCACAGACTGCGCCCGATACCGGGCGGTCATCCACAGGCGAGCGGATCCTGCGCGCGCTGTCCACAGGGGCACGCTCGCCGGATGCCCGCGGCCGCCGGGGCTGCGACGTTGGTAAGCAGCCCGGCGGCGCGGGGACGCCGCGGGCGGCAGCCGAGCGCGAACGGCGCCGGCGCGGCACGTCCCAGGAGGATCGTCATGTTCAATGAGGCGCAGTTGAGCGTGGTCGGCTACGTGGCCAGCGAGCCGCAGTTCGGCCGGGTCGGAATCGGCGGCGTGCCGAAGCTGACCATGAAGGTGGCCTGGACCACCCGGCGCGTGGATTCGGCCACCGGCGAGTGGGTCGACGGCAACACCTCGTTCGTGCGCGTGACCTGCTGGCGCAGGCTCGCCGAGAACCTGGCAACCTGCCTGCGCAAGGGCGAGCCGGTGATGCTCAGGGGGCGGCTCGATGTGCGCCCGTTCACCGGCAAGGACGGGGTCCGCAGGGTCTCTGTTGACGTCGACGCGAGCTACCTCGGCTACGACCTGACCCGCGGTGTGGCTGGCTTCCGGCGGGTGTGGGAGACGACCGGCAAGACCGCGGAGGAGGCCGCGGCCGCCGAGAACGGCGCTGCGATCGACTCCGGTGGCAACTCGGGCGGCGGTTTCCCTGACGGTTTCGCTGACGGTGAGGCGGCCGCGCCGGCGCTGCCCGGAGGGCCGGCCCCGGCACTGGCGAGCGATCCGGGCGACGGCTCAGCCGGTGACCTGGGTGAAGGCCCGGCCGGCGAGGAGACCTTCGACGACGCCGCAATCGAGGCGCTGGCCGAGGATTCCGGCACCGTCGTGGCTCCGTCCTGACCGCCACCCGGCTGGCCGTAGTCTGAAGACATGCCCGAGTTCATTTTTCAGATGCGCGCTGCCCGGAAGTCGTACGGCGACAAGGTAGTGCTTGACGACGTGACCCTGGCCTTCCTGCCGGGTGCGAAGATCGGCGTTGTGGGGCCGAACGGCACCGGCAAGTCGACGTTGCTGCGGATGATGGCCGGCCGGGAGCAGCCGTCGAACGGCGAGGCGCGGCTGATGCCGGGATTCACGGTCGGGCTGCTGGATCAGGAGCCGGAGCTGGACGAGGCCAAGACCGTGCTTGGCAACGTCGAGGACGGCGTGGCCGAGACCAAGGCCCTGCTGGACCGGTACAACGAGATCGCCGAGCTGATGGCGACGGACTACTCCGACGCGCTGCTGGAGGAGATGGGCAAGCTGCAGGAGCAGCTTGACCACCGGGAGGCGTGGGATCTGGACAGCCAGCTCGAGCAGGCCATGGACGCTCTTCGCTGCCCGCCGCCGGACGCCGCGGTCAGCGTGCTGTCCGGTGGCGAGCGCCGGCGGGTGGCGCTGTGCAAGCTGCTGCTTCAGCAGCCCGATCTGCTGCTGCTCGACGAGCCGACCAACCACCTGGACGCGGAGAGCGTGCAGTGGCTCGAGCAGCACCTGGAGAAGTACCCCGGGACGGTGGTCGCGGTGACCCACGACCGGTACTTCCTCGACAACGTCGCTGGCTGGATCCTCGAGC
>Ga0335074_10012065_pt1 | contig 12102 bp, 8 predicted proteins | sample Lox_Sample_23_FD_206715 | JGI IMG/M metagenome (GOLD analysis project Ga0335074, IMG submission 206715) | Soil microbial communities from Loxahatchee National Wildlife Refuge, Florida, United States - Lox_Sample_2.3 | ecosystem: Environmental > Terrestrial > Soil > Wetlands | place: USA: Florida...
CGGTCGTCCCCGGCGTGCGGGCACGGCTGCCGCGGGTGCTCGGCAGGACCGGCGAGGTGGCGTGGGTGACCGACGCCGAAGGTGCGGACGCGATCGAGATCACCGCGGCCGGTGGGGCGGCCGCGGGCGCTGGACGGTGACCAGGGTGCTGCCGGGCGAGACCTCCGACCCGCGGGCCCGGTCCCCGCTGGCCGCTCCCGGCGCTCAGGTCCGCGAGGGCGACACGCTGCTGGCGATCGACGGGCGGCCGCTGGACGGTGCCGGGCCAGGCCCGCTGCTCGTGGGCGCGGCCAGCAAGCCCGTGGAACTGACCATCGGCCCGGCGCGGGGAGGCGAGGCCCGCCACGCGGTGGTCGTCACGCTCAGCGAGGAACGGCGCCTGCGCTACCAGGACTGGGTCGCTGGGCGCCGGCAGCGGGTACGCGAGCTGGGCGCGGCGCGCATCGGCTACCTGCACATCCCCGACATGATGAGCGTCGGATGGGCGGATTTCCATCGCGACCTGCACACCGAGATGGAACGCGACGCGCTCATCGTCGACCTGCGCAGCAACGGCGGCGGGCACGCATCCCAGCTCGTGATCGAGAAGCTCGCCCGGCGGGTGATCGGCTGGAACGTGCCACGCGGACGGCGGCCGCTGAGCTACCCGTTCGACGCCCCCCGGGGGCCCGTGGTCGCGCTCGCCGACGAGTTCGCCGGCTCGGACGGTGACATCGTGACCGCGGCCATCAAGACGCTCGGCCTCGGCCCGGTCGTGGGAACGCGCACCTGGGGCGGGGTAATCGGAATCGACGGCTGGCACGAGCTGGTCGACGGCACCCGGATCACCGTCCCGCGCTACCCGTTCTGGCTGGAAGGCTACGGCTGGACCGTGGAGAACCACGGCGTCGACCCTGACGTCGAGGTCGTGGTGTCGCCCGACGACCACGCGGCTGGCCGTGACCCGCAGCTCGAGACCGCGATCCGGATCGCGGTCGAGGCGCTCGCGGCACGGCCCACTGTCACCCCTCCGGGGGCCTCGGACCGCCCGTCCAAGCGCCGGCCGCCGCTGCCGCCCCGTCGCAGCCAGGGGTGAAGCCCGGATTGATCTTCGGCCGGGACGACCGGCGCCGCGCAGTCCGGACCACCCATGCGGGGTGATTTAGCCCTGCAGCACGGGAGTTTGGATGAAGCCAGGATCGCGGCGAGCGCCAGGTTGACGTCTCGTGTGCGTGAGAGGGGCGCGACCAATGACCGAGAACGCGGAGTTCGGTTCTCAGCTGGCCAGTTTCCGGGAGGCACGCCGAACGCTCGAGGCGTCGGTCTTGCCGCTCGCCACATCGGTTGATGGCCGCCGTTTTTCCTTCCAGGCCTCGTTGCACGGCCTGCAGTTGCAGATCGGCGGCTACGTCATTCTGGAGGATGGCGGCATTCCGCGCCTCGGGCAGGTGCTCAGCCTGGCACTTGATCGGGAGCTCGCCGGGGAGCTGACGATGCCCTCGCAAGCGGAGGACGGGCAGCAGGTACGGACCGAGGTCCAGATCCGGTACGCGCGCGGCGACGGCACAATACTCGACAGCCGCACGGAGCCATTCCATGACGCGCTGGTCCGCGTGGCCACCGCCGAGGAAGTCCGGGCCTGGCAGCGCCGGGAGCGGCCTCGCGCGAAGCTGCGGCTGGGCCAGCTCGCCCTGGCCCCGGGCGTCCCGTGCCTCGCCGACGCAGCGGGCTTCGATCGGCACACGTTCCTCTGCGGCCAGTCAGGTTCAGGAAAGACGTATTCGCTGGGCGTCATCCTCGAACGGCTGCTGATCGAGACGAACCTGCGGATGGTGATCCTCGATCCAAACTCAGATTTCGTGCACCTGGGAGAGGTACGCGGTGACGCCGATCCCTCGTTGAGCGCCCGTTACCAAGAAGCGGCGGGCGGCGTCGCGGTGTACTCAGCTGACACCCCCGGTGCGCGAAGGCTGCGGCTGCACGCCGCCGAGATCGATCCGGCCACACAGGCGGCCCTGCTGCGCCTGGACCCGATAGCCGACAGCGAAGAATACGCGTCGCTGGTCGCCCTGCTCGGCAGTGAGAACCCTCCAGCGCTCGAGGTCCTGACCGGGAGTGACAATCCTGAGGCGCGCCGGCTCGGGCGGCGCATCGCCAATCTGGGCGTTGACCGCTTTTCGATCTGGGCACCAGGCGAGGCGGGCTCGGTGCTGGAGGCGGTCCACGAGGAGGACATCCGGTGCGTGGTCATCGACCTGGGCTCGCTGCCAACGCGCGAAGAACAGTCACTCGTCGCCTGTGCGGTCCTTGGCAACCTGTGGGAACGGCGGCTCGAGCGCAGCCCGGTGCTCATCGTGATCGATGAGGCCCATAACGTGTGCCCCGCCGAGCCCCCCAGCCGCCTCCTCGCGGTGGCGGCGGAGCATGCCATACGGATCGCGGCCGAGGGCCGGAAGTTCGGGCTCTATCTTCTTGTGTCGACGCAACGGCCCCAGAAGATCCCGGAGAACGTCCTGTCTCAGGCAGACAACCTCGCCCTCATGCGGCTCAATTCGCTCGCGGATCTGGCCTTCGCTGAGGCTGCGTTCTCATTCGTCCCGCCAAGCCTCATCGAGCGTTCGGCTACCTTCAGGCAGGGCGAGGGCCTGATCGCCGGGAAGATTTCGCCGCAGCCGGCGCTGCTCCGGTTCGATGCGCGCGTCAGCGAGGAAGGTGGCGGCGACGTCCCCGCCACCTGGGCCGCTGCGCGATGACGCGCGGAACGTCGCGAGCGGTTGACCCACGGCTGCTGCGTCACGCCGGCGCAGCCCGCGGCTACCTGGTGGTGACCGTCTGCATCGGCCTGGCCACGACGGCTCTGGTGCTGGTCCAGGCCGGGCTGCTCGCCCGTGCGCTGGCTGGCGCCGCGCGCGGCGCCGGCCTGGCGTCGCTGCCGGGCACGATCGTGGCGCTCCTGCTGGTGCTGACCACCCGGGCAGCCGCGGCGTATGGCAGCGAAGCCATGGCGTTGCGCGCCGCCGCGCGGGTGAAGTCCCAGCTTCGCCGTCAGCTGGCCGAACGGTCGATACGACTCGGCCCGTCCTGGCTGTCCGGCCAGCGAAGGGGCGAGATCACGACGCTGGCCATAAAGGGGCTCGATGCGCTCGACGCATATTTTGCCCGGTACCTGCCGCAACTGGTGCTGGCCTGCCTCGTCCCGCTGGCGGTGCTGGCGCGGGTCATGTCCGCCGACTGGATCTCGGGCCTGGTCATTCTCGTCACGCTGCCGTTGATCCCGGTCTTCGGCGTGCTGATCGGGCTGTACACCAGCGAACGCACCCGGCGGCAATGGCGGCTGCTGGCCAGGCTGGGCGGGCATTTCCTGGACGTCGTCGAGGGCCTGCCGACGCTCAAGGTGTTCGGCCGCGCGAGGGCCCAGGCCGAGCTGATCAAGAGGGTCACCGGCGAGCACCGGGCCGCGGCCGTGGCGGGCCTTCGAGTGGCCTTCCTCTCCGCGCTGGTCCTCGAGCTGGCCGCCGCGGCCGCCACCGCCCTGGTTGCGGTGGAAGTGGGGCTGCGGCTGCTGGCCGGCCATATCGGATATGAAACCGCGCTGCTGATTCTGTTGCTGACGCCCGAGGCCTACCTCCCGCTCCGGAATCTCGGTGCCCAGTTCCACGCCAGCGCGGAGGGCATGGCAGCGGCCGACCACGTGCTGGCCATCCTTGACACCCCGCTGCCGGTGCCGGCTCTGGGCACGGGGCCGTCGCCGGGTCCGCGGCATGCTAGCGAGCCCGACCTGCACAGTCAGCCGATCGAGCTGGCCGGGGTCACGCTGGCATATCCCGGCCGGGCCCGGCCCGCGCTCGACGACGTGTCGGTCTCGATCGCGCCGGGCGAGCGGATCGTGGTGACCGGGCCCAGCGGCGCCGGCAAGAGTTCCCTGCTCGCCCTGCTGCTGAGGTTCACCGAGCCGGCGTCCGGCCGGATCCAGGCTGGCGGCCGTGACCTCGGCTCGATCCCGCTGAGTTCGTGGCGCCGCCAGATCGCCTGGGTGCCGCAGAGCCCTTACCTGTTTGCGGGAACCGTTGCGGACAACATCGCCCTCGGCAATCCGGGTGCGACCCCCGCCGAGATCCGCCGGGCCGCGAGGCTGGCTGGTGCCGAGGAGTTCATCACCGCGCTGGCGGACGGTTTCGATACCACCCTGGCCGAAAGGGCACTGAGCCTGTCAGCGGGCCAGCGGCAGCGGATCGCCCTGGCCCGCGCCTTCCTGCGCGATGCGCCGCTGGTTCTGCTCGACGAGCCGACAGCGCACCTCGACCAGGCCACCGCCCGCCAGATCCTGGCTGACGTCGAAACCCTGACGGCCGGGCGGACCGTCCTGCTGGTCAGCCACCGCGAATACGGCCCGATCCGTCCCACCCGGGTGCTGCGGCTCAACCAGGGCAGGATGGTCCGGGAGGAGACACGTTTCGCCCTGGCCGGTCAGCCGGGCGCAGGGGCGGCTGTTGCGCCGTGACCTCGCCATCATGCCGCGTCGGCGGCCAGGAGCCGCTCGCCCGGGTGCTGCGGCTGGCCCGGCCCATGCGCCGGCAGCTGCTGTTCGCGGTGCTGGCCGGCGCCGCCGCCACCGGTTGCGGCGTTGCCCTGCTGGCCGTCTCCGGCTTCCTGCTCGCCCGCGCGTCCCAGCACCCCAACATCGTGGCGATCACCGCCGCGGTGGTCGCGGTGCGGGCGTTCAGTGTCGGCCGCGGAGTGTTCCGGTACGCCGAGCGCATCGCCGCGCACGACACGGCGTTCCGGGTCCTTGCCGACATGCGGGTCACGATCTACCGGCGGCTGGAGCGGCTGGCGCCGGCCGGGCTGCGCGCATTCGGCTCCGGCGATCTGCTGGCCCGGCTCATCTCCGATGTCGATTCCACCCAGGACCTGTTCATTCGCGGCATCGCACCGCCGCTGACCGCGGCGCTCGTCGGGGCCGGCGCGGTCACCGTCGGCCTGCTGATCCTTGCCCCCGCCGGCGGGATACTAGCGGCCGGCCTCATATTTGGCGCGGTCGCGGTTCCGTGCATAGCGGCGATCGCCGACCGGAGCGCACGGCGGCGGATCGGTCCCGCACGTGGCGAGCTGGCCGCCACCATGTCGAATCTGCTCGCCGGCTCCGCGGACCTGCATGCGTTCGGAGCGGAGCAGGCCGGCCTGGCCCGGATCGCCGCGGCAGACGCAGACCTCAGCCGGCTGGCCCGAAAGTCGGCCACCGCGGCCGGCCTGGGCACCGGGCTCGCCTCGCTCACTTCCGGCCTTACGCTGTGGGGGGTCCTGGTTCTCGGCGTCGCGGCCGTCGGATCGGGTGCGCTCAGCCGGGTGTCGCTCGCCGTGCTGACGCTGACGGCGCTGGCGGCCTTCGAGGCGGCAAGCCCGCTGACCGCCGCCGCGCTGCAGCTGGGACAGGCGCGCACCTCGGCCCGCAGGATCTGCGCGGTCATCGACGCTCCCGAACCGGTACCGGAGCCGCGATCGCCGCGGCAGCCGCCGACGGCACCCGTCAGCGTGGCGCTTCGCGCGGCGTCGGTGCGCTACGAGCCCGGCGGCCCGCTCGCGCTGGACCGGGTTGACGTGGACCTGGCACCGGGCCGCCGGGTCGCTCTCGTCGGGCCGAGCGGCGCGGGCAAGTCGACGGTCGCCGCGGTGCTGCTGCGGTTCTGCGGCCTGGCCGCTGGCACCGCCACGTTGTGCGGCCACGACCTCGGCAGCTTCGCCGCCGACGATGTCCGCCGCCTGATCGGCGGCTGCCCGCAGGACCCGCACATTTTCGACGCCACGATCGCCGACAACATCCGCCTGGCCCGGCCGCAGGCCACCGACGGCGAACTCGAGGAGGCAGCCGCCCGGGTTCGCCTCATGCCATGGATTCGGTCACTGCCGCTCGGCTTCCAGACGCCGGTCGGCGCCCACGGGACGGCCATCTCCGGCGGCGAGCGGCAGCGCATCGCCCTGGCCAGGGCGATGCTTGCGGACCCGGCGGTGCTGATACTGGACGAGCCGACCGCCAGCCTGGAACCCGAGCAGCGCCGGGAGCTGACCGCTGACCTGCTCCGTGTGACCGCCGGGCGCAGTGCCCTGCTCATAACCCACGAGCTCGACGTTCTCGGCCAGGTGGACGAGATTATCGTGCTCGATGCGGGCCGGGTCGTCCAGCGCGGCACCCATCGGGAACTGCTGCGAGCCGGTGGGCTGTACCGCTGGATGGTCTTTGGCGCAGGCAGCTCGTGATCCGTCTAGATCCCGGTTAGCAGCACCGCGGTGTCGCCCGGCTCGGGCTCAGGAGCGCTGGTCTCGGTGACCGCGTCGAGCCGGCCGTCGGCGCGGATCCGGAACAGCAGGTCATGCCCGTCCGGCACCGCGTCTGCGGACCGACAGGACTGATAGGTCACGATCCGGGCCCCGCCGGCGTACCTGCGTTCCACCTCGCCGCGGGTCAGCCCGGCGGCGAACAGGACGTCGGCACCGGTGTAGGGGGCCACCACGCCGTTGCTGCGCAGCGGCGCCGCGAGCCGGTAGACGCGGTCGTCCACCAGCCCGTACAGCACGGTCGAGGCCAGCGCGTTGAAGTCGTCCTCGCCGGTCAGCAGCAGCACCACCGTGATTCCCTCGAGCCGGGCGCCGCGTCCGGTGGCGGCCGCGAGGAGTTCCTCGGGCGCCAGCTCGAGACCGGCCTGCCTGATCTGCTCGCGCTGGCGGTCCAGGCCGGCCCACATCAGCACCTGCAGCCCCGCAGCCTGCAGCGCGCGGCCGAGGTCGATCACCCACGGATCGCCGCCCACCAGCAGCGGCACGCTGCGCGCCGGGCGGGTAACGCCGAGCCGGCGGGCAACCGGCGCCGCGGTCAGGCCGTACAGCGTGACCGTGACCACGATCACCAGGAACGTGGCCGGGAGGATCCGCGATGCGCCGCCGATGCGGTCGGCCACCAGGCTGGCCGCGAACGTGGAGGCGGTCGCCGCGGCGACGATGCCGCGCGGGGCCATCCAGCCGACGAACGCGCGCTCGCCCGCGCCCAGGCTGGTCCGCAGCGTCGACAGAAACGCCGTGACCGGCCTGGCCACCAGGACCAGCGCCGCGATCACGCCAAGCGTGGGCAGCACGACGTGCCGTAGCGAATGCGGTGTGACGGTCGCCGAGATCGAGATGAACAGGACGCCGATGATCAGGTCGACGAGCGCCTCGAAGAACGGCCGCCGGGCCGGGACGTCGAGGCCCGGCCGGTTGGCCACGGCGAGGCCCATGACGATTGCCGCGATCAGCCCGGTGTCCTCGCGCAGCACGTCGCACGCGGCGGCGACCGCGACCACCGCGGCCAGCTGGGCCGTAGTACCGAGACGCTCACCGAGCCTCAGTCGGTGCAGCAGCAGCCAGAGCAGGACCGCCCCGATGGCACCGCCCGCGGCGCCGACGGCGATGCTGACAGCGAACGACCCTATCTGGTGGCCGACGCCGCGATGCGTGCTCGCGATGACGGCGTGGAAGACGACGGCGCCCAGGATGCCGCCGACCGGATCGATCAGCGATCCTTCCCACACCAGCACCCGCTGCAGGCGTTCGGTGGGCCGCACGAAGTTCAGCAGCGGGCCGACGACGGTCGGTCCGGAGACAACCAGGATGACCCCGGTCATCACCGCCGCCCGCTTCGACATGCCGAGCAGCGGCGCCGCGACGAGCGCGCCGAGCACCCCGGTCACCGGCACCCCGATGACGATCAGCCGGACGACCACGCTGCGCGCGTGGCCCTCGAGCTTGCGCAGGTCAAGGCCTAGGCCGGCGTCATAGAGGATCACCGCCACAGACAGCGAGACGAGGGGCTGGAACGCGACGCCGAGCAGCCGGTCTGGATTGACGTCGGTGGTCAGCGCCCCGGCGGCGAAGCCGACCGGCAGCAGCACGATCAGCGCCGGAATGTGCAGCCGGCTAGCCAGGATCTGCGACCCGACCGCGAGCGCCAGGATGAGCCCGACGCCGATCAGGACCTGGTCCGCCGTCATGGCTGTCACGGCGCCGCTGCGGCCGTCGTCTAACGGTTTGCCGAGATCACGGCGCCGACCGACTCGGCGCCGTGATCGAGCTGGTGGTTCACGTTGACCGCCGCGGCGATCAGCGACAGGTGGCTGAACGCCTGCGGGAAGTTGCCCAGCTGCTCGCCGGTTGAGCTGATCTCCTCGGAGTACAGGCCCAGGTGGTTGGCGTAGGTGTGCATCTTCTCGAACGTCAGCCGGGCGTCATCCAGCCGGCCGGCCCGCGCCAGGGCCTGCACATACCAGAACGTGCACAGCGAGAACGTCCCCTCGTCCCCGGCCAGCCCGTCCGGCGAGGCACTTGGGTTGTAGCGATAGACCAGGCTGTCCGACACCAGCTCGCGGTCCATCGCGTTCAGGGTGGAAATCCACATGGGGTCGCGCGGCGCGATGAACCCCATCAGCGGCATCATCAGCAGCGACGAGTCGAGCACCTCGGTCTCGTAGTGCTGGGTGAACGCGCCGATTTTCGGGTTCCAGCCGCGCTCCATGATCTGGTTGTAGACCCGGTCGCGTTCGAAGGTCCACGTCGACACGTTGCCGGGGCGGCCGTGGTTCGTGGCCATTTTGATCGCCCGGTCGAGCGCGACCCAGGTCTGGAGCCGGCCGTAGGTGAAGCTCTTGCGGCCGCCGCGGGTCTCCCAGATCCCCTCGTCGGGCTGGTCCCAGTTCTGGCACAGCCAGTCGATGATCTTGGTCAGCTCGGTCCAGCCCTGGTGGCCAGCCTGGATCCCGCTGGCGTCGGCCAGGTAGATGGAGTCCATGGCCTCGCCGTAGATGTCGAGCTGGAGCTGGTCGGCGGCGCCGTTGCCGATGCGCACCGGCCGCGATCCGCGCCAGCCCTCGAAGTGGTCCAGCGTCTCCTCGACCAGGTCGGAAGTGCCGTCCACCCGGTACATAATCTTCAGGGGCCGGCCGCCCTCGCCAGCGGCCTCGGCGCCGCGGTCCCTGAGCCATCCGGCGAAGGCGGCGGCCTCCTCCACGTAGCCCAGGCCGAGCAGAGCGTAGATGGAGAACGAGCCGTCCCTGATCCAGGTGTAGCGGTAGTCCCAGTTGCGCTCGCCGCCGGCCTGCTCGGGCAGCCCGGTGGTGGGTGCGGCGACGATCGCGCCCGTTGGGCGGTAGGTCATCAGCTTGAGCGTCATCGCGGATCGCGCCACCACGTCGCGCCAGCGCCCGGTGTACGTGGACTTGTGCAGCCAGCTGCGCCAGAAGCGCGCCGTCTGGGCGGTCAGCTCCTGTACCTCAGCGGGCGTGAACCGCCGCGGGGTGCCGCCCATCCACTCCAGCACCACCCCGCCGGTCTGACCCTCGCGCAGCGTCCGGGTCCAGTGCAGCCCCTCTCCGTGGCGCTGCATCGCGATGCCCTGGTTCTCCAGCGTCTCGTCTGGCATCGCGACCCCGTGCAGGGTCAGTTCCACGCCGTCCGACTGGAACACCGCGCCGTGCTCGGTGAGCTCGAGCTTGTGTGGCTTGCGGCCGTAGTCGAACCGCGGCTGGAGGTCGATCCGGAACCGCATAGTCCCGCGCACCACCCGCAGCTGACGAACCAGGCGGTGCCGGTCCGTGGCCGTCGCGCCGGCGACCGGCATGAAGTCGTGCACCTCGCCGACCCCGTCGGGCGTCATGAACCGGGTAATCAGGATCGCGGTATCCGGGAAGTAGAGCTGCTTGCTGACGTAGTCGTCGCGGTCGGGCGCTATCCGGTAGTGGCCACCGCGATCCGCGTCGAGCAGCGACGCGAAAACGCTGGGGGAGTCGAACCGGGGGCAGCAGAAGAAATCAATGCAGCCGTCGGTGCTGACCAGAGCGGCTGTCTGCAGGTCGCCGATCAGCCCGTGGTCACCGATGTTGGGGTAGCGGTCCATGCCCTTCTCCTCACGCCATCCGGTCCAGCAGGTGCTCGCCGACGCGGATCGCGTTGGCCATCGCGGTGAGAGCCGGATTCACCGCGCCGATGCTCGGGAAAAAGCTGGTGTCCACCACGTACAGGTTGTCCAGCTCGTGGGCCTTGCAGTTGACGTCCAGCACCGAGGTGGCCGGGTCGTTGCCGAATCGGCAGGTGCCGGCCTGGTGGGCACAGCCGGCGATCGGGACGTTCATTGACATGTAGAAGTTCTTGTCGAGCACGTGGTGCTCGGACAGGCCGATGTGGTTGAGAACCTTCCGCAGCTCGTGGTAGAGCCCGTCGGCCTCTTTGTCGTTGGTCGGGGTGTAGGCGACGTGGATGCTGCCGTCACGGTCGACCGTGACCCGGTTGTCCGGCCTGGGCACGTCCTCGGTGGTCAGCCAGAAGTCCACGGCGTGGCGGGCGACCTCGTCCAGGCTCCAGCGCGGCGCGAGCTTCGTGAGCTTGGGCTCCTCACCCTTCATCGCCATCGCGTTGGACTTGCCCAGCATCTGGATGTTCCCCAGCGGCCAGTCCCGGCCGTTTCCGGCGAAGTAGAAGTCGTTCAGGGCCAGGGTCTTCTGGAAGACGGTGGGGTTGTCCTCCTTGCCCAGCGCCACGACGGCCTTGCTGTTGTGGAACATGTAGTTGCGGCCGACCTGATCCGAGCCGTTGGCCAGGCCGGCTGGGTGGCGGTCCGAGGCCGAGCGGAGCAGGATCCTGGCGCTGTTGGCCGCTCCGGCACAGACCGCGACGATGTCGGCGGCGTAGACCTCGCGCTGGCCATTCCTGGAAACGACGACGCCGGTGACGGTGCGGCCGGCCGGGTCGGTCTCCAGCCGCTCCACTTCGGCGTTCACCAGCAGGGTGACGTTGTCGCGGTCGAGCACCGGACGCACGGCGATGACCTCGGCGTCGGACTTGGCGTGCACCAGGCACGGATAGCCGTCGCAGGTGGCGCACCGGATACAGGTGCTCCTCGGCCGGTCGGCCTCGTCCAGCAGGACCCCGCAGGGCGCGTGGTACGGGTGGTAGCCTCCGGAGGCCAGCGCGTCCGAGATCTCCTGCACCCGCGGCTCGTGCGAGACCGCCGGCCACGGGTACTGCTGCGACCAGTGCCCTTCGGTCGGGTCCTCGCCGTGCGCCCCGTGCACCTGGTACAGCCATTCAGCCCTGGTGTACCAGGGCTCGAAGCCGTCGTAGCCGAGCGGCCAGGCCGGGGACGGGCCGTCCGCGTGTTTCAGCTCGCCGAAGTCCCCGGGACGCAGCCGGTACAGCGCGGCGCCGTAGAGCTTGGTCGCGCCGCCCACGAAGTAGTGCACCTGTGGCTGGAACGGCTTGCCGTCGGCGTCGTACCAGGTGTCCGCCGAGATGTACCTGCCGTCCACGAACACCGGGCGCGGATCCCAGTTGTCGGTCTCGCGCGGCAGGAAGTCGCCGCGCTCCAGCAGCAGGATGCGCTTGCCCGACGGGGCCAGCGTGTGGGCAAGGGTGCCGCCGCCGGCGCCGGTGCCCACGATGATCACGTCGAAGTGCTCTGTTTGCTCGCTCACGAACTCACTATTTGCGCACGGCCGCCGATGCGCCTCACTCGCCCCGAGTGAGCCGAGCGAGCGCAGGAGCCGGGCTCGGCTCACTTTCCCGGATCACCCCGGGCGGAGGATGCCGCCATGTCCGTGCGCTTGGAAAGTAACGGTCATTGGCCGACGCTAAGGACGGTGCCATGACTACCGATGAGTCGAGCAACTCCCTGCCGCAGCTGCAGTCCGGCCCCCTGATCACCGGAGCGGCGCTACTCGCGGCCGGCGGCCTGATCGCGCTGGCGGGAATCGCGATCGGCACGACCCATGTGGTCGCGGCCAGCCGGCGATGGATCCAGGCGATGGAGGTTCCGCCGACCGAACTGGCGAAGATCAAGTTCGCACAGGCAAGGGTGGCGGCCCTGGCGGGCGCCGACGCGTGGCGGACCGAGTCCGCCAAGCGCGCCGTCGACGCGTGAGATGACCAACGTCGATCTTGCACGCTGGCAGTTCGCGTTCACGTCGGTTAACCATTTCCTGTTTGTGCCGGTCACGATCGGGCTGGCGTTCCTGACCGCGCTGCTGCAGACCAGCTGGCAGCGCAGCGGGCGCGAGGAGTACCTGCGGCTGACCCGGTTCTTCGGCACCCTGCTGGTGATCAACG
>Ga0335074_10012066_pt1 | contig 12102 bp, 11 predicted proteins | sample Lox_Sample_23_FD_206715 | JGI IMG/M metagenome (GOLD analysis project Ga0335074, IMG submission 206715) | Soil microbial communities from Loxahatchee National Wildlife Refuge, Florida, United States - Lox_Sample_2.3 | ecosystem: Environmental > Terrestrial > Soil > Wetlands | place: USA...
TCGACGCGGCGCAGGGCATCGAGGCCCAGACCCTGGCCAACCTGTACCTGGCGCTGGAAGCCGACCTGCACCTCATCCCGGTGCTGAACAAGATCGACCTGCCCGCCGCTGAGCCGGAGAAATACGCTGCGGAGCTGGCCAGCATCATCGGCTGCGACCCGTCCGAGGTGCTGCGCGTCTCGGCCAAGACCGGCGAGGGCGTGCCGGAACTGCTGCACGCGGTCGTGGAGCAGGTCCCGGCGCCGGGCGGCGACCTGGGGGCCCCGGCGCGCGCACTGATCTTCGACTCGGTCTACGACACCTACCGGGGTGTGGTGACCTACGTCCGGGTGATGGACGGCCGGCTGTCCCGGCGCGAGAAGACGCTGATGGTGTCGACCAAGTCCGTGCACGAGACCCTGGAGGTCGGCGTGATCTCGCCGGAGCCGGTCCCGTCCGACGGCCTGTCCGCTGGCGAGGTCGGCTACCTGATCAGCGGTGTGAAGAATGTGCGCGAGGCACGTGTGGGCGACACCGTGACCAGCGCCAGCCGGCCCGCGCTTGAGCCGCTGGCGGGATACGCGAACCCGCGGCCGATGGTGTTCTCCGGCCTGTACCCGGTGGACGGGGACGACTACCCGGACCTGCGCGACGCCCTGGACAAGCTGCAGCTGAACGACGCCTCGCTGGTCTACGAGCCGGAGACGTCGACCGCGCTGGGTTTCGGCTTCCGCTGCGGCTTCCTCGGCCTGCTGCACATGGACATCGTCCGGGAGCGGCTGGAGCGTGAATTCGACCTGACGCTGATCTCCACCGCGCCGAACGTGGTCTACCGGGTGGTGACTGAGGCGGGCGCCGAGCTGATCGTCACCAACCCCAGCGACTTCCCGGGGGGTTCCGGGGGGTCGCCCCCCCGGGCTGGCAGGGTCCCGGACGGGAAGATCGCCCAGGTGTTCGAGCCCGTGGTGCGGGCCACGGTGCTGGCGCCCAGCGACTACATCGGCGCGATCATGGAGCTGTGCCAGGGCCGGCGCGGCGCCTTGCTCGGGATGGACTACCTGTCCGCCGACCGGGTCGAGATCCGCTACACGCTGCCGCTGGCCGAGATCATCTTCGACTTCTTCGACCAGCTCAAGTCCCGCACCCGCGGCTACGCCTCGCTCGACTACGAGCCCGCGGGCGAGCAGGAATCCGACCTGGTGAAGGTCGACATCCTGCTGCAGGGCCAGCCGGTGGACGCGTTCAGCCAGATCGTGCACGCGGACAAGGCGCGCGAGTACGGCCTGGCCATGACGGCCAGGCTGAAGGAGCTGATCCCGCGGCAGCAGTTCGAGGTGCCGATCCAGGCGGCGATCGGCTCGCGGGTGATCGCCCGCGAGAACATCCGGGCGATGCGCAAGGACGTGCTGGCCAAGTGCTACGGCGGTGACATCACCCGCAAGCGCAAGCTGCTGGAGAAGCAGAAGGAAGGCAAGCGCCGGATGAAGGTCATCGGGCGGGTGGAGGTGCCGCAGGAGGCGTTCGTCGCGGCCCTGTCAACCGAGCAGGGGCCCGGCCCGCGGCGCTGACGTTTCTTCTGCGGGCGGCCCGGAGCTGGTCACGCGTGGGCGACGAGGGCAACCAGGAGCGCGATGAACAGGCCGGTCGCCGCGACCAGGGCGGCCCCGGTCCAGCCGAGCACCAGCCCGGCGGTGGCCAGGCCCATGCCGTCCTCGCCGGTGCGGCGGATCTCGCGGCGGGCCACGTGCCCGAGCACGATGGCCGGGATGGTGGCCAGCGGGCCGAAGAACAGCTGGCCTATGCCGCAGGCCAGCGAGCCGACCGCCAGCGCGTTGGTCCTGGCTGGAGCCGGAACGCTCCGCAACGGCCGCGCGTCCAGCGCCCCACCAGGAAGATCGGCAGTAACCCGGGCCAGGTCACCGAGCGTCCGTGCGGTAAAAGCCTGCTCGGCCCGGGCCTCGTACTCCTCTTTGGTCAGCCGGCCCTCGGCGTAGCCGGCCTTGAGCACCTCCACGGCGCTGTCCCGCTCGGCCGTCGAGGCCAGCAGGTAGGCCTGGCCCTTGGTCTCGCCCCAGCCGGAAATCCCGTACCCCGATTGCGCCGTCACCGGTACCTCCAGTCCCCGATGCAGCCAGCTTAACCCGCGGGCCGGGCCCGGGCGCCGGCGCTGCCCGGGCACGGTTCGACCAGCGGCGGGATCCCGGCTAGCGTGCCGGTTGTGAGCCCAGGACCGCCGCCGGAAGGCATGCCCGTCCCGGCCGACGGCGCGCTGCCACCCGGCGCGCTGGCTGGGTCCGGCCAGCGCCCGTTCGGGGTTTACGTGCACGTGCCCTTCTGCCTGGCCCGGTGCGGCTACTGCGACTTCAACACCTATACCGCCGCCGAGCTGGGGTCCGGCGCCAGCCGCGAGTCCTATGCGAGCCTGGCCATCCAGGAGATCCGGCTGGCCCGGAAGGTGCTCGGGCCCGACGCCGGGCCGGCCGCGACCGTGTTCTTCGGCGGCGGGACACCGACGCTGCTGCCGCCCGGCGACCTGGCCGCGATCCTGGCCGCGGTCGACGGCGAGTTCGGCCTGGCCCCGGGGGCCGAGGTGACCACCGAGGCGAACCCGGAGACCATCGACCAGCGGTCCCTGGCCGAGCTGCGGGCCAGCGGGTTCACCCGGATCTCGATCGGCATGCAGAGCGCGGTGAGCCGGGTGCTAACCGTTCTCGATCGAAAGCATCGGCCCGGGCGGCCAGAGCAGTGCGTGGAGTGGGCGCGTTCGGCTGGGTTTGAGCACGTCAGCCTGGACCTGATCTACGGGACCCCGGGGGAGAGCGACGAGGACTGGATCGCCTCGCTGCGCAGCGCGGTATCGGCCGGGCCCGACCACATCTCCGGCTACGCGCTGATCGTCGAGCAAGGCACCAGGCTGGCGGCCAGAATCGGCCGGGGGGAGGTGGCCGCGCCGGACGATGACGTGATGGCCGACCGCTACCTGGCCGCCGATGAGCTGCTCACCGCGGCCGGGCTGCGCTGGTACGAGATCTCCAACTGGGCAGCGTCGCCGGACGCGATGTGCCAGCACAACCTGCTCTACTGGACCGGCGGCGACTGGTGGGGCATCGGCCCCGGTGCGCACAGCCACGTCGGCGGGACCCGGTGGTGGAACGTGCGGCACCCGGCCGCCTATGGCGCCCGGATCGCGGCGGGCGTGAGCCCTGGGCAGGCGCGCGAGATCCTGACCCCATCGGAACGCCGGACAGAACGGATCATGCTGCTGACCCGGCTGGCGGGCGGATGCCCGCTGGACGACCTGACGCCGGCCGGGCGGGCCGCCGCGGCGACGGCCGTTGCGGACGGGCTGGCCGAGCCGGCGGCGCACGCCGAGGGACGGGTGGCCCTGACGCCGTCGGGCCGGCTGCTGGCCGACGCGGTGATCCGCGGCCTGACCGACTGAGTGCGGCTCGCGCCCCAGGCCCTAGCGCACGATGGTGGCGCAGAGCCAGGTGGGGACCGGGTAGTAATCACCCCGGTTCGCCGCGGATCCGGCCACGATCACGTACCCCAAGGTGATCAGCCACAACGCGACGGCCAGCGGCACCGCGACGATGAGGGCGATGACGACGTTGTCGAGCGCCAGCATCGTGCCCAGGATCAGAATGCAGACCGTGTAGAGGAGAACGGTGATGGACAGGTTCAGGGCCTGGGCCGAGTGGTTGCGCACATAGCCGGATGCCCGCCTTTTGAGCAGGTAGACGCCCAGCGGGACGAGCGGCCCGAGGAACGGCACGCCCAGGTAGCTGAGCGTGGCCAGGCGCTCGTCACCGGGCTCGGCGGGGCCGGGCCGACTGGCCGCTTCCCCGGCTGGTGAAGCCGGGACCGGGAACTCCGGTCCGGTTCCCGGCGCGGGACGGTCAGCGGATTGCGCGTTGTCCGGGCCCGGCCGCGGCGCCGGTGTGGCCGTCCACCGGCCCGGGCGGCCCGGGCGGCCCGGCAGGCGGCCCTGGAGCCCGGCGCGGACTCCGGTGTGGATGTGGTCCTGAGGGCCCGTCTGGAAGCGGTCAGCGGACGCCTGGAAGCCACCGGCGGCCGCTGGCCGGGGGTCAAAGGGTGCCGACGATGCTGGCCCGGACGTTGCCCATTCCGGTGCCGGCTGCGGTGGATTGCTGGTCATGAGCGTGTGGTTATCCGGCGCCTGCCAACTCGGTCGTGACGTTCGTGCTCCATCCCAGTATCCTTCCCGCCATAGACTTGGCACTCGTGATATCGGAGTGCCAGGGAGGTGAGCGCGTGCTCGACGACAGGAAACTTGCGGTGCTGCGCGCCATCGTCCAGGACTATGTGTCCACTAATGAGCCGGTTGGCTCCAAGTCCCTGGTTGACCGGCACAACCTGGACGTCTCCCCGGCGACCATCCGCAATGATATGGCGGTGCTCGAGGAGCAGGGCTTCATCGTGCAACCTCACACCAGCGCGGGCCGGGTGCCCACGGACAAGGGCTACCGGCTGTTCGTCGACCGGTTGTCCGCAGTCAGGCCGTTTTCGCACGCTGAGCGCAGGGCGATCGAGACGTTCCTGGGCGGCGCGTTCGACCTTGACGATGTCGTGATGCGGACGGTCAGGCTGCTGGCGCAGCTCACCCGCCAGGTGGCGGTGGTTCAGTACCCGTCGCTGACCAGGTCGTCGGTGCGTCACATCGAGCTCGTGCCGCTGACCGACCGGCGGCTGCTGCTGGTGCTGATCACCGATACGGGGCGGGTGGAGCAGCGCTCGGTCGACCTGCCCGGCGCGATCTACGAAGAGTCGATTACCCAGTTGCGTGCGGTCCTCAATGCCTGCCTTGACGGGCGTAGGCTGACCGAGGTCGCATCGGTGGTCGCTGAGCTTCCTGAACGGGTAACGCCCACCGAGCGTGGCAATGCGGCTGCGGTGTTCTCCGTGATCCTGGAAACTCTGGTGGAGCGGCATGAGGAGCGGATTGTCGTCGGTGGTGCAGCCAACCTGACGTCGGCCGACTTCGCTCAGGGACTGCACGAGGTTCTTGAGGCGCTCGAGGAACAGGTCGTGCTCATGCGGCTGCTCGGCGAGTCCGGCGAGCAGGAATCGCTGACGGTGAGGATTGGTTCAGAGAACGAGGTGCGGGGCCTGCAGAGTACCTCTGTAGTGGCAACGGGCTACGGCTCCGGCGATCGGGCGCTGGCGAAGCTGGGTGTGCTCGGCCCAACCCGAATGGACTACCCGACGGCGATAGGAGCGGTGCGCGCGGTGGCACGGTACGTCGGCCAGATCTTGGCGGAGTCATAGGGGATGCGGGTGGCGAACGACTACTACGGCGTCCTCGGCGTCAGGCGCGACGCCGATCCTGACGAGATCAAGAAGGCCTATCGGAGGCTGGCCCGGGAGCTGCATCCCGACGTCAACCCCGACCCGCAGACCCAGGAGCGGTTCAAGGAGATCACCCAGGCCTACGAGGTTCTCTCCGATCCGGGTAAGCGGCAGATGTACGACCTCGGCGCCGACCCCTTCGCGCAGGCCGGAGCGGGCCCGGGCGGGGGCTTCGGGGCCGGGTTCCCGTTCAGCGACATCATGGACGCGTTCTTCGGGGCCGGTGCGGGTACCCGCGGGCCGCGGAGCCGGGCGCGGCGCGGCCGGAACGCGACCATCCGCGTCGAGCTCGACCTGTCCGAATGTGCCTTCGGCACGACCAGGGACCTGGTCGTGGACACCGCCGTCGTCTGCCCGAACTGCTCCGGCGAGGGCACGGCGCCCGGCACTCACCCGGAGACCTGCGACGTATGCGCCGGGCGCGGCGAAGTCAGCCAGGTGACCCGGTCATTCCTCGGTCAGGTGATGACGTCCCGGCCGTGCCCGGGCTGCGGCGGGTTCGGCACCGTCATCCGCCATCCGTGCTCGGAGTGTGACGGCGAGGGCCGGGTGCGGACCCGGCGCACGATCAAGGTGCGGATCCCGGCCGGCGTCGAGGATGGGACGCACATCCAGCTGGCCGGCGAGGGCGAGACCGGACCGGGCGGCGGGCAGGCCGGAGACCTGTTCCTGGAGATCGTGCAGCGGCCGCACACGATCTTCGAGCGCCAGGGCGATGACCTGCACTGCACGGTGACCATCCCGATGGTGGCCGCTGCACTCGGGGCGACCCTGAAGGTGCAGACCCTGGACGGCCCGGCCGACATTGACATCCGGCCCGGGACCCAGTCCGGGCAGGCGATCCCGCTGTATGGCCAGGGAACGGCCCACCTGAACGCCAGCGGCCGCGGTGACCTGCTCATCCACGTGACCGTGGAGACGCCGTCGAAGCTCGAGCCCGACCAGGAGGCGCTGCTCAGGGAGCTGGCCCGGCTGCGCGGCGAGGAGTCGCCGCCCGGCAAGTTCGCGCCCGGCCAGCAGGGGTTCTTCTCCCGGCTGCGCGACGCGTTCAACGGCCGCTGACCGCACGCCAAAAGGGGCAATGCGGCAGGCGCGGGACGGGGCCGGCGGGGCCGACGGGCCAGTCGGGCCCCCGGAGGAGCCAGGCGCGCCCGCGGAGTGGCCAGGCGCGCCCTCAGAGGGGCCAGGCGGGCCCTCAGAGGGGCCAGGCGGGCCCTCAGAAGCCCCGGAAGGACCAGGCAAGCCCGGGCCGCCGGTCTTCCTGGCCGATCACGCAGCGATTGAGCGTGGCTCGATCACCCTCGCCGGGGCGGAGGGCCGCCACGCGGCCACCGTGCGCCGGCTCTCTGTCGGCGAGCGGGCCGACGTGACCGACGGGGCTGGCACGATCGCCGAGTGCGTGGTGACCGGCGCCGGGTCCGGTGTGATCGAGCTGGCCGTGCAGGCCAAGCGCGCGGTCCCGGCACCCGAGCCGAGGATCGCCGTGGTTCAGGCCATCCCCAAGGGCGAGCGCGGCGAGCTGGCCGTCGAGATCATGACCGAGGTGGGCGTCGACGCCGTCGTGGCCTGGCAAGCCGAGCGCTGTGTGGCCCGCTGGCGTGGCGACCGGGCGGACCGGTCTCTGGCCCGCTGGCAGGCGACGGCGCGGGAAGCGGCCAAGCAGTCACGGCGCGCCTGGATCCCCGAGGTGACCGGGCCAGAGGCGACGCCGGCCATCGTGCGCCGGGTAGCCGCGGCTGACCTGGCGATCCTGCTCGATCCCGAGGCACCGGCCACGCTTGGCCGCATCAGCCTGCCGGGCCACGGGGAGATCGTGCTGATCGTGGGGCCGGAAGGCGGGGTGAGCCCGGCGGAATCCGAAGCCATGGCGCGCGCCGGGGCCGTGCCGGCCCGGCTGGGGCCGACGGTCATGCGCTCGTCTTCGGCCGGAGCGGTGGCTGCGGCGCTCGCGCTAGCGGCGTCTGGCCGCTGGGCGTGACCGCAGTCCGCCCCCGTCCCGGGCCGGGACGGGGGCGGACCGCATGGCTCAGGCGGAGGCGGTCTGGGCCGACTCGCTGTCGGCCGGGGCCGTGTCGCCGCCGGCCGAGTCAGTCGGCGACGGCGACGGGCTCGCCGACGGCGACGGCGACGGGCTCGGTGACGGCGACGGGCTCGGTGACGGGCTGGGGCTGGGGCTGGGCGATGGGCTCGTGCTCGGGCTCGGGGTGGTTTTCGCCGACCGCGAGCAGATCGAGGTGGATTTCGCCGACCGCGAGCAACTGGCCGAAGGACGTGGGGACGCCGTGCGGCTGCCGGGACCCGTGGTCGGGAAGGGCTGCGCGCCGCCGTTCTCTCGCTGCCCGTGCCCGTGGTTGTGCGAGCTTTGCGTCGGGTTGCCGAAGACGTTCCCGACCTGCGAGATCACCCCGTTCGGCAGCCCGGTGAGGGCGAAGCTGCCCACCACGACGACCGCGACGACAGCTGCTACGGCCAAGGCGGGCCTGAGCCACGCGTAACGCGATGGGCGGTCGCCGGGGCCGGTGTGCGGCGTGAACAGAGCGCGCACCTTGCCAAGCGCGGGATGCAGCCGCTCGTACACCGGGTGCAGGGCCGGGCGCAGCCACTCCGCGGCCGCCTCGAACACCTGGTCCAGCCGGACCAGCGCCGGCTGGCCGACCGTGGTCCAGCCGACCATGACCCAGGCCACGGCCAGCGGGCGGGGTGCCGACAGCCGTGCGCGGATCTGGTTGAGACCGTCCGCCGCCGGCTCGATCGCCTCAGCGGCGGCGCGCAGTTCCCGGCGCAGGATCTCCTCGGTATCGAAGTGGGTCATTCCGGTCATGCCTCACGCTCCAGCACACTGCGCAGTGCGGACATGGCCCTAGCCGTGTGGCTCTTGACCGCTCCCCGGCTGATCCCCATGATGTCGGCGATCTGAGCCTCGGACATGTCGCCGTAGTACCGCAGCACGAGCGCCTCGCGCTGCCGCGGCGGCAGCGTGCGCAGCGCGGAGACCACCGCCGAGCGCTCCAGCAGAGCGATCGCGCCGTGTTCGGCGCTCGGCATGTCCGGGGCCGGTTTCGGGGCATTCCGGTCTACCACCACGCGATGTCTCAGCACGGAACGGGACCGGTTCACTACCGACTGCCGGAGGTAGGACAGGGCCTTGTCGCTGTCCCTCAGCCGGCGCCAACCGCCGTGCATCGCGACAAACGAGTCCTGCACCACTTCCTCCGCCGTTGCGACGTCACGCACGAGCAGTGCCGCGAGCCGCACCAACGAACGATAATGCGTGCTGTACAGCGCGGTCACTGCGCGGTCGGCGTCCCAGTCGGCCGGAACCGAGCCCAGGGCGGCGTTATCCGCCACTAGGGTTTCGGTCACGTGAATTGGACGCGCAGGCGCGCCGCTAGGTTCACTCGCAGCCATATCGGGTCTTCACGTCGACCAGCCACGCGCCGCGTGGTTTGAACGATCCCACCGCCCCCACACCCATGATTCGGACTGAGCTCGCATCTCCGCGACCGCCTCTGATATCGCGTCTGACAACACGGAGGCCAGCATCTGCCGGGCCGTGCGCCAGAGGGGTGGTGCGCTGAGGGTTCGCAGTACTGCAACCATATATGTCGGCGGCCCAATCGGCATGGCACAAGTTAAGATCGGCGTCGTGGTTGACTGCCTGTTTTGCCGCATCGCGGCGGGGGAGATCCCGGCGACGTTCGTGCTGGAGAGCCCGCGCACCATTGCGTTCCAGGACATAAACCCTCAGGCGCCGGTGCACGTGCTGGTTATACCGAGAGAGCACCACCCCGACCTGGCGTCGCTCGCCGAGGCCGGTGACGGCCTGCTTGACGAGCTGGCCGCGCAGGCGGCCCTGGTCGCGGGCGGCGCGGGCGTGGCCGAGGCCGGCTACCGGGTGGTGTTCAACACCGGGCCGCAGGCTGGCCAGACGGTTCATCACGTGCACGCCCACGTTCTCGGCGGCAGGCCGATGAGCTGGCCACCCGGCTGACGCCGGGCGGATCTGGATGAGGCTCCGCCAGGATGGAACCTGCGGATAACATGGCGAACATGCGGGCCCGGGCGCGCGCCCGGGCGGGGAAGGGCACTTGACACAAACTCCCACAGATCCTCGCAAAGGTGAGCTATCTGCGGATGGCCGCACCCGAGTAAAGATCGTGATTCCCGACGACCATTCGATGGTCAGCCTGCTCGGGTCCCGCGACGAACTGCTGCACGTGATCGAGGGCGCCTTCGGTGCCGACATCCACGTGCGCGGCAACGAGATCACCGTCACCGGGTCGGCCGAGGAGACCGCGCTCGTCGCGCTGCTGTTCGACGAGCTGACCCGGCTGCTGGCCAGCGGAGCGGAACTCGCCGCTGACGTGGTCGAGCGCAGCGTCGCCATGCTCCGCAGGAAGTCCGGTGCCCGCCCGGCCGACGTGCTGACCCTGGACATCCTGTCCGCCCGAGGCCGCACGATCCGGCCCAAGACGCTGAACCAGAAGCGCTACGTCGACGCGATCGACAAGCACACGATCGTGTTCGCGATCGGCCCGGCCGGGACCGGCAAGACCTACCTGGCCATGGCCAAGGCGGTGAAGGCGCTGCAGGCCAAGGAGTACAACCGGATCATCCTGACCCGGCCCGCGGTGGAGGCCGGCGAGCGGCTCGGCTTCCTGCCCGGAACGCTCTACGAGAAGATCGACCCGTACCTGCGGCCGCTGTACGACGCCCTGCACGACATGATCGACCCGGACTCGATCCCCAAGCTCACCGCCGCGGGCACGATCGAAATAGCCCCTTTGGCGTATATGCGTGGTAGGACCCTGAACGACTCGTTCATCATCCTCGACGAGGCGCAGAACACCTCGCCGGAGCAGATGAAGATGTTCCTGACCAGGCTCGGCTTCGGTTCCAAGATCGTGGTGACGGGCGACGTGACCCAGGTCGACCTGCCGTCCGGGCAGACCAGCGGCCTGCGCCTGGTCCAGGACATCCTCGACGGCGTGGAGGACGTGTACTTCTCGAGGCTGACCAGCCACGACGTGGTCAGGCACAAGCTGGTCGCCGACATCGTGGACGCCTACGAGCGCTATGACGCGCGCCGGGCCCCGGCCGGGGATGCAGACCGGATCCCGGGCGGCCGGTCCCGCCGCGCGGGCAACCGAACTCGCTGAGGAAGCGAAGCGGCGTGAGCATCGAGATCCGCAACGAATCCGGCGTGGCGGTCGACGAAACGGGCCTGGCCGCCCTGGCCCGGCACGTGCTTGACGGCATGCGGGTGCACCCGCTGGCCGAGCTGTCGGTGCTGCTGGTGGACGAGGCCGCGATGACCGGCCTGCACCAGCGCTGGATGGGCGAGGACGGCCCGACCGACGTGCTCGCGTTCCCCATGGACGAGCTGGGGCTGCCACCCCCCGGTGGCAGCCAGGCCGAGCACGGCATGGACGACGAAGCGGCCGAGACCTTGCTCGGTGACGTGGTCCTGTGCCCGCAGGTGGCCATCGAGCAGGCCCGCAAGGCCGAGCACAGCGTGCAGGACGAGCTCGAGCTGCTCTGCACGCACGGCATCCTGCATCTGCTGGGGTATGACCACGCCGAGCCGGATGAGCACGCGACGATGTTCGGCCTGCAAGACCGGTTGCTGGCCGGATGGCACTCGGAACGGGACGCCGACGGCGACCCTGCCCGCCAGAACGGCTCGGCCGGGCCGGAGGAAGCCGAGTCCGGGCCGGAAGGGCCCGGCGCGGACGGTGAGCCCAAGCCGGGCCCGGGGCCGGAGGGGCCCGGGCCGGGAGGGGTGGGAGGGTCGGGGTGAGTGAGCCATGGGCTGGCTGCTGGCCGCGGCGGTAGTACTGACACTGCTGGCCGGCTGGTGCGCGACCGCCGAGGCCGCCCTGGCCAGGGTCTCCCGGGCCGGGGCCAAGGAACTGGGCCGTGGCGTCGGCGAGGGATCGACACCGTTGCAGGTCGTGCTGGCCGACGTGTGGCGCTATCTGGCCGTGCTGCTGCTCGCCCGGATCGCGGCCGAACTCTCCGCCGTGGTCCTGGTGACGGTGGTGCTGCTGCACTGGCTGGGGCCGGGCTGGCGGGCGTTCGTGATCGCGGCGGCCGTCATGACCGCGGCGATCTACCTGGTGACCGGCATCGTGCCGAGGTCCCCGGGCCAGCGCAATGCGGTGCGGCTGGCCAGCAGCGCCGCGGCGATTCTGGCTCCGGTCACCCGGCTGCTCGGGCCGCTGCCGCGGCTGCTCCTGATCCCCGGCAGCGCGGTGAGCCGGGGTGGCGGGCCGCCCGGATCGGAGGAGGATCTCCGGGGCCTGGTTGACCTGCTCGAGCAGCGGCGGGTGATCCAGCCCGACGAGCGCGCGATGATCCACTCGGTTTTCGAGCTCGGCGACACGATCGTCCGCGAGGTAATGGTGCCGCGCACCGACATGGTCTTCGTCGAGCGCGGCAAGACCCTGCGCCAGGCGCTGTCGCTCGCGCTGCGCAGCGGGTTCTCCCGGATTCCGGTGATCGGCGAGAACGAGGACGACATCATCGGGATCGCCTACCTCAAGGACATCGTCACCCGCAGCCACGAGCACCGCGAGGGTGAGTCGGTCGAGAAGGTCGAATCGATCATGCGGCCCGCCACGTTTGTGCCGGAAAGCAAGCCGATCGACGCGCTGCTGCGGGAGATGCAGGCGCGCCAGATCCATGTCGCGATAGTGATCGACGAGTACGGCGGCACCGCCGGGCTGGTCACCATCGAAGACATCCTCGAGG
>Ga0335074_10012067_pt1 | contig 12102 bp, 11 predicted proteins | sample Lox_Sample_23_FD_206715 | JGI IMG/M metagenome (GOLD analysis project Ga0335074, IMG submission 206715) | Soil microbial communities from Loxahatchee National Wildlife Refuge, Florida, United States - Lox_Sample_2.3 | ecosystem: Environmental > Terrestrial > Soil > Wetlands | place: USA...
GTGGTGTCCTTGATCGCCGGGTCGGGGACATCTTCCCAGGCCTTTTCTCCTGGACCGTGATAAACGAGAGCCTTCATTTGCGACCTCCTCGGATGCACGACATTGGCAGCAGGCCGACTAGCGCCTGCTCACCCTGATCTATGGTTCGGCAGCGCCATCCGGCGCTGTGTGCCGTCGGCCGGGCGCGTGCCGGCTGCGGACCGGGCTCGCCCGCCGCCGGCAGCGACTACCTCGCGGCTTAGAAACGCCCCGAGTTCCTCGATTGTGCTCATCAGCGGCGCGGGGAACACGACCGTGGTGTTCTTGTCCACCCCGATCTCAACCAGGCTCTGCAAGTTCCGCAGCTGCAGCGCGAGCGGGTGAGCCATCATCGTGTCCGACGCCTCGCCGAGCGCTGCGGCGGCCAGCGATTCGCCTTCGGCATTAATGATCTTGGCGCGCTTCTCCCGCTCGGCCTCAGCCTGCTTAGCCATCGCCCGCTTCATGCTGTCGGGCAGCTGAATATCTTTCAGCTCGACCAGAGTGACCTCAACACCCCAGTCGGCGGTGGTGGCATCCAGGATCTTCCGGATGTCGAGATTGATGGCGTCCGTCTCGGCCAGCGTCTGGTCGAGTGTGTGCTGACCGACCACTTTGCGCAGCGTGGTCTGAGCGATCTGGTTGATCGCTTCGCGAACATTCTCAATTGCCAGCACCGACTTAACCGCGTCGACAACGCGGAAGTAGGCGACCGCCGACACGTCGACGCTCACGTTGTCGCGCGTGATGATCCCCTGCGACTGGATAGGCATCGTCACGATTCGCAGGGATACCTTACGGAGCTGGTCGATAACCGGGATGATCAGCCGAAGTCCAGGGGATCGTGCCCCGCGGAACCGGCCGAGCCGGAACAGCACGCCCTGCTCGTACTGCCACACGACACGCACCGCAAGCAGAAGTCCGAGCACGACCAGGACGGCGACTATAACGAGGACGACTATCAGAGTGTTCATGTCAGGCTCCGTGCGCTAGCTCACCGGCAGCCTGATGCCGTGTGGCCGCCTGCGGTGAGGGCCCAAGGTCCCTGGCTATAGGGTCGCTGGACGGTAACGGGTCAGCTTCCGCAGACGACCCCTGCGCGCCCGTCCGCTCTGATTCCAGGCGGCGGGAGGCTGAATCGGCAGCGGCGCGCAGCCATCGCTCGTGTGCTGGATCCAGTCCTGTGCTTCCGAGCAGATGCCTGGTCTCCGCCTCAAGCAATCGGATGGCAGCCAGGGTGCGCTCGGCGTGGCCGTATGCCATTGTCAGGTCTCTTTCGTCGCGCTCGGCATTGCAGGTCTAGGCGACTTGTTTGGGAGGAAATGCTGACCGCCGGGTACGGCATGCCGTCGCGCCATTGATCCACAGTTTCGGCGCCGCTGCGCTTCCGCGCCGCGCCTGTTATCTCGTCGCATGCCACTCCTTCCTTGGCCTGTGCCGCCTCACGCTTAAGCCGCGCTGCATCGGCGGGCGCGGTTTCTGCGCTCTTTCCGACGCTCGTGTTCGCTCAGCCCGCCCCAGAGTCCGTCTCGGATGTTCGCGCTTATATCGTGCTCCAGGCACTTTCGGCGGACGGAGCACGCGGCGCAGATCGCCTTGGCTGCTGTTTCCCTTAGCTCCCGCTCGGGCCTGCGCGAACGATCGGGAGCGAAGAACAGCTCAGCAACGTCCCCTTCGCATGCGGCGCGAGATTCCCAGCTCATTTCCGACCCTTCGTACGGTGCTTCGCGCAAGCGCAGCAGATCGCGACAGTGCGGGCCAGAGTCGAAGGGCCCGGAAGCGAACGCGTGCCACGCTCTTCCGGTCAGGTCTCGATTACGCGAGAGCCTTGTGAGCGACCTCCTCCTGCTCAAGCGACGGAGCGAGAGTGGCACTGGTCCCGCCATACGATGCAAGGTCGCCCAGGCCGGCGGCAGGCATCTGGTCAGCAGCCTGGTGCGGCGTAGTCGCCGCGAGTCCCTGCCGGGACTGCCTGCGACCGTATCCAGGGTGGCTGTCGGCGTAAAACACCATGCCAAGCCAGAACGCCATCGCGGTGAACGCCACGACCGGCAGGATGATTGCAACCAAGCTTGACCCACTCATGGCCTTACTCCCGTCCGTATTTGCCGGCGACAAGTCGCCAGCGTCCGTTGCTAGAGTCGGCCGGAGCAGGTCGTGCGGGCAGAGCTTAAGGTCCTTCCAGCAGGGGCTTCGGTCCTTCGCAAGGCTGAGGTAAGGAAACCGTTCGCTGCCCGTGATTGCAACGGCCACCCGCCATGTCTGGGTGCTGGACCTCCGACGTACCCTCGAAACAGAATCGTGCTGTCGGGCGGCGGGGGCGCTCCCTGACCGAGCGGTCCCGTCGGATGCTTCGAGGTGCGCACCATGGAGCGACTGAAGCCGATGGATGCCCAGTTCGTTGAGGCGGAGAACGAGGACCGGCATGCCTCGTTTGCGATCGCGTCGGCCGCCTTGTTCGAGGGCCCGTCTCCGAGCTATGACGAATTCTGCAGTTCCGTGGAGCGCCGGCTGCCGCTGGTGCCGATATGCCGCCGGAAGTTGCGCGAAGTACCGTTCCGGCTCGGGCCGCCGGTGTGGGTTGACGATCCGGATTTCGACCTGCGGTACCACATCCGGCATACCGCGCTGCCCGGGCCAGGGGGCGATGCGCAGCTGAGCAATCTGATCGCGCGGGTCATGGCGCAGCGGCTCGACCGGGACTTCCCGCTGTGGGAGTACTGGCTTGTCGACGGCCTTGCCGACGGACGCTGGGCGCTGATCTCTAAAGTGCACCATTGCATGGTCGACGGCGTCTCCGGCACCGACATGTACCGAGTGATCTTCGACCTGTCACCCGAGCCATCCCCGCCGCCTGCGGCAGACATCTCCCCGACGCCCGCCGAGCCGACCGGGCTGGCGCTGGCCGCCTCGGCGGCGGCCGACCTGGTAGCGCGGCCCGCCAGGGGCGCCTTCGCCCTGGCCGGCGCTGTGGCCAGGCCGATGGAAGCCGTCCGGCAGGCGCGGCAGACGGCGCGCGCAGTGGCCAGGATCGCGACCGCTGCCTGGCCGGCCACCGCGTCGTCACTCAGTGGCCCCATCGGCCGCCAGCGACGTTACACCTGGGCCCGCGCATCGCTAGCCGATGTCAAGACAGTCAAGCGCGAGCTAGGCGGCACCGTGAACGACGTGGTGCTCGCCGCGATCAGCAGCGGCTTCCGCACGCTGTTGCTCTCGCGCGGCGAGCATCCCAGGCCGCACATGGTCCCGTCACTGATCCCGGTGTCGCTGCGAGCCCAGGGCGAGGAGAGCATCTACGACAACCGGGTGTCCGCGGTCGTTGCCAACCTGCCCGTTCACCTGGCCGACCCGCTAGGGCGGCTTGCCGCCATCCGGGCGGAGATGTCCGAACTCAAGACAGTCCGGGAGGCCTCGGCCGCCGAGGCACTGATCACGCTCGGCAGATTCACGCCGTTCCCGCTCGCTGCCCTGGCAGTCCGCCTCGCCTACCGGCTGCCGCACCGGGAGATCGTCACCGTAACCACCAATGTGCCCGGCCCCCAGCAGCCCCTCTACGGCGTAGGCCGCAAGCTCGTCGAGATCATTCCCTACGTTCCGATCGCCACGAGCCTGCGCACTGGCGTTTCGATCTTCAGCTACTGCAATCAGCTGACCTTCGGGGTAACCGGCGACTACGCCACCACCCCAGACATCGACATCCTGGCACGCGGGATCGAGAACGGCATCGGAGAACTGACCAGAGCAGCGCTGCAACCGCGAGCTGGCGACACTGCGTGAGCCGGCCACCCGGCCTCGCCTAAGCCAAGGCTTCCACCTGTTGAGGCGAGCGCCTGCACCGGCGATTGCGCCGATCCGGAGGGCAAGGTAAGGCGCCGTTGGTCCCCGACGTCTGGGAGCTTGGGCCCTGCGTGTCAGCCCGGCTGGTCGGCCAGCATGCTGACATGACTACGAGCTCGGTGTATCCGCGACCTGCTAGCAGTACCCAGTTTCCCGGCTCGTTCCCCGCACGGGCCACCGCCGGTTCCGGAATCGACTGGCGGGCAGTCCGCCTGGCAAATCGAGTCTGCTGCTGCCCGGCGAAGCCAGCGGTAGTAGTTGTCATGCCTGCCAGCGATCGCCGTCCGCATCCCACCGAAGTGCTTCTATGCGCGCACCACTACCGGGCCTCCAAGCTTGCGCTCGCCGCCGCAGGCGCCACGGTCCTGCGTATGAACGGAGACCGCGTGGCCAGCTCAGATGGCCTGGGCGCTGACCTCGTCGTGCTAGCCAGTCAGCGGGACCTTGGCCTCTACCGGAACCAGCCGAGGTTCCGGCAGCCTCACAGCGCAGACCGTGCCAGATAGCGGTTCGGCGCTGCTAGCACTAACTGGATGCCGACGGCGGAGAAGGGCAATGAGCATCGGGGAGACGCTCGCGCAAGCGCGCGAGAAGACTGGCCTGACGGTGACTCAGGTCAGCGCACCCGGATCCGGGCGGTCATCATCGGCGATATCGAGCGCGACGACTTCTCCTCCAGCATGGGCGACTTCTACGCCCGAGGCAACATCCGCGATATCGCGCGGATTGTCGGCATCGATCCAGCGCCGCTGATCGACGACTACGACGCCGCGCACGCTCGACCGGCCATGCCTGAGCTCCACGCTGCGACGCCGGAGGGCGTCACAGCGACGCAGCCCGGCGGAACCGGGGATGACGGCACTACCGGGCCATTTGCGCTCCACCCGGCGCGTCGGACATCCGCGGGTCGCTTGCGCGGCTTGACCATCGCACTCGGGTTCGTGCTCCTCGCCATGGCATGCGTTCTCGCCGTCCGCTTATCCGTCCCCGCGGCGCGACTTCTGGCCAGGCACCATCACCACCGCTCACCTCGCCTCAGCGCCACGTCCGGAGCCAATGGCCATCACCTGCTGACAGGGGCCAGGCATGCGAACTCCCCGGCGGTGGGGGTGCGCCAGGGAGTCGCCGTCCGGAGTTCAGCCCTGGTCAGGCGGGCCGGTCACAGGACCGTACACGGGACCCACGTGCATCCATACTGGCCCGCGGTGGTAACAGGCCAGGACGGGAAGCGTGGCCACCCCGGACGTGAACTGGCCCGGCGGGTAGACCCGCAGTCCGGCCGCGAGGGGCACCTGGGTCGTGCCAGGCTGCAAGCAGGTCACGCCGTAGTTGGCGGGATCGCCGACCTGGACGAGTATGGCCGCCGTCGCGTCTTGGGCGAGCGTCACCCGCTTCGCTGCGGGGCCCACCCAGCCGGCCGGGCTGCCGATCTTTTTGCCATTCAGGCCCACCGTCGAGACTCCGGCGTGCCCGAACAGCGTGCACCGGTGCCCGGACATATTGGTCAGATAAATGGTGTCGTAGTAGCCTCCGGCGTAAGCGCTGCCATGGTTGGCAGCGGCCCAGGTATCCAGGCCGGATGTACTACACGCCGGGGCGCCCCGGTGCGCTGCCACTGCGAGCGCTGCCGAGGAAGCATCCGCACCTGTCGTCGCCATGGTGAGCAGGCCGATGCTTCCTGCGGCCGCGAACGCTAACAGCCCCCGCCAAACTGATCTCCGCATTTGCCTCCTCCTTCTTTCGTTGTCTGCGCGCTATGAACTGCATCGCAGATTTACGAACATAACGGGGTCATTAACCCTGTCCAGTGCCAAACGTCACGCGCGTTTGGGACCAAAGCCATTGAAGATCCTCAGTACTTTTTAAGCGCAGGTATGGGCTTGCGGTTGGACATAGTGCTCGCACAATGAGGCCTTTAGCCCCTTCGCCCGAATGGCAGTGCCGCATAGGCAAGGAGTGAGAGTTCGTGGGCCGTACAGAGGTGATCAACGTGCGGTCATTGCCCGGCTTCGTAGTGCTAGCTGCACTGGCACTGGCGCTAGCGGCACTGGTACTGGCACTGGTACTGGTGCTAGCGGCCGCGCCCGCCGCATCCTCGCCGGTACTGGCGACGCGCCCTCCAGCCACCTGGCCGACAACCGCTGTCAGGCGGGCAGCGGCGCACTTTACGCAAGCGGCACCGCGACTCAACTCGACGTCACTCTCAGCGGCTCCGGCCTGGCTCAGCTCGGCAACGTAGTCGCCCGCAATGTGCGGGCCACCGTCGCCGGATCGGGCCCGATCCGCGTCTGCCCGTCCAAGTACAGGCCGGCCGCGTTACTGACGAGCAGCCGGGCGGCCAGCGCCCAGTCCCCGGCGACCTGGGCATGCCGGATCGCCTCGACCGGGTACTCGTGCGCCGCGAACCAGCCGGCGGCGCGCCTGAGCTCCTCAACCCCGGCTCTTGCGACAGACACCAAGCCGTACGAGCTGCTCGTTCCCGGATCGCTGCTGCCGCTGCTCACCACCGGGGGCGACGGGCTGGGGAGAGCCAAGCGCCCCCTGCCTTAGCGGCGGCTAGCGAGCGCCGACGGCAGAGGGGGCGAGCAGACCCAGAGCGCGGGCGCGGGCGACAGCCTCGGCCCGGTGGTGGGTGCCGAGCTTGGTGTACAGGTTGCGCGTGTGGGTCTTGACAGTGTTGAGCGAGACATACAGTTCGGCGGCGATCTCCGGCGCAGTCAGGTTGGTCGGCAGGTAGCGCAGCACCCGCAGCTCGCTTTGTCGCAGTGGCTCAAGCGGCGGCCGCGGCCCGGCAGGTAGTGGCGCGGACGTGGTGCCGGGGAGCCGGTCCTGGATCTCTGCAACGAGGCCGGCGTGCGCGGTCCGGTGCCGGGTGTGACGCTCCAGCAAGGTCGGCGCGGGGTGTACCAGGAACGCCAGTAGCGCGCCGTCGGGTTCGGCACGATCCAGCGCGCTCTCCAGAGCCCGGTCCGCCGCGTCCTCATCGCCGAGTGCGTCCAAGGCGATAGCCTCCATCAAGAACGCCTCAACCAGCGAGGCCCGCCAGCCCACCTGGGCAGTGCCGGCCAGGACCGGCGCGAGGGCGGCAAGGGCTGCGTGCGGGTCGTCCTGTGCGAGCCGGAGCACCGCCAGGACGATACACACCTCCCCCTGGTCGCGTTTCTGGTCGCCGAGCCCGGCAATGACGTGCTCCGCGCCCTCGGTCTCGCCGAGCCGCACCAGGGCGCGGATAAGCCACAAGCGCGCCGGCTTGGCGAGCGGGTGCGGCACGGCCAGGCGCCCGGTCAGCCGCTCCGCGGCCTGCAAAGCAGCCAGCGCGTCCGCGTCCTGGCCACGCACCAGATCTAGTATCCCCTGGAGGTAGCGAACCGCCACCGCGGCCGCGGGGTCGGCCTCCGCCCTGACGGTGCGCTCGGCCCGCTGGATCCAGAGTTCTGCCTCCTCGGGCCGTCCTCGCCAGGCGAGCACGCCCGCGAGGACAAGGTAGGGGATGCTAACCGCCGGCTCGGCGGTCCAGCCATGGCGCCGGGCCAGCTCGACCGTCCGCATACCGCGCTCAACTGCCAGCTCGAACGACGAGTCGGTGGCAACCGCCGCCTGGTGTGCCAGAGCCATGAATTCAAGAAACGGCCGGCCGATCTGGCGAGCCAGCACGCGTCCCCGTTCCAGCTGTCGCTCGGCCTCGTCGAGCCTTTTCGCCCAGTATCCGGCGATGCCGACGCTGATCAGCGCCAGCGCACGCAGCTCCTCGCACCTGACGGGGTGTGCGGCCTGCGGCGCCTCCGCCAGCTCCTGCAGCCGCCGCGCCGCATCTTCCACGGTCGCCAGGTTGCCGTGCTGGCGGGCCACAAGCAGCCGGTCAACCCCGAGCATGACCTGGAACTGCCCGCGCCGGGCGGCCGACACCGACGCAGTTCCGCGCTCCGCCAGGTCAAGGTACCGCTCCGCCCCCTCCAGCGACCCGTACGCCAGCTCGTCCTCCGCCGCCACCGCAGCCAGCTCCGCATCCGCCGCGCTTGCCCCAGCCGGGAACCCGGCAAGCAGCTCATGTTTCGCAGCGGCCTGCCCGTCCAGGTACAGGCCAGGCGAGTAACTGGCGAGCAGCCGGGCGGCCAGCGCCCAGTCCTGTGCGGCCTGGGCGTGCCTGATTGCCTCCACCGAATACCCGTGCGCCGCCAGCCAGCCCGCGGCGGCGCGGTGAAGGCCAGTAACTTCCCCCGGCGCCGTGCGCCGCAGCTCCAGCCGGAGGAGGTCGGCGAACATCTGGTGGTAGCGGAACCAGGTACGGGCCGGATTCAGCGACACCACGAACGCGTTGGCCTCCTCCAGGTCCTGCAGCACCCGCTCCCCGCCGTCGTCCCCGGTCAGCAGATCTGCCAGTTCCCCGCTGACCCGCTCCAGCACGCTGGTGCGCAGGAGGAGCCGCCGTACCGCATCGCTCTGCCGGTCCAGGACCTCGGCCAGCAGGTACTCGGCCACCGTCCGCTCGGTACCGGAGAACTCCGCCGCGAACCGGGCCGGCTCTGCGTGTCCGGCCAGCGATAGCGCTGCCAGCCGCAGCCCCGCTGCCCACCCCTCGGTCCGCTCGTGCAGCGTCACTAGCGCTGACTCGGGCAGCTCCACCCCCGCAACCGCGAACAGCTCCCGGGCCTCAGCCAGGCTGAAACGCAGGTCAGCCGCGCGGATCTCGGCAAGCTGGCCCTCCAGCCGCAGCCGGTGGAACCCCAGCCGCACGTCATGGCGAGTGGCGAGCACGAACCGAAGGTGTGGCGGGGCCCGCATCACCAGCAGCTCCAGTTGCCGCAACGCCTCCGGGTCCAGCTCCTGCACGTCATCGATGACCAGCCAAAGCCCGTGCTGTAGCGGCGCCAGATCCGCCAGCAGCCGCTCCACGATCGCCCACCCGTCCAAAACCGGTGCCGCGGTCAGCGGCTGCACCAGCCGCGAACCCCACGTTGTCCGGCGCAGCGCACCGAGGACGGAAAGCCAGAACCGCTGCGGATCCCGCTCATCCCGGCCGGCCAGCACCCACGCAGCACAGTCCCGCAGGCCAGCCTGGCCGAGCCACGACCGCAGCAGCACCGTCTTGCCGCTGCCCGGCGGCGCCGACACGACCGTCACCCGAGCCGAGTCTCCCAGCCGCCTGAACAACTCCGGACGAGCCACCACCAGGCCTGCACCAGGATCAGCGACCCGCCCAACCAGGGCATCCGGTGCTTCACCAGCTCCCATACTCGGATCATTCCCGGTGAAACGCGCTCATCACGCTGCAGTCCCCCGGCCCCCGCCCGCGAATCACACCAACGAGGCGATTGTCGGCTCACCCCGTCCAGCCAGACGCTGGAACTGATCAGCCCGGCAAGTCCGCCCGAGGCCACCGTCTGGGACGCGGCTTAGCCACCAGAGGGAGCGACGCGACATGCACGGCAGGACACGACGTGAGCAGATAAAGCGGTCAGCAAGTGACGCGCGGCGCGAGGCGCTGTTCGTCTCCGCGCTGCAGCCGTCTGACACCGTGGGCGCGGAGGTGATTGCCGATGCGATCACGTCCGCAATGCACCGGTTCGGTCCGCGCGGCTGTGCCGCCCGGATGGCTCAGGAGTTCGGGGACCACCCTGAAGCCGCAGCCGCGCGGATGCGATGGGCTCGCCAGCTCAGGGCCTAGGACTCGCTGCAGGTCCCCGACGCGCGCCCTGTCCCCCCTCGGGGCCGCGCGGCTCAGGCCCGTCTTCCCCCGAGGCGGGCCTGAGCCTCTCCAGCCTGGTTTGCGCGAAAGACGGCGCCCCTCAGGATCCAATCGTCACTGCTCGCAGCTGGGCGAGGCCATGGGGGGCCTCTGCGACCCCTCGCACCAGTTCCTCCCGCAGGAGGGCCGACCCGGCGAAGATAACCTCGCGTTTGTCGGCGATGTGGCGGAAGAACGTCCGCTCGGTCAGGCCGGCTCTCGCCGCGATCTGCGCAGCGGTGGTCTGATCAAACCCGCGCTCGGCGTAAAGCTCGAAGGCCGCCGCACGCAACCGGCCCCTGCTATCCGGCTCCCAGCGGCGCAATTGCTGCACCTCAGCGTTGACAGTGGCTGACATCCCAGCGTTGACAGTGACTGACATCAACTTCTAAACTGATGTCTGTCACTGACATCAGCATACTTATTCGGAGGCAACAGAATGAAGATCTTCGTCACCGGCGCTTCAGGCTGGATCGGCTCAGCCATCGTGCCGGAACTGCGCGCGGCTGGACACGAAGTGGTCGGCCTCGCCCGCTCAGACGCGTCCGCGGAGAAGCTGCAAGCCGCTGGGGTGGGCGTCTACCGTGGCGACCTCGACGACCCCGACGCCCTGGCGCGGGCGGCGGCCGACAGCGACGGCGTCATCCACATGGCGTTCCAGCACGAGGTGGCCTTCTCCGGAGACTTCCTTGCGGCTGGCGCCGCCGACCGGCGAGCTGTCGAGGCAATGGGCGCTGCCCTCGCAGGTTCTGACCGGCCGTTCGTGCTCGCATCCGGGACGGGAGGCCTGATCCAGGGGCGGCCGGTCACCGAGAACGACGGGCTGGTGCCGAGCGCAGAGGTCAGGGCGAACCCGGCAGGGCTCAGGCAGGCAACCGCCCTGCTCGCGCTCTCCCTGCGAGGCATCGGCGTGCGTTCATCAGTGCTGCGCCTGCCTCTCACTGTCCATGGCGACGGCGACAACGGTTTCATCTCCGCATTGGTCGGGATCGCTCGTCAGCGAGGCGACGCGGGATATGTGGGCGACGGCGAGAACCGCTGGCCGGCGGTCCACCGTTCGGATGCCGCGCGGGCGGCTCGCCTCGCCGTGGAGTCTGCGCCTGCTGGCTCGGTGATCCATGCAGTCGGCGAAGAAGGGGTTCCGTTCCGCAGCATCGCAGAGGCAATGGCTAAAGGTCTCGGCGTGCCTGCGACCTCGGTGGAGCCCGCCGACGCCGCGGAGCGCTTCGGCTTCCTCGCTCACTTTGTCGCACTCGACACTCCTGCATCGTCTGCCATCACGAGGGAGTTGCTCGGCTGGCAGCCCACTGGGCCGACCCTCATCGAGGATCTGACGCAAAGCCACTACTACGACGCGTAGGGGCGCCGAGCCCTCGCAAAAGTCTTCCACGTGCTGTGGATCGAGCCGTGGTACGGCGAGCTTTACGATCACGGCTAGGCCCGAGACGGCCACATGGCACCCATCGCGCTTAACCCCCGGCCTGGGAGTCGGCGACTGCTCCGAAACGTCCGCGCCGCGGACCTTTTCCGGTAGCGTCATTTGATATAGAGATCGTGCCGGCAGACCTTGCCGCGGGACTGTTCCCGCGCTGACCTGCCGGTGCGCCGAGTGTCACCGGGGAAGGTCCGGGCTGTCCCTGGCGGCCGCTGATCCGGCCCGGCCGCCCGGCCCGACGGGCAGGTGCCTGGCGTCAGTGGTCGCGTCGAGCCGCCCGGCGAGCCTGCCGACCTCCGCGGCCCCGCGCCGGGCGAGCACGGCCGGCAGCAGCCCGCGCGGCAGCCACTGCACTGCGCGAACCCAGGCCGGCGCGTAGATCCGCGGCGAGCGACTGGAAATGCCGGCCACCAGGCGACCGACCGCGTCGCCGACACCGATGGTGCGACTGACTGGCCATGGCTGCCGCCGCCGGAGCTCGCCAAGCACCTCATCCGCATCGGCGCCGCGCACCATGTCGGTGTCCACCCAGGACAGATATGCCACTCCTACCGCGACGCCGCTCCGTGCCGCCTCAGCGCGCAGTACGTGCGCCAGCGCCTCGACACCGGATTTGCTGGCGCAGTACGCGGCCATCAGCGGCGCGGGAGCCATCGCTGCGAGCGAGGCGATCTGCAGCAAGTAGCCGTGAGAGGCCGCCAGTGCCGGGAGGAACGCCCTCGCGGTGCCGGCCGAGCCAAGGAGGTTGACCTCAATCACGCGGTCAAACTCAGCAGGGTCGGAGTCCATGAACGGGCCACCGATAGCGATCCCGGCGTTGGCTACCACGATGTCCACGGCGCCGAAGTGCGCTACAACTTCTGCCGCGACAGCTGCCATCCGCGGGCGATCGGTCACGTCGGCCACGTAGGCGCAGGCGGGCGCGAGGAGCGCGCACCTGTCGGCAGTCGCGGCAAGCTCACCGGGCTCCAGGCCGATAAGCGCCAGCTGCGCGCCGCGGCGGGCCAGCTCGACCGCGAGCGCCGCACCTATACCGCGCGCCGCGCCGGTTACAACCGCGACCTTGCCCCGAAGCGCAGGATCGGTC
>Ga0335074_10012068_pt1 | contig 12101 bp, 7 predicted proteins | sample Lox_Sample_23_FD_206715 | JGI IMG/M metagenome (GOLD analysis project Ga0335074, IMG submission 206715) | Soil microbial communities from Loxahatchee National Wildlife Refuge, Florida, United States - Lox_Sample_2.3 | ecosystem: Environmental > Terrestrial > Soil > Wetlands | place: USA: Florida...
TCCCGCCGGGATTCCTACCAGCCTCGGCTCCGGCATCTTTGCCCTGCTAGCGGCCGGCGCATTCAAGACCATTGAGGAAGCGCAGGCTGCCGTCTGCCTGCCATTCCGCGTCGTCGAGCCCGATCTGAAATCGGCCGCCGTCTGCGATCAGCTTTATCCGCTGTATCGTGAGGCTTATTTCGGCCTCGGCTCGCGCAATGCTGCGCCCGTCGCGCTGGGCAGATTGCTGCCGGAGCTTCGCAGAATTGCTTCACAGGTGCAGAAGGCGGTCTGACGGCGCAAATCTGGCGTCCTGCCGCGCGGCGCTTGCGCATCGGTCTCGGCGGGTTTACCGTAAGGTTCAACTTCCATTGGGCTGGGTGTGCTGTGCTTATACTTTCTCTGCGTTCAAGTTTGCCCTGGGTTCTCTTTGCCTCAGTTGCAGCCGGTTTTGTTCCTGTGGGAAGCGCCCAATCGACCGCCTCGCAGCCTGCTGACAATGCTTGGACCGCTCCGCATTTTTCCCTCGGCCCCAAGGCGCTTTACGATGCTGCATCCGCTCTGACGGCGCCCGACGGCGCCAATGTCATTGAGCTTTGCGATGACGAGAGCTACACCTTCGACGACGCCGGCCGCTTGGTTCACGTGGGTCACTTTGTTTACAAGGTGCTGACGCAGAAGGGCGCCGAAGGCTGGGATTCGCTTTCGGTTAGTTGGGAGCCCTGGCATGAAGCGCGGCCGGTGATTCGAGCCCGGGTCATTGCGCCCGATCTCACGGTGCACGCCCTCGATCCGAAAACAATTACAGAGGCCCCTGCCCGCGGCGGCGACTACAAATCGTATAGTGACGGCAAGCGGTTGCACGCGCCTTTGCCGGCGATTGCCCCCGGCGTGGTGGTTGAAGAGGAATACACCGAAACCGAGACGCAGGCTCTTTTTGATCCCGGAATGGTGGGACGCGTGGCATTCGGGCAGGAGGATGTCCTCGTCGGCCACGGCCGGGCAGTTTTTGACGCTCCCGCATCTCTCCCGCTGCGCACAAACTTGCGGCTTCTGCCTGGCGTCGAGCCGGTCCGCAGCGAGGCGAACGGGCGCGTGAATCTCACCTTCGACGTTGGGGCAATTGATCCCATTGGTTCACGCGACCCATATCTGCCTCCCGACGTGGTGCTTTTTCCGACGATCGAATTTGCCACGGGAGCCTCTTGGCAGAAGATCGCTGCCGAATACGGGAAGATCGTCGACGAGCGTGCCGGCTCGGCGGCGATCAAACCCGTGGTTGATCCGCTGATTGCAGGCAAACAGACGGCCGCGGAAAAAGAAGCGGCGATCGTGGACTTTCTCGATCGCGAAGTCCGCTACACGGGTATCGAGTTTGGCGAGGCTGCGATCATTCCGCACGATCCCGCCGAGACCTTGACCAGGAAGTACGGGGATTGCAAAGACAAGGCCACGCTGCTGGTGGCCATGTTGCGCGCCGCTGGAATTCCCGCCTACGTGGCTCTGCTCAATGCCGAGGCGCGCATGGATGTTCCCGCGAGTCTGCCCGGGATGGGCATGTTCGATCATGCGATCGTTTATGTTCCGGGCGATGCCGTCCAGTGGATTGACGCGACCGACCGCTACGCCAGTCTCGGCCAGTTGCCGATCAACGATCAGGGCCGTCTGGCGCTTGTGGCGCGCGCGGAAACCACCGCGCTGATCAAGACGCCGGAATCGACCTCTGCCGATAACGGCCTGTCTGAATCGCGCGAATTCACTCTCGCCGACAACGGGCCGGCCAAGGTGGTGGAAATTACCCGTCCCAGAGGTGCCTACGAGTCGGATTACCGCGCGTATTACGCCGACAAACCCGACAAGGATACGCGCGAAGGGCTGCAGGGTTACGTTCAGGCCGAATACATCTCAGACGATCTCACCAAGGTCGATCGCAACGATCCTGCCGATCTCGCGCATCCATTTGAACTCACGCTCAACTGCGACAAGGCGCGGCGCGGATTCACCGATCTGGAAAACGCAGAAGCGGCCATCCGCGTCGACTCGCTCTTTCATCTGCTTCCTGATGAACTGAAGCGCAAGGACGATGCCGGCGAAAAAAAGGATCTTGGCGCCGATAAACCGAAGAAACTCCGTACCGAGGATTGGTGGCTGGGTGTTCCTTACTCCATCGAGTGGAATTACCGTATCGTGCCGCCGGATGGATTTGTTCGCAAGGAGCTGCCCAAGGACGCGTTGATTCAATTAGGCCCTGCGGTGCTCACGGAGAAGTTCTCTGCTGACCAAGACGGAGTCGTCAAAGCTCACCTGACTTTCGACACTGTGAAGCGGCGCTACACGGTGGCCGAGGCCACGGCGTTGCGCAATCAGGTGGCTGATCTGCTTGCTGGTCCGGCGATTATGGTCAGTTTTGAGCCGGAGGGCGCTGCGCTGTTGCGCGACGGAAAGGTGAAAGAGGCGCTCGCTGCATATCGCGCATTGGTTCAGCGCGATCCAAACGAGGCTGTGCATCACCTGCAGGTGGCCCATGTACTGCTTGAAGCAGGCATGGGCGAAGCAGCTCGCGCCGAGGCGCGGCTGGCCGTCAAGCTCGACCCCACTTCCGCTGTTGCTGAACGGGTGCTCGCGGATATTCTCAAGCACGATCTGGTAGGCCGCAACCTGCGCGCCGGCAGCGATCTGGCCGGCGCCGCGGACGCTTATCGCGCCGCTATCAAGCTCGATCCCGACGACCACACCGCACAGGCTGATCTGGCCATCTTGCTGGAATACGATTCGGTGGGTCGGCGCTACAGCGGGCAGGCGCATTTGAAGGAGGCCATCGCCGAGTACGAAAAGCTCGGCCAGGACAAGCTGGACGATCTTGGCATCGCCGACAATCTGGCATTTGCGCTGCTTTACGGCGGCGATTTTGCGGGCGCATATAAGGCTGCGCAGGAGCTCAACCCCCAGCCCAAGGCGCTGATGGCGGCCAGCATGGCAATGATCCAGAACAGCAAAGAGGGACTCGTCGAAGCGAATCAACAGGCTACGGATGACAACTCGTTCAAGGAGACCGCGCGCACCGCCGGCGAGATGTTGATGAATGTGCGCGAATACGCGCAGGCGGCAGATTTTTATCAGGCCGGAGCAGCGGGCGACGATGCGGCGCGCGTGCTGGGGCTGGCCAACATGTTGCGCACCGCGCCGCACCATGAGGATGTGACTTTCGCCAATAGTCCCACCGACGTGGCGAAGCGATTCGCGCTGGTTCCATTCACGCCGAATCTGACGAAAGCCGAGTTTGACAAGCTGCTGAGCCGCAATGCGCTGAAAGCGATGAACGCCGAGGACGCCGATGAGCGAAAAGAAACGCTGGACAGCGGCAAGAAGTTGAACAGCGAACTGGCGCGTGAGGACAGCTCCCTCGACGTGACGGAAGATATTTTGCTGCAAATGCTCGATCCGAAGAGCGAGGGCAACGACAGCACGGGTTACCGCGAAAAGATGGAAGTGCTGGGCGGTACCACGATGACGTTGTTTGTGGTGAAGGAGGACGGCCAGTATAAACTGCTCGACACGCTCGACAAGCCGAATTCCATCGGGCTGGAGATGTTGGATCGCATCAATGCCGGCGATTTGAAGGGCGCTAAGGTGCTGCTCGATTGGATGCGCGAGGACCAGCATCTGGAAGGCGGCGACGATCCGCTTGGCGGTCCGGTGTTTCCACGGTTCTGGATCAAGGGCGAAGCCGCGGATGCGCGCAAAATGAAACTGGCCGCCGCGGCCATTCTGGTGGGCACCAAGCCGACGGTGACGCAGGGAGTGGCGGTCCTCGAGGAGGGACTGAAAGACGCGGTCAACGATCGCGAACGCTCGAGCATTCAATTGGCCCTTGCCGGTGGTTACGGACTGCAGCAGAACTTCGCCAGGATGCTGGACGTTTCAGCGGCGCTGCTCAAGCAGGAGCCGGATTCGAAAACGGCGTTTATCGACAATACGCTCGCGCTTATGGGCCTGGGGCGATTCGACGATGCGATCGCGCTGGCGGACGACCGGCTGAAGCTGCTCGAAAACGATGCCGACGCGTTCAATATGAAGATTCAGATTGAGGCCAATCGCGGTAACTATGAGGCGGCGCGAGGCCTGGCACAAAAGCTGGCCGATCTCGGGAAGGAGGACGCCACCCTGCTGAATAATGTGGCGTGGGACGCGCTCTTCACCGGCAAAGTGACCCAGAACGATGTGCAACGGGCGATTCGCGCCACCGAGATGCAGAAGGATGCGGCATTCATCCTGCATACGCTGGCCTGCCTTTATGCCGAAGTGGGCGACACCAAGGATGCGCATGATGTGCTCTTGCGCGCGATGGATGACTGGAACTTGGACGAGCCGAACGACGAAGTGTGGTATGTACTGGGGCGCATCGCCGAACAGTATGGCGAGCGCGAGATTGCCATCGCCGATTACCGTAAGTTGAAAAAACCCGAGGATGTCCTGGCCATCCCGACGTCGACATACACGCTGGCGCAGATGCGTCTGAAAGCAATGGGCGCGAACAATACGGCCGGCGGGCGTTGAAGCTGCGCGCGTTGATTGACGCGGGCGGAGAATTTGAGCGGTTGGTCTCAGATAACGTGGAAAGGTAAACTAGCCACCTGGAGATCATTCATGCTTTCGCAGTTCTTCGTTTTCGCGTGCCTCATCGCAGCCATGATCATTTCCATTCGGATGCGGCGGTCGAAGCCCGTTTACATCGTGGATTTCCAGGCTGGAGTCCGTTTTCGCGATGGCTCGTCTACCACGGTTTTACCGCCTGGCAACCACCGCTCCAGCACGGGACAACACCCTATTACGGTGATCGATCTGCGGCCCCACCAGTTCGTTCTCGAGCGCCTGATGTTTCGCGATGTTCTGCAGGCGAACTCGGTGATTAGCGTTGGCGGCGAGGTAGTAGTGTGCGACCCGCAGTTGGCAGTGAGCAAGTTGAAAAATCTGATGAACGATTCTATGACTATCGTTCGCGAAGAGTTGCGCCGTACAGCCGCGCAGTCGATGGTCGATCCCAGTGACGAGGGAAGAGCAAGGCTCGCCGAAGCTGTGACGGCGGACCTTAACCGCGAGCTGAAATCGCGCGGCGTTGAGGTGAAGAATCTGGAGATCACCGAGTTGTGGGCGCAGCCGGTGAAGCATGTCATTCCGTCGGAAGCCAATTAAGAGGGTCGCGTGGAGCCGTTCGCCGTTTTTTTGTTTTGCGTCATCATGATCGGTGTCTTTACGTTTCAGTATTTCGTTGGTTTCCCCTCCAATCACTCGCTGACACCGTTTCAAGGGGGCGTTCTCTATCGCCAGGGGCGTCCGGTGAAGGAAGTGGGGCCCGGCCGTCACCGGGTTTTTGTGGGAAGCGAGAAGATTATCTTTCTCGACAGGCGGCCGATTCAGGTGAGCATCGAAAACCGCGCCGTGGCGCTGGCTGACGGAGTGATCGCGGTTTACGGATTCGCGGCTAGCGCGGAAGTCAACGACGTGAGGAAGGCGCTCTACTCATCAGCGGCCTACAACCAGGCGCCGGCCTTTGTCGCGCTCTGCGTGTCACGGAGGGTGCTGAACCGCTGCAGCAGCGATCAATTCAGAATGGGGCGAGCTGCGCTGGAAGAGGAGATGACGGCCGCCTGCCGATCGCGCCTGGCAATCATGGGATTCGAACTGCTTTCGTTCCGGATCACGCAACTGGGGGTAGCGGCGCCGGTGCCCCCGGGTCACTGATCGCTGAGTGATTGCCCCGGATCACTGCTGCTGTTGCTGCATCTGCTGCATATCGAGGAAGGGCAGCGGCGGTTCGGGCGGCTGCTGCGCGCGCTCCACGAGAACGCTCCAGTCTTCAGGAATGGGCAATTGGCGGTCGAGCGCGGGCGGCTGCTCGCTGGCTTCCACTTGCACGGCCACATACAGCTCGCTGGCAGTCTTGCCACGAAAGATGCCGTATGTCGGAGGGACGTCAGAGTAATCGCGGCCGACTGCGGTGCGAATGTGACGTTGATGGGCGATGAGATTATTCGTCGGGTCAAAGCCCACCCAGCCCAGATGAGGCAGCAATGCTTCGACCCAGGCATGCGATGCGTCGGGCGTGGAGCGATCGTGGTCCTCGCGGCTGCGATAGAGGTAGCCGGAAACGTAGCGTGCGGGAATGCGCACGTGGCGCAACAGCGCGATCATGGTATGCGCAAAGTCCTGGCAAACGCCCATGTGCTTTTCGATTGCCTCATCGATCGGAGAGTCGACGCGCGTCGATCGCGGAACATAGTCGAAGTAGTGGAAGAGACGCTGGTTGAGCTCGAGCACCAGGACCAGCGGATCGTCCCGCCGGACGACGTCCATTTCTTTTGCGAGTTCCACGAGCTTCGGCGTTTCGGCCGCATAGCGACTGGTCAGCAGCATCTCCCGGTAATCGCCGGCTTCCGTCAGTTCGTCGAGCTCGGCCCACGCACCGGGCGAAAGGAACTGAGGAATGTCGGGCAGGGGTTGCAGTTCAACGACGGATTCGGCAACGATGACAAGCTGGTTGTGCTCGCCGGGAATGTCAAAGTGCTGGACGTTATTGCCCAGGTGGTCCCGATAGCTGAAGACGCGGCAGCGCGGGCTCACTGAGAGCGAAAACGAAAGGCAATGCTGGCTGGAGTCGGAGCGCGGATGCATGCGCGTCTCCATGATGCTCTCGCTGATGGGTTGCGAGTAGCGGAAACGCGTCAGGTGACGGATGGAAAAAAAGTTCATAGTGGCGAGTCGTCAGTGATCGAGGAACAAGTGAAAGAGTGAACCGGTGAAAAGCTCGAACTTCGTTACTACCGCTGATTCCGCTGGCGCTGTTCACACAGCCAGCGCGGATTGAATGGAGTAGTGCACATAATACCGGTAAATCAGTTCGTGAATACGCAGGCACTGCTCACGGATGATGTGCAGGAAGGCGGCGGCATCGCCCGCCAGGATCTCCTGAATGTTGGTGTAGACCAGCATGGCGTGCAGTTTGCCCATGCTGGAAATCAGCTCGTCGGGCGCGCGCCGGCCACCGGTGTGCTGAATTCCCTGGATCGACTCGCGCGCGCCGTCGATGCAATAGCGTATGGCGTGCGGGAAGTCGCGATTCAACAGCAGAAACTCCAGCACGCGATCGGGTGAGACGTCGGCTGTGTAAACCTGGCAATACGCTTCGAAGGATGTGCAACACCGCAGCAGGCCGACAAACTCGAGATAAAGATGCGCGGCCCGCTCCTCCGCTGAACGCTGAAAGAGCTCCGGCTGATAGACCTCCAGCAGAGTGGCCGTGGCGTAGGCGCGCTCGAGGTAGCGGCCCAGGCGAATGAATTGCCAGCCCTGGCCGTGAATCATCGTCGTATCCGTCGTCCCTTTGAAAAGGTAGATACCGTCAATCAGCGTCGCCAGCATGTCGGTGGAACTGGAGCTGAACTGCGATTGTGCGTGCGGTGAATGGATATGGTGGTAAAGCCGGTTGAGGCGCTGCCACTGCTCGGTCGAGATTTCTTCGCGCACTTGGCGCGCATTTTCCCGCGCAGCATTCACGCTGTAAGTGACGGATAGCGGATCAAGAGCATCGAAAATCAGCGAGCGCGCCATCGATTCGAGATCGCCGTTCCACGGCATGCCGCCTGGTTTGCCCAGCGAGCCCATCATGCGTTGCCACCGCGTCTCAGCATTGGGGCCGCCGGTGTCGAGCATCAGGCCCATGGTCACGTCCAGTTGCCGCACGGTGTTTTCCGCCCGCTCCAGGTAGCGGCTCATCCAGTACAGGCTGTCGGCAACTCTCGATAACATCCTGTCTCTCTTTTCGAAATGCGCTGTTTCTGCGCCGATCACTCCAGAACCCATGTGTCCTTGCTGCCTCCGCCCTGCGAAGAGTTGACCACCAGAGATCCTTTTTCGAGAGCCACACGGGTCAACCCTCCGGGCACAATGTTCACCTTGTCGCCGAAAAGAATGTAGGGCCGCAAATCGACATGCCGCGGCTCGAGCCTGCCGTCGATCAGGCACGGCGCCCGCGAAAAGTCGAGCGTGGGCTGCGCAATGAAGTTCCGGGGATTGGCTTCAATCAGGCGCGCAAACTCCTCGCGCTGGCTCGCCGTCGAATGTGGCCCGATGAGCATTCCGTAGCCGCCGCTTTCGCCCACGGCTTTAACCACCAGCTTGTCGAGATTCGCCAGCACGTGCTTTCGATCCTTCTCCTCGCTCAAAAGATAGGTTTCCACGTTGGGCAGGACGGGATCCTCATTGAGGTAATAGCGAATCATGCGCGGCACGTATGCGTAAACTGCCTTGTCGTCGGCGAGGCCGGTGCCGAAGGCGTTGGCCACCGTGACGTTCCCGGCGCGATAGGCATTAAAGAGGCCCGCGCAGCCCAGCGCCGAGTCGCCACGGAAGATAAGAGGATCGCTGAAGTCGTCGTCAACTCGGCGGTAGATGACATCGACGCGCTTTAGGCCGTCGGTGGTGCGCATATAAACCACATTGTCATGTGTTACCAGGTCGCGCCCTTCGACCAGGTCCACGCCCATCTGGCGCGCCAGGTAGGTGTGCTCAAAATAAGCGGAGTTGAATACGCCCGGAGTCAGCAGGACAATGTTGGGCTCAGGACGGCCCTCCGGTGCGAGGGAGCGCAACGTGGAGAGCAACACCTGCGGATAGTGCTCGATGGGCCGCACGCCGTAGCGCTGGAAAAGCAAAGGAAAGGTCCGTTTCATTACGCGGCGGTTGGTGAGCATGTAGCTCACGCCCGAGGGAACGCGGAGGTTGTCTTCGAGGACAACGAACTCGCCTGTGTTTAGGCGCAACAGATCGGTGCCGACCACGGCAATGTACACGTTGCGCGGAACCTGCAAGCCGCGCATCTGCCGCCGGTAATGCTTGCAGCTATAGACAAGCTCTCGCGGCACGACGTGGTCGTTGAGAATCTTCGCGTCGGAGTAGACGTCGCGCAGGAAGAGATTGAGCGCCGTGATCCGCTGCGTCAGACCGCGTTCGATCAGATCCCATTCCCGGGCGGTTACAAGGCGAGGCAGGAGGTCGTAGGGAAAGATGCGCTCCGTGCCTTCTTCTCGCCCGTACACGGTGAAGGTGATGCCCTGAGTCAGAAAGGCCAGGTCGGCAGCTTGTTTGCGCCGCTGCAATTCGCCGGGCGGCAGCACCGTCAGATTCTCCGCCATCGCGCGATAATGCGAGCGCAACTCCCCATTCGGCTCGCGCATTTCGTCGTAAGCCTGGTCGAGCAGGTAATCTCCGATGAGTGGGTCCAACTCCACCTGATGGCTGGCGCTCATAACACTATTCTCTTGTTTCTAGCACGCCGGGTATAAAGCTGCCATCAGGAAAACGCCGTTAAGTGGCCGCAGATCCTTCCATTTGCCCCACTTCTCCCGGGGCGCCGGCGGAGCGGCAAGAATCGCCGTCCTCGCCGTTGGGCGGGCAGAGCGCCGGCCGAGCCCAAGATCGAATAACAATCAAGCAGAAAGCTCGCTAATTGCTCGGCTGGTCGACTTCGCGGCTGATGCTGAGCGGAGGAGATTTCTGCGCCGCTTGCGTTTGCAGGGCCTTGGTTTGAGTGTCATTGCAGGCTGACCCGTCGTTTTGCGAGCAGTTCATTGAGCCGTCGAGCGCCTTGAGGGCCAGCGATTTGATTCCGGCAAGGTCCTTGAATGTTTTTTTGACGTCCTGCAAGTTCTGGTTCACGTCCTGTGCTGCCTGCTGGGCGTCTGATTTTGTTTGCTGCGCGTCGCTGACAGCGCTCTTTACATCGCTGACTGCCTGCTTGGCGTCGCTCACCGTCTGCTTCGGGTTGGCCAGCGGTTTCTTCATATCTGCGGACACTTGTTGTGCGTCGCCGCCCACCTGCTTGGCATCGGAAACATTCTGCTGCGTGTCGCTCACGGTCGATTGGCTATCCGAGACGGTTGTCTTGGCGTCAGTGACGTCTTGGTTCAGATCGGCGATCTCAGGATCCCCACACGGCGACCCATCGGCTTTCTGACACTTGATTCCATGCCCTGGCGGCATCTGGCCGGCCGCGGCAGTCGCATTGCTCTGTGCGAAAACTGGAACAGCCCATGCCAAAAGCAACGCCGATAACCAGCAGAATCGTCCGGGCGGCATCTCTCCTCCTCACTCGAAAGCATGCGGCGCACGAGTTCAAACAGCAACGAACCGGTTGATCTGGAACTTCCGTCAGGTTGAACGCAGTTGAAGTGAGTCGTTTCACTCACGCAATACGCGGGGAAGGAACCTGAATGCAGGCTAGCGACTGCAATAATGGAGAGTCAAGGAATAAATCTTCCTGGCGTCGTGCCGGGCATGGGCGCACGATTTTCGGTTCACCCAATCTCCGGGTTTAATCTGGTAGCTTAGGAGACTTCACCTTTAGATGCTTCGGCTTCATCATTCTTCGCTTAAGCTCTCCGTGCTTTTCCTTCTCGCAGCGGGACTCAGCTGTGCCCAGGAAAATGCAACCGGCGCTGCCGGTCCGGAGTTTGTTCGATCGCATTACACGAAATACGAATTCCGCATTCCCATGCGGGACGGCGTGCGTCTGTTCACGGCCGTTTATGTCCCCAAGAGTTCGGCGTTTCCCAGCGATCCCGGCCCCTATCCGTTTTTGATGGAACGCACGCCATACAGCGTGGCCCCTTATGGCGAAGATCACTATCCTCCGCATCTCGGCCCATCGGACGAATTCGAAAAGTCGGGCTACATCTTTGTTTACCAGGATGTGCGCGGCCGCTGGATGAGCGAGGGCGAGTTTGTGGAAATGCGCCCGCATATTGACGCTAAAAAGTCGGCAAAGGATGTGGACGACTCGTCGGATACCTACGACACCATCGAGTTTCTGTTGAAGAATGTGCCGAACAACAACGGCAAAGTGGGCATCTGGGGCATCTCTTACCCCGGGTTTTATACATCGGCTTCGATCATCGATTCGCATCCCGCGATCGCCGCAGCAAGCCCGCAGGCGCCGATGACCGATCTCTTTCACGGTGATGACACCTATCATGGCGGGGCCTTTATGCTCTCCGCCAATTTCGACTTTTACACCTTCTTTTATCCGCAACAGAATCCTGAAAGCTCGGAGCCTCCTCCACCGTTCAAGTTCACAACGCCCGACACCTACCTGTTCTACTTGAAGGCGGGCAACGTCTCCGACCTGGATAGCAATTACCTGAAGGGCAGGAACTGGCTGTTCAGTGATCAATTCAAGCACGACACGTTTGACGAGTATTGGCAGGAGCGCGACCTGTCGGAGCACATGAAAAATGTGAAGTGTGCGGTGCTGGTTGTTGGCGGTTGGTTTGATGCCGAGGACCTCGAAGGTCCGTACCGCACGTACTATGCCATTCGCAAGTTCAATCCTGATACCCCGATCACGCTCGTCGAGGGGCCCTGGGTTCACGGGGGCTGGGCGCGCAGCGACGGGAGCCAACTGGGCGATGTCCAGTTCGGCGCCAAGACGGCCGAATACTTTCGTGCCCGGATTCAATTTCCCTTCTTCGAACACTATCTCAAGGGCACCGGCGAGGCGCTTCCCAAAGCCATCGTTTTTGAGACGGGGACGAACATCTGGCGCCGTTATGAAGAATGGCCACCGAAGGCCGCCACGCCCAAGACGCTCTATTTCCATGCGGGTGGAAAGCTCAGCTTCGATCCGCCCCAAGAGCTCGTGAGCAGAGACGAATATCCCAGCGACCCGAGCCACCCGGTGCCTTTTGTCGGATATCCGACCGATACCGTGCCGCAGCGTTACATGGTCGACGACCAGCGCTTCGCCAGTGCGCGTCCCGATGTCGTGACGTATGAGACGGATCCACTTGCCGACGACGTAACCATCGCCGGACCGATCACCGCGCATTTGCGGGTGGCCAGTTCTGGCAGCGACTCCGACTTCGACGTGAAGCTCATCGACGTCTACCCCGACGATTATCCCAACTCCGACAATTTGCAGAGAGAAAACAAGCGCATCACCAAAGCTCCGCCCGTCCAGATGGGCGGTTATCAACAGTTGCTGCGGGGCGAGCCCTTTCGCGCCAAGTTCCGCAACAGTTGGCAAAAGCCCCAGCCGCTCGTGCCGGAGAAAGAGACGAGCCTGGATT